>Ga0102924_1002794_pt1 | contig 18728 bp, 19 predicted proteins | sample PaiPotPPM11metaG_FD_80116 | JGI IMG/M metagenome (GOLD analysis project Ga0102924, IMG submission 80116) | Iron sulfur acid spring bacterial and archeal communities from Banff, Canada, to study Microbial Dark Matter (Phase II) - Paint Pots PPM... ...
CAAGTCGAAGTCGTCAGCGCCGACCATCAGAACAAGCCGGATGTCGGCTCCAACATTGCGCGGCAATGGTACGACGTCGACCATGTCGACGCTGTCGTCGACGTGCCAAATTCAGGTGTGGCGCTTGCCATCAACGAGGTCACTCGCGAAAAGAACAAAGTGTTTCTCATCTCCGGCGCCGCCTCGAGCGATCTGACCGGGCCGAAGTGTTCGCCCAATTCCGTGCATTGGACCTACGACACCTGGATGCTTGCCAATGGCACCGGCAAGGCGCTGGTCAAGACCGGCGGCGACACCTGGTACTTCATCACTGCGGACTATGCCTTCGGCCATGCGCTCGAGCGCGACACCACCGCCGTCGTCAATGCCAATGGCGGCAAGGTGCTGGGCAGCGTCAGCGTGCCGTTGAACACCCCGGACTTCTCGTCCTTCCTGCTGCAGGCGCAGACCTCGAAGGCGAAGATCATCGGGCTGGCCAATGCCGGCGGCGACACCATCAATGCGATCAAACAGGGCGCCGAATTCGGCATCACTGCGGGCGGCCAGCATTTCGCCGGCCTGCTTGTGTTCATCAGCGACGTCAATGCGCTCGGGCTTAAGACCGCGCAAGGGCTGGTTCTGACCGAGACGTTCTACTGGGATATGAATGACTCGACACGGGCCTGGACCAAGCGCTGGCAGGCGCAGATGCCGGCGGGCAAATTCCCGACCATGAACCATGCCGGCGTCTATGCCTCGGTCCTGCACTATCTGAAGGCAGTCGCGGCGCTCAAGAGTGCGGCCGATGGCAAGACCGTGGTCGCCAAGATGAAGGCAATGCCGACCGACGACCCGCTGTTCGGCAAGGGCACGATCCGCGCCGACGGCCGCAAGATCCACCCGGCCTATCTGTTCGAGGTGAAGAAGCCGGAGGAATCGAAATACCCGGGCGATGACTACAAGCTGCGCGCCACCATCCCCGCGGACGAAGCCTTCCGTCCGATGAAGGACGACAATTGTCCGCTGGTGAGCAGCAACTGACACGCGTCTCGGATTGACATCGCTAACGACGACAAGGAGAGCAAAAATATGAAACGCACGAACCTCTGGCTGATCGCGGCGGCCATGCTGACCGGCACCGCCGCGCATGCGGAAGACCTTGCCGTCAAGATCGGCGTGATGAGCGACATGTCAGGTCTTTATTCCGATCTCGGCGGCCCTGGATCGGTGGCCGCCGCCAAGCTCGCGGTCGAAGACTTCAATCCGGCCGCGCATGGCCTGAAGGTCGAGATCGTCACGGGCGACATGCAAAACAAACCTGATGTCGGCTCGAACCTGGCGCGGCAATGGTTCGATGTCGACCATGTCGATATGATCGTCGACGTGCCGAATTCGGGCGTCGCGCTCGCGGTCAACGAGGTGGCACGCGAAAAGAACAAGGTCTTCCTCGTCTCCGGTGCGGCGAGTTCCGATCTTACCGGGCCGAAATGCTCGCCCAACACCATCCACTGGACCTACGACACCTGGATGCTCGCCAACGGCACCGGCAAGGCGCTGGTGAAGACCGGCGGCGACACCTGGTTCTTCATGACCGCGGATTATGCCTTCGGCCATGCGCTCGAACGCGATACCACGGCCGTGGTCATTGCCAATGGCGGCAAGGTGCTCGGCAGCGTCAGCATCCCGCTGAACAACGCCGACTTCTCGTCGTTCCTGCTGCAGGCGCAATCGTCGAAGGCCAACATCATCGGCCTCGCCAATGCCGGCGGCGACACGATCAACTCGATCAAGCAGGGCGCCGAATTCGGCATCACCGCGGGCGGCCAGAAATTCGCCGGGCTGCTCGTCTTCATCACCGACGTCAATTCGCTTGGGCTGAAGACGGCGCAGGGCCTGGTCCTGACCGAGACCTTTTATTGGGACATGAACGACGGGACGCGCGCCTGGACCAAGCGTTGGCAGGCGCAGATGCCGGGCAAATTCCCGAGCATGGTCCAGGCCGGCGTGTATTCGGCCGTCACGCATTACTTGAAGGCGGTCGCGGCGCTCAAGAGCGCGGCCGATGGCAAGACCGTGGTCGCCAAGATGAAGGCAATGCCGACCGACGACCCGCTGTTCGGCAAGGGCACGATCCGCGCCGACGGCCGCAAGATCCATCCGGCCTATCTGTTCGAGGTGAAGAAGCCGGAGGAATCGAAATACCCGGGCGACGACTACAAGCTGCGCGCCACCATCCCCGCGGACGAAGCCTTCCGTCCGATCAAGGACGACAATTGTCCGCTGGTGAGCAGCAACTAGAGCAATGAATCGATACGTCTCTCTCCGCGACGAAGCGGAGAGAAGCCGCGGCCTCGCCAATTCACTGAGCTAGTTTCCAATGTTCGAAATCTTCGGCATCCCGTCGCAGGCTCTGTTCGGTCAGCTTCTGCTTGGCCTGATCAACGGCTCGTTCTACGCGCTGCTCAGCCTCGGGCTCGCCGTCATTTTCGGCATGCTCAACATCATCAATTTCACCCACGGCGCCCAATACATGATGGGCGCCTTCGCCGCCTATATGTTGCTGCAATATTTCGGACTCAATTATTGGGTGGCGCTCGTCGTGGTGCCCATCGTGATCGGGTTCGTCGGCATTCTGATCGAGCGGCTCTTGCTCAAGCGCATCCAAAATCTCGATCACCTCTACGGTCTCATTCTCACCTTTGGACTGGCGCTGATCCTCGAGGGCCTATTCCGCAATTATTACGGCTCTTCGGGACAGCCTTATCAGATGCCGGACGAGCTGCGCGGCGGCCGCAATCTCGGTTTCATGTTCCTGCCGAATTATCGCGCCTGGGTGATCGCGTTCTCGCTGGTCGTCTGTTTCGGCACCTGGTTTGCCATCGAGCGCACGCGGCTCGGCTCCTATCTGCGCGCGGCGACGGAAAATCCGACTTTGGTGCGGGCCTTCGGCATCAATGTGCCGCGCATGGTGACGCTGACCTACGGTTTCGGCGTCGGGCTTGCCGCGCTCGCCGGCGTGATGGCGGCGCCGATCTATAATGTCTCGCCGCAGATGGGCTCCGACATCATCATCGTGGTGTTTGCCGTTGTCGTCATCGGCGGCATGGGCTCGATCATGGGCGCGATCCTGACTGGCTTTACGCTTGGTATCGTCGAAGGCCTGACCAAGGTTTTCTTCCCGGAGGCGTCGAATACGGTGATCTTCGCCATCATGATCCTGGTCCTGCTGGTGCGGCCGGCCGGCCTGTTCGGGCGGGGCGCCTGATGGCAAGCGCCGCCGAAACTTCGTCCAAAACCTCGGCCTTCCCGATCGGGCGCGAAACGCCGCGCAGCCTGGCCGTCGCCGCTGCGGTGCTGGTCGCGTTTCTGATCGCGGCGCCATACGTGCTCTACCCGGTGTTTCTGATGAAGGCGCTGTGCTTTGCGCTGTTCGCCTGCGCCTTCAATCTGCTGCTCGGCTATGTCGGGCTGCTGTCGTTCGGCCATGCGCTTTATTTCGGCTGGGCCGGCTATGTCGCGGCCTATGCGGCCAAGTCGTGGGGCCTGTCGCCGGAGCTCGCGATCCTGACCGGCACGGCGACCGCCGCCGGCCTTGGCATCATCGCCGGCGTCGTCGCCATCCGCCGCCAGGGCATCTATTTCGCCATGATCACGCTGGCGCTGGCGCAGATGATGTATCTCGTCGCGCTGCGGGTGAAATTCACCGGCGGCGAGGATGGCATCCAAGCGGTGCCGCGCGGACGGCTGTTCGGCCTGGTCGATCTCAATAACGAGATGAACATGTACGTGTTCGTCCTTATCGTCGTGCTGGCGGCTTTGTTTCTGATCTACCGGATCATCGATTCGCCGTTCGGCGAGGTACTGCGCGCCATCCGCGAGAACGAGCTGCGCACGATTTCGCTCGGCTACAACACCGACCGCTACAAGCTTACCGCCTTTATCCTGTCGGCGACGCTCGCCGGCTTGGCCGGCGCCACCAAGGCGCTGGTATTCCAGCTCGCTTCGCTGACCGACGTGCACTGGACCATGTCCGGGGAGGTCGTGCTGATGACGCTGGTCGGCGGGCTCGGCACCGTATTTGGCCCGATCGTCGGCGCATTCCTCATCGTCGCCATGGAGAATTATCTGGCCCCGTTCGGGCAATGGGTGCTCGTGATCCAGGGCGCGATCTTCGTCGTCTGCGTGCTGGTATTCCGCCGCGGCATCGTCGGCGAACTGGCGCACCGGCTCAAAGTGCGGCTCTAAACAAACAATAAATCGCATCTGATTAGATCGAGATTCCAAGAATCTCGAATCAATGTGCACGCTGTTATCCACAAACTGAAAGTCAAGGAGTTGCAGGCCTTGCAACTGCATTCATTTTAGTTGCCGAATCAACGTGTCGTCGCGATGATGCAAAAACGTCGATTCCACGGCGCTTTTGGCGGCATCATCATGTCGGGGCGGGAACAGGGGACGTACGACAGCGTCGCGCGCAGATGGCTCGCACTTATTGAGCGTCGGCAGGAGAATTTCATCGACCTCTGCAATACCGGGCGCTGGCGGCACTACTACACCAAGGCCGAGTTTCTGGCGGAGATGCGCAAGGTGCTGCGGCTTCGCGATCAATGGGCGGAGCTCGCCGGCGAGCCGGTGCAGGGCGATGACGCGCCGTTCCTGCAGAACTTCCAGACGCCGCATCGGGTCCTGCCCGAGCGGTTGGTGCCCCTCGGCTTGACGGTTGACGAAATGCCGGAAGGCGAAGCCGATCACCCGCCGGAGCGGCGGCGGGTCAACGGGCTGCCGGTCGCGCATTGGCCGGATTAGTTTCCTCGGCTGTTTGGCTTTCTCTGAATAGATTCCTGATCTGATGAGATTGCTGCTCGGGCTCAGCCGGCCGTATTTCATAGTGTGAGAGGCCGGGCGGAAAATCGTGCCGGGCTGGACTTCCGGCCCATCGGCGCGTTATCCACGCTCCGAACCTGAACCTGGCCCCTTCAGGCGCGCCGCCCGGAATGAGCGCATGGAGGGGACTCTGGCGCCATCCTCCTGATTGTTTCCTTCAAAAACTCTCCCAACCTGTGAGCAAACAATGTCGAGTGCTTTGTTCTCGCCGATCAAACTTGCCGATCTCACCCTGCCGAACCGGATCGTGGTGGCGCCGATGTGCCAATACAGCGCCGATGACGGCGTCGGCAATGACTGGCACATGACCCATCTCGGCATGCTGGCGAATTCCGGCGCCGGGCTGCTGGTGCTCGAAGCGACCCATGTCGAGCGGCACGGCCGCATCACCCACGGCTGCCTCGGCATCTATTCGGACGCCTGCGAGGACGCGCTCACCCGCATCGTTTTGCATTGCAAGCGCGTCGGCAAGGCCAAGCTCGGCATTCAGCTCGCCCATGCCGGCCGCAAGGCCTCCTCGCAGCGGCCGTGGGAGGGCGCCAAAGCGCTCGGCCCGAACGAGGACCCGTGGCAGACGATCGCGCCGTCGGCGCTGCCGTTCGGTCCGGGCTGGCACACGCCGCGCGCCGTGAACGAAGAGGACATGGCGCGGGTGCGCAAAGCCTTCGTCGACGGCGCCAAGCGCGCGTTGCGCGCCGGCTTCGAGGCCATCGAACTGCATCTGGCGCACGGCTATCTCTTGCACAGTTTCGTGTCGCCGCTGTCCAACAAGCGCAACGACGACTACGGCGGCTCGCTCGCCGGCCGCATGCGCTTTCCGCTCGAAGTCGCGCGTGAGACCCGCGCCGTGGTGCCGCGGCACATTCCGCTCGGCGCCCGCATCACCGGCACCGACTGGATCGAGGGCGGCCTGACCGGCGACGACGCGGTCGCGCTCGCCAAAGCGCTGAAGGAGGCTGGCCTCGACTATGTCGACATTTCCTCCGGCAATATCACCACCGAAAGCCGCTGGCCCAACGATCCCGGCTTCAACGTCCCGGTCGCCGAGCGCGTGCGCAAGGAAACCGGCATCGCGACGCGCTCGGTCGGCATGATCGTCAGCGCCAAGCAGGCCGAAGCCATTGTCGCCGAAGGCAAGTCCGACATGGTGGCGCTGGCGCGCGCTTTCCTCGACGATCCGCATTGGGCCTGGCACGCCGCGCAAACGCTCGGCGCCGACGTGGCGCGCCCGGTGCAATATGCGCGTTCGGCGCCGGCTCTATGGGCCGGTGCCGCCTTACGCGGGTGAGGGCGACGCCGCAGCCAATCCGATGCGGCCGTAGCCGGGCAGCTTGACCGCCGGGTGACGCACGTCGAAGCCGGCGACCAGCCCCAGCACATTGAACTCGACGCCTTCGACCCAGCCGAGCTTCAAGCCCAGAATGCCCCAGAGGCTGACTTCGATACCGGTGCCGCTGTCGGTGAGCCCGATATAGGGAAGGGACCGGTAATCGCGGCCGATCGCGGTCGGCGGCAATTGCAGCTCCAGTTCCGGCACGGCGCGCAGAACGGCAGCGACAAAGGTATTGCTGTTGGGTCCCGGCCAAATGCGGTAGTCGCCGGAATTTCCGTATCGATACTGTTTGACCGCGGCCACGATCTTGGGGATCAGCGCCTCGGCTTGCGCACCGCTGACATCGGCAACGATCGTCGGCACGGTGTCGAACCAGCGCGAGTCTGCCACCCAGTAATTCATTTGCACCGGCATGGGCGTCCAGCCGACCACGTCATAGCGGGTCCAGCTCTGGGCATTGGCGGGCTTGATGACAATCCAGCTATGGATGGCAAGAACGCCTTTGATGCCGCCGGCGCGGCCGGACATAACGAGGACGCGCGCCGGCGCGGAAGCGCCTGCCGGCGGCAATAGCCCACTGCTCGACCAATCGGCACGGCGCCAGTTCGTGGTGCCGCGATAGAACGTGTAGGCCGATGCACGGACGACGATAGGAAGCAGGAAAATTACAAGCAGAGTGAGCACGACGATTTTTCGCAACCGGCTGGACGTGGTCGATATAGGCTGCATGAGAGGTGGAGGAGGGTAGTAAATGGTTATCCGGCGACGGCGCCGCAACCGAGCGGCATCCATATAGAACGGACCATGACCGATCATAATCCTGTTCTTGTCGAAATTTTGCGCGGGCCGCTGCTCGAGAGCCGCCATCGCGGCGCGGTTGCCGTAGCCGACGCAAGCGGCAAGATCGCGTTTGCCGTTGGCGATATTGCGGCGCCGGTATTTCCGCGTTCGGCGATCAAGGCGTTGCAGGCTTTGCCGCTGGTGGAGTCCGGCGCGGCGGATCGCTTCGGCTTCGGCGACGAGGAACTGGCGCTGGCCTGCGCTTCGCATAGTGGCGAGCCGGGTCATGTTGCCGTGGTCGAGCGCATGCTGGCGGCGGCGGGTCTCGATGCTTCGGCTTTGCGCTGCGGCGCGCATTGGCCGATGTCGCAATCGGCCGCTTACGCCCTGGCCAAGACCGGCACAGCATCGGCGCTGCATAACAATTGCTCCGGCAAGCACGCCGGCTTTCTTTGCCTCGCTTGCGCTCTTGGAGTCGATCGCGTCGATTATTGGCGGCCGGAGCACAATGTGCAGCGCGAGGCGCGTGCCGCGATCGAGAATGTGACCGGCGCAGTGCTGGGCGAGGACATTTGCGCGATCGACGGCTGTTCGGTGCCGACCTGGGCGATCCCGCTTGAGAATCTTGCGACAGGCTTTGCCAAATTCGTAACTGGGCAGGGGCTGTCGCCATCGCGCGCCGCGGCGGCCGCGCGTCTCATGCGCGCCTGCGCGCAAAAGCCGTGGCATGTCGCCGGCACCGGACGGTTCTGCACCGAGATCATGCAGATCTTCGGCGCGCGGGTCTTCATCAAGACCGGCGCCGAAGGTGTCTATTGCGGCGCGCTGCCGGAGCAGGGTCTCGGCATCGCGCTCAAATGCGACGACGGCGCAAGCCGCGCCGCACAGGCGATCATTGCGACAATGATCGCGCGCTTTTTGCCGATGAGTGAGGCTGAGCGGCAGGCGCTGTCGCCGTTGTTGCGTCCGGTCTTGCGCAACTGGAACGGCTTTGAGGTCGGAGCGGTGCGGGTCACCGATGCGATTTAAGCTGCTGGTGAAGTACGCCGACGCGCAGCGATCAATGCGATCAGAACCGCTTCGGCAGCACGAACAAGTTGGCCGAAGGTCGCGCTCCTGCCTGAGCGACATTTGGCCTTGCGCAGCGGCGGAATATGAATGAACTGCACGGGGCGCCCGTCCTCGGTGCGCTGCAAAGCCTGCCAATAGACGTAGTTGCACAGGTAACCGCCGGCATCGCGCGACAGGCGCGACGGAAAACGGCCGCGTGCGGCAGCGAGCAGGCGCATGAACGGCGCGCGGCCCGGCAACGACATCGGCGCGCCGGGCGTGATGATGCTGTGCCGCGGCTTGTGTCCGTCTGCATCGGGGAACATCAGCGTCATGGCGTTCTGCGCGCGCGTCTCGATGCAGAGATGCCGGCGGCGGCCAGCGACGCCGAACAACAGTACCACGTCGGGTTGTTGCGCGAGCAGTTTTGGCAGATCGCGGTCGACCGACGCGTAGCTTGTGGCAAAGACATGCGCGCCGATCTCGACACCCTCGAGCGCCGGCCGCCGCCGGCGCTCGAGGGCTTTCACCAGCGACGCGCTCGGATTGAACGGCGCGCCGGGGAAAGGACCGAAGCCGGTGATCAGAACGCGCATCAGTCCTTCGCCAGCATGGCGGCGACCTGCTCGACGGCGGTGGCCGGTGCGAGCCGCCCCGCGGCGACGTCAGCCTCGATACGCGGCAAGGCGGCCTTGAGTGCGCGGTCGGAGCGCAGTGGCTCGAACAGCCGCTCTTCCAGCATGGTCCACATCCACTTCACTTGCTGCTCGCCGCGGCGCGCTTTGAGTTCGCCCGAAGCGGTGAGCTTGTCCCGGTGATCGAGAATATGGGCCCAGAGCTGAGGGATGCCGTCGCCGGACAGCGCCGAACAGGTGAGGACCGGCGGCGACCAGTTCGGCGAGCGGGCGCTGAGGATATGCAGCGCCGCGGAATATTCGGCGGCCGCAAGCTTGGCACGGGCGAGATTGTCGCCGTCGGCCTTGTTGACCGCGATCATGTCGGCGAGCTCGACGACGCCTTTCTTGAGCGCCTGCAACTCGTCGCCGGCGCCCGGCAGCGCCAGCACAAGAAAAAAATCCGTCATGTCGGCGACCGCGACTTCGGATTGGCCGACGCCGACGGTTTCGACCAGGATCACATCGAAGCCTGCGGCCTCGCATAGCAGCATGGTCTCGCGCGTGCGCGCCGCGACGCCGCCGAGCGTGCCGGACGCGGGCGAGGGCCGAATGAAGGCGCGCTCGTCAGTGGCGAGCTTCGCCATGCGCGTCTTATCGGCGAGGATCGAGCCGCCCGTGCGGCGCGACGACGGATCGACCGCGAGCACGGCGACCTTGCGGTCCTGCGCCGTGAGCATGGAACCGAGCGCTTCGATCATGGTCGATTTGCCGACCCCCGGCGCGCCGGTAATGCCGACGCGCACCGCTCTGCCGGTGTCCTTCAAGAGTTCCTGGGTCAGAGCGGCGGCGGTGCGGCGATGATCGGCGCGTTTGCTCTCGATCAACGTGATCGCGCGCGACAGCGCCACGCGCTGACCCGAACGCAGATCGCCCGCCATCTGTTCGATATCTGACTTTGACAGGGGTGAGGTCATGAGAGTCGGAACGAAGGATGTGCTGAAAGCATGGCTCGGGCGTTTCGAGTCATCTATTTGATTCGATGTTCTTTAACGCAGTGCATGGAAATGGCGCAGGGTGCGGCGACGCAATCCGCCTTGGCGAATTGATGCAGCGGTGTCGCCCGATCCGGAACAAAATTCATCGCTGAATGACCCCGATATCGTCGAATTGAAGCCGCATCGGGCGGCTGTCATCAAGAAGCTTGTAGACGGCGCGGCTTGGCGTCGTTTGAGTCCTCGAACAGGAGACAATCGATGAACTGGGACCAGATTCAAGTCAATTGGATGCTGTTCAAAGGCGAAATCCGCGGCAACTGGGTCAAGCTCACCGATGAAGACATCACCCGCATTGCCGGCCGCCGCTCCGAGCTCGTGAACCGGCTGCGTGCGCGCTACGGTTTCGCCAAGGCTGAAGCCGAACGCGAGATCGAGGCCTGGACCAAGGCGCAGCGTCACGCCGCCTGACCGGGGGCGCGATCGCCGTCAGACCCACATCACCATTTGTCGGCATCGCCGTTCGGCCGCGTTCCGCCGAACAGCGCGGCGCCGTCCGGCGACAGATATTGCCGGAACGCGGTCCACGGCACGAAGGCGGTATAGGCGCCTTCGGCATAGGGGCCGACGGCATAGGGGCTGTAGTGAAATGTCAGGCCCGCGCTCTTGCCGGCTTCGGTTGACGGCGCCAGCGTCACCGGCCCGAGCTTCAACAGCGACGGCTTGATGCCGTCGTTGATGAACGTGTCTTTGCGAAGATATTGCGCCGGCGTGATGTTGGCCGGAAGCTTGTCCGCGTCACCGACCGGAATATTGTTGGCAATCTTCAGGTTCGCCACCGCAAGCTTGGCCGCTTGCGCAAGCGCGCTCATGGTCGGCCCGTTGTCGGCGGTCTCGGTGAAGAACGGCCGGATCGAGATGCGTTTCTGCGCCTGCGTGTCCCAGAGAATGGTATCGACCATGTGGTTGGGGTGCGCGCCGCCTTCGAACGTATCGTCGCTGCGCACGATGCTGATATAACGCCCGACGGCGGAGCGCAGCGCATAGCCGCGGTCATAGGTCCAGGCCATGCCGTCACGGAAGGCGCTTGGATTTTCGCGATGCTCCTTCTCGGCCTGGGCCCGCATCGCCGCGGCGTAGCTTTTGGCTTCCGCCGCGCAATTGTCGAACAGGCCCGGATAGGGTTTCAGCGCTTCGTCGACGTCGACGCCGATCTCGACAAACGGCGTCTTGGCCGACGCGACTGTCGCGGCGCGGGCCTGCGGCGCCAAGCCGGACCATCCCAGCAGCAGCGACGCCAACACCGTAACGGCAAAAGCGCGGCTGCCTTTGCCTGACCTCACAATATTCATCTGTCATTCCCAGCTGGTATTTGCCTCGACGCATCAGTCGTTCGAGGCGGGCTCGGAGTTCACGGCAGGATGGCAAAAGCCCGCGCCGGGAAACCGAGGCCCTTTTCGATTTTCGGCCAGGTCACCACGATCAGCGCGCCGGTCGGCGGCACCTTGTCGAGATTGGCCATGACTTCGATCTGATAATGGCCGTGCTGCAGGATATAGGTCTCCGAATCCATCTTGTCGGTGATGTCGGTATCCATGGATTCGTGTCCGGTCGCGGTCACGCCGCGCTGCTCGTAAAGATATTTGATGGTGTCGAGCGACCAGGCTGGAAACGGCTCGCGCTTGAAGCGCTCCGGATTGCTGTCCCAGTCCTTGGACATGTCGGTGCGCAACGCTGCGAATGCGCCTTTGGGCACGCGGCCGTGTTCGCGCTCCCAGGCCTTGAGATCGGCGACGGAGAAAGCGTGGTTGGGATCCTTGGCGAGATAGGGCGTGTCGTCGAGCACGACCAGCCGCAGGATCATCTGCTGCAGCGGGATCTGGTCCATGGTGATGCCGTCCTGCGCGAAATGCGCCGGCGGATCGACATGCGTGCCGTATTGCCCGACCATCTGGTAATAGGTCGCGCGGAATCCGTCCTTCGGGATCGTATAGGGCTCGCCGGTTTTCGGGTCGGCGGCGGGCGAGAACTTGGCCTGGCCGAAGCCGGCCCAGACCGGCGTTTGCGGGCCGAACGAATGGGTGAGATCGACCAATTGCTTGCCGGCGATGGTGCGATAGGCGCGATCGAGGTCCGACTCGGCGTGTGCCGAGGCGCCGAAATTGAGCATGGCGGCAATCGTACCGATCCATAGGAAATGAATACGAGAATGCGCAATCATTGTATTTCCCCTTGCTAGGAGCTTCCGCAAGCCACCGTGGCGCTAATCTACAAGGGCGTAGCCATGCTAGAAACTTTGCCCGCGAATCCGCGCGGCGGCCTCAGGATGACGGTGTGTTAGATCCCGCAATCACTTCTCCGGCAGCGGAATGAACTCCTTCGAGTCGCCCGGCACCAGGTCGAAGCGGCCGGCCTTCCAGTCGGCCTTGGCGGCTTCGATGCGGTCTTTGCGCGAGGAGACGAAATTCCACCAGATGTGGCGCGGACCGTCCATCGCCGCGCCGCCGACCAGGATCATGTGAGCATCGCTCACGGCCGCCACGTCGATGCGCGTGCCCGGCTTGAGCAGCAACAGCCGTTCGCCGCCGTGCCGGTCGGCGCCAATCTCGATCTCGCCAGAGACGACATACAGCGCGCGTTCCTCGTGCTCGGTGCCGATCAGCAATGTCGTACCGGCCTTGAGATGCGCTTCCGCGAAGATTGTCTCCCATGTCGTCGCAACCGGTGAGGCAAGTCCCTGCATCGAGCCTGCGATGACGCGCAAGGTCAGACCATTGTCGCGCAGTTCGGGAATGTCGGCGGCCGGCGTATGGGCGAAGGCCGGGGTCATCTCTTCGTCCTTGGCAGGTAACGCCGCCCACAATTGCAGGCCGTGCAGCGGCTCGCCGCCGTCGCGATGGTCGGCGGCGGTGCGCTCGGAATGCACGATGCCGCGGCCAGCCGTCATCAGATTGACCGCGCCCGGCCGGATTGGGAGCGCCGAACCGAGACTGTCGCGATGCACGATCTCGCCATCGAAGAGGTAAGTCACTGTCGACAGCCCGATATGCGGATGCGGGCGGACATCGACACCGTCGCCGGCGCGGAAGATCGCCGGTCCCATATGGTCGAAGAAGATGAAGGGGCCAACCATGCGCTGGCGCGATGACGGCAGTACGCGATGCACCTGAAAACCGCCGAGATCGACCGTGCGCGGCACGATTACCTGCGCGATGGCGTCGCTCGACGGCGCATCACCGAGAATGGGGTCTTTGGCCGGAAAGAAGCTCATGGCGGGCCTCACTTTCTTGCCTTTGCCTGACGGATGCCTCTTATCCTAGAGGCTTGCTGTGACGCCTGTCATTCACGATTTCGCGCGGGTTCCGAAACGAAATTCTCAGCGGTGTGGCCGACCGGCCTTCGCCATCGCGTCCACAATGAAGCGCGGCTGCGCAAAGGCGGCGACATGCATTTCCGGCGTCCAATAGCGTGTCTCGAAGCTGCCGGCTTTGCGGTAACGCTGGGCGATGGTTGCCGCCGAGTGCCGCCGCAGCCGCTTGTCATCGGTGGCAAAGCCCATCGCCATATGGCCGCCGATATAGGTCGGGATCGCCGCGACATAACAGCTGGCGTCGGCGAACAGCTTTCGGAACTTGGCGATCGAAGAGACCAGCTCGCGTTCCTGGAAGAACGGTACGCCGTTTTGCGTGACCAGCACGCCGGCCTTGGCGAGGCAGCGCCGGCAATCGGCATAGAATCTTGCGCTGAACAGGACCTTTGCCGGTCCCTGCGGATCGGTGGAGTCGACGATGATCACATCGAATCGTCGATTGGTTTTGGCGACGTATTTGGCGCCATCGTCGATCACCGATTCAAATCTCTTATCGGCGAAAACCGGCCGGGTGAATTCGGGAAAATGCCTTTTCGCGAACTCGACCACTTTCGGATCGATCTCGACCTGGGTAAGCCGCTTCACCGATTTGTGCTTGAGCACTTCCTCGGCGATGCCGCAATCGCCGCCGCCGATGATGAGCACGTCGCGTGCATGGCCGTGGGCGAACAGCGGCACATGCGCCATCATCTCCTGATAGATGAACTCGTCCCGTTTCGTGATCTGCGTCGCGCCGTCGAGCATCAGCATCTTGCCGAAGAACGGCTGCTCGAACAGGACGAGGCGCTGATGCGCGGTCCTCTCTTCGTGGAGTACCTTGTCGACCGCGAAAGTCATGCGGAAACCGAGATCGTCGAACAGCGTCTCGGCGATCCAGCGCTTTTTCGATAATGCCTTCGCCAACGCGCCCTCCATAACGAAACGGCCGGGATGAGTTGCCCGGCCGCTCGGTCGCCTTTGCCGCGCCGAACTGGCCGATCAGACCTTGTTTTTCCCGCGCAGCAATTCGTTGACGCCGACGCGTTTGGCCGAGAACGCTTCGCGTAAAACCGGAATGCACTTGTCCGGCTCGGCCGAGCCGCACATGAACACGTCGAGCGCGGCATAGCCCGCCTCCGGCCAAGTGTGGATCGAGATGTGGCTTTCCGCCAGCACCGCCACGCCCGATACGCCGGTCGGTTGGAAGTGATGCAAATGAATGTGCAGCAGCGTCGCGTTCGCAGCCTCGACACAGCGGCGCAGCGTCGTCTCGATATGGTCGATATCGTTGAGGCGCTTGGCGCCGTGCAGATCGATGATCAGATGCACGCCGGCGCAACGCACGCCGTTGCGAACGGCGAAATGGTCCTTCGGAATCCGAAAGTCCGGGATCGCACGGCCTTGGCGATCGTCCTCGATCGCGGAGGCAGCCACCTTCAATTTGCTTTTCTTGTCTTCTTTTCGGGCGGTACCTGGAATTCCCAAGCCCTTCACCGATCGCAAGAGGGCGTTCTGGCTCATGCCGTCCTCCCCAACCAGATATGAGAACCCGAGATGCCGGCCAACCGGCGCCGCGGAACGCGAAAGGCCGCCCGATCAGTCCACGCGAACCGACCCATAGCGGCCAAAACTCCAAATAAATACCGAGGGCTTGTAGTCAAGTGGATTTTCCCGGAAAAGCTTTAAAGCTTTGTCACGATCGGGTTCCCTCAAGGAAAATGCGGGCGGTGCAAAGACGGGACGCGACATCCGACTCTTGCGCCCGCGCGCATCGGCTCCCGCTCGTTCAGGCCTCTTGCCCAAGGCCGTCCGGCCGCTAATCTCGCGCCGACGATGAAAAAGACTTTGAGGGCGGAATGTCCATCTTTGGGCGAACAAACGATCCTACGCGGCAGCCGGTGCGGCGCCGCGCGCTTTACACCTGCGGCTGCTGCGGGATCGCGCAGGTGCCGGCTAATCCGGCCCGCCGCAACTTTCTCAAGGGCGGCATTGCCGCGCTAGGCCTTGGCGCGGCGGGCGTGTTGCCGGCCAAAGCGCAATCTGGTGCGCAATCAGCCCTGGCGACAAAGCGCATCGACGTCCACCATCATTATCTGCCGCCGGTCCATGCCGCGGCGATGGCGAAGACTCGCGTCGGCGCGGCGCCGCCACCCTGGTCCCCTCAATTGTCGCTTGCGGATATGGAAAAAGCCGGCGTCACCACGGCCGTGCTGTCGCTGATGCAGCCAGGCGTTTGGTTCGGCAATGCCGAGGAGGCGCGGACGCTGGCGCGGCAATGCAACGATTATGGTGCGCAGCTGCGCAAAGACTATCCGGGCAAATTCGGTTTGTTCGCCGCCATTCCGCTGCCTGACAGCGAAGGTAGCCTGCGCGAGATCGAATATGCGCTCGACGTGCTCAAGGCCGACGGCATCGGCCTGTTCACCAGCTATGGCGACAAATATCTCGGCGATGCCGCCTTTGTGCCGGTGTTCGAGGAGCTCAATCGCCGCAAAGCCGTGGTCTATACGCATCCCACCACGCCGATGTGCTGCGGCAATCTGATCAAAGGCCTGTCGCCTGGCTCGATCGAATTTGCCACCGATACGACCCGCACGATCGCAAGCCTCTTGTTCGGCACCGGCGGCACGGCGTTCCGCTGCCCCGACATCCGGTTCATCTGGTCGCATAGCGGCGGCACGTTGCCGTTCCTGATCGGCCGGTTGGTTCGTGAGCAGCAAGTGAAGAAGAATCCGAGCATGCCCGACGGCCCGGTGCCTATCGTGCGCAAATACTTCTACGAGATCGCGCAGGGCAACCTGCCGGGCCAGTTCGCGGCGCTGTTGGATATAGTGCCGGCCTCGCAGCTGATGTTCGGCTCGGATTTTCCGTTCCGCGAAGGAGCAGAGGCATCCGAAGGCTTCGCGGCTTATACGTTCAGCGACACCGATCGCGCCGCGATCAATTCCGGCACCGCGATCAAACTGATGCCGAATTTGGCCGCGTGAGGCGGAGGTCGATTTGCCGAGGCGAATTGGCACCCACATGCGCAAGGATTGTCGGGATTTTTGCCGACGTTTGGTCTATATCGTTGCCGCAAATAGTAGGGGTTTCGCAGATTCGACCACGCTGGCACCGGTGCGGTCCCACGGGGGGAGACGAAGCATGAAGCGCATGTTGGGAGCTTCCGTATTCTTGGCGCTGGCGGCGGTGATGCCGGCGCAGCAGGCTGCAGGGCAGGACCCGATTGGCGGCGCCATTGTCGGCGGCGCGCTCGGCGGCATTATCGGTGGCGCGGCCGGCCGCGGCGCGGGCGGTGCGGTGGCTGGTGCGGTGATCGGCGCGACAGCTGGCGCGGTGATCGCCTCGGAAGCGCAGCGGCGCGCCGGCGGCTACTATTGGTGGCGCGGCGGCTGCTACTACCGTTATCCAAACGGCTCTTGGCTCGGGGTGGCGCCGGGCTATTGCTCATACTGAGCGAGCGCGCAGTTCGCGCCGTCAGCCGGGACTGGCGACAGCGCGTGGCTGCAACGGCTTCTTGACCCGGGCGCGGAAGAAGCTCAGCACCCGCCGCGCGGTGTCAGTGTGCAGTTTGTTGAAGCTGGTCAGCGCCTGATCGAGGTCCTTGGCCGACATGCCGCGGTCGGCGGCGCGCAACAACAGGATCGCCTTGGTCGTCGACGGCGACAGTTCGGCGACCCGGCAGAGAATGAGAATGATCTCGGCGCCGGGATCGAGCAACGCGCGCTCGACGACGTCGATCGGCGTGTCGCACATGATCGAGAGCGCGATCGCGGTTTCCTCGAATTTGCGGTCGCGGGCATACTCGTAGACATCGGATTCGGCAATGCGGCGCAGGCGGTTCTGCCGCTCGATCGCTTCCTGCGCGGCGGCGAAGTCCGGCGAGGCACTGCGGGATTCCTCGCGGATGCCGCTGACCACTTCGGCGACAACGCCTTCAATTTGGGTCGTGGCCTGCGGATGTTCGGCGGCAAGGCGCGTGCGCACCTCGGCGGAAGCTTTTTCGAGCAGGACCAGGAAATGCGCCCGCGGAATGTCACGCCGCAGCCCGACCTGGGTCGCCAAGGCATCGTCATGGGCGGCACGATCGACCAGCATGCGGAAGCCGGCATCGGAAAAGCGCGCGCCGGTATTGCGCACCACCGAATGGACGACGTCGCGATCGCCGCGCTCGACCAGCACATTGGTTACCGCTTCGCTCAGCGTCGGGCGCCGCGAGATCGCCAGCAGATGCTTCTGGCTCTTGGTGCCGGCGCTAATCAGGAGGTCGCGCTCGTCGAGTCGTTCCGACAACGTCAGCACCGAGCTGGCGACGTCGATATCGTCGTCGAAGGCGAGCATGTGAATGACGTTGGACGGCGCGTTGGCGATCGGCGCGATGCGCTGCGCTAGCCTGGCGCGGGCCTTGCTCTCGATGGCGTTGACGAGCCGCGTCATGACATCGTCGAACACGCCGATCTGTTCTTCGGAATAGCTTGCGGCGTTGTTGACGAAGAGGTCGGTGACGCGGGACAGGATGTCGATGCGGCGCGGGATGCTCCCCGACGTCAGCGCGGCTTCGAGCTCGTCGAGAAGGGGAAGGCTACGCATTACAACTCCGGGCGCCCGCAACGCCGTCAAACCAACACGCACAATGCCGCGAGAACGGTGAATAAAGCCTTTCCCAGGGGGCATTTGCGGGGGTTTTGGCGAGGCGCTTTAGTCCGGCTTTACGGCACTGTCGCAACCCGCCGCTGCGGGTTAACGAAATAGACACCCGGCGCGGCGACCCCGCCGTCGGGCCGGAGTTTGAGCGCGTTATGTCGCAGGGCGCCGCCGCGGCCGCCCGGGGTGGGGTACGGCCATGATGCCCATCCGGTTCTGCACCTCGGCCGGAACGCGATAATCGCGGATCACCGGCCGCGGATCGCGCAGGCCGCAGGACTCCCGCTGCACGATGAAGCACCACAGCGCGTGGCTTGCTGCGGCGACCAGATTCGCCCGCGTTTTGCGGGGTTCGGCGGGCAAGAGGCTGGCATCTTGGGCGGCAACTTCAGGCACGCTCCGGTCCGGTGCCGGCTCGTATGCAGGCATACGATCGGGACCGCCTTCGAAGCTGCGATCAAATTCGGCCAGCGCCTGTAGCGCCGCCTCGAGGGCGCGGCCCAGGCGGCCGAGTGCGGACGCCTGTTCCTGCGCAATTTCGTAATCGAGCGCGACGGGCTGCCTTGCGCTGCCGGGGGTGGGGCGTAAAGTCATGCTGTTATAAGAATAGACGTTACGAGGAACGCGGGGAGGGAAAATATGCGTCGTCTCGTCATTGTTGCGCTCGGTGTTTTGTCGCTTGCTGCGAGCGCCGGCTCGGCCTTCGCCGAGGACACGCTGAAAGTCGCCATCCCGCAAAAAGGCGCATGGGATGCCGGCCTCGTCGAGATCGGGCAGCGCGGCGGTATCTTCAAGAAGCACGGTCTCGTGCTCGACACGCTCTATACCGCCGCCGGTCCGGAATCGATCCAGGCCATGATCGGCGGCAGCATCGATGTCGCGGTGGCCTCGGGTGTGTCGGCGGCCGTTGGCACGTTCGCCAAAGGCGCGCCGGTCCGGATCATTTCGAGCGAAATGACCGGTGCGCCCGATCTCTATTGGTACGTGCCCGCGGATTCGCCGATCAAGACGGTCGCCGATTTCAACGGCAAGTCGGTCGCTTTTTCGGCGGTCGGCTCGTCAAGCAACGCCGCGGTGCTGGCGCTGATCGCGCAATATCA
>Ga0102924_1002795_pt1 | contig 18727 bp, 21 predicted proteins | sample PaiPotPPM11metaG_FD_80116 | JGI IMG/M metagenome (GOLD analysis project Ga0102924, IMG submission 80116) | Iron sulfur acid spring bacterial and archeal communities from Banff, Canada, to study Microbial Dark Matter (Phase II) - Paint Pots PPM... ...
AGGGCGAGTGGCTGGAAGAGCACGGCAACATGATCACCGCCATTGTTCTGGTGGCAATCGGAGCCGCCGTCTATGCCGGGCTGTAATCCGCAGGTAATCCATGCTGTCGACGAAGAACGTCGCTTGGTTGTGGTACCGATCCGGCACGAGCTCCAATCCCCGGCGAATCATGCGGGCTCCATCGCTCACGAAGTAGAGCGAGATGAGCAGGATCAGCATGGCGTCGACCAGGAGGGTCCCCGTGGTGGTGAGGATGGACGTGGTGTTGTTCAGGATCGAGGCGGCCTGGTCCGTCACCTTCCTGACCGCCTGCCCGGCCGAGCTCCGCACATTGACGTTGAGGTGGTGCTGATCTGCCCAAACCTGGGCGTCGAGTAGCAGGATCGGCGTCGCCGACACCGTGCGGTGCAAGACCCTCGCAACCAATGCGATGTGGCCGGCAGCCGATAGGGAGCGGGTCAGGGACTCTCGAGCAGACGCGCTGCTACGCGGAACAGCTCGCCAGTAGTCGGAGGCCAGGGTCGCGGTCGATGAGCGGGCAGAAGGATTGTGTAGAGCGCTCACCAGCGACGAGCTCTGGCTGAGGAGCGGCTGGAACAGCAACACGGTGAGGATCGCCAGGGATCCAGTGACACCGCCGTACACCGCAAGCATCCCTGCCCACCGCTTTGCCAGCATGGCGGTCGCACGATTCACCGCCGGATGGAGTACGTAGGCAACGATGGCGCCGAGAGTAAAGAGCACGACGACGTTGCCGAATCGCCGCAGCACCTGGAAGAAGATGTCGAGGAGGGCGAACGAGGCGAGCACAATCAGGAGCGCTGCCAGAAGAACGGCGAGGCGGAGCAGGATGGATTGCCAGTCTCGGTGCATCAGCGGTCTCGTCCTGTTCGGGAGCGATTACGGTGTCGATCACTCGGTCGAGTGAGGGAGAGAAGGTGCGAGACGCACCCACCGTGACGCAGGTAGGCGCGTCTCGAAGTGGCTACGAGTGCCCCTGGGAGGGCTGAAACGCTGTGTGGACCTTCTGCTCGGTGCCGCGCATGCGATAGGCCAGCACCAGGCGGGTCACCCCGGCCAGGATGGCGTAGAGTCCGATGATCCAGATGACGGACAGGGCACCGGAACGAGGATCGAGCGCCACCAACACCCCAAAGGCGACCGAGAGGATACCGGCCAGCCCGAGCATCCAGTCGCCTTGGAGCTCGCCGGCCAGCTCGAGGGCGGCGATGAACTCGAAGATGCCGATGATGATGGCCCAGAAGGCGATCAGGTACACCAGGGTCAGCGCAGTGATCCCCGGCCAGAGGAAGGTGACGGCCCCGATGGCGATGCCGGCGAGCCCCCCGATGAGGTAGGGGACCCAGGACGTCTGCCGCTCGGCCAGCAGGTTGAGGCCGGCGCCCAGGGTGAAAGCGCCCTCGATCAGGGCGAATGCTCCGAACAGCGCCAGGAGCGCGACGAAGGTCAGGTTGGGCCAGGCCAGGGCGATCACCCCGAAGGCGATGGCGGCGACCCCTCGCAAGGCCAGAAAACGGTTATTGCGGACAAGAGCTTGATACACGTGCAACCTCCTTTGTTTCTTCCGACCGCCGGTGATGAATAGGTATTCCAGCGGCTGAAGCCCTGCCACTGGCGTTCCCGAATGACGGTCTGCCCGGCATTGCGATTCCAGGGGTCGAAGTAGGCGCAGGTGTGGGCCTCCCCGAGGCGATAATCTGCGTACACCCGGCAAATCCCGTTGGACCAGAACGGGCAGTCTCGGCAGGTCTTGTTCTGCCAGGGAAACGCGGTCTGCGCGTCCTCTGCCGGTTCAGTCCGGTAATAGCCCGCGTGATACGCGTCTCTCAGCCGATAAACCCAGGCATCCATGTCGCGATCTCCAGTGGGGGAACATATCGCTGAGGTGTGTCGTACGGCTGATCCACAGCTCGATTCCAGCCAGGACTGCGGACGAGCCAGCGCAGAAATCGGAGGTGGACTAGCTCCTGTGCCGTGAAGACGTGCTGCTCTGGCTGATACTGTGTGCGTAAGGATTGGAGCGCGTTGCACTCCAGCTCGCTGAAGCGCGTTCCGGTAGAGATAAGTCGGCCGATCATGATGTCCTCCTGATGACGGCTGCGCGTATCGGTGCAATGTGCCGTCTGTTCGTTTTCCTAATACGGACGCTACTCCCCTTCCAGAAGAGGACCGTGACAGGAGATCGAGCAGCGCAAGATGGAGGACGTTCGTTCATGATGGAGCGTGTGGCATGACCAAGAGCATCTCCCGGCAACCCGGAGTCCGCTCGACTTTGACGATGGCCCCGCAGAGTACTACTCCTTTGGCCGAGCGCATGGCGGCGGGAAAGGCGCTGCGGTCAACCGTACCCCGATCTGCCCATGCCGGGTGGTCACCGGCACCTGATCGGCCTGATCCGGTAGCTCTCCTCCAGGCCGAGGATACGGACCGCCTCGCAGATCTTGTCCCCCTGCGCTATGCCAGAATGCTGGAATCCCCGTTCAGCTTCCTGCGGGGAGCGGCTGCCATCATGGCACGCGACCTGACCCATACGCCCACGACGTCGCTGACCGTCCAGGTATGCGGTGATGCGCACCTGGCCAACTTCGGCGCCTATGCCACTCCCGAGCGCAATCTCGACTTCGACGTCAACGATTTCGACGAGACGCTTGCCGGTCCGTGGGAGTGGGATCTCAAGCGCCTGACCGCGAGCGTTGTGGTGGCGGGGCGCAGCAATGGGATCGCTGCAGGCGCCTGCGCCGAGGCAGCAGCAGCGGCGGTGCGCATCTATAGAGAACGCATGCGTTCCTTCGCCAAGCTGGGATATACGGACGTCTGGTATGCCCGTGTGGATGCTGCCACGGTCATCGCGTCACTCCCCAGGCAAGAGGCACGGGTTGCGAGGAAGAGGTTTGCTCAGGCCCGAGGGCACGATAACCTGCAGGAGCTGAGGAAGCTGACCACCGTCACCGGTGGCCGGGTGCACATCGCAGACGACCCACCTCTCGTCACGCATGTGAGCGACGAGCGGGTGGGCAACCGGGTGCCGGAGCTCGTCCATGCCTATCGCAGCTCTCTTCCAGACGATCGCCGCCACCTTCTCGACCTGTATACCCTGGTCGACTTTGCTCGGAAGGTGGTGGGCGTTGGGAGCGTGGGAACCCGCTGCTATATTGCCCTCCTGGTGGGGCAGGGGACCGACGACCCGCTCTTTCTCCAGGTGAAGGAGGCCGGCCCTTCGGTCCTCGAGCACTATGTCGGCCGGAGTAGGCAGCTGCGCCCTGGCAAACGTGTCGTCCAGGGGCAGCGGCTAATGCAAGCGGCCAGCGATATCTTTCTGGGCTGGGGTGATGTTGATGGGTTGTCCTTCTACATCAGGCAGCTCCGGGACATGAAAGGCTCGATCGACATAGCTGCTCTCACGTCATCACAGCTCGTGGCATACGCCGAGGTGTGTGGGTGGGCGTTAGCGCGGGCCCACGCTCGCTCGGGAGACGCCGCCCAGATCGCCGGCTATCTCGGAACAGGAACCGCCTTGGATCAAGCCATTACCGCCTTTGCCCAGGCGTACGCCGACCAGACCGAGCGGGATCATGCTGCCCTGGTAACGGCCGTGGAGCAGGGCCGAGTCGTGGCCCAGGTGGACGCCTGAATGTTGTTCATGGCTGCGCCGAGGATCCGGTAGGGATGGGGAGTCGCCTCCCCACCCCCCCGGTCAGAACCCGGCGTGCAGATTTCCCGCACCTGTCTCCCGATCTCCAACAGCACATCCTTGACGAGCGTCGTCCATCTTCTGCGAGGTGATCGATGCCTACCTCCGAACTCATCACTCCTCAGCACCTGGCGCGCAAGGCCCTGATCTATGTTCGCTAATCCAGTCCGCACCAGATGCTCTCCCATCAAGAGAGCCGGCGCCCGCAGTACGCGCTCGCCGACCGCGCCGTCGAGCTCGGCTGGCGGCCTGAGGATGTGCGCATCGTCGACGCCGATCTGGGCGAGACCGCCACCTCCACTCAGCATCGGGAAGGCTTTAAGGACATGGTGGCTCAGGTCACCTCTCGTGTTCGGTCATCGTTCCCTCCAGCCTCCCTCAAGCCCATCGGCGCAACAGCTTCTCCGCTTCCTCGACCAGTTCCGTCACGATTTCGGCCGCCGGCTGAAGGCGCTTCACCCCACCGACCGACTCTCCTGCCCAGAGTGGCATTGCCTCGATGTGTCCGGTCGTATCCTGTGTGGCGGTCATGGATTGGAAGCGGTGAACGGGCATACGCTTACCGTGATACGCACTGAACCGCTCACCGACGACGTCGCCCTCGAAGGCTGTGGCTGCCTCGATGGCTGCTCGGAGGCAGCGGTGGGGTGCGTCTGGCCAGCCGACGGAAAAGACTTCAGTGTAGACGGTGTCCTCCGCTTCGGCCGCAATGAGCGCCTTGACGTATGTCGGATGCGCACCCGCTTCCTCCGCGGCGACGAAGCGGGTGCCCAGTCGCACCCCATCGGCTCCCGCCGCCAGCACAGCTGCCAGGTCACGACCTGTCCCGATGCCCCCGGCTGCCAGGACCGGTACGTCCACAGCCTCGATGATCTGGTCGAGGAGGGCCAGCAGTCCAACCTGGCCGCGCACATGGCCCCCTGCTTCGATGCCCTGGGCAATGATGACGTCACAGCCCGCATCGGCAGCCGCCACGGCCTCCGCGCGTGAGCCGACCTGCCAGGAGACCAACGCTCCACCCGCGTGGGCTCGATCGACCAGCGAGGCATCAGGATCGGCCCAGAAGAAATCGATGACGTTCGCCCGGGTGGCCGCGACCTCGAGTCCCTGGCAGATGTACTCGCGTTCTTCTTCCAGATCGGGCACGAGGAAGTTGACGCCGATGACGCCTTGAGTCTGCCGGCGCACCTCGTCGAGCTGCGCGGCTAACACGGCCGGAGGCATGCCGTTCCACGACACCATTCCTTGCCCGCCGGCATTGGCGATGGCCCCGGCCAGCTTCGGGTTCGCCAGACTGCCCATCCCCGCTTGCTGGATCGGGACCGAGCATCCCACCAGGTCCGTAAACCGTGTTCTGAGCATCGCACGCCTCCCATCCTTCTCAGCTGCCGCACACGCTGTAGTGTGCACACTCGCAATGTTAACTGGGACTTGGTTGTTCCTCGGTGGAGCGGCGTCATTGGTGATCTCCTCGGACGTCTGGGGATGCTCACCAGCGAGCACTGGCGCGATCGGCACGTAGATGTAACTGCTCACAGAGCATGACACTGCTCCGAAGGTGGGGTCACCCAAGCCTGCGGCGGGGTCACCCAAGCCTGCGGCGGGGTCACCCAAGCCTGCGGCGGGGTCACCCAAGCCTGCGGCGGGGTCACCCAAGCCTGCGGCGGGGTACCCGGGGGTGCCCCTACAAATCGTTGACTCGGGGCAGACGGATACCCGCTGCGCGACATCTGACCCCAGGTGACTTCGCCGGTAGTATCAAGGCTAGCGCATTTCGGAGGTCTCTGTCTCGACGACGACCACGTCATCCAGTTTCTGGTTCGGAATACCCGCATGCGATTGTCGTCGTAGATCGGTTGAGGTAACGGTGAGGTAGACGTTGCGCTCGGCTCACTGGTGATTGCTCGGCTGTCGTCCTCGCCCGTGTCGAGGTCGATGTTCTCCTCGACCACCGTGCTGCGCGGGGGCAGGTCGCGGTACTCACGATGCAATTCGTCCCTGGACTTCGACACGAAAACCTCCAGTCCGAGGGCGACGATTCCAACGGCGAACAGGATCTCGGCCAGCGTGCCGGCATGGGGGAAGGTGTGCACCAGCGGGACCAGAGCCTTCACGAGATGGAAAGGATGCCCGGCCGTTCGGTCACCCAGCCACCTCGCCGAGCCAGAGATCACCCAGCAGATCGTCGGGAGCATTCTCTTCTTCCAGCCGAGCGCGCAATGCCTCCACGACCGCGGCATACGGGAGGTCGCTGACCGTCTCGAAAGCACGACCGACGACCACATCGGCACGACTTCTCTTTACGACTGCAGGAACTGGGATACGAGGCGGGTCTTCCCGATACCTGCCGCTCCCTCCAGGATCACGACCTCGGTTCGACCTGTTCGGCTGCGATCATAGACAGAAAGCAGCAGCGACCATTCTCGTGTCCGACCGACCAACGGCATGCTCCGAAAGTCGACATCACCTGATTCGGCGGAGGATCTGACTACCGATGAATACTGTGAGGATGCAGCTCCTTGGATCTGTTCGGCGAGCGCCGTCATCCCCGCACTTGGTTCCGCATCCAGCTCGGCCAGCGCCTCACGGTACGCCTTCCAGGCGCGTCGTGCGCCTGCGCCGTCCTCGTGCCGAAGATGCAGCTCGATGAGGCGCTGCCAGGCCGATTCCTCATCGGGGTTCACCCATGTCCAGCGCTCGAGCGTGGTGAGCGCAGCGCCTGCATCGCCGTCGTGGGCCTGCAGGGTGGCGAGACGGTCAAGGAGCTCCTCCTCGACACCACGCCAGTAGGTCCGCTGTCCTTCCATCCACGCCTCGAAGTCCGGTGCATCAGGGAGAGAGACGTCTTCCAGGAATGGGCCGCGGTACTGCTGGACCACGGTCTCCATCTGACGCCGGAGCGCGCCGGTTCCCTGCGACCGCCGCATCAGACGTTGAGCCTCAGACAGCTCCCGAACATCAAGGTCAAGTGGAGCGGAAGGCAGCAGGCCGACGGACTCTCGTGTTGTCAGGAGGATCGCGTCGACCTCGGCTCCCAGCGCCTGGCGTACATAGCTCAGGGTGGTGCGCAGGCTGGCGCGCGCATCCTCGATGTCTGCCTCCGGCCAGAAGAGATCGGCTAGTTGTTCCCGGGGATGTTGGCCGCGTTCGAGCGCAAGGTATGCCAGGAGCGCGAGCGTCTTCCGGGTTCGGAGGACGATGGCATGGTCAGCCAGGCTTGCCTGTGGGGAACCCAGGAGGTCGAGACGAAGCGTTGTCGCATGCGTGTGACCAATCGAAGCGGGAATGGGGCGTGGCGTCCCAGCGGTGGCGATGCTCCTGCCCACGACCTCATACAGTCTGGGTTCTTCCATCATCTGCTGGATTGCCACGGTCTCTACCTCCATCTCGGAGCCGCCTTATGTTTCATCCCGCATCGTTGTTCTAGTCACCAGGCTACCGGAGATCGTGGCCCGTGCCATCTGTAGAAACGCCCAAAGGACGTCGGCGACCGAACACGAGCGCTCGGACCTCCATGGGCAGAAATACCTACAGTGAGCCGATGGCGGCATCATGGCCTGGCACTTCCTGCAGTGCGTCCTCCGCCGACAGATCAACAGACGGAGCGCGATCACCATGGTCTCGTCCGCCCGACCGTTGATAGAAGCAGCGTGCGCCTGGCGAGCGTCCCTGACATCGGAAGAATGACCGCTTGTGACAAGGTCGATCATGCCTCGTGACCTGGTGAAATTACCGATGCAAGAGCGGCCGCCACATCTAGTGTGCCACCGGCCCACCCACGTACCGTTTAGCGCTCGAGCTGCTGTGCCGCCAGCTCCGTCCCGGCGACACGAGCGCCGATCTTGGCAAACGCGGTCTCCCGGGCCGTCGAAATGTCGTCGCCGAATGGCGCAAACCCACAATCGTCGGTCGTGCCCAGCCGCTCCAGCGGGATGTACTCCGCGGCTTCCAGGACCCGATCGCGGACCTCGTCCGGAGTTTCGATGCGGGGATTGATCGGGTCGATGACCCCGACGAAGATGCGCTGGTCGGGTCGCGCGCGGTCCTTGATGATCCGCAACACCCGCACCCGATCGGGCTCACTGGCCAGTTGGAGGTAGATGTTCCCCGCTTGGAGCTCGAATAAGAGCGGCAGCAGGTCGGCGTAGTCCACATCCGCGCTGTGCGTCGAATCCCGGTCACCACCGGGGCAGGTGTGGACGCCAATGCGCGCCCGCTCTGTGGGTGAGAAGCGCGCCAGCACGCGGTTATTCAGGTCCACGAACCGGCGCAGCAACCCGCCGCTTGGGTCGAGCTTGACGGCCAGCCGGCCCTCGGTGAAGTCAATCTGCACGGCGTGAGCGCCGCGGTCGAGGCAGCGGCGGATATCGGCTTCGTGCTCGTCGAGCAGGTCGGCGAGGAAGTCGTCGTGCGGGTACCCGGCGATGCCGTCCTGCGGGTAGAGCAGGCTCAGCGCCGAGGCGGAGATCACGGCCTCCTTGAGGGGGCGCTGGGTATAGCGCCGCGCCGTGGCCAGGTACGAATCCGCGTAGGTCTGATAGTGGAACGGCCCTGCCGTCAGCCGGGGTAACTGCCGGACATGTCCGTCCGCGAACGGGATCGTCACGCCGTCGGGGGCCAGGCCGGGGAGCCCCTCGATGGGGTACGTGGCGAAGCTCGGCTTGCTCTGCTCACCGTCGCTGATCACGGGCGAGCCGGTGTCCTCGAAGCGCCGAATCGTCTCCTCGAGGGCAGCGGCGTACAGGTCCGCCAGTTCCTGTTGCGCGAGGCGCCCCTCACTATAGGCGCGGACGCCCGCGAGCAACGCCGCTGGCCTGGGTATACTGCCGATCGGTTCGGTGGGGATCGCCATCGTCGCAGTCGCTCCTCCCAAACGAGACGCTCCGACCGCATCTCGCGCAGTCAGCATACAGGATGCGCGGACTAGACGGTAACAGTGTACTGGCAGCCAGTACAGGTTGCACAAACCGCGCTGCTGCGCTGGCGAAGGGCAGGGAAGGTGGGTCTCATCCTCACGGTCTCAGCATCCAGGGGCCGAGTGCCGGGCGGAGACTTGCCACGTAGGCGAGCACCAGCAGAGCGGTGCCAAGGATTATCGCCGCGTACATCACAGCCAGGCTCGGCTGTGCGTACATTCCACCATAGAGGATCAAGCCTCCAATGAGCGCAGGCACCGCTGCGGTGCGGCGACGCAACGCCACGGCCAAAGTAAGGAGCAGCACGGAGGCGACCAAGATCTCGGGGCCAAAGCGAATGACGACGTCCAGCCAGCCGGGATAGCGGGAGGCTGCCGTTCCCGAGCTGCTGCCCGATCCCATCCCGCTCATGCCGGCCATCGGGGACCCGGTCCCCGTCGCCGCTGCGGCCCCTCCCGCCACGAAGAGTCCAACGGCTGCCACCACCATACTGAGCGAACAGACAAGCGACCCACCTACGCCGGCAACGCTGCAGCAGGTCGCCAGCCGCCCCCTGGCTCTCCCCGCCGCTGCGTTCGCCGGCTCACAGCATGAAGGTTGGTCCTCGCTCATCCTCTCACGGTCCTTCACCATACTTTCTGCTCTTGCTACGGCAGATGGCAGGAGCCGGTCTGTCGTCTCCGCTACCGACTCCTGCCAACCGGCCGACGGCTGCTATGCGGCAATGGTTCGGCACTGCTCGGCGCACGACCGACAGACTTGGGCGCAGCGCCGGCACTCTTGGTCGTCGAAGCGCTCACACTCCTCGGCACAGGCCTCGCAGAGGGCGGCGCACTGACTGCAGAGCTGCTTGTAGAAGGCGGAACCGCGGCTCACGAAGGCACTACAGGTCCAACAGATGTCCGCGCAGTCCCGGCAGAGGCGGGCGCAGTCCGCCATCTCCCTCGATCCGATACAGTGGTCACCGCAGCGCTCGCACTCCTCGGCGCACCCTACCAGGACATCGAGGGCAGTCTTGAGATCTTGAGTCATTTGCACAGCCATTCCAATCTCCTTTCGCTTCGTGCGGCATACTGTCCGTCCAATGGATCCTAAACCGTATCTCTCACCTCCCTTCGGCACGCGGGGCTATCGCTGCCCCCCGGGCCAGCTGAGTATCGGCATGTTGATGACCACTCCTGTTCGCTCGATGGTGACCTCCCCTCGCGCCACTGCCATCTTCATTGCGGCGACCGACCGCAGGACCCGGGCGCGGTAGCCCTCCTTCCAGGTGACGAGGTTCAGCTCTCGGAGGGGACGGTAGCCGGGTGTCCCCGGTGGGTTATCGAACACGTCCGGCTGGAAGCGCAGCGGCCCGCCGTCCTTGATGCCATTGGTAAAGACGAAGACATTGGCCAGCATCGGCGCGGACGCCCGAGCCAGGGACGGCACCACCAGGACCCGGGAGCGCGTCATACCGGTCAGGACCCGGGCGACCTTCGGGCTCGAGGTCTCGGTATGAACAAAGCGGATCTCCCGGCCATTCGCGAAGCCCGTGATGCCAGGGACAGTTCCACCCGTGCCCGTCACAGCCCCACCCATGGAGGGCTGGGCCTGCGCCGGCGTCAGCGCGGTGTAGATAAGAACGAAGCCGGCTATCAGCACGGCCACGACGGTGGTGACCATCAGATTGCGTTTCATGCTGCCCTGGCCTCCCTTCTCAGGCCGCTCGGGAGACCTGGAAGCCGCGCTCCACGATCGCCTCGCGGATGCCGTCCGGTTCCACCATCCCTGCGCGGTAGGTCACGGTCACGTACTGTTTCTGGGTATCCCCGATGACATTCTCCACGCCATCCAGCTTGCAGGCGGCTTCCTTGATCGAGTCGAGGCAGTGCTCGCAGTGCATGTTCGGGATCTGAAGGGTGAGCTGGACTGGCCGGCCCCGACGCGCCTTTGGCACGGCCTTCGGCAGGAGCCGTCCGGCGAAGGAGTTGGTGAGGACGGTGCTGACGCTGGCCACCATGGCGACCATCGCCCAGACCGGATGCACCAGACCGGTGACGGCCAGTGGCACGCCGATCCCGTTGAAGGCGAAGGCCAGGGAGATGTTCTGGACCGTCTTGCGGTAGGAGCTCCTGCCGATGTGGTAGGCGTCGACCACCGCGCTCAGCCGCTCGCCGATCAGGACCACGTCCGCCGACTCAATGGCGATATCGGTTCCAGCACCGATGGCGATGCCGACATCGGCCTGCATCAGGGCCGGGGCGTCGTTGATGCCGTCGCCCACCATGGCCACGCGATAGCCCTGCCGCTGCAGGTCCCGCACCGCCTCGGCCTTGTCCTGGGGCAGCACCTCGGCGCGGTGCTCGGTAATGCCGACCCGCTCAGCCACCGCTTTGGCCGTGCGCTCGTTGTCGCCGGTGAGCATGACCGGCTCGAGACCTGCGCTGCGCAGTCGCTCGATCGCCTCGCGCGCATCGCCCTTGATCCGATCGGCCATGGCGATGAGAGCTGCGGGATGGCTATCGACGGCCAGCGCGATCACGGTATTCCCTGCCGCCTGCATGGCCTCCACCTGCCCTGTCGCCGGTCCCACCTTCGCCCCCTCGCCTTCGATGAACCTGGGACTGCCGACCGCGACCCGGTGACCTTCGATCGTGGCCATGACTCCCTTCCCGGCTACCGCCTGGAAGCCTTCGGCTTTGGGAATCTGGAGGTGTTGGGCTTCGGCTGCCGCCACCACCGCTCGGGCCAGCGGGTGCTCGGAGGAGTGCTCGGCCGCAGCGGCCAGGCGGAGCGCCTGCTGCTTGTCCTGGGCGGCGGGGGCGTTCGCCCCGGTCAGGCTCAGCGCCACCACCTCGACCACCGCCGGCTCCCCGCGGGTGATGGTGCCGGTTTTGTCCAGCACCACCGTCTGCACGCTCTTCAGGATCTGGAAGGCCTCGGCGGAGCGCATCAGAATGCCCCGCTCGGCCGCCATGCCGCCACCCCGGATCAGGGCCAGTGGGGTTGCCATGCCGATGGCGCAGGGATAGCCCATCACCAGGACCGCCAGGGCAGCGAAGATGGCCCGCGTCGGGTCCGCGTGGCCGGCCGCGGCCCAGGCGCCAAGCGTCCAGATCACGAAGGCTGCTCCGGCAAAGGCCAGCACCGTCGGCACGTAGATCTGAAGGACCCGGTCGACCAGGGCCAGAATGCCCGGCTTGAGGGCTCTTGCTTCCTCCACCTGCCGCGCCACCTGCGCCAGGAAGCTCTCCTTGCCGACCCGGGTCACCTTGACCAGCAGCGTGCCGGTCTGATTGACCGAGCCGCCGATGACGCTATCGCCCGGCTCCTTCTCCTCCGGCATCGACTCGCCGGTGACCAGGCTCTGGTCCACGCCCGAAGCTCCCTCGGCCACCTCGCCGTCCACCGGGATCGATTCGCCGGGACGGACCCGCACCAGATCGTCCATCTGCACCTGGTCGATCGAGATCTCCTCCTCGCGGCCATCGCGCACCACACGCGCCGTCGGCGGTACCAGGGCGAGCAGCTTGCGCACTGCCTGGGAGCTGCGGGTGCGCACCCGCAGCGAGACGTAGCCGGAGAGGAGGTGGTATGTGGTGATGAAGGTCGCGACAGCGAAGAAGTCCGGCAACGGGAAGGCCGGGACGACATAGGCCAGGAAGCCGCCAATGAGGCCGGCAAAGGCGCCGAACTCCAGCAGGACGTGCTGATTGAGGATGCCGCGGTGCAGGCTGGCCCAGGCCATCCCCAGGATTTGCCAGCCGGGACCGAAGATGGTCGCCAGGGCCAGGGTGGGCATCAGCCAGAGCATGATCGGGCGCGCTGCCGTCGGGATCGACCCGAACAGCATCAGGATCATAGCAATGGCCGCCACCGCGGCGAAGCCGGCCGCCGTCAGCAGATTGTGCCACTCTCGCCGCAGCTCAGCCTCCTCTTCCTCAAAGGTCTGCACTTTGCCGGCATCCCGAACCGTATAGCCGAGGTCGAGGAGCGTCTCTTTGAGCTGAGCCGGCATGACCTTCCGCGGGTCGTAGGTGATGAGGGTCTCTTCGTGCGCCAGGTTGACGCTCGCCTCGCGCACCCCCTCCATGCGCTTCATGGCCTTGGTGATGCTGGCGACGCAGAAGGAGCAGGACATTCCGCCGACCTTGAGCTGCAGCTTCTCCTTCCCACTTTCCCGGGCAAAGGCATCCGGCTCATTGGACCGGGCAGCCGGGTCGCTCCGACGGGGCGGCGCACGGCTGCTCATTTGCTGTCTTCGGTTGGCAGGGCCTCGTAGTCGAACTGCTCCAGGTTTGCCCGCACCTGCTGAAGGCTCACCTGGTTGGGGTCGATTGTCACCTTGACCTGCTGCGTCTGGACGCTGGCCTGCGCATGCTCAACCCCCGGCAGTCGGCGCAAGGCGTTGCCACTTCGCTGCTCGCAGCTGGCGCAATGAATCGTCTGTTCGCCGATGACTTTGAAGTCGAGTGTCTCTGTTATGGTGTTGAGCTCCCTGCCGCTCTCAGCAGCACAGATCATACCCTCGATTTCACCATAGACCTTCCACTCGGGCGGAAGGTCAACCAGGCCCGGCTACCAAGCCGCTTGGTGGGAGTCGAACGATCAGGGATGGGGCGAGGCTTGGTGGCTTGCTAGGGCGAGTCCTGGGACGCTTTCGCGCATGGAGCGACCCAGCTCGTGGTGCTCGATGATGCTACAGATTCGACCATGGTCAGCGACCGTTCTCGCAGCCTCTGCCCGCAAAGTGAGCAGTTCCTGGCGGAAGTCTTCCAGCGCCCGGACTTGCTGCTCGACTCCCTCCAGCTTCCGGTCGACCAGCTCCAGGACGTGCTGGCAGGGACGCTCACCCTCGCGGCGGAGCGCCAGAATCTCGCGAATCTCATCGAGGGTGAGGCCAATGGCCTTCGCCTTGGCAATGAAGCGCAAGCGTTCGAGGTCGGCAAGGCCGTAGGCGCGATAGCCCGATGGCGTACGCCGCGGCTCGGGAAGGAGTCCGATCTCCTCGTAGTAGCGGATCGTCTTGGGGTTGAGGCCCAGCTGGGCAGCGAGCTCTCCAATGCGGAGCTGAGCTGGTTGTGCAGCGGACATAGCGATGCTCCTTCAACATTCTAGCTCGCTGGAAGGCCAGAAAGCAGGAGAGGGACGGGATCAAATCCACCTCGTGGCCGGGGTTGCCTTCCATCGCGCCGGATGCCTTCCTGGTAGAGGTCACGAAGCCAGACGGCAGCCCGCTGCAGCCGCTGGTCTCCGAGCAGTTCCACTGCCTGCAGACGACGGGCAATTATTGCCCTGGGCTGGGTCAGCAACTTTGCTGTGTTCGCATTGGGCTCGCTTCACGCGCTGGCTAGCGGCACACGCAATACTCCCTCCGCTGCCAGAGCGGAGGGAGTAAGGACAACCGCACATGGTATCAGTTACGGCTGGACAGGACAGCGGAAGTCATTGGCCGGGGTACGAGTTACGGTCACGTCGCCTGCCTTCAGCGCGGTCTGAACAGCCTGGGCTGAAGTCAGCAGATACGGCGTCACCCCGAATGTGACCAAGGAGACCGCCCAGGCACCGCCATGGTAGTTGCCTGAGCCAGGAGCAGCACCGGCTATGCCCAATTGTCCGGCCGCCCCATTGGTCACTTTGTAGAAGGGGTCTTGACCCCCCTGCGGGAGTGGAGCGGGCACAACGACGGTGCGTATTGTGCCACCGTTGTAGAACAGCGTGCCCTTGGTGGCGGAGTCGGCCAAGGCCGGAGCGCTACCAACTGCCAGGAGGCTTCCGGCGAGCAGTGTGCCAAGCAAGAGCGTCTTCACGATCGCGACGCGTCCCTTTTGGGGTTCTTTCATTATCGCTTCTCCTTTGCTGCTTTCGATTCATTGGTCCATTCGACAGCCGGCTCCAAAGCCGCAGGTATATGGTTCGGCCAAAGGCCTACGCGTGCATCGTACCGCCCGGAGATTACCTACCGAGGTCATACCTTACGAAACCCTTACACATCCCGATCTCCCTTCGGCTGTCCTCCAGTGAGCAGAAGGCTGCCCAGCTTGTTAACGCGAGCCACCTTGGCCAGCTGCTGGTGGGATGATGCTCGTAGGGACGCCAGGGTGCTGGCAGCCATGACGAGCAGCAGAAGTGTGCTGAGGACCAGGGGTAAGGGTTCGAACAGTAAGCGATGCGTTATCCGTGTAAGGATGGCGTAACCCTTGCGGCATACGCTGTGCTCTGTACCCGGTCGCTGGAGAGCCAACGGAGCGATCTCGCGGCCGCAGCATCATCGAAAGGACATCCAATGCCTCGAATCAGACTCCTCACCGTGCCTCTGCTCCTCCTGGCGCTCGCTGCACTCGTCCCGGCCGTCGGTACGTCCGCGGCCTCCCAGCACTCGTCCACCGCCGGACTGGTCAAGGTGGCAAAGGTTGGGAAGCTGGGCAGCATCCTGGTCACCTCGAAGGGCTTTGCGCTCTACCAGTGGACCCAGGAGAAGAAACACCAGATCAAGTGCACGGGCGCCTGCGCCACCACCTGGCCGCCGCTGCTGGTGCCCGCACATGCGACCGTTGCCAAGCACATCCGTGGGGCGATGGGGACATTTGGCGTGATCATGCGCCCGGACGGCACCCACCAACTGACCTATCAGGGCAAGGCGCTGTACGGGTACCAACGCGACACCAAACCGGGTGAGGCGCTCTGCCAGGGCTCCGAGGGGTGGTACGTCTTCTCAGCTCACTGAAAGAGGGGATCGCCGGCCTCCCAATCAGGTCCGAAGGCTCACCCGTGCCTGTGACCGAGCTGGTGAGGGACATCGCTGTTACGGTCGTTCCCCTCCAAAGCTCTGATAGCCGGTGAAAGCAACTGTGCTGCTCGCGTTGTTCGGCGCTTTCTGGATGATGGCGCCGGCCATCGGACCGGTGGCTGCCAGGACTGCGTCGCGCCCCTGATAGGTGCCCTTCCCGCCAATGAAGCCCAGCTGTTTGAACAAGGCGATCGCGTCTCGCGTATAGAGGAAGAGATCGGTCTCGAAGGCCTTGTAGTACGGTGGTGTCACACCCGGCACCAGGGTCTGCAACCAGTCGATCTGGTACTGCTCCTGGGCCACGATGGCCAGCCCTGGTCCGCTCTCTAATCGCGCCTCCGCCGGAACAGCTGGCACAGACCAGCCATCCCGGCAGAAGCAGAGGGAAGGAAAGCAGGGATCAGGCGGCTTCGAGCTGCTTTCTGGCCGCGCCGGCTCGTTCGGCTCGGACTCCTGCCACCAGGCCGAGGACGCCACCGTACATGAGGTGGCCGATGAAGAACAGCGCCCCGTTGACCTCTTGCATGGCAGGATCGACGGCCGGCGCGACCAGCCACCACATGATGGCGAACACGGCGGCGCCGTACATCATGCCGAGAAGCAGCAGACCGCCCACGGATCGCGTCAGGTAGTACGCAAAAGCCACGAAGATGAGGCCCAGGACGATCGAGTTCATCATGTGGCCCATCATGCCCAGGATAAGCGGCGCAAGGTCGAAGTTCGGGTTCCGCCTGTCCTTCTCATTTCCTTGGACCTGCGCATCAGATCCGAGGGGGGACGGCACCGGACGGCGATCATGGATACCCACCAGATGCCGTCAGTGTAATGGCCGTTACTGTACCGGCCCAGCCTGCCAGCGTACCGTCGATGCAAAGAACTGGAAATCGAGGAGGCACACAATGAAGTTGAAGATACGACTCGCCTTGGTGCCTGGCGCACTCTCGCTGGCCGTCCTTCCCGCCTACGCGACAGTTCACGGTTCGACAGAAACGCACAAAGCAAAGGCGAAGGTTGCCCATGTCAAGATCATCACCGACCCCAACACGGTTGGCGCCTACAAGCCAAAGACTATCACCGTCCATCTGGGACAGCGCATCGTGTTCTCGAATGTCAGCAACGCTGTTCACACCGTCACGGCCGATAAGGGAAAAGCGTTCAACTCCGGCAACATCGCCACAAGCAAGTCCTGGACGTTCACGGCGAAGCACGTGGGAGTGTTCGCCTACCATTGCGTCTACCACGCTCTCATGCACGGCAAAATCGTGGTCAAGCGCTGAGGCCACATTCATGCTTTTTCACGCACCATGGCCATCCAGTCGACGCATTGGACACCGGCTCGTCAGTGGCACGCTGCGTTGCCGTCAGTGCAGTCGGGACGCCGGTGACCTGATTGGATACGCGGATCGAAGCGTCACAGAGGCGCGCTTCGTGCCTCCCACCAGCGGGTATCTACCGTGCATCGTAGGCTCCCTCCTGTGCTGCGGCAGGTGCAGGGGCCAGCTCTATCTGGACGATGTCGAGACACTCGGTCGGAGTGTGTCACTCGAGGAAGTGGGCGAACTCGCGCTAGCGCAGGTGCTGACCGGCGAGGGCGTTTCGGTCGACAGCGCCGTCGCGTAATGGCCATGAGAGATACAGACCTGTTGCACCACGAACTAGCGCGCGGCGGAGGGACGCCTCCATCTCTCTCCACTTCTGACCCGCTGGATCGGCATACCGTCACCTGCCGTGGCCGGCATTTCCGGGAGCACACCTTCCTTCTCGGCAATCGTGGCGGGTTCGTGCTCTACCTGCCTGCGACACGCGGCATTAGCGATCGCATGGCGCAGCCCATCAAATGGGTTGGAGCAAGTGGATTCGGACGCTCCTTCTTCGAAGCCGTCGTGGTCTGGGTTGAGGTGGACGGTGCACTGGTGGCGCTGAACCGAAAGAACCAGACCGAGTTCATCATGCGCCTCGACGGAGCGACGCGCGTCTACCAGGTGGGCGAGCATGAGATTCGGGAGAGCTTCTTCGTGCCCGACGGTCTGCAGGCATTTGTGGTGACCCTGGAGACCGACCTGCCCTGTGCGCTGAAACCCGAGTTCGAGATGCGGTATTACCAGGCATTCAGCACCGACTTCTCGCAGTACCGCGTGGGGGAGACACCAGAGGGCCTGCTGGTCAGCAATCGCGTGACGGGTGTCGGGCCGCTGGAGGCCGACCTGCAGTTCTATGGACTGGTTGGAATGGTCACCGGTTCCGGAGCCATAGAGATGCTTCCAGAGCAGGAACGGTTCGTCGAGAAGGCCTACCTGAAAGACGAGCTCCGGGAGAAGCTCATCATCGGCGTGTACAAGGAGACGATGACGAAGAGCCCGGACCATGCTCCGATCTGGGACGCCTATAGCACGAAGGTGTATGCGCCCGGGCGCTTCCATGTCCAAGGACCTGTTTCGCTCATCTGCGCCTTCGGAGATGAGCGGGAAGAGGCAGTAGAAGCGTTCTCGAACCTCCGCGCCAAGCTTCCGTCGTTCCGTCAGCAGAAACGTGACGGCATGCTCCGGCACCTGGAAGAGGGCCTTCTGGAAACCGGAAACCACGACGTCGATAGCGCCTATGCTCATGTCCTGACTCGCTTCAACGACGCGCTGGTGGCTCGAGACGCTTGCTTGCACATCGAGCCGGTCCACGACGACCACTACGACGCTATCTTTGCCGGCGATAAGTACTTCATGGACGCCTGGAAGCGGGATGAGAACATCTCGCTCGGAGCGCTTCCCGTCACCGACGAGTACGAGAGCGTGCGGCGAATCCTGGATGACACCTGGCAGTTCCAGGATCGGCGCACGGGAAGACTGCCCCACATCATCCGGGCCGGCGAGCCGCTGGTGTACTACTCCAGCGATGAGACCCTCTGGGCCCTGCACCGCCTGTTCGAGTACACGCACGCCAGCGGGGACGAAAGCTTGCTCGATGAGAAGATGCCGATGGTGGAACAGTTCTTCCGGGCAAGCATGGGCTTCGTGCAGCAGGGCCTGCTGCCGTCGGGCGGCATCAGCGAGCACGAGTATCTCTGGGAGACGTGGGCGGATACACCGTACACCCCTCGCGCCGGTTATCCCGTCGAGATCGAGCTGCTCTGGCTCACCGTGCTGCAGGAGTTCCTGTCCGTGGTCCGCCGCTACGATGACGAACTGGCGGACCAGATGGCAGAGGTCCTCGAGCAGGGCAAGCAGACCTTTCAGCAGTTCGTACACAATGGCTACCTGGTCGACAGCCTCTCCTATGACTGGAAGCGGGACGAGATACTGACGCCCAATGGCTACATCGCCTTCGGGCTCGACT
>Ga0102924_1002797_pt1 | contig 18720 bp, 17 predicted proteins | sample PaiPotPPM11metaG_FD_80116 | JGI IMG/M metagenome (GOLD analysis project Ga0102924, IMG submission 80116) | Iron sulfur acid spring bacterial and archeal communities from Banff, Canada, to study Microbial Dark Matter (Phase II) - Paint Pots PPM... ...
ACCCGAGCGCACGCGCGCGCGCGCCTGGGCAACCGAGCCTTCGACGATCTGCGAGGCCGGCAGCAGGGGCGAAGCCGCCGCCGCGGGCGCGATCACCCAGATGCGCCGTTCGCCCCAATCGAGCAGGCCACCGCGGTACACGCGCACCGCGCGCACGCCCGCCAGACGCCCGAGAATCGCCTGCTGGGAAGCTTGAAATGGGGCCGTGCGCAGCAGGTTGTATGCGCCCGGCGGCGACACCCACAGGTCGGTGAACGCGTTCTCGTCGCGCGCCGCGTTTTCCAGGCCCTGGAGCAGGTCCGCATGCGCGCCCTGGATCGCCACCGCCCCGAACACCGCTATCGCCCCCGTCGCAGCCACGCCGACCGCTCGCGAGCGCGCCGCGCTGAGCTCCATCGCCGCCACGTGCCCCACTGCGCCCGTGAGCGCTCGCGCGATCCTCGTCAGCAGGGCCAGCACGAGCGCCAGCGCCGCGGGCAGGACGAGCAGCAGCGCGGCCACCAGCAGGATCATTCCCGCCAGGGCCACGCCGGGGGCCGCGAGCAGGATCGCCGTGGCGCCCAGCAGGCACAGCGCTCCCGCGCCCGCCGCGCGGATCTCCGCGCCGCCGGCCATCGCGCCCTCCTTGGGAGCGGTCGCCGCGAGCGGATCGCGCGAGAGGATGTCGCGCAGCGGACTCAGTACGGCGACCACCGCCGCCAGCATGCCGCCCCCCGCGGCCACCGCCACGCTCTGCCAGCCGACCACCCGCTGGGTGCCAACCGCAAAGGCCGAGCCCAGGTAGCCGGGATTGGAGCGAAACAGGTGGATCGACAGCTCATCCCCGAGCACCAGGCCCAGGGCGCACGCCAGCAGGCCCAGGACCAGCGCGTCGAACAGCAGCACGCCGATCACCGTGGCGGGCTCGTAGCCGTCGCGGCGCAGGTCCGCGATCAGCCTCCTGCGCTGGGGCACCGTCAGCAGCATCGCGTTGAACGCGAACAGGAACCCCACCAGCGCGCTGATCAGCGCAAACAGGGCCGTCGACTGGTTGCTCGCCGCCGCCGCCTTGGCGAACAGCCGTTCGTCATAGCTCGTGCTCTGCACGTTCAGCCGGCCGGCCGCGAGGCGCTGCAAAGCTGTGCGTACCTGGGCTTCCCTGCCCGCGGCGGGCTGGACGAGGATGCGGCTGACACGACCGGCCAGGCCCGTCAGTTCCTGGGCGAAGAACAGCGGGGCCACCACTATCGGGCTTGCCACCAGGCCGCCGATCTGCTTTTCGTGCAGCTGCTCATACAGCGGCGCGCGCTCGCTTTTGCCGTATAGCTGCAGCGTCGCTTCGCGGCCGAACCTGGTCACGCCCAGGTGGCTCGCCAGCGGCGCCGGCAGCAGGACCGCGCCGATGTTGGCGAACGGTTCCAGTTCGGTGTGGCGCACGAGCCGCCCGCCGAGGCTGCGCAGGCTCGAATCGGCGCCCACCAACTGCACCGACTCGCTGCCCTTCGGCCCGCTCGCGTTGGCGCTCGCTTCCAGCAGCGGCGCCGCGTAGCGCACGCCGGGGATCGCGCGGACGTCGGCCACGAGGCCTTCGGGCATGCCGTGCGGGTCGCGTGCGAGCAACTGCAGGGTCGCGTTGCCCACGATCCCTCCAGACAGCTGGGCCACCGAGCTGGACAGGCTCTGGCTGGCAACCTGAGAGGCGAACAGCAGCGCCACCCCCGCCGCGATGCCGAGGACCGCGAAGAGCTCCTGCACCAGGCGCGAGCGCACGCGCACGCGGTAGAGGTGCAGGAGGTTGCTAAGCGGCAAGGACCGGCGCGGGAGAGTCGGGGCGGTAGTCCGACAGCCTGCCGTCGCGCAGCGCGTACACGCGGTCGGCGTACGCGGCCGCGATCGGGTCGTGGCTGACGAGCACGATCGCCACTCCCCGCTCGCGGCACAGCTCGCGCAGCAGGCCCAGCACCTCGTGGCTGCGCTGGGAGTCCAGGCTGCCCGTCGGCTCGTCCGCCAGCAGCAGGCTCGGCTCGGTCGACAGGGCGCGGGCGATCATCACACGCTGGCGCTCGCCCATCGACAGCGTCTCCGCGCGATGGTCCAGGCGCTCGCCCAGGCCCAGACGCTCCAGCAGCGGCGTGATCTGGCGGTGCGCCTCGCGCCAGCGGACCGTCTTGAGCAGCTTGAGCACCGCGTTGTCGATCGCGCTCACACCCGCAAGCAAGTCGAAGTTCTGGCGGATGAAGCCCAGCTGGGACAGGCGAAAGCGCGACGCCTCGCTCTCAGACAGCGACGACACGTCGCGCCCGGCGATCGACACCGTCCCGCTGGTCGGCTCCAGCAGTGTGGCCACCATCAACAGCAGCGTCGTCTTGCCCGAGCCGCTCGGGCCATACAGCGCCACCAGCTCGCCGCCCTCCACCGACAGCGACACGCCGTCGACCGCGCAGACCCGCTCGCCTCCGACCGCCGGGTAGTGCTTGACCAGATCGCGCAGCTCGAGCATCGGTCCGCGCTACGTGTAGGTTCGGCCCGTCAACTTGCGCAGCAAGCGCCTGGCGCGGAACATCGCGATCGCCACGCTCAGGGGACGCCCGAGGACGGCGGTGAGCGCGCGGGCGATCTCCTGCGCCTCGGCCGTGTCGCGCTCGGGGGCCGACAGGTAGTAGCTGGCCATCGCCGTCACGATCACGCGATGCGCCCGCGCGCCCGGCAGGTGCTCGCATGCTCTCTTGGAGCGCAGCGCCAGGTCGGCCAGGCGAGTCGCCGCGTAGGTTGACGCGTAGTGCGGCGCCGGGTCGGCAAGACGAGTGGCCGCGTATGTCGATGGGTAGTGATCGAGCAGGCAGAGCCGGCCGCCGTCGCGATCCTCGCGCCGATCGACAAGGCTGTCCAGCAGCGAGTGCAGCGCCCCGATCCACGGGTGGTAGGCACGGTCGATCTCCGCGATGTCGCGCTGGTCGAGATCGGGCGTCGCGGCGGCAGCGATCAGCGCGTGTACAGCCAGCGACGAGCCGGACGCGGCCGCCGTCTCCCACCAGGCGAGGCCGCTGCCCAGCGGGGTCGCCTCGGTGGCCCAGCGCTCCAGCGCCCCGTGGCCGCCTTGCCCGCGGGAGAGGTTCAGGGCCTGGTAGTCCACGATCCGCGCCGCCGCGACTCGGGCAGTAGGAGCGACGAGCGCGTAGGAGGGCAGATCGACGAGAGCCTCGCGGCACGCGTCAACGATCGCCTGCAGATAGCCCCCATCCGCGCACTGCATCGCGTCCGCGTGCTCGGGGCTGTGCTCGTGCTGAGGACTGTGCTCGTACTGGGGACCGTGCTCGTAGTAGGCAGGGTGCTGTGCGCCCGGTTCGAGCGCGACCAGCAGCGCCTGATGCAGCTTGCGGGCGTTGGCGATCGGGTCCGCGCTGGGCAGCTCCGAGAGCGCGTCCAGGTAGTTGTATGCCGTCTGGTAGGCCACCAGCGCGCGCACCGCCGCGTGGCGGCGGGTGCCGGGAACGAGCGTGGCGAACAGCGCCGCTCCCTCGACGTTGCCGCGCTTGCGCAGCGCCTCGTTTGCGCTGGCGCGGAGCTGGCGGTCGGGGATCGAGGCGGCCCTGGTGTGCCACTGCTCGAGCTCGCGACCGACCTGGGGAAGGATCGCGAGCAGGTAGCGCTGCACGGTGTCGGCGAACACACGGCCCAGCTTGAACTGCTCCGTGTGGGGCCACCCGAGCTGGTCCGCGCGGAGCGCGAGCTGGTCTAGCGACGGTGGGGCGGACACGGTACCGTGGTCTGCGCGCTCGCGCTGGAGCCGTCCTGGAAGGTGAACTCGCCAGCGAATGGAAAGCCGCCGCGCGGGCAGCGTTCCGGGACCGCCACGCCGCGGGGGCTGAACGGGACGAGTCGGCCATGCACGTGCTTGTAGTAGGTGAGGTGGCTCGGTCCGATCGTCGCCTGGACGCTCACGATCGACACGTCCGGGCCGCCCGCCACGCTCGCCACCAGCGGTACAGTGGCCGCAAGCTGTGAGCCGAACGCTCCCGAGTCGGGAAGCACTTCGCCCGAGAACTCCAATTGCGCGTACACCGGCGTCTGCCCGTTTGCCCAGAACAGCACCTGCAGGTTCCCGTTCGGGGACGGGCCCGACACTGCCTGGATTTCCGGGATCTCGTGTCCCGCGCCCGTGCCGAACGGCACTTCCACCGACGCCGACCCGTAGCCCAGGCGCGAGTTGGGTGGACAGCCGGCAAGGCCTCGCGCGAGCAGCGCCGCCGGCTGACAGATGGCCAGCCCGAGTGTGGTCGTCGTGTAGTTCATGCCCGCCGGCATGCGCAGGTCAACCGAGGTCAGTGGCGGCGGCGCCGCGCCTTCGGCCGTGGCCAGGTGGAAGCCGAAGGCGATCGTCGTAGGCGCACCCAGGCGATCCGGCGTGAAGGAGGCCTGCAGGCTGGCGTGCTCTGTGACCGCGAAGGCGACAGCCGGCGCAAAAGCTACGACGAGCGCCGCGCACAGGGCTGCGATGGCCGGCCGTCCAGCGATCGCCGGCCAATTCGCCATCGCGCCCTTGCGCATCCGCGTCACGTGGTCATCCCGCCGCTCACGTGCACCGTGACCGCATCGTTCTCGCGCTCGATCGTGCCCGTGAAGCTCAGACCGGAGCCGTGGGCGTGGTCGTAGCGCCCCGATCCACGCGTGACCGACATGGTGCCGCTGAAGGTCGCCACACCACCGGAGGGCCGATAGCTTGCGCTGGCGTAGCCCGTCACCGACCCACCGCTGGGATACAGATTCACTTCCGCCGTGACCCGGTTGGTGGACACGACGTTCAGGTGGATGTAGATCGTCCCCGACAGCGTTCCCGACGCCGACCCCGCCTCGTTGAGCGTGAACGAGTGATGGCTCGTCAGATGCAGATGGCCCGTATCGCTCACCGACAGCGCTCCCGCGGCGCGCCCCGTAGCCGCCGGCGAGCTCGTCGGACCGGCTAGCGCCGCCGTGACCAACGCAAGGGCCGCGACCGAGCCTGCCGCGCCAACACCTGGCCGGGCGCGCGCATGAAGGGACGCCACGGCTCGATCGACTTTATCTCCCACGGCACTCTCCTCGTCCCTCGCTTAACTGTCTGCAGCCAGCCTGATAGCTGGCACTGGTCCACTTTACCGAACCAGCCGGGCGAGAGAGCGCGGTCACGGCGAGCCACGACGCCGCGGTCGGCAGATGACGATGCCGCGGTCGCGAGGATCGCGACGCAAAAAAAAGACCCGCGGACGATGGGGACCGTCCGCGGGTCGAGGGGAGGAGAGGGTGCTACTCCTGCCGACGGGATATGAGGTCGGCAGACTTTCCCGTTGCCGCCTAGCGACAACCCCGCCGTATGCTGTGCGGGATCCCCGGCCTCTCCGGACCGGGGCGGGGGAAGCTTTGGCTTAGACCAGGCTGAGGATGCGCTCCTGGATCTCGTTCGCCAGCTCGGGCACGCGGTTGACCAGAGCGTCGCGGCGCTCCTCCAGCTCGGTCACCGTGTCCTCGATCTCGCGCCTGCGCTCGCGCAGTTCGCGCTCCACGCGCACACGCGTTTTGCGCACCTCACGCTCGAGGCGGTTACGGGCCGTCGCGCCGCGGCGCTCGAAGCGGCGCAGCTGCGCCTGGGTCTTCGCGCTCGACGAGTACGTCGACAGGGTGTCGCTTACGGTCGACACCACGCGGTCGCGGGCCATCAGAGCCGCTCCCACGGGGATCAGCACCGCGCGCTCGGCGTAGTCGCCGAACACGCCCGCCGTCTCACGCGAGGCGATCTGGGACTGGCGCACGGCCGACTCGGCCTGGTGGGTCGCACGGGTGCGCGCAGCCTTCGCGCGCGTCGCTTTGGCTTTCGTCGCGCTCGCGCCCGAGCTACGGGGCGTCGACGCTTTCGCCGAAGTAGGTTTGCGGGCGCCGTTGGCTGCGGTGCTACGGGCGCCGCTGGCGGATGTGCTGTTGGCGGTTGGCATCTTGGTGGGTCTCCTCTTCTTCCTCGTCAACGCGAGGAGCGGGTTCATGCTTGCTCTGTTCGGGGGCTTGTCGCTGACGCTTGCAGCGAACACATGTTTGTAACCCGTCTGCTGGAGATCGTTACACCGAGATCGTAGCACCCCGTGAAAGTCCTGTAACCGACGGGGGTCCGCGTTAAGGACTTTGTAACAGGAGGAACGTGCGTTCGGTTACAAGGTTGGGGTCAGCGCGGCAACTGGCCCGGGGATCTCGACAGCCACACCCCGCCCAGCCGGCGTAGACGGCCCACTTCGCAGGCGCATGGCAGCCCAGCTCGGGAAACCCTACGCGAGGCTCCGCTCCGCTATCGACGATCGCCGGCGCCACCGGTCGCAGCTGGTCATCGAGCTCACACCGGGATGTCGAGGGCTGGGAGCGCCCAGAGCCCCTCCTGCCACTGCACGCGCCGGCCGGGCCGGCTCGCACGACACATGACCGCACAGGCCACACCGCAGCGTCTCGTCCGAGGCCCTCGGGGCAGCGCACGATCACGTCCATGGCCGACCGGCCAACATGCCCCCGCAGCCCCACAGCGCGACGGTGGCCACCGGCGCGAGAAGCCCCGGGCGGAGGACTCCCTTAGCTGGCTTCCAATCTTCCCAACGATCAAATTCCTCGGCATTCACACATCGACCATCACGTAGTCGGAGACACCACGACCTGCCGGTGTATGCAAAAGCCAGCGGCTTCACGAGAACACACGCGCAAACGGCCATCCCGCCTATGAAAAGCGCGAGCACGCTTGGCCGTGAATCATCGACCGAACACGCGAGCGCGTCATTCCGCTGGGCGGCTACCGATATCTCGGATGCTCAGCAAGCAGAGAATCGCGGGCCGATCACTGCCACAGGCAGCCTTGACCATTTGTGCTGCTCTCCTCCTAATAGGCGTCCTTGCGCGCCGACTGCTGATCACGGATGCCACGCGGAGCAGTGATATCTGGGTAGCATCGGCTACACGCTCGCCGAGCCGCCGGACGCGGCCGGCTCGGGCCCCTGCACGCGCGCCAGCCATAGCGCCGGGTCCGCCAGCTCCGCCGTGGTGGGCAGCGCCTGCGGGCCGCTCCACACGCGCGCCAGCGCCTGCGGGCCGCCCGCGTCCACCACCGCGTCGCAGAAGCGCCGCCCCGTCTCGTACTGGCGCAGCTTCAGCTCCAGGCCCAGCAGGCGCTCGAGCACCCGCCAGGGCAGGCCGCGGCTCATGCGCCTCGCGTTCAGCGCCGCGCGCAGGCGCGGCAGCGACGGCAGCACCTCCGCGCCAACCGCGTCCATCACGTGCTCCGCGTGGCCCTCGATCAGCGACATCGCCGCCTGCATGCGCTCCACCAGCGCCCAGCGGTCCTCGCCAAGTGTCAGGCGCAGCAGCTGCCCGCGGCGGGCCATGTCCACCATCTCGCGCAGATCGTCCGGGTTCGGCACCCGTGCGCCCAGGTCGTCCAGCCAGCGACCCACCCCGCCGCCGGAGGCGGCCTGATCATCGTTTTTCGGCTCGGCCTTTCCGTTGCCCGCCGTCTCGCCGTCCGCCTTCTTGCCCGACACCGACACCTGCAGGCCCTCGATCAGCTCCGTCAGCATCCCGCCCAGGTGCTCGCGCAGCCACGGCGCGCCCGAGAACTGGACCGCGTGGGTGATCTCGTGGATGCTCACCCACAGGACCAGCTCCTCGCGGTCCACGCCCAGGTTGCGCGCCGCCGCCGCCAGGTTCGGCGCCAGCAGCAAAAGGCGCGGGCGCACCGACGAGTCCAGCAGCGCCAGGTCGTACTGTCCCAGCACGCGCTGGGACAGCATGCCCGTCAGCGCCCCCACCTGCGCGCCCAGCAGCAGGCCCGACGCCGAGCGCAGCGGTCCGCGCAGCACGCCCGGCAGGCGGCCTTCGTCCTCGGTCATGCGCTCGGTCAGCGGCGCCAGCAGCGGGCGCATCGTCTTCAGGTTCGCCGCGATCCACGACTGGCGGTCCACCGCCTCAAGGGGCGGCAGCTCCGTCGTCGGCTCCAGGCCGCTGTAGGAACTCACGCGCTGCGCGAAGTCATACGCGCGCGGCTGCACCGAGCTCGCGTGCACGCCACCGTAGGGCGGAGAGCCCGCCACCAGCTCGCCCACCCGCTGGGCCGCGCTCCAGTCGATCACGTCGTCCACATCAGTCAGCGTAGCTGGGCCCGCGCTTCGCGATCATGAAGAAACTCGTGACCGACTCCGATCGCGCCCAACGACATGGGCCAGGCGGCGCTCGCACGCAAGGCAGGCTCAGTGGCTGACGGCCGCTGCCGGGAGCTCCTCGGCCTGAGAGCGCTCATGCTGACGATCGACCGCGCTCGACAACCTCGCTAGGCGCTCGTCGACCTCGCGGCTCAACTTCTGCTGCTCGCTCGCGGAAAGCGGAGGCAGCCGGCCGAGAACCGCCAAACCGTCCGACGTAAGCTCGCACGCGGGGCCGCCGGCTTCTCGCTCGTCGGTGCAAAGCCGAGCCATGATCAGCGCGGTGCGGAGATGGAGGGGAGCTGTGCCGAGCGCCAGCCTGCGCACGCTTGGCGACGCCGTGCGGACCGTGCGCAGGAGCATGATCGCCTGGGGGCAGACCTGCTCCAACTGCTCGAGCCGCTCAGCCAACCCATGCAGCTCGCCGACCGCCGCAGCCGGCCGATCAGCGACGAACTCCAGGGATGGGTTGGTGTTGGACATTGCTCGCTCTCCGCTCTGTATGGGTCTCTACCATGTATACGACGCGGCCACGCCTTTTTTCAAGTCCCGACCATAAAATCGCTGCAAAACCGCCAAAACTTTAGCTGCTGGCCGAGCGAGCCACGGTCACATAGCGCTCCCGGAAGCGCCCCAGAGCGTCTGCCACCGCCTGAGGGCTTACTCCGACTGCTGCGCCCACCTCAGCGAGCGTGGGTTCCCTGCGGCCTTGCTCGGCAACGCGGATCCACTCCAGCACCACCTTGACAACGGTGGCATCGCGCTGACGGAAGGCTTCTTGCAGTGCCGCGTAGATCTCCTGCCGCGCCGCCTCACTCTCGATCAGGCGGAAGATCGCATCGTCCTCAGAGGCGCTGTCGGCCTCTTGGAGCTCAACGGACACGTGGCGAGCGTGGGCTCGCTGGCGGTCAATACGGGCGTTAACGATGGACTGCGTGAGGTAGTCCCCGGACAGGGCCGGTTTGATCGCGCCGGTGCGAGCGCGACGCATGAACCGATCGAGCACCGCGTCGACCAGCTCGTCGGCGTCGCTGCGGTTACGTTCGGCCCGCAGCAGCCGCAAGAGCGCCTCTCGGACGGTCAGGTACTCCTCGCCGGGAGGATCGAGACCGTCGGCTAGAGCCGCCGTGAGCGCCGCGGCGGCAGACGCCAGCCGGTTACGTGCTGCCACCTCGTCCGCCATGCGCTCGCGTATTGTCCCATACTTGCGAATTGCCCTTTTGGCCAGCGTAAAGTACATGCCAGCGCTGGATCCGGCTAGTGACCCGTTCTACTTCCCGTTGGCGCTCGAGATCGGCATCGCGGCCGTCATCGTAGGCGGGCTCTGGCGCGTGATCAATCACCAAGAGGCGCGATTCTGGGGATGGCGCTCGCGCGGCTGGAGATCAGCGTTGGGCATGGCGCTCAAGATCATTGGGCTCTACCTATTCGCAGCAGCCTTGACGGCGATCTTGCCAGCGTTGACCCACGTGTTCGACGTGCGCGCGCAGTCGAGATTGGCGGCGGGGTTCTTGGTGGCGGAGGCGGTGGCCGCAGGACTAACCACGATCACGCTCGCCGGCCGCAAGGCAACCGCCCGACAGGAGGCGGCGGGGCGCGGCGGGGAGAGCATTGCCGGCTGGGTGGAGAAGGCGTTGACCGCCTGCTTCATGTCGCTCGGGGAGGACGCGAGTGCCGGTGTGCGGGGGCGCCTGGCTGAGACGCTCGCCTCAGATGAGCATCGCGTTCAGCTACTCGGCGCGCTTCGCGACTACGCCAAGGACGCTGGAGAGGGCGATGGATCGACGATCATGATCGCGGTGCTCTTTATAAGCGATTGGCCGATCCTTCCTCAGAGCGATCGGGACACGACCATCGACACGGTCCGGGACTTCGTCGTCGAGCGCCGTGTCGCCCGGCGGCGCCTCATCGCGAAGGACCCCAAGCGACCCTGATACACGGCCCGGGTGCGGCGGAGTTGCTCGAGCCTGGCCCGCTCGTCGCCGCCTAAGCGGACGCCACGCTGAACGGTGGACTCCTCTCGGGTGCTCCGCAGATTCCGCCCCAGCCCCTTGAGCCTCGCGAGCGTCACGTCATGCAGAGCATCGTCAGCGTCCAGGAAGCCGACGACCACCGTGGAGTCCAGCAGGATCAATCCCACTCTTGACGCTTATGCGCTTGACAAGCGCGCACCACCTCGAGAGCTGAACCCAGCAGCAGGCCGTACGCCGAGCGCAGCCGCCCGCGCAGCACGCCCGCGCTTCGCCCCGCGCGTATCCTGGGTCTGTGTCCGGCCTGCCCATCGCGCCCGCGCCGCCCGAGGCCTCACCGGCGGGGGGATCGCGCGAGACGTCCGCCGGCGAATCGCGCGAGATGCCCGACCGACGCCGCAAGGCGTCCGCGGGGGCGGCCGACGGCGGCCTGCTCGAGCGCGCCGACGTGCGCGACGTGCTCGCCTGGATGCGCCTGCTCGTCGATCCCACCGACGCCGCCGCCGTCGTGCGCGCGCTCTCCCGGCCGCCCATCGAGCTGCGCCAGACCGACCTCGCGCGGGTCATCCAGCTGGCGCGCCGGCAAAAGCTCGACCTCGTGCTCGGGCTCGCCGCCGCCATCGAGTCGCCGCAGGTCGCGCCCGAGGCGCGCGAGCGCATCCAGCGGTTCTTGGAGCTGCACCGCGCCGCCGCCGCCGAGCTCGACGCGCTCGAGCCACACGCGTTCATCGCCCGCCTGATCGATCGCCTCAACGGTCGCGCCGTCGTCGCGTTCGCCGAGCCCGACATGCCCTCCCCCGAGCCCGAGCCCGAGTCCGAGCCCGCAGGTCAGCTGGAGGCGACGCTCGAGCTGTTGCGCGAGGAGGTGATCGCCAGCGTCGCGCGCATCGGTGGGCGCCTGGGCGAGCTGCGCCTCGACACCGAGCTCGACGTCTCCCACGGCGTCGTGCGCTACCTAGAGCTGCTCAAGCTGTCCGCGCTGCTGCAGCGCCCCAGCGGCCAGAGCGTGGAGGAGGCGCTCGCTGACATCAACGCGCGCCTGCTCGCAGCCGTCACGCCCCTGCAGCGAGAGATACTCCAGACCTCCGCGCTCGACCACACGCTCAGCGCCGCGCTCGGCGGCCACGCCACAGCGGTCGGGCGCGACGACCGTGCTATCGCCCAGGCCATCGCGCCCCGCGACGAGCATTCGCTCGCGCCGTTTCTGCCGCGCAAGGGCGTCGGGCTGGCACTGTCCGCGTCTGACATCCAGACCTATCGCAGCTGCCCGCTGCGCTACAAGTTCGCGCGCGTCCTACGCATCCCCACCGAGCAGACCATCCACCAGCGCTTTGGCATCGTCGTGCACCAGGTGCTCGAGCGCTACCACTCGGAAGGCGGCACCACACTCGAGCAGATGCTCGATCTGCTCGATGCCGTCTGGCGACGGGCGGGCTTTGGCGATGGCGAGCACGAGCGCGAGCTGCGGGGGAAGGCAGTGACCGCGCTCACGCGCTACCACCAGAGGCTGGGCGAGCAGGACTCCCAGCCGGTGTGGTTCGAGCGCCAGTTCTCCTTCCGGCTCGGGCCGCATCACCTGCGCGGGCGCGTGGATCGCGTGGATCGCATCGCACGCGTAAGTGACACCGCGGGTGCGGACCGGCCGTCCGTTACGAGAGCGTCAGCGGATGCGGATGAGCCCGAGTACGAGCTGATCGACTACAAGACCGGACAGCCGCGTACCGCCGAGCAGCTGAAGGACGACGTGCAACTGGCGCTGTACGCGCTCGCCGCGCGCGAGGACTGGCACCTGGAGTCCTCGCGACAGGCCTACTACTACGTGCTCGACGACATCCGGGTGCCCGTGCCCGTCGAGCCGCACGCCGACAACGTCAAGGACATCGTGATGGAGGTCGGCGACGGGATACTCGCGCAGGAGTTCACGCCAACGCCGTCGCAGGCCGCGTGTTCGATCTGCGACTACCGCATCGTCTGCCCCGTCGCAGAGAGGTAGCGCACGGCTACCCGCCACGACGCAACGCGAGGACGCGCTGGACCGCCCCCTCGGCGCTGTCCATGTTCACTTGCCCCGCCGCGATTGCCGCCGCCAGTCCGTGCAGGACCGAGATACCCTCCGCGGGGCTGTCTTCATCTACGTCAGGCGCCGCGCAGAGCAACAGGTCGGCTCCCGCATTGGCAGCCAGCACGCCACGCGCGGCAGGCGTACCGAAGCCACGCAGGGCACCAGCTCCGATGCCATCGGTGATGGTCACGCCTCTGAAACCGAGGCGCCCGCGCAACTCACCCTGGATCACCCTCGCCGACAGGCCCGCCGGCAGACTGGGGTCGAGCGCAGGATAGGTCGCCCACGAGACCATCACCAGCTTCACGCCCGCAGCGATCGCCGTGCGGTAAGGAGCCTCGTCGACCGTGCGCAGCTGATGTAGGGAGAGATCGAGCGTAACCGGGCGCTCATCGGTGTCCTGACCGGCTTCCGCAGCTCCCAGCCCGGGGAAGTGCTTGGCGGTCGCCGCAACGCCCGCACTTTGCTGAGCCGAGATGAAAGCGCCACCCAGCCTGGCAACCATGCGCGGGTCCATCCCGTACGAGCGTTGGAATTCGTCGATGAAGTCGCCCGGGCGCCGGTAGACGTCGAGCACAGGCGCCAGGTTCACATCGATCCCCACGCCGGCGAGGGCCGCGCCCGCATCCGCCCCTGCCTGGGCGGCGCTGGCCACAGGGTTCGGACTTTCGCCGATCTGTCGCTGCGACAGCAGCGGGGCGCCCTGCAGTCGACGCACGAGCCCACCCTCTTGGTCGGTCAGCATCAACAGCGGCTCGTGCACCGGGCTTGACGCATTGGCCGCCTGAAACTCACGAATGATCGAGCGGAGCTGCGCCAGACTCGAGATGTTGGGCCCAAAGAAGATCACCCCCGCCGCCTCGCCCTCGCGAATCCTCGCGAGCAGAGACCGCGGCGGGGTCAGTCCCGCGTAGGCGTACACGATCCGCTGACCTGCGAGCTGGGCTACCGACAGGCGCCCTATGAGCGAGGTGTGAGCGCTCAGGCGCGCCGGCGGGTCAGGCCGCAGCGCTGGGCGCGCCGGCACGTGAGGCGGGTTGGGCTTGGGGAGCCCGGAGCGCAGGCCTGCGGCTGCCAGTGCCATCGCCGTCAGGATGGACGCGGCCACGAACACTCGCCGGCGAGCACTCAGCCGGAGCACGGCTGCGGGCTGAGGTCCGCGCGCGTTATCAGCCAAGTCCCATCTTCGTCGGTCATTTCGTATGAGCCCGTCCACGTCCTGCAGCCGTACTGCGCATCGTTCGTGACCAACGTCCGAACGTCGACCGTCGCGGTCGAACCCGAGCGGCCTGCGAACCTGCCGCGGAAGCGCACTTCCTCGATCCCCGCGCCCTGCTCGCTGGAGATGAACTGCGATTCCGTCAGGCCGATCGAGCCAGCCAGGAGATGCCCGTATGCGCCCGCGTAGTCCTGGGCACCTATGTCCGCCCAGTAGCGTTCCACCGCAACCAGCGGCGCTGGGGTACCGGACGAGTTCGGCCTGGTGCTCGCCACGTTCGGGCTGGTGGCGCCTTGCTGCTGGGAAGCGGGGGACGAGCTGGCCGACGACAAGCCGGCGCTACCCACCCGTAGCGCGCGCGCCGATACCCGCCGATTCGCGTGCTTGGAGGTCGAGGACACAGCCAGGGCCACGCCCACCACCACACCCGCCACCACCAACACGGCCGCGACCCCGCCGACCAGCCTGCGCGACGGCCACCAGCGCAGCTTCCCGTCAGCCGAGCGGCGCAGCGGCACTGCAGCCGCAGGCGCCTCGACAGTGGGCGCCTCGACAGTGGGCGCCTCAAGCGCGGGCGAGCTGCCATGAGCAGCTACCGAGCGCACAGCTCCGCAATCCGCGCAGAAGCGCTCGCCGGCGCCGAACTGCCTACCGCAGCCGTTGCAGCTATCTACATCCCCTGTGGTCCTCGCGTCCATTCGGGTTAACCAATCGAATGCCCGGTGACCGGAATGCTTCGATCTTCCGAGTTGGGCTCATAGTACATTGCCCCACTCTTCGGGAGCCGACGGCACGTATGGCTCGCCCTCTCAGACCATTTGCGGAGAAGGAGACAGAGCATGGCAAGCACGACAGGGACCTGCACGAGCTGTGGTATGCCCAAGGACCCAAGCGCGGCGTTCTGCGTTCACTGCGGGGCCCCCGCAGCAGCGAGCGCGAGCGGTGCACCGGCGCCCCAACCACCACCGCCGCCTGAGCCGCCAACGCCTCCACCACCACCACCGCCGACAGCCTCTTCCGCGGCGGCCTCCAGCGCGGCTCAGAACACCGTCTCGTTGACGCAGCGTGGTTTCTTTGCGTCCCTTTTCGACGTGTCATTCACGTCCCTGGTGATGACCAAGATCATCCGCGTTCTCTACATCCTGTCGATGATCTGGATCGGGTTTTATGCCCTCGTGTTCATAATCGCGGCATTTCACACGGGCGAGACGGCCGGCCTTGTGGTGCTGTTCATCATCGCGCCGGCGATCTCGCTGCTCTTTCTCATATATACGCGCCTGGTGCTCGAGATCTCGATAGCGATCTTCCGAATCATGGAGAACACCAGCGAGCTCGTCGCCCAGAGTCGTCGGAGTTGACGCCGGCGCTCACCCTGCAGACCTCTGTGCGCGTGGCTCGCGGGCCGCGCGCGCAGAGGTTGCGATGTCCGGATGGCAGTCGATGTTGACGGGCGCGCGGCGACCACCCGGGAGAACCGCGACGCGGACCATCCCGGTGGCGGGCAGACCCATTAGAACCTCTGGCGCGACCACCGCCTCGCGCACGCGCTCCTCCGCGGTCGCGTACTCCAAGCTCTGGCCGAACGCCTCGCTATAGGAACGGCCCTTCGTCTCGGAGCGCTCGAGCGAGGCGCTCCCCGAAGGTCCAGACGCGCTCACAGACAGTCCAAGCACACTCGAGCTGGAAGTACTCTCCTGACGCCCGGAGGTTTGCGTGAGCGACTCGCTCGCCGAGGCTGTGTGTCTGGATTCGATCCACTTGTACTCGGAGCCGATGAACTCGCTTGCCTCCTTCGCTTCCCGATGGTTTCCGAGTGCCAGGAACGCAGCCGCAGCGCCACCGCTGCCGACGATCTCGATCGCGTCCCGTCGCAGATGCTCGAAGAACGCCACCACTCTCGTGCTCCCGTGCTCGGCATGGGCCATCAGCGACTCCAGTGCCTCTCGACGGATGCGGTCGGCGCCGAGGACGATCAGCACGTCCGCCTGGACGACGCCCTGGCGGACGCCGCGCAGCAGCAGTTGGAAGAGCAGGTCCGCGAGCCGATCGCTCTCCAATTCGTCTGCCTGCTTGTCGATGCCGAGCAAATGCAACTCACCACGACCGCCACCCATCCCCGGCGGGGGTGCAGCCACGATGGAGTCGCCGGCGTCGGCGTGTAGCAACGCGGCGCCGTCGAGCGCGTCGAAGTCTCGCAGTGCGCGCTCGATGCGGGTCACACGCGCCATCACGTCGCCGTGCAGGAGCTGTGCCTCACTGAACAGCGTGGCCAGCCGGCCGCGGACGCCGTCGTCGATGGTGCAGGCGCCATCGCCAGAGGCACTGGAGCCCTGGACGATCAGCAGCGCTTGGCGCAGACACGCGATCGAGATCGGGGAGGTCGGGTCCAGGCAGTGGGCCACCTCGCGAATCACCGACCGGTCCGCCTGGCGTTCGCGTCGCGAGACGTCGAGATCCCGCTGCGCAGAGTGCAGCACCTCGACGAGCACCGTACTGAGATCGTCCCAGCTCATTCGTGCGAACAGATCCGTGGAAGCGAAGTCGCCCGGAAGGATCGCGTCGGTCGCTAGAAGACCACTCGTGCGAGCGAGGCCGCACAGGACGTCCGCTGTGACGCGCCGCGAAAGGTCACCAATCAGGACGTTGGCGCCGCAGCCGAGCAGAGAGGCGCCGAGGGTGGTAAGGGCGGCAGTCCACGAGTCAGGGGTGCCGCCAAACACGCAGGTCATCCGGTCGGTGTCCGCAAACGGCACCGGATACCAGACCACGGCGCTGTCAAACCGCTTACGATCAGCGGCCTCCGATCGAACTATTCGCTCCTGCCAGGCGGTGACGGCCTTCTCATACTCGGCCTGCGCGCGCTTTGCATCGCCGGGATGGGGAACCAGATCCCCTCGCCCCTCGCCGATGCGATGCCAGCCGATGACCGCCTCGACCGGAAGCACGATGTAAGGAAAGCAGAAGGCGCCAAACGCGTTGACGAAGGGGATCAGCTCACGCCACCCGGCGCTACCCTCGCCGTCGCGCCCTTGCAGAGAGGATCGCTCCCATGCCTGTGCACCTCGAAACGCAATGATCGCTGCGACCGCGTGCACCCCAACAGTCGCCACACCCGCGACGATTCCTTTCACGCCGCCGCTGGAGAGCACGCCGAACGAGGAGTCCAGGATGATGGCGCCGATGCCGCCGATCGCGGCGAACACGGTCGCCTGCCACAGCCCGACAGCCTGAGCGCGGGGGATCATGCGGACCTCTTCGCGGCTGGGTGGATGACCTCGCTCAGGACTGTGCGCCAGCGGTGGCGGTGGCACGTACTCGTAGCCCCAACGTGCGGGCGTCGCGAACAGGCGCGAGGGCTCGGGCTCCCCGCCGGGAGCGCTCGCTGTCACCACAGCGGTCGAGGGGTCACCAGGATGCGGCACTCGCACAGCCCTGCATCGCCTTGCAGCACAGCGCGAGCTTACCTGGTACCCCAGATTGAGCTTGCGGATCTATACCGATGACGGGACTACGGCTTCAACAGCTCCACACGGCAGCTGAGCCCCCTCACCCGCGGCCAGGCGCTGTCGGCGCACAGCACCATCTCGACGTCGTCGTTGACGTCCGCTGTCGCAAGGATCAGTGCGTCGGGCATCCTCAACGAGGCGTTCTGGGCGCGCAGCATCGCTGCACGCGCCGCAAGAGCCTTGTCCACAGGCAGAAGATCCGTGAGAACCGCATCGAAGAACGCATCGACCGCACTTTGCTCGTGGTGGCCGAGCGACACGCCTGTCATCACCTCGGCGTAGGTGATGACCGAAGCCGTGAAGGAATGCTTGCTTGCAAGCCCCTTGAGCCTCGCGAGCGTCACGTCATGCAGAGCATCGTCAGCGTCCAGCAAGCCGACGACCACGGTGGAGTCCAGCAGGATCAATCCCACTCTTGACGCAATCCGCGCACGGATCGCCCCAGAGCGCCGCCGGTGCTCAGACAGCCTGCGTACTCGTCCAGAAGATCGTCCACGCGTGCGATCACCACACGCCCGCGACCCTGCGCCTCGACTTGCACCACATCGCCCTCGCGCAGCCCAGCGTCGCTGAACGCGCCGATAGGGATCGTGATCTGATGCTTACTGGACACTCGTGTGCGGCCGGGTCTCCCATGTGATTTCTTTACATTTGTTGTCATAGGTAAAGGATAACATGGGTGCGTACGAGCCCATCGCGCCCTTATGCCGCCGGTGGCACACGTAGGGTTGCGCCCGAAATGACGCTCGCAACGATCGCGCCCGACACGGTCGGCGACTCGACCTGGCAACCGCCCCATGAGGACGTCCCGACGCGGGGTCTCTCCATGTCGGCACGGGTGGAGTCCGCCGCGTGCCCGCACCGAGCGCTCACTGAGGAACTCAGCCGACTTCCGCACAACCTCCTCCTCGATCTCTCCGAGCTGTTGGGCAGCGCCGACGATCCTCAGCGAACCGTACGCCTGATCGCCGGCATCGTCGCAATTCGGACGGCCATGGAAGGTAGGCCGGCGAACGCAAGCGATGCCTTGGCATGGTTTGCCGGCCTTGGCTGCGTGGGGCCCCACCCACTCGTCGAGCGCCTCGAGGCCTTGCGCTGGTCCGCCGAGCCCGACGAGCATCTGGTCTCGCTGCTTCCATACGTGCTCGATCCGTTCGGACTGACCACTCGACGGGCACTCCTGGCCGGCCGAGCACACAGCCGCGAGCGAGCCTCGCGCAAGCGGCTGGGCACCTTCTACACACCCGGCGATGTTGCCCGCAGCCTTGCCGAAGAGGTCATAACGGCCCAAACGCGTCGCGTGCTCGATCCGGCCTGCGGCGCCGGGGTGCTCTTGCGCGCTGCCTTCACGCGGCTGGTGGCCGAGCTCTCACCTGACCGCGCTGTGGAGTGTCTCTACGGCGTCGACATCGACGCCATGGCGATAGATGCGTGCGCGCTGGTGCTCACACACGACTGGATCATGCGCCAGGCACTGCACGCCGACGAGCTGCCCGTCCAGCGCTTCGATCTCATCCGATCGCGCCTGGTCCACGCCAACGCCCTCGATCGATTCGCCGAGCCCGCCCAATCGCAGTTGCCTGTTGGCATTGCAGCGATAGATTCGCCAGGCCTTCCCGAGCGCTTCGACGCGGTGCTGACCAACCCACCGTTCGCACCGATGGGGAGATCGCCAACCCACCTGAACGATGCGTACGAGTCGCTGCGCAGCGCGAGGAGCCCCGCCTGAACAAACATGATGTGTCCCTCTTTCGCGCCCGTATCGCGCGTCGGGCGTATCGCG
>Ga0102924_1002799_pt1 | contig 18701 bp, 15 predicted proteins | sample PaiPotPPM11metaG_FD_80116 | JGI IMG/M metagenome (GOLD analysis project Ga0102924, IMG submission 80116) | Iron sulfur acid spring bacterial and archeal communities from Banff, Canada, to study Microbial Dark Matter (Phase II) - Paint Pots PPM... ...
GACGCTGGATGAGATCGGCAAGGTCTATGGCGTGACCCGGGAACGGATCCGCCAGATCGAGTCGAAGACGATGTCCAAGCTCCGCCACCCGTCCAGGTCGCAGGTTCTCCGCGACTACCTGGATTGACGGTCGAGGGCGAGGCCACCGTGTTCGCTGACCTACGGTCAGCTTCCCGGTGGCCTCGCCGTCAGTATCTCCCGGGGGACGACCCCCGGACCCCCGGCTGTGAGGCGCTGCGCGCCTCACATGAGGCGCGGGTTCTGTACGCACAGTCAAATCAGTAAATCAGTCTTCCGAACGGATGCGCGCTCCTCGTGTCCCCGCTCCCCGTGACTCGAGATCGGCTAAGCCTAGGGAGACGCGAACGATGGCAGTGACCAGACTGGTCTCGCTCGACAACGCGCACGCCCTCGCCCGGCTGCTGACGGCCAATCGCGACTATCTCGCCCCGTGGTCCCCGGTGCAGAGCGAGCGTTACTTCACCGCGGACGGGCAGCACGAGGTCCTGACGCACGAGCTGACCGCGTATCAACGGGGCGGGATGGTCCCGCTGGCCATCCTGGACGCGGACGACGCGATCTGCGGGCGCATCAACCTGAACAGCGTCGTCCGCGGCGCGTTCCAGAACGCGAGCGTGGGCTACTGGGTCAGCCAGTCCCACGCGGGACGCGGGCTCGCCTCGGCCGCGCTGGCGGAAGTGGTCAAGACTGGCTTCGGAGAATACGGGCTGCACCGCCTCGAGGCGGCGACGCTGCTGCACAACACGCCCTCGCAGCGGGTGCTCGCGCGCAACGGCTTCCGGCCGTTCGCGGTCTCCGAGGCGTATCTGAATATCGCTGGGACGTGGCAGGACCACATCCTGTTCCAGCTGCTGAACAACCCGTAGCGGCCGGAAAGGCCGCCGCGGGCCGCGCCGCCCCGCGGCGGCACGGCCCGCGTGCACGGGAATGGTGCCGGTTAGCTCTCCGGCTTGGACAGACGCTGTGTCTCGTCCTGAATTTCTACGGCTACCTTCTTCAGCGCCGGCAGGTGCTCTCTGCTGTGGTGGGCGCAGAAAAGCAGCTCACCCGAGTTGGGGAGTAGGACGCGGACGTATGCTTGCGCGCCGCACCGATCGCACAGATCGAGTGCGGTCAGCGGCTTGGTGGGGGCGATAGCTCCGGTCACGTCGCCTTCCTCGTCTCATGCCTCCGGCTGCTGGGTCCGGCTGGCTCCGGTCTGCTGTGTGTCCGGACATTTGCCACCCAACGGGCCGACCCTCTGGGGGGGACCCGTCCCGATGGGGGACAACTGCCTTACAGCACAGCACAACACATACCCCGGCGTCAGGCTTCCCTGCGTCGGCCGTGTACGCCACAAGCGAAAACCGCACTAGCCACGTTGGCAAGCCATTGCAAGCCAGCGCGTTCGCCGGTGACCACACAACCGCTTGGGTAGTCACCGGTGAGATACCCGTGCGGTTCACGTGCTGTATACCCCTCAACGGGCGGCATGACACTTTTGACGGCAAGTATCCGGCCCTTACGGTGCGGTTACATGGGCATATGTCGGGTAGCTCCCCCTCCGAACTCGCTTGCGCTTTCGAGGGTCGCCGCCCGGGTCGGCGGTGCAATCGAGCCGCCGCGGCAAAGCCAGAAAGACGGGCAAACCGGCGTGGTGCCGCCCCGGCAGTCGGTGGGGGACGCTACCCTTCGAATGTGGCAGCCCCCGCTTGCCGCATAAGCTTTCGAGAGGAGAGCCGCCGCCCGTGCCACCGCTTACCGAAACCGTCAGGGCGACGGCGGACCCAAACGTCCGGCCCCCGAAGGCCCAGAACTCCAAGGCACAGAGCCACGAAGCACGGGCGAAAGCACCCCAGGAGGCCCAGCCAGTGGCCGACACCGACTCCTACAGCGCGAAGCACCTGTCGGTACTCGAGGGCCTGGACGCGGTGCGCAAGCGCCCCGGCATGTACATCGGCTCGACCGACGGGCGCGGCCTGCAGCACTGCCTCTGGGAGATCTTTGACAACGGGGTCGACGAGGCGCTCGGCGGCTACTGCACCCGCATCGAGGTGATCCTGCACGCCGACGGCTCGGCCGAGGTGCGGGACAACGGCCGTGGCATCCCGGTGGACACCGAGCGGAAGACCAAGCTTTCCGGTGTCGAGCTGGTGATGACCCGGCTGCACGCGGGCGGCAAGTTCGGCGGCGGCTCCTACACTGCCTCCGGCGGCCTGCACGGCGTTGGCGCGTCGGTAGTGAACGCGCTGTCCGCGCGGCTCGACATCGAGGTCGACCGGGACGGCCAGACCTGGACGACGAGCTTCCGCCGCGGCGTCACCGGCGAGTTCGCCGGTGATGGCCCCACCGCCGACTTCACGAGAAAGTCGGGGCTGCGGCCGGTCGCCAAGGTGCCGAAGACCCGGACGGGCACCAGGATCAGGTTCTGGCCCGATCGCCAGGTGTTCCTCAAGGACGCCGTGTTCTCCTACGAGAGCCTCGACCAGCGCGCCCGGCAGACCGCCTACCTGGTCCCCGGCCTGGCCATCGCCCTGCGCGACGAGACCGTGGCAGAAGGGCTCGAGGAAGCCGAGTACCGCTTCGCCGGCGGCATCGGCGAGTTCTGCGAGCACCTGGCCACCAGCGAGAAGATCACCGACGTGATCCGGCTGACCGGCTCGGGCACGTTCACCGAGACGATCCCCGTCCTTGACGACCGCGGCCACATGACGCCCACCGACGTCGACCGCACGCTCGAGGTGGACGTGGCGGTTCAGTGGGGGACCGGCTACGACACGATCACCCGCTCGTTCGTGAACGTGATCGCCACCCCCCACCACGGCACCCACGTCACCGGCTTCGACAAGGCCCTCGTCACCACCGTCAACGACCAGCTGCGGGCCGCCCGCCTGCTGAAGAACGGCGACGAGAAGGTCACCAAGGACGACATCCTCGAGGGGATGACCGCGGTCGTTTCCGTGCGGCTGCCCGAGCCGCAGTTCGAGGGGCAGACCAAGGAAGTGCTCGGCACGCCCGCGGCGACGCGGATCGTCCAGCAAGTGGTCAGCGCCGGGCTCAAGGAGTACTTCGAGAACCCCCCGCGCGGCGCGAAGCAGCAGGCCCGCGCCGTCCTCGACAAGATCGTCGCCGCCGCCAAGACGCGGATCGCGGCCCGCGAGCACCGGGAGAACCAGCGCCGCAAGTCGGCGCTCGCCAGTTCCACCCTGCCCGCGAAGCTCGTCGACTGCCGGAGTGCGGACGACCGCAGCGAACTGTTCATCGTCGAGGGCGACTCCGCGCTCGGCACCGCCAAGATGGCGCGCGACTCCGAGTTCCAGGCGCTGCTGCCGATCCGCGGCAAGATTCTCAACGTGCAGAAGTCCAGCCTGGCCGACATGCTCAAGAACGCCGAGTGCGCCGCGATCATCCAGGTGCTCGGCGCGGGCTCCGGCACCACCTTCGACCTGGACTCGGCCCGCTACCAGCGCGTCATCTTCATGGCCGACGCCGACGTGGACGGCGCCCACATCCGGACGCTGCTGCTCACGCTCTTCCACCGCTACATGCGCCCGATGCTCGACGCGGGCCGGGTGTTCGCCGCGGTGCCGCCGCTGCACCGGATCGAGCTGACCAACCCGCGTAAGGGCCAGGAAAAGCACATCTACACCTACACCGACGCCGAGCTGCGGCGTACGCTGCTCGAGCTCGAGCGCAAGGGCCAGCGCTGGAAGGACCCGCAGCGGTACAAGGGCCTCGGCGAGATGGACGCCGACCAGCTGGCCGAGACCACCATGGACCCGCGCCGCCGCACACTGCGCCGCATCCGGATCGAGGACGCCAAGGCGGCCACCGACGTGTTCAACCTGCTGATGGGGACCGAGGTGGCGCCGCGCCGCGACTTCATCATCGGCGGCGCGAGCGAACTCGACCTGTCCCGCATCGACACCTGAGAATCTCACCAAGGACCCGCAGCATGCCACCACGCCGCGGCACTACCGCGCCGCCTCCAGAAGAGTTCGAAGAGAACATCGTCGACATCGACGTCACCGAGGAGATGCGCGGCTCCTACCTGGAGTATGCCTACAGCGTCATCTACTCCCGCGCGCTCCCGGACGCCAGAGACGGGCTCAAGCCGGTCCAGCGGCGCATCCTGTACCTGATGCAGGAAATGGGCCTGCGCCCGGACCGCGCGCACGTCAAGTGCGCCCAGGTGGTCGGCGCGGTCATGGGCCGCCTGCACCCGCACGGCGACTCCGCGATCTACGACGCCCTGGTCAGGATGGCCCAGGCGTGGGCGATGCGCGTCCCGCTGATCGACGGTCACGGCAACTTCGGCAGCCTCGGCGGCGACGACGCGCCCGCCGCGTACCGATACACCGAGTGCCGGCTGACCGAGGCCGCGATGGCCATGGTCGCCGACATCGACGAGGAAACCGTCGACTTCGTCCCCAACTACGACGGCAGCGAGCAGCAGCCGGACGTGCTTCCCGCGGGCATCCCGAACCTGCTGGTCAACGGCACCGCGGGCATCGCGGTCGGCATGGCGACGAACATGGCGCCGCACAACCTCATCGAGGTCATCGCCGCCGCGCGCTACCTACTCAAGCACCCGGACGCGAGCCTGCCGCAGCTCATGAAGTACGTTCCAGGCCCCGACCTGCCGACCGGCGGCCACATCGCCGGCCTCGACGGCGTGCGGGAGGCGTACGAGACCGGCCGCGGCATATTCAAGACCCGGGCCACCGCGAAGATTGAGCAGCTGAACACCCGCAAGACCGGCATCGTCGTCACGGAGCTCCCCTACGGCGTCGGCCCGGAAAAGGTCATCACCCGGATCAAGGACCTCGTCCAGGCCAAGAAGATCACCGGGATCTCCGACCTCAAGGACCTCACCGACCGCAACCGCGGCCTGAACCTGGTCATCGAGGTGCGGGCCGGGTTCAACCCGGAGGCCGTCCTCGCCGAGCTCTACCGGCTGACGCCGATGGAGGAGACGTTCGGCATCAACAACGTCGCGCTCGTCGACGGCCAGCCGCGCACCCTCGGCCTCAAGGAACTGCTCAGCATCTACCTCGAGCACCGCCTGGACGTCACCAGGCGGCGCAGCGAGTTCCGCCGCAAGAAGCGCCAGGACCGGCTGCACCTGGTCGACGGCATCCTCGTCGCGCTGCTGAACATCGACGAGGTCATCCAGGTCATCCGCACCAGCGACGACTCCGCCGCGGCCAAGCAGCGCCTGTGCCAGGTCTTCGACCTGACCGAGATCCAGGCGCAGTACATCCTCGACACGCCGCTGCGCCGGCTGACCAGGTTCGACAAGCTCGAACTCGAGCGCGAGCAGGAGACGCTGCGCGCCGAGATCGCCGCGCTCACCGAGATCCTGGAGAACGAGGACAAGCTCAAGGACCTGGTCGGCGGCGAGATGGCCGACCTGGCGAAGAAGTTCGGCACGCCGCGCCGCACGGTGCTGATGGAGGCGGGCGCGGCGGTGACCGCCGCCGTGCCGCTCGAGGTGACCGACGACCCGTGCCTCGTGGTGCTCTCGGCGACCGGCCTGCTCGCCCGCATCCCGGTAGAAAATCACGATGATTCCGAACGGGGGCGTGGCTCCGCTGCCCGGTCCACCAGAATCCCCAAGGGGACCGCCGCCGCCGATCTGGTCGCCTCGTCCCTGGCGACGACCGCCAGATCCACGATCGGCGCGGTGACCAGCGCGGGCCGGATGATCCGGCTCAGCGTCATCGAGATTCCGCTTTCTTCCTCGGCCGACGCGGGTGTGCTGTCCGCGGGCCACCCGGTGGGCGAGTTCGTGCCAGGCCTCGCCGATGACGAGCGGGTGCTCGCCCTGGCTGCCCTGGACGGCGGCGAAGCGAGCGGCATCGCCCTCGGCACCGCGTCCGGCGTGGTCAAGCGCGTGCAGCCGGACTACCCGGCGAACCGCGACGAGTTCGAGCTGATCACGCTCAAGGACGACGACCGCGTGATCGGCGCCACCTACCTGACCGCCGACGACGCCGAGCTGGTGTTCATCACCAGCGACGCGCAGCTGCTGCGGTTCGCCGCGAGCTCGGTCCGCCCGCAGGGCCGCCCGGCGGCGGGCATGGCGGGCGTCCGGCTGTCCGACGGCGCCACCGCCCTCTGGTTCGGCGCGATCGGCCCCGCGGTCACCCGGTCCGTCCTGCCCACCCTCCCCGCCAGCCCGCCGAACGGCCCCGCGGACAACCACGAGGCCGCCATGGCGGCCATGGCCGACCTGCGCGCCGAACTGAACGGCGAAGAGCTGGCCGGCGCCGGCGCGTGGGCGACGTCGCCCGAGGCCGCCACGGCCGTCGTGGTCACGGTCGCGGGCCGCGGCGACGCCCTCCCGGGCACGGGCGGCGCCTCGGTGAAGGTCACCCCGTTCGCCGAGTACCCCCCCAAGGGCCGCGCCACCGGCGGTGTCCGCTGCCAGCGCTTCCTCAAGGGCGAGGACGGCCTGATCCAGGCCTGGATCGGCCCGTCCCCGGTCATCGGCGTCACGGAATCCGGCATAGTAGTGGACTTGTCCGGCATGACCGGCAGGCGCGACGGCTCAGGCAACGCAATAACCCGCCCACTGTCCCACCTAGGCCACCCCTTCGGCCTTTCCTAACCCAAACCCAAACCCCGCGCCATTCAAGGACTGGACGGCAACCAAGGCGGGTAGCGCCGCGGTGCCGCACAGGGTCGACGGCCTCAGCCACGCCCCTCAGCCAGCCGCGAACCTCAACCACCTCTTCTGGCTTTCTCTGCAACGGCCACCACTGCCCAGGGGCGCGGACGCTCCTGCTACTACCCGCACCTTGGCCGCGAACAGGCGGAGGCTAAGCCCCAGCGCACCCAGTCTGCCGGGGGCAGGTCCCTCGAAAAAGATCGCGGGTCATATGGGGCGGATATCGCCCCCTGCGTCACGCAATCGTGTTACCGGCCGGTAGATCCGGTGGGCAAATGCTGGCAAAACGGGGCAAGCCGCCGGGCTCCAAGACGGTTTCCCGCGTATGACCCGCGATCACGGCATCCGACGGCCGGGCCGGCCGGCCTACAGGGCCGAGAAGCCGCCGTCTACGTAGATTGTCTGGCCGGTGACGTAGTCGCTGGCCGTGGAGGCCAGGAAGACCGCGACACCAGCGAAGTCGGATGGCTCGCCGTTTCTGCCCATGTGCGTCCGGGCGGCCAGGGCGGCCGACCGGACCGGGTCCGATGACACCTCGAGGGTCAGCGGGGTCGCGACGAAGCCGGGGCAGACCGAGTTGACGCAGACTCCTGCTGCCGCCCACGCCTCGGACTGGGACCGGGTCAGTGAGGCGAGGCCGCCCTTGGACGCGCCGTAGCCGCCGCTGTTGCCGAAGGCCCGTTCCGCCTGCTGCGAGGTGACGTTGATGATCCGGCCCCAGCCCCGGTCCGCCATCGCCGGGGCGAACCGCTGCCCGAGCAGGAACGGCGCCGTGAGGTTGACCTCCAGCATCAGGTCCCAGTGCTCCTCGGACAGCGACTCGAGCGGCGGCCGGAGGTTCACCCCCGCGCAGTTGACCAGGATGTCCGGCTCGCCGAAGGCTGCGGCCGCCGCGGACGCGCCGCGCCGCACCTCGGCGCGGTCTGACAGGTCCGCGCTCACCCAGGCGACCGCGCAGCCCGTGTCGCGCAGCGACTTGCAGGTAGCCGACAGCCGCGTCGGGTCGCGGGCCACGATGACCACCTGCGCGCCGGCCAGCGCCAGGGCAGACGCCATCGCCTCGCCGATCCCGGAACTCCCGCCAGTAACGACCGCCACGCGGCCCTCAAGCGAGAACAGTTCCGCCAAGAACCCCGCCATGCGCGATTCCTACCACACGGCCAGCCCGGGATGCGACGCCAGACGCCCAAATGATCCCGAACCGTCCCTAAATGGGACCTTAGCCACCACGGAAAAGCTACAAGATCGGACGGGCGCCGATTAGGTTCAGCGCGTGCGCGGCCAGCCTGCAGCCGCTTGCGAGGGCCTCCATCGGCGGCTTCTTGTCCAGCCAGGGCGGAAGGAAGCCGGCGACGAACGCGTCGCCCGCACCGGTGCCGTCGACGACCCGCTCGACCGGGGGAGCGGGCACCCGCACCGGGGGCCGGCCGTTCGCGAAGAACAGCGCGCCGTCCGCGCCGAGCTTGATGACAACCTGCGGGTACCAGGCGGTCAGCACCCGGGCGGCCGCCTCCGGGTCGTCGCGGCCGGTCAGCACCCTGGCCTGCGCGACGTTCACGAACAGCAGCAGCGCGTTGCCCGTCAGCTCGAAGAACGGCTCGGCGCCCACGCGGTCGAGCGGGGCGGCCGAGGCCCCGTCCACCGAGGTCGACATGCCGACCCGGCCGGCGAAGTCGAGCGACGCGAGCGCGGCCGCGCGTGAGCCCTCCGACAGCAGCGTGTACCCGGAGACGTGCAGGTGCGCGCCGGGGACGAACAGGTCGTGCGGCAGGTCGTCCGGTGAAAGCGCGGAGTTGGCACCCGGGTCGGACAGCATCGTGCGCTCGCCCTTGTGCGTCACCATCACCACGCAGGTTCCGGTCGGCCGCTCCGGGTCCATCACGAGCCGCGCGTCGATGCCGTAGCCCATCAGTTCCATGTCCCGGTTGCGGCCGGCGATGTCGGCGCCGCGCCGTCCGATAAACGCCACGTCGGCGCCGTCCGCGCCGAGCCAGGCGGCCACGTTGGCGCCTGAGCCGCCTCCGTGGGTCGTCACGTGCGCGGGCGTGTCGCTGCCGCGGGCGAGCGGCAGCGTCGCGTGCGCGACGGTGTCTGTCATCAAGTCGCCAATGACAACGATGCGGGCCATGGTCGTCATCACCTCATCATCAAGCGGCTACAGGTAAGGCTGGCCTTCGAACTCAGCCGCCATTCCCTGCGTCGTTGCATGCGGTAGGCGACGTGAAACCTGATCGGGGACTCTACGGTATCCGCAACCAGCCGCCGGCGGCCACTGCCAAAGCAAGGTAGTTATGCAGTTGGTAGCCCCTAGCCGGCCAGGAAGGACAGGCGCACCTGCCGGTCCGGATTGTCGACGTTCACGTCGACGAGCGCGATCGACTGCCATGTGCCGAGCGCGAGCCGCCCGCCGAGCACGGGGACCGTGGCGTACGGCGGGATGAAGGCGGGCATAACGTGCGACCGCCCGTGCCCCCGCGACCCGTGCGCGTGCCGCCAGCGGTCGTCGGCGGGCAGCAGCGTCGCGAGCGTGGACAGCAGGTCAGCTTCGCTTCCCGAGCCGACCTCGAGCAGGGCGATGCCCGCCGTGGCGTGCGGCACGAACACGTGCAGCAGCCCGTCGCCGCCGCCGGACGCCGACCGGGCGAACTCGGCGCACTCTTCGGTGATGTCGGCCACGGCGTCCCGCGTCCCGGTCCTGACCCGGATGATCTCGGTCTTCATAGCTCAGCAATCATAGGCAGGGTCTGCTGGTCATCCACATGATCGCCTACCATCCGTACACATGACAGAGGCACCAGGCGCCGGCGCCAACCTGCGGCTGGCCCGCCAGGCGCGCGGCTTCTCGCAGCAGCAGCTCGCGTCCATGGCCGGGGTGAGCAGGCAGGCGGTATCGGCGGTGGAGTCGGGGCACTCCGACCCGTCGCTCCGGGTGGCGCTCGCCCTCGCCCAGGCACTCGGCCTATCGGTCGAGGAACTGTTCGGCCCGGGCGAGCCCGCGGCGCCGGTCACCGCGATCAGCGTCACGCCGCTGCGCGGCCGGAGCGACCGGGTCGCGCTCGCCCCGGTGGGCGACCGCTTCGTCGCGCTGCCGCTGCGCGGCGACACGGGCGCGGGCCTCGGGTTCCTTCCCGCGGGCGGGCTGGCCAACCCGGCGAACCTTCCGCTCCCGGCCCGCGGGCCCTCCCAGACAGGCACAGCTGGCCCCGTAGGCGCCGACGCCGGGCTCGAGCTGATCGCCGTCCGCCCGATCGGTCCGCCGCGGCCGACGCTCGTCGTGGCGGGCTGCGACCCCGCGCTGCCGCTGCTCTCCACCCCGCTCGCGCTGCTCGACCCGCCCGTCGCCTTCGCCTGGTGGCCGTGCGGCTCCGCCGCGGCGCTCCGCCTCGCCCGCCGCGGCCTGGTGCACGTCGCCGGCGTGCACACCGAGGGGGACACGGGCGGGGTCCCCGACGGCGCCGCCGTGGTCGGCTTCACCGCCTGGCGCGAGGGTTTCGCGGTCCGCCCGGAGCACAAGCCGGTCGTCACCGGTCTCGACGCCATCGCCAAGCACCGCCTGCGGATCGTGAACCGCGAGCCCGGCGCCGAGGCCCGCCGCCTGCTCGACGCGGAGCGCGAGCGCCTCGGACTCGACCCGGGCGACCTGGCCGGCTACGACACCCAGGCGGCCGGCCACCTGCAGGTCGCCTCCGCGGTGGCGGCCGGCCTCGCGGAGGCCGGGGTGGCGAGCGAGCCCGCCGCCCGCGCGTACGGCCTGGCCTTCGTCCCGCTCGCCGAGGAACGGTTCAACCTGGTCATCCCCGCGGAGCACACCGCCTCCCGCGAGGTGCAGGCGCTGCTGAAGGTCCTGTCCTCGCCGTGGCTGCTCGCCCAGCTCGCCAGCATCCCCGGCTACGACGCGGCCACCTGCGGCGACCGCCTCACGAGCTAGGAGTAATCGCGGAACGCCGGCCACGCCGCCGCCCAGGACGACCGCAGTCCGGTGGCGAGGTAGACCCGCACGCCTTCTTCGTCGTCGGACACGTTGAGTCCGTTGCGGAACACCGCCACCTGGGTCACGTGCGCGAACTCCCGCTGCAGCAGCGTCGGGTTCACGTTGATCGCCACCGCGACGGTGTCGCCCGCGGGCGGCGGCCCCCAGAGCCAGAAGTTGTTCGCCCCGCTGTACACCCGCGGCAGCCCGAAGGACGCGCCGTACCGGTCGGCCGCCCCCGCCTCGCCGTAGTTGCCGGCCAGCACAGTTGCCCGAAGTCGTTCGGAGGAAGGCAGCGAGTGCCAGACGCCCGCCAGCAGCCTGACCTGCGACGGCCAGCCGATCTCTTCGCCGAGGTCGTAGTTGATTTTCTGCGCGGGGAAGCGGGCGAGCGCCGCGGCGGGCAGCAGCGGCAGCGAGATCACCGACGAGATGGCGGCGGCGAGGAAGTACAGCGCGACCCGCCGGCGCAGCGGCCGCGCGCCCAGGGTACCGAGCGATACCGCTCCGGCCGCGAACAGGAACATGTACACGGCGTCCGGATAGTACGTCTTGCCCCCGAGCACGAACTGCGCGCAGATCACGGCCACCGCCGCGATCCCGAGCGGCCGGTAGACCGCCGACCGCAGCGCCCAGGCCGCGCCCCGCACCCACAGCGGCACGAGCACGATGCTGGTGTACAGGACCTGCCCCGGCCAGTACTGCAAGCGGTTCCCCCACGCGGAACGCTGCAGGGCGTGGAACACGGCGAAGTTCGGCCACCCGTGCGCCGCCTGCCAGACAAAGTCGGGCGCGGCCAGCAAGGCGAACAGCACCGCGCCGAACAGCAGGTACCGGCTGCGCAACAGCGGCCGGGCGGAAGGAGTGCAGGCGAACCCGAGCAGAACACCGCCGACGAGGAAGCCGATGTTCCACTTCGCGGTCATGCCGACGCCCGCGGCCCCGCCGACAGCCAGCCACCAGCGCGGATCGCCGCTGGTCAGCAGCCTGGTGACGAGCAGCAGGGCGACCGCCCAGCAGACGAAGTCCGGCGTGGTCGTGGTGAGCTCGTGCAGCGTACCCAGGTAATCGGCGCAGCAGGCGGTCGCGAGCGCCGCGACGAACTGGCCGCGGCGGTCCGCGCCGAGCAGCCGCGCCATCGACGCGGTGCACAGCACCATCGCGGCGAACGCGAGCGCGGGCAGCGCCCGCAGCCCGACGAGGGTGTTGCCGGTGACGAGCGCGTCGAGCCGGGCGAGCAGCGGCGTCAGCTCCGGCTGGTCCACGCCGCCGAGCGCGAGGTGATGCCCGGAGGCCATGAAGTACAGCTCGTCCCGGACGTACCCGTACCTGGCGCTCACCGCCATCTCCAGGCCGAACGCGGCGGCCGCCACCAGCCAGACCGCCCTATTCGTAAAAACACAGTTCGTAAAAGCACGGCCCGCGAAAGCGCGCGGCGCGACCGGCTGAGCGGGCGTCGCGGTCATGATTGTCTCCATGACCGTCATGGTCGGCGGCGCACTCGTCAACGCGCCTCGTCCGCACGGTTGAACTCCGGTCTACGACTTGCGGACGATGTTCACGCCGGGCGGGGCGGACTTACGATCGGCTTGTGTCGGACCGTCCCGCCGAGTTGCTCGCCCGCCCCGCCGCCTGGTACGCGGCGCTGCCGCCGCGGGGCCGGGACCTGGCGCAGGACGTCGGGCTTGCCCTGGCGCTGGCGGTGCTGAACCTGCTCTCGCTGGTGCCCTATCAGTCGCTGATGCACCCGTTGTGGCTGGCTCTGCTGCTGGTGTCCGGGCAGTGCCTGCCGCTCGCGGTCCGCCGGATCGCTCCGGTGCCCGCGCTGATCGGCTCCGGCCTGCTCGGCGTCATTTACGGCGCGTTCCCGTTCGGGTACGCCCCGCTGCCGCTCGCGCCCGCGATCGGCTTCGCGACGGTCGCCGACCGGAGCGGCTGCGTGCTCCGCTGGATCACCGTGGTCGGGACGATCGTCGGCGTCACCTGGTCGCAGACGCTGCCCGGGCACCACCAGCCGTACGACGGGGTCGTGGTGGCCCTGACCTTCGTCACGGCGTGGGTGGTGGGCACGCTGAGCCGCCGCCGGCGGGTCGCCCTCGCCGCCGCGGCCTCGCGGGCGGAGCGCGCCGAAGCGTCACTCGTCGCGGCCGCCGCCAGCGCCGCCATGGCCGAGCGGGCACGGATCGCCCGCGAACTGCACGACGTGGTGTCGCATCACGTGAGCCTCATGGCGGTGCAGGCCGAGGCCGTCGGCGCGCTGCTCCCGGCGCGCCCGGAGGCCGCGGCGACGTCGGCGGACCTGATCGGGTCGACCGCGCGCGCGGCCATGACCGAGCTGCGCCGCCTCCTCGGGGTCCTGAGATTCAAGGAAAACGAGGATCCCGAACGACTTCGGCTTACTCCGTCCCCCTCACTTGAGCGCCTGGCGGAGCTGACCGGCGTGATCCGCGAGGCCGGGCTCCCGGTGACCTGTGCGACTTCCGGCCCGGTGGTTGCCCTGCCGCCCGGCGTCGACCTGACCGCGTACCGCATCATCCAGGAGGCGCTGACGAACGCGGTGCGGCACTCTCCGGGCGCAACCGCCTCGGTCCGCGTGACCTACGAGCCGGCGCACGTCACCGTCGAGGTCACGAACACCGCCAGGGTCCGGGCGCCGTCTCCGGTCCCGGTCGGCGCGCCCCTCGTGCGCGGCCTCCTCGGCCAGCCCGATGCCCCCCTGGGGCGGGCTACGGCCTCGCGGGCATCGCGGAGCGCGTCGCCTCCTGCGGCGGCGCCCTGTCCCTGGGCCCGACGGAGGCGGGCGGCTTCACGGTCAGGGCCCGGCTGCCGCTGACATGACCCTCCGCCCAGTGGTGTAATCGCGCTGTACTCATCCCGCGCCACGATTGACGCCCTGGACGGCCCGATGACACCTTCCACCACCCCGCGACCGCTGCGCGTCCTGGTGGCCGACGACCAGGAACTGGTCCGCGCCGGGTTCCGGCTGATCCTCGAGGCCGCGGGCTTCGCGGTCGTGGGCGAGGCGGCCGACGGCGCCGAGGCCCTCGCGCTCGCGGCGCGGGAGCACCCCGACGTGGTGCTGATGGACATCAGGATGCCGGTCATGGACGGCATCGCGGCGGCCCGCCAGCTCACCGCCCAGGGAGTCGGCGCGCCGAAGGTCGTCATGCTCACGACCTTCGACCTCGACGACTACGTGTTCGAGGCGCTGCGCTCCGGCGCGAGCGGATTCCTGCTGAAGGACGCGCCGCGCGCCGACCTGATCGCCGCCGTGCGGGTGGCCGCGGCCGGTGACGCCCTGCTGGCGCCGTCGGTGACGCGGCGGCTGATCGAGACGTTTGCCCAGCGCCCGGCCTCGGCCACGCCGTCGCCGGCCCGGCTCGCGTCGCTGACCCCGCGGGAACGAGACATCCTGCTGCTCGTGGCGCGGGGTCAGTCCAACATCGAGATCGCCAGCGCTCTCGTGGTCAGCGAGGCGACGGTCAAGACGCACGTCACCCACCTGCTCGGCAAGCTTGGCCTGCGCGACCGGGTCCAGGCCGTCATCCTCGCTTACGAAACCGGCGCGGTCGTCCCCGGCCGCCCCGGCTAGCCGCTGCGCGCCCTTTATAAACGCCGTCTTGCCGCGCAGCGGACGCAAATGAGCGACGCCGGCCGGGCCGCGAGGCGTTCCTCGCCAATCGGCTCTCCGCACAAATCGCATATTTCGTATCTGCCGGAATCGATTTTCCGCACCGCCGCGTCAATCTCCGCGAGATGCTCACGGGCCTGGTCGGCGAGCGCCGCTATGTGCTGCCGCTCGAAAGCGACCGTCGCGCCCTCGGGATCGTGCTCGTCGTCGCCGCCCGCCGACCCGTCGCTCGCGCTGGCGACGATCGCGGCGAACTCCCGCTCGAGTTCCGCGAGCCGCTCGAGGGTCAGGTCGCGGTCGGCTGTCAGCCGCGACTTAGCGGGACCCGGGTCAGTCACTTGCGTCGCCTATCATTTAAAGTGACAATACCCAGCGCCGGTGAAACAAAAATCCGGATCCTCAGGCATTGTGAAGGTTATGACCCGTTCAGCCGCAAAGAGTTTTCCTGTCACGGTTACGCGACTTCCGGTGACGCGCTGTGAAATTTGCCAGCGCACGGTCGCCTATCGCCCAGGCGAGGCGAGTGAGGCACTGACTAAGCATTACAAGCTGCAGCACAAGGACGCGCTCGGCGAGAAGCCGGCGGAACCCGACCAGGATTAGATTTACCGCGACCCCGCGGAGAGCCGGCATTCCCAGGCGAAGCCGGCTCCCGCGGTGACTCAGTGCCCGTAGACCGGGACGATCAGCCCGCGCGCGATCGTGTGGAACCGCAGGTTGAACCCGGCGACCGCGGGCGTGACGTCCGAGTCGATGCCGAGCTTCTCGACGTCGAGGGCGTGCACGGCGAACACGTACCGGTGGGGCTCGTCGCCTGCGGGCGGCGCCGCGCCGCCGAAGTCCTTCGTCCCGTAATCGTTACGCACCTGGAAAGCGCCGGCGGGCAGCCCGGCGCCGTCTGCGGAGCCCGCGCCGGCGGGCAGCGAGGTGACGGACGCGGGGATGTCGATCACGATCCAGTGCCAAAACCCGGACCCGGTCGGCGCGTCCGGGTCGTAGGCGGTGACCGCGAAGCTCTTGGTCTCCGCGGGGAAGCCCGACCAGGACAGGTGCGGCGAGACGTTCTGCCCGGACATGCCGAAGCTGTTGTACACGTGCTTGTCGGTCAGCATCTCCCCGTGGGCGACGTCGTCGCTGGTCACGGTGAACGCCGGGACCGGCGGCAGGAAGTCGTAGGGAAGCGGTGCGCGGTCGGCCATTAGTACCTCCTTGTATGTCCCCCAACGCTGTTATCTCCCGGGGGGCGACCCCCCGTACCCCCCGTGTGCGGTGTGTCGCCAGGCCCGAGGCAACCCATTATCGGGCCTGGCAACACATCGCACAAAGGCTGCATGGCGACTCTCGCACCTCAAACGACAGCCCGCGGTGCGCTTTCCGCTTTACCCTTATTTCCGGATCTTTCCGAAGGCGGCAAACGGGTGAAGCGACGGCACACGGGACGGCGGGCGACCAGAAGGAGACGGGTCAGGCCCCGCCGTTTCGCCGCGCGCTCCGTCCGGGCCAGGCGGCGGCGGCTCGCGCGCCTGGCCCGCCCCGCCGGGCCGTTCAGCGCCCGCCGGCCGTGGCTGCGCAAGGCCGGGATCGCCGTCGTGCTTTTCGTCGTCGCGCTTTTCCCGCTCCCCGTCCTCGCTTCGGACACGCCGCCGAAGCAGCCCGCGTGCCAGGGCGCCGGCTGCCGCCCGCAGCCCGTGTCCGCCCAGCTCTGGGCGGTCCCGCTTCCGGGCGCCTGGTCCGCGGGCACCGGTCCTGGCACCACCGGGGACGGCGGCACGGTGCCCGCGGTCGGCCAGGCCTACGTCGCGGTGGGCGGCGCGGTGGCGGTCCTCGGCACCGGCCTCAGCGTCACCGGCTACTCGCTGAACGGCGGCAAGCAGGTGTGGCAGACGACGCTCGCCGCGCCGGCCGGCGCGGCGATCATGTCGGTGCGTTCCTGGCCGGGCGTGGTCACGGTCGGGCTGCTCGCGCCGGACGGCCGGTCCCGCACCGAGGTCGTGCTCGACGCGACGACGGGCGACCCGTTGCGGCGCTACCAGGCCGCGGTGTTCGGCGGCGCCGTCGCGGCATCCCGGTCAACCACGGTCATCGTCGGCCCGAGCGCCGTGACCGCCTACAACAACGCGACCGGGCGCGTCCGCTGGCTGCGCAAGACCGCCCCGGGTGAGTCGTGGCAGGTTGACGGCCCGACGCTCTACCTGGCGGAAGCCAGCGGCGCGGACAACGGGTCGTCGCAGGTGACCGCCCTTGGCGTCATCGACCTTTCCACCGGCACCGAACGGGTGCTGAATTCCCCGCTCGGTGCCCCCTTCTCCGGGACGTTGGCGGGCGCCGCGGAGGGTGCGGTCCTGTTCGCGTCGTCCGCCGGGGTGACCGCCTACAACGACTCGACCGGCGGCGTGCTCTGGAGCACGCCGCACGCGGTGCCCGAGGGGACCGACCCGGTGGCCGGCCTCGTCGACCTCACCCTGCCGGGCGGCGTCCTGGCGGGCGTCGACCCGGGGACGGGCACGGTACTCGCCTCGGTGCCCGCGTCCGCCGTCACGGGCGCGGCGGGCCTGTACGTGGTGCGCGCCGGGGTAGCGCTCGGCCTCGACAGCGGCGCTAACGGCGCGGCGTGGGGCTACGACATGACCAAGGGCCAGGTCGCGTGGACGTGGCCGGCCCTGCCCTGGCCGCACTTCTTCTCGGATCTGTCCGGGCTCGGCGGCAGCGCCGCGGCCACGGGCGACACGGTGGTCGTCACCGCGTGCCCGCACCTCGCGGCGGCGCCCGGCGGGTGCGCCGATCCGGAGCTGGTCGCGTTCAAAGTCTGAGACCGGGTAGTCAGACCCTATGAAGGCGTTTGAGCGGCCGTTGGGGGCGGTCGACCGGTTCCAGCAACGGTGGCCGGTGCTTGCCGTCCCCGTCGCGGTCTGGTCGAAGTTCAACGACGACGAGGCGGGCAACCTCGCCGCGCTGATCGCTTACTACGCGTTCGCGGCGATCTTCCCGCTGCTGCTCGTCCTGGTCACGGTCCTGGACTTCGTGCTCAGGGACAACCCGTCGCTGCGGGACCGGCTACTCAACTCCGCGCTGTCCCAGTACCCCGTGATCGGCCCGCAGATCCAGAACCACCTCGGGTCCATTCCTGGCAACGGCGCCGCGCTCGTCATCGGCGTCGTCTTGCTGCTGCTCGGCGCCAGGGGCGTGGCGGGCGCCATGCAGAACGCGCTGTGCGCGGTCTGGGGCATCAAGAAGGAGCAGCGCCCGGGGTTCCCGCTCTCCCTGGTGTGGTCGTTCGCCCTCGTGCTCACCGTCGGCACCGGGTTCCTCGTGACCACGGCGCTGGCGGGCCTCGCCGGCGGCGTGGGCAACGTGATCAGCGGTGTGCTCGGCACGGTCGTCACGGTGCTCGTCTCGCTGGTGCTCAACGTCGGGATGTTCTGGCTGAGCTTCCGCATCGCGACCGCCCGGCAGGTGCGGTGGCGCGACCTGCGGACGGGCTCGGCCATCGCCGCCGTCGGCTGGACGGTCCTGCAGCTGGCCGGCGGCTTGGTGGTCAGACACCAGCTGCAACGGGCGTCGGAGCTTTACGGCACGTTCGCCATCGTGCTCGGCCTGGTCGCGTGGCTCTTCCTGCAGGCGGAGCTGACCCTGTACGCCGCGGAAACCGACGTGGTGCTCACCCGCCGCCTCTGGCCCCGGTCGATCGTGCCCGCGGAAGCGGGAAAGCCCGGCGGGGAGGGCGAGCCCGTCGAGGAGGGCCGCGACCACGGGGCTAGCCTTGAAGGGCAGCCTGGTGACGATGGCCAGGCCGCCGCGGGCGGCAAGCCCCGCGTTCCGACACCGCGAGGCGATCCGTCGGCCACCGACAAGAAGGCAGGATCAGCCAGATGACCGATACCGCGCACGTTGTCGTCATCGGGGCCGGCTTCGCCGGCCTGTCCGCGGTCGAGAAGCTGCGCAAGGCGGGCTTCCGCGTCACCGTGATCGACAAGAACCTCTACAGCACGTTCCAGCCGCTCCTCTACCAGGTCGCCACCGGCGGCCTCAACCCCGGCGACGTCGCCTACCCCGTGGGCGGCTTCACCGCTCGCCGTAACGCCAGGTACATCCGCGGCGAACTCGCCGCGATCGACACCGCCGGGGCGGACGGTGCGGCTGGCGGGCGGCCGCGAGCTCGGCTACGACTACCTGATCCTGGCCACGGGCGTGTCCGCGAACTACTTCGGCGTCAAGGGAGCCGAGGAGAACACCTTCGGCCTTTACACCCGGGCCGACGCGATCGTGCTGCGCGACCACATCATGAACGGCTTCGAGTGGCTGAGCGCCGATCCCGACGGCCAGCGGGAGTTCGCGATCACCGTAGTCGGCGGCGGCGCCACCGGGGTCGAGCTGGCGGGCACCCTGGGCGAGCTGCGCAACGACGTGCTGCGCGCCACCTTCCCCGA
>Ga0102924_1002800_pt1 | contig 18700 bp, 16 predicted proteins | sample PaiPotPPM11metaG_FD_80116 | JGI IMG/M metagenome (GOLD analysis project Ga0102924, IMG submission 80116) | Iron sulfur acid spring bacterial and archeal communities from Banff, Canada, to study Microbial Dark Matter (Phase II) - Paint Pots PPM... ...
CAACTGGACAACATCGAGCTCGCCGCCCGGCGCGCCGCCGATCTGTGCCGCCAGATGCTCGCCTACGCGGGCAAGGCGGCGTTCGTACGCGAGGCGGTCGATCTCGGCGCGCTCGTCGCCGAGATGTCCAGCATGCTGGAGGTCTCCGTCGCCAAGAAGGTGACGCTCGTCCGCGAGCTCGAGTCGGGCATCCCCACGTTGCTGGGCGACCCGACCCAGATCCGTCAGGTCGTGATGAACCTGGTCCTCAACGCGTCGGAAGCGATCGCCGGCCCTCAGGGTCGTGTCGTCGTATCGACGGGGGCAGGGACCTACGACGCCCAGACGTTCGCCCGGTCGACAGCCGGGGGCGACCCGAAGGCAGGAGCGTACGTCTACCTGCAGGTCTCCGACGACGGCGTCGGCATGGATGGGCCGACCCTCTCCCAGATGTTCGACCCGTTCTTCACGACCAAGTTCACGGGGAGAGGCCTGGGTATGGCGGCCGTCCTTGGCATCGTGCGCAGTCACGCAGGAGCGATCGACGTCGAGAGCATCCCGGAGAGGGGCACGCGGATCCGCGTCTTCTTCCCGGCCTCCTCGGCAAAATCGCCGTCGACCACGGCGGCCGCGGACGCGATGGACCTGAGAGGGGAGGGCGTCGTTCTCCTGGTGGACGACGAGAAGAACGTCCGCATCTCGACGCAGTTGCTGCTCAAGGAGCTCGGCTTCGACGTGCTCGTCGCGCGCGACGGTCTCGAGGGGCTCGACGTGTTCCGGGCCGAGTCCCGTCGGATCGGCGCCGTGCTGCTCGACATGACGATGCCCCGGATGGACGGCGTCGAGACGCTGAAGGAGCTGCGGCGGATCGCCCCGACGATCCCCGTCGTCCTCACGAGCGGGTACGGAAGCCTGCCCCTCGAAGGTTCGGGGCTCGATTCGCGGCCCGGAGCTGTCCCCGACGCGGTGCTCGCGAAGCCCTACGCCGCCGAGCAGCTGCTCGCCACTCTTCAACAGGTCATGCGAGGCTTCCCTCCGCGAGCGGCTGAAAGAGCGGAGTGAGGCTGAGGCCGGCCCGCGCCCCCCATTACGTTTCCGAACGCGCGCTGCGCAACGACCGCTCCGCGTTCGAGGCGGCGCTCAGGCAGATGCGGGCGAGTTCGGTGGCATCGACGTCGATGGCCGTGAGCTTCGCCAGCTCGGCGAGCTGCGTCGTAAGCGTGGATTGCGCCAGCCCGCGCGCGATGACCACAACGGGCGTCGCGAGCCGAGCGAACGCGGTGGCTCGGTGCAGCAGGGGTGCATGCGGCGCGAGCCGGGGTCCCGCCTCGACCGCGCGGGCGATTTCCGCGGGCAGGAGATGCCGCCGTAGGAGGCGCGCTCCGATGGTGCGGGTCGTTACTCCGTAACGAAGCCTCTCCAGGTCTTCGCGCGCGAGCGCGACGTTGGCCGACCAAGCTCCGGTGATGCTGATCGTGCGCTTCCTCAGCTCCAAGTAGGCCGGCCCGTCGACCGCCAGGCACGCCAGTGCACCGACTTCGCAGAGCAGCCCGCACAGGAAGGGCAAGCCGCGGTCGGGACCGGAGCTGACCGCCAGCGACGCGGCGATCGAACCCGATACGGCGCCGCGTGCGTGCAGGTCGAGCGATAGCTCATCCGGCGTGGCAAACGTTGCGAGCAGCGCCATCGCCCCGGCCATGTTGCGCAGAGCGTCGAGCCCGATCGCGACCAACGCGCGACGGAGATCGCGCACCGGTTCCGCGCCCGCGCGGCGAAACTCGGTGCTGTTCGCGATGCGAAGCGACTGCGTCGCGAGCGCCGGATCGGAGGCGACAACCGACGCGATTTCGTCCATCGATGCGGACTCGCTGCTCACCAGCGCCAGGAGCCGCTGCGATGACGCCGGAAAGGGGCAGATCTCGACCACGTGGTCGAGAAGCTCATCCAGGTGCGCAAAACGTCGCTGGGGGTGCATGCTCGCTACCGATTCTGGCGATCACCGGGTCGCGCGCCGTGATCCCGACGGAGCAACGTGCCCCGGCGTTCGCATGAAGGGCGCATGTTTCGGCGTTGCGCTCGACGGCTCGGGCAACGCGCGGGCATTCAGGTGCGGTGTCTCGAGAAAGGTCTTGTCCACGAGCGACGCCTCCGCGAGTTCGGCGGGTACGGTCTCGATCTCCCGGGTCGCCTGCGGAGACGAAGTCGAGTGCGCTCGCCGGAGCGGACCCGCCGAGATCACGCCGACGGAGAACGCGAGAGCCGCTGCGGCCGCGGCGCAGGCGGTGAGCAGCCCACGGCGTCGGTGGCCTCGCCCCGTGTCGTTGGGCGCGTTGTCCGCTGGGCGATCGGCGGGACAGGGCGCGGCGTCGCCGGCAGCCGCAATCGGAATGCTCGCGCCGACGATCGAGTCCGATGGCTGCCGCCCGGGAACGTTGCTCTCCGACGGCAGGGCGTCCGCCGTGCTGTCTTCCAACGCACGCACCGCTTCCGCCACCTGGATGAGCGGCAACGTCGCGACGTGAGCCCGCGCTCGGGCGCCGGTGTTCGCCCCAACCGCCCGCAACGACCAGCGAGGCAGCACCACCGATTGCGACGAGTCGGGGGCGCCGGCGGCCTCGAGTTTCGCGCGCCGCGCCCGCACTCGTTCGCCCGCCCTCGCGTTGAACCAGCTGGCCGCGGCGGAGACAGGGGCCACTCGCGATCCCGCCAGTTCGGTGATCTCTCGCGCCATGGCGGCCGCGCTGGGCCAGCGGTCCGCGGGCGACGGCTGGAGCGCCCTCTCCGCGACATCGGCGAGAGCCCGGACCCACAAAGGAGCGTCGTCCGCGGCCCCCGCGCTCGAAGCGGCGGCGCGAGCCTCTCCGATTCGCAGCCTTCGCCCGGTCAGCAGCTCCCAGAGCAGCACTCCCACCGCGAAGACATCGGCGCGTTCGTCGTACGGCTGGTGCTCCAGCGCCTCCGGCGCGAGGTACTCGATGGACCCGCCCTCCGGCGTTGCGCCGGGGAGTTGCCGCGCGGCGGCGTACAGGACGCGAGCCGCACCGTCGATGCCGAAGAGGATCGTCGTGGGCGCGATCTCTCCGTGGGCGAGCCGCATCGGCTGCGGGTCGGCATCGCGAAGGCCGTGGAGCACTTCCAGCCCCGCGAGCACGCCGACGAGCACCCGAAGCCCAACATCGAGGGGCATGGCCTCGCTATCGAACCGCCAGAGCTGCGATAGCTTCTCCCCGTCGAAGTAGGCGCTCGCGACGAGGACGTCGTCGCCTTCCACGCTGACGCCACGAACCTTGGCGAGGTTCGGATGCGCGAGCGTCGCGATCTGCTTCGCGCGGCGCAGGAAGGCGGTGCCGTCCGCGCGGCCGCCCCGCATCACGCCGGCGAATCGCTCGAGGACGATGAGCGACGGCTTTCCCCCCGCGGGGGTATGTCGGGCGATCAGGGTCGGCTGCGGTCGCGCCCCCAGCTCGTCGAGGATCTCGTAGGTAGCAAGTCGCCTCGGAACCGCAGTGGCCCCAATGGCGGCGCTTCCCATGCTCTCCGGTAATACGGACGGAGCGCGCCCCGGCTTAGGGGGACCAGAGTATGGAATGCACCACTGCGGTGCGCGTTGGCCTACCGAAGGAGACTTGTGGGCCCGAGGGCGAGCGCTTACAGGCTGCCTAGGTACGCGCGCCAGCCCCCGAGCGCGGAGAGGTCGTGCGCGCCGGCGACGGCCCACGATTCGCAAAGAAAGCCGTGGACGCTCGTGCCGTCCGCAAGAACGATGGTGCCGAGGGAGAGCGGCGCGCGCACTCCCGCGAGGAACGACCCTACCGTGTCGAGCGGCAGCGCCCACGTCTCGACTTCGATCGCGGCGCCGCCGCCGTCCACGACGCGGACGAGGCCGGGCTTCGGCGGATCGGTGTCGGGCAAGGCGTAGAGCCGATAGTCCGGCGCGGTTCGCGTCGTTCGCAAAAGGACGCCGCCGCGATCGACGAGCTGATGGTTGAGCGGTTGGCCGGTCAGGTGAGCACCGACGACGGCGACGGCGAGAGAGTCTTGCGGCGTCGCAGGAGGGGAGTCGCCGCGCGCGGGCAGCGGGTGCCCCACGGCGCCGAGCGTGCCGCCCCTCCGCGCGTGGACGTGCGCCCCGAGCGAGAGAAGCATCGAGTCCCGCCCCCACGGACCGAGGAACGTGACGCCTGCCGGGAGCCGGTCGGGGCGGAAGCCGGTCGGGACGGACACGGCGGCGAGGTTGAGCAGGTTGCCGAAGGTCGTGAACCGGCCCAGTCGAGCGTTGATCCGGATGGGATCGGCGGCCACCTGTTCGATACGGGGGAAAGCGGGCGCGCCAGGAACGGCGAGCGCGGTGATCCGTGTCCACAGCGGCTCGACATGGCGGACGAGTGACGCGAGACGATGCTGCGCGACGAACGCCTCGGTAGCGCGGATCTCCGCTGCGCCCGCGAGAATGCTTCGTGTTACGGGCAAGACGGCGTCGGCGTGATCCCGGAGGAAGTCCCGGAAATACGCCAGCCGCTCCGCGATCCACGGCCCTTCGTAGAGCAGCGAGCCCGCCTCGAAGAAGGGAGTCATGTCGATCGGGACGAGGTTCCATCCCTGGCTTCGGAAGTCGGCGCAGGCGGCCTCGAACTCGGCGCGCTCGGCGTCGTCGACGCCCGCGAGATCGACGTCGCGGGGGATCCCCAGCGCCAGATTGCGGCCGACGGCTCCCAGCGCCCAGACGAAGCGATCCGCCTGCGGCGACGAGTACGGATTGTCCGCGTCGAACCCGGTCACGACGCGCGCGACGTCCAGTGCGTCCCCGCAGGTGAGCGCCAGGATCGTGATGCAATCGATCGACTTGCAGGCGGGAACGAGGCCGCTCGTCGAGAGAAGGCCCCGGCTGGGCTTGAGGCCGACGAGGTTGTTGAATGTGGCCGGGATACGTCCCGAGCCGGCGGTGTCGGTCGCCAGCGCGAAGGGCACGTGCCCCCGCGCGACGGCCGCGGCGGAGCCGGAGCTCGACCCGCCGGTGATGTAGCGTGCGTCGAACGGGTTGGGTGGGATCCCGTACGGCGACCGCACGCCGACGAGCCCCGTCGCGAACTGATCGAGGTTCGTCTTGCCGACCCAGATGGCGCCTTGCGCCCGGAGGCGCTCGACGACGTGCGCCGATTTCGCGGGCGCGTAGGCGTACTCCGGGCACGCGGCCGTCGTGGGGGCCCCGGCGACGTCGATGCTGTCCTTGATGCCGAAGGGGATCCCATAAAGGGCGCCGCGCCGCGCGCCGATCCGGCGGTCGAGCGATCGCGCCTCGGCCCGAAGCTCGTCCGCGTCGCGGCGGAAAATCCAGATGCCCTCGGTCGAGTCCTCGTCGATCCGGGCCAGGAATTGCTCGATCACCTCGGAGGGCGTCGTCTCGCCGGCTTCGTAGGCGCGCCGCAGAGAAGCGATATCGAAAGGCAACCGTCGATCCAGTGCGCTCACCAAGGCGGCATGCTTTATCACGAAGGGCATGCTTGCGCCGAATCGATGATCGAGCCCCTCGCTCCCGTGCTCCCAGGTCACGCGTCGATCGCGCTGCGTCGATCCGCCGGGCGGACGGTGCTCGCTCGCGCCGCCGCGAGCAGTCCGCTGCGCCTCCTCACGCCGCGCAACCACGGGATCGGCGCCTGGCTGTATCTGGCGAGCTTCGGCGGAGGTCTCGTCGACGGCGACCGCATCGAGATCGACGTCGACCTCGCCGAGGAAACCACCTGCCTCCTCGGCACGCAGGCCTCGACGAAGGTGTACCGCTCGCCGCGCGGCTGCTCGCAGAGGCTTCGCGCGCGCGTCGCGGACGGGGCCGCGCTCGCGATCTTCCCGGATCCGGTCGTGTGCTTCGCCGGCGCGCGGTATTCGCAAGAGGTGTCGGTCGCGCTGGAGGGCGGAGGTTCGGTCCTCGTCCTCGACGGCTACGCCTGCGGGCGCTCCGCGCGCGGTGAGCGCTGGCAGTTCGCGGGGCTGCGAACGAAGACCACCGTGCTCCGCGACGGCGCTCGCGCGCTGGTCGATGCGACCTCGCTCGACCCGGCCCAGGGTCCCCTCGTCGACCGGATGGGTCGCTACGACGTCGTCCTCACGCTCTTCGCGATCGGTCCGCGCTTCTCTCGCGTCGCCGATGCAATCCGCGCCGCCGCGGGAGCGGTCGACCCGCCCGGCACCGTCGTCGCCGTGAGCGCTCCGGGTCCCGATTCGACGGTCGTCCGCGTCGCCGGCGAGTGTTTCGAGCAGGCGTCCCGCGCCTTGCGCGCGAGTTGCGCCGCGCTCGCCGAGGTCCTCGGCGACGATCCGCTCGCGCGAAAGTGGTAACGCCATCCGCGGCGCGCGCCGTATCCTCGGCCCGCCATGCACCTGACGCCGCGTGACATCGACAAGCTCCTCCTCCATGGGGCGGGCGCCCTCGCCCAGAAGCGCCTGGCCCGCGGGATCCGACTCAATTACCCGGAGGCCGTCGCCCTCATCGCCGCGCAGCTCCTCGAGCTGATCCGCGACGGACAGTCGGTCGCCGCGCTGATGGACGTTGGCCGCCGCATCCTCGGGCGCGTGCACGTGATGCCGGGCGTCCCCGAGATGGTCAGCGAAGTGCAAGTCGAGGGGACCTTCCCCGACGGGACGAAGCTCGTCACGGTGCACAGGCCGATCGCGCTCGAGCGCGTCGATCTCTCCCTCGCCCTGTACGGCAGCTTTCTCCCCGTTCCTCGCGAGGACGCCTTCGGTCCGCACGCCGCGTCGGACGAGGCCGCGCCGGGCGCGACCCAGATCGCATCGGGCACGATCGAGCTCAACGAGAAACGCGACGTCGTCGAGATCGTCGTGAAGAGCGTGGGCGATCGGCCCATCCAGGTCGGCAGCCACTATCCGTTCGCCGAGACGAACCGCGCCCTCGTCTTCGACCGCGAGAGGGCGGCCGGGCGGCGCCTCGACATCCCCGCCGGCACCGCGGTTCGGTTCGAGCCGGGCGATCAGAAGACCGTTCGCCTGGTCGCGACGGCGCGCAGCGCGCGCGTGGCGGGAGAGGTCCGATGAGCCACCGCATGGACCGCCGGCATTACGCCGACATGTTCGGGCCGACGACGGGCGACCGCGTTCGGCTCGCGGACACGGGCCTCGTCGCGGAGGTCGAACGGGACTTCGCCGTGTACGGCGACGAATGCAAGTTCGGCGGCGGCAAGGTCCTGCGGGACCGACAGGGGCAGCGCGCGGGCGCCTCCGACCGCGAGGCGCTCGACTGCGTCATCACGAACGCGCTCGTGATCGACGCGACGGGCATCTACAAGGCGGACGTCGGGATCAAGGGCGGCCGCATCGCCGGCATCGGGAAGGCGGGCAACCCCGACGTGATGGCGGGGGTGACGCCGGGGATGGTGATCGGCGTGACGACCGAGGCGATCTCCGCCGAGGGGCTCATCGTCACGGCGGGCGGGATCGACGCGCACGTTCACTTCATCTGTCCGCAGCAGGCCTTCGAGGCGCTCGCCTCCGGGGTGACGACGTTCGTCGGCGGAGGGACCGGCCCAGCGACGGGCACGAACGCGACGACGTGCACGCCCGGCAGCCGGCACATCCGGCAGATGCTGCAGGCGACCGACGCGCTCCCCATCAACATCGGGCTGACGGGGAAGGGGAATACGTCGTCCCCCGAGGGTCTGGTGGAGCAGATCGAAGCCGGCGCGGTCGGACTGAAGCTCCACGAGGACTGGGGCACGACACCCGCGACGATCGACTGCTGCCTCGGCGTGGCCGACGCCGAGGACGTGCAGGTCACGATCCACACAGACACCCTCAACGAGTCCGGCTACGTGGACGACTCGATCGCCGCGTTCAAGGGGCGCACGATTCACACGTACCACTCCGAAGGAGCGGGCGGCGGCCACGCGCCCGACATCATCCGCGTCTGCGGCGAGCCAAACGTCATTCCGAGCTCGACGAACCCGACGCGCCCGTTCACCGTCAACACGCTCGACGAGCACCTCGACATGCTGATGGTCTGCCATCACCTGGACAAGACCATTCCCGAGGACGTCGCCTTCGCCGAGAGCCGCATCCGCGGCGAGACGATCGCCGCCGAGGACATTCTCCACGACCTCGGGGCGATCAGCATCGTCTCGAGCGACAGCCAGGCGATGGGTCGCGTCGGAGAGGTCATCGCGCGCACATGGCAGACGGCGCACAAGATGAGAGAGCAGCGGGGCTCCCTGCCGGGGGAGCGCCCGGGCAGCGACAACCTTCGCATCAAGCGCTACGTCGCCAAGTACACGATCAACCCGGCCATCGCGCACGGGATGGCCGGCGAGATCGGAAGCGTGGAGGTGGGCAAGTGGGCCGACCTCGTGCTGTGGCGCCCGGCGTTCTTCGGCGTGCGGCCGGAGCTCGTGCTCAAGGGAGGGTTCATCGCGTGGGCGCAGATGGGCGACGCCAACGCGTCGATCCCCACGCCGCAGCCGCTCCTCATGCGCCCGATGTTCGGGGCGTTCGGCGGCGCGGTCGGCCCGACGAGCGTCGCGTTCGTGTCGCAGCGCGCGGCGGCGTCCGGGGATCTCGCGTCGCTCGGCCTCGCGAAGCGCGTGGTCGGCGTGCGCAGCTGCCGGTCGATCGGCAAGCACGACATGGTGCACAACGCGGCGTTGCCGCAGATCACGGTGGATCCCGAGACGTACGAGGTGCGCGCGGACGGCGTCCTCTTGCGTTGCGAGCCGGCGTCGCGCCTGCCGCTGGCCCAGCTCTATCACCTGTTCTGAACGGCATGGCTCCGGGGTCGTCGCTCTGGCGCATTCTGCAGATCGCGGACTCGGGCTTTCCCGCCGGCGGCTTCGCGCATTCGGCGGGCCTCGAGGCCGCGGCGAACCTGGGCCACGTCGCTACGGCGGACGCGCTCGAACGTTTTCTCGTGGCGCATCTGTGGAACGTGGGGCACGCGTCGATGCCGTTCGTCGGCGCCGCGCACGATCGTCCGGCCGGCGTGGGGGAGCTGTGCGGCTGGATCGATGCGACGCTGACCAACCACGTCGCGAACCGCGCGAGCCGGACGCAGGCGCGGGCGTTTCTGGCGACCTGCGCGGAGGTCTTCGCCGAGGCGGAGATCGGGGCGCTCGCCGAACGGGTGCGGCGCCGCGAGTGCACGGCGCATCTCGCGCCCGTCTTCGGCGCGGTCCTGCGCGCCCTCGGAGTTGGGCGAGACGAGACGCTGGCGCTGCACCTTCAGCTCGCGCTCCGCGGGCTGACGTCCGCGGCGGTTCGCCTCGGGATCGTCGGCCCGCTCGAGGCGCAGCGCCTCCAGGTCCGGCACCGCGCGACCCTCGACGCCGTCCTCGCCCGGTGCAGCGCGATCGAGCCGGACGACGCGGCGAGCGTCGCCCCGCTCCACGACGTCTTCGGCGCCAAGCACGACCGACTCTACTCGCGGCTCTTTCAGAGCTAGGAAGACGGCACGTCTCCGGCGCCGCCGGAGCGGTCGAAACCAGGAGGATCCATGGGACACGAGGACCACGACGGGCATCCCCATCCCCACCCCCACGAGCACGCGGACACGCCGGGTCTCTTCCGCGAGCGCGAGCCGGCGCGGCGGCGCGACTACCATCAGCGCGCGTTCACGGTCGGCATCGGCGGCCCGGTCGGCAGCGGCAAGACCGCGCTCGTCCTCGCGCTCTGCCGCATGCTGCGCGATCGGATGAGCCTTGGCGTCGTCACGAACGACATCTTCACGCGAGAGGACGCCGAGTTCCTGCATCGCCACGAGGCCTTGCCGCACGATCGCATTCGCGCGGTGGAGACCGGCGGCTGCCCCCACGCCGCCATTCGCGAGGACATCAGCCACAACCTCGATGCCCTCGATCAGCTCATGTTGGACGTCCGTCCGGAGCTGCTCCTGGTCGAGAGCGGCGGCGACAACCTGGCCGCGCAATTCAGCCGCGAACTCGTCGACTTGACGCTTTACGTCATCGACGTCGCCGGAGGAGACAAGGTCCCGCGCAAAGGCGGCCCGGGCATCACGCAATCCGATCTGCTCGTCATCAACAAGACCGACCTGGCACCGCATGTCGGCGCCAGCCTCGACGTCATGGCCCGGGACGCGACGGCGATGAGAGGCGATGGCCCCGTTGTCTTCGCCCAGGCGCGGAACGGCGTGGGCATTGTCGAGATCGCTGGCTTTATCGTGTGCGCAAAGGAGAAAGCCGCGGCTGGGTGACCAAAATTCATCCGTCGGACAAGCCACCGAAACATGATGTGTGACACGTTCCTGTCACGCTCGAAGCCCGGGCAGAATCCAGGGAGGATCGTCATGCGAAGGTGGCTCATGGTCGTTGCGGCCTGCTCTCAAGTCATGCTGCTCGGGTGCAGCAAGGACGAGGCGAAGCCCGAGGCCGCCAAGCCCGGAGAGTCGGCGAAGGCGGAGCCAACCAAGGCGACCGCCACCGCCGCCGCAGGCGACACGATCAAGGTCGGCATTCTCCACTCCCTCTCCGGGACAATGGCCATCAGCGAGACGTCTCTGAAGGACGTCGCGCTCATGACGATCGACGAGCTGAACGGGAAGGGCGGTGTGCTCGGCAAGAAGATCGAGCCCGTCGTCGTCGACCCCGCGTCGAACTGGCCCCTCTTCGCCGAGAAGGCGCGCGAGCTCCTTCAGAAGGACGCCGTCGCCGCCGTCTTCGGCTGCTGGACCTCGGTGTCTCGCAAGTCGGTGCTCCCCGTGTTCGAGGAGCTGAACGGGCTGCTTTTCTACCCCGTGCAATACGAGGGGGAGGAGTCCTCGTATAACGTCTTTTACACGGGCGCTGCGCCGAACCAGCAGGCGATCCCGGCGGTCGAGTACCTGATGAGCGACAAGGGGGGCGGCGCGAAGCGCTTCGTCCTCCTCGGGACGGACTACGTCTATCCGCGGACGACGAACAAGATCCTGCGGTACTTCCTGCACTCGAAGGGCATCACCGACGACGACATCAAAGAGGAGTACACGCCGTTCGGTCACGCCGACTACCAGACGATCGTCAGCGACATCAAGACGTTCTCCAAGGGCAAGAAGACCGCGGTGATCTCGACGATCAACGGCGACTCCAACGTTCCCTTCTACAAGGAGCTCGGCAACCAGGGGCTCAAGGCGAAGGACGTCCCCGTCGTCGCGTTCTCGGTAGGCGAGGAGGAGCTCCGTGGCATCGACACGACGCCGCTCGTCGGGCACCTCGCCGCGTGGAACTACTTCGAGTCGATCGACACGCCCGAGAACAAGGCGTTCATCGAGGAGTGGAAGGGCTACGTCAAGGCGAAGAACCTCCCGGGCGGGGACAAGCGCGTCACCAACGATCCGATGGAGGCCACGTACATCGGCCTGCACATGTGGGCGCAGGCGGTCCAGCAGGCGGGGACGACGAACGTCGACGCCGTCCGCCAGGCGCTCGGCTACCAGACGTTCCACGCGCCGTCCGGCTTCGACATCACACTCGACGCCAAGAACCACCACCTGCACAAGCCGGTGTTCATCGGAGAGGTGCAGGCCGACGGCCAGTTCAAGACCGTCTGGAAGACCGACGGACCGATCCGCGCGCAGGCGTGGAGTCCGTTCATCCCGGACAGCGCGAAGAAGGTCGCCGACTGGACGTTCCCCTGGGTGTGCGGAAACTGCACCGAGCCCAAGTACGCGGTCAACGTCGCCCTGGCGCACCGCTGAGGCCATAGAGCAGTACCTCCGATGCTCGTACGCCTCGCTGCGGACGTCCTTTACGGAATGAGCACGGGGAGCGTCCTGCTCCTCTCCGCACTGGGTCTCGCCATCACCTTTGGCCTGATGCGCGTCATCAACATGGCGCACGGCGAGATGCTGATGCTCGGCGCGTACGCGACCTACGTGACCCAGCTCTTCTTCCGCGCCCACCTGCCCGGCTTCGTCTCGCTGTACCTGGTGGCTGCCGTTCCGGTGGCGCTGATCACGTGCATGGCCGTCGGCGCGCTCCTCGAGGTCACGGTCATCCGGTTTCTCTACGGGCGGCCGCTCGAGACGCTGCTCGCGACGTACGGCCTCAGTCTCCTTCTCATCCAGATCGTGCGGACGGTCTTCGGCGCGCAGAACGTCGAGGTCGAGAATCCCCCCTGGCTCTCCGGCGGGGTCCAGATCTTCGAGGACGTCGTCTTCCCGTACAGCCGGATCGCCGTCCTCGTCTTCACGGTCGTCGTCGTGACTTTCGTCGCGTACATCCTGCGGGGCACGTCGCTCGGGCTCCTCGTACGCGCGGTCACGCAGAACCGTCCGATGGCGGCCAGCATGGGGGTGTCGACGCGCCGCGTGGATACGTGGACCTTCGCCCTGGGGTGCGGCGTCGGCGGACTGGGCGGCGTCGCGCTCTCGCAGCTCGGCAACGTCGGGCCGGAGCTCGGGCAGGGGGTCATCGTCGATTCCTTTCTGGTCGTCGTCCTCGGCGGCGTCGGCAAGCTCACGGGCTGCGTCGTCGCCGCGCTGACGCTCGGGATCTTGAACAAGGTCCTCGAGCCCGTCGCGGGCGCGGTCCTCGGAAAGATCGCCGTTCTTCTCGCGGTGATCGTGATCATCCAGAAGCGTCCGCAGGGGCTCTTCGCGGTGCACACGCGCGGAGTGGAGTCGGCATGACCGGTCGCGGGCTCAGCGCTCGCTTCGTGTCGCGGCTTCCTCGCTGGGAGACGGGGCTCGTGGCCCTCCTCTGCGCCATCGCCGGTGTCGCGGTCCCCTTGCTGAACACGATGACGAGCGAGACGAGCGCGCTCCACGTCCCCGACTTCCTCGTCACGCTCATCGGCAAGTTCGCCTGCTATGCGATCGTCGCCGTCGCGCTCGACCTGGTCTGGGGGTACGTCGGGATCCTGAGCCTCTGCCATGGCCTGTTCTTCGCCCTTGGCGGCTACGCCATGGGCATGTACCTGATGCGCTCGATCGGCACCGAGGGCATGTACCGGAGCGAGCTCCCCGACTTCATGGTCTTCCTCGACTGGAAGGAGCTGCCCTGGTACTGGCGCGGCTTCGATCGCTTCGGTTTCGCGCTGCTCATGTCGCTCGTCGTGCCGGGTGTCGTCGCGTACGTGTTCGGGTTCTTCGCCTTCCGGTCGCGCATCACCGGCGTCTATTTGGCCGTCATCACGCAGGCGCTGACGTACGCCGCGATGCTCCTCTTCTTCCGCAACGCGACCGGCTTCGGCGGCAACAACGGCCTGACCGACTTCAAGCGCATCCTCGGCTACTCGCTGCGCGATCCGGAGACGCGCGCGGTCCTCTGCGCCGCCAGCGGCGCGGGCCTGGCGGCCTCCTACGCCGTGTGCCGCCTGGTGGTCGCTTCGCGGGCGGGTCGCATCCTCATGGCCATTCGCGACGCCGAGGAGAAGGTGCGCTTCTGCGGGTACGACCCCGTTCGGTACAAGCTATTCGCCTGGACGCTCTCGGCGGTCCTGTGCGGTCTGGCCGGCGCGCTCTACGTGCCGCAGATCGGGATCGTGAACCCCAGCGAGATGCAGCCGTCGAACTCCGTGGAGATCCCCATCTGGGTCGCCGTCGGCGGTCGCGGAACGCTCGCGGGCGCCGTCCTCGGCGCGCTCCTCATCAACGGCGCGAAGAGCTGGCTCACGGTCGCTTTCCCCACAGCGTGGCTATACGTGCTCGGCTCTCTGTTCGTCTTCGTCACGCTGGCGCTGCCCGGGGGCCTCCTTCAGGCGTTCTCCGGTTTGCGGCGAGCGGTCGGAGCTCTTGCGACGCGGATGCGGGGTGCGTCTCCGAAGACGACGGCCCCAAAGGAGGCAACCCCGGGGAAGACGATCCCCAGGAAGATGGGCCCCCCTCCCGCCGCGCCGGTGGCGCTCAGCGAGGAGCAGCAGCCGTGACGGCGCTCCTCGCGATCGAAGCCGTGACGGTGAGCTTCGACGGATTCCGAGCGCTCGACGAGCTCACCCTCGGGATCGAAGCCGGTGAGCTGCGCTGCATCGTCGGGCCCAACGGCGCCGGCAAGACGACGCTCATGGACGTCATCACCGGCAAGACTCGCCCCGATTCGGGCCGCGTTCGCTTCGCCGACCGCGACATCACGCGATTGCCGGAGCACAAGATCGTGGCCCTCGGGATCGGGCGCAAGTTCCAGCGTCCGACCGTGTTCCCGAATCACACGGTGCTCGAGAACCTGGAGCTCACCAGCCACGGGACGCGGGGCGTCGCGCGCGCCCTCCTCAGCCGGCTCTCGGGAGAGCAGATGCGGGCGATTGACCGCGCCCTCGACCTCACCGGCCTCACCGAACACGCGTCGCGCGTCGCCGGGCTCTTGTCGCACGGGCAGAAGCAGTGGCTGGAGATCGGCATGCTGCTGGTCCAGCAACCGAAGCTCCTGCTGGTCGACGAGCCCGTCGCCGGGATGACGCAGGACGAGATCGAGCGCACGGCGACGATCCTCGGTTCGCTCGCCGGCGAGCACACCGTCGTCGTCGTCGAGCACGACATGGACTTCGTACGGAGCATCGCCCGCACCGTGACCGTTCTGCACGAGGGGCGCGTCCTGGCGGAGGGACCCATGCAAGACGTCCAGCGCGACCCGCGCGTCGTCGAAGTGTACCTGGGGGCCTGAGTCGTGCTCCAGACGCGAGAGGTCCACCAGTACTACGGCGGCAGCCACACGCTGCGGGGCGTCTCGCTCGCCGTGCCAGACGGCTCTTGCACGTGCGTCATGGGACGCAACGGCGTCGGGAAGACGACGCTCCTCAAGGCGATCATGGGGCTCACGGCGCTGCGATCGGGAAGCGTGCGCTTCGACGACCGCGACCTGGCCGGCGCGGACGCCAGCGCGCGCGCCCACGCGGGCATCGGCTATGTGCCCCAGGGGCGCGAGATCTTTCCCGAGCTGACGGTCCAGGAGAACCTCCTTCTCGGCGTCTTGGCGGTCCAGCGCAAGCGCCGGGAGATCCCCGAGCTCGTCTTTCGCCTCTTTCCGGCGCTGAAGTCGATGCTCCGGCGCCGCGGCGGCAACCTCTCCGGGGGCCAGCAGCAGCAGCTCGCCATCGGACGTGCACTCGCGATCCAGCCCAAGTGCATCCTCCTCGACGAGCCCACCGAGGGCATCCAGCCGAGCGTCGTCCACGAGCTCGGCGACATCATCCAGCGCATCTACCGCGAGGAGAACGTCGCCGTCCTTCTCGTGGAGCAAAAGCTGCCCTTTGCGAGACGCGTCGCCGAGCGCTTCTCCCTCATGGACCGGGGCACCGTCGTCGCCTCCGGCCCGATGGAGGAGCTCAGCGACGACCTGGTCCGCAGGCACCTCGCCGTTTAAGCGGCGGGCGTGGCCGCCTTGCCCTATTCGCCGGGGGCGGCTTCGTGTTCGAAGACGACCGGGTTCGGGGAAGTGGCCGACGAGGGGACTGCGAACCGCGCGCATCCGACAAAGACGGTGGCCATTGCGAGGTAGCTCACCGCGACGATGGGAGTCTGGCCGAGGCCGATGGCCTCGCCATGCATGAAGCCGAAGAACGTCAGGACGGCGCCGACGCCGGCGAACGCTGCCGCCTTCCAGAACAGGCGCTCGATCACGAAGACGCCGATCGCTCCGAGGACGAGCCCCCCGAGAATCGAGCCTCCGCCCAGGACGGAGAGGCCGTGGTAGAGGACCCCGGTCTGCGCGAGCTTGTCGATGCCGACGGCGTCCGCGCTGGTGCCTGCGGCGCCGAGCGCGTTGTCGATCTGGAGCTTGCCCCAGGCGGCGAGGTGCGGTGTGAGGGCCAGGATGATCGCGGGCGCGTGGCGCTTGGGGGTTTCCTGGAAGGCCTGCGCGCCGATGAGCATGCCGATGTAGAGCAGGATGGGCGAGATGGCGACGACGGGGACGAGCGCCACCATGACCGAGATGATCCCCAGCCACGAGAGGACGATGACCATGAGCCCCGTCGCCGCCGAGTAGCCGATCCGTCCGCCCATCGACTTCCATCCCGGGTGGCCGATGTAGACCGCGTTGATGAACGGATTGCCCATGAGGCTGCCGATGAGGCTGACGACGCCGTCGGCGCAGAGGACGCGCGTCGTCGGATAGTTGTCCCCGGCCACGGCCGCGCTCTCGACGTTATCCATGGCCTCGACCAGATCGTAGATCCCGAAGGGGATCGCCGTGACGAGGATGACGCCGAGGTACTCGAATCCGCCGAAGACGTGACCGATCGCGGGGATCGGCACCGCCGGGTGGAAAGCCGAGAGAGCGTCGGCGAGCTTCGCCGCGCTCATGCCCCCGAAGCCCAGGCCTGCCGCGCTCGATCCCCAGGCGATGAGGGTGCCCACGGCGATCGCGACGAGGCCCGCCGGGGTACCCCGGAAGTATCGGACGCCGCCGAACCAGCTGGCCAGGATGATGGCGAAGCAGGGAATGGCGACGGCCGGCGTGAGGAACATCTCGAGCGCCGGGCGCATCGAGATGAACGCGATCGAGACACCCGCCAGCGTGCCGAGGAGCGCCGCGCGGGGCGTCACCCTGCGGATGAAGGGCGCTATGAAGCCGCCGATCATCAGGAGGAAGCTCTGGATGAACACCCAGGTGAGCCCGGCCTCCCACCCGCGCACGGGGTCTCCGGTCTTCGTCGCGATCGGCAGCATGATGACGAACGTGACGACGAACATGTGGGGGACGCTGATGCCGGACGGAAGGGCGCAGACGTCCTTGCGTCCAGTCTTCTTGGCGAGGCCGTACGCCAGCCACGCGTAGTAGGCGGTGCTCAGGCACATCATCAGGCCGGTGGCGGGCAAGATGCGGTGGAAGACGAGGTCGTCGGGCATCTTGAGCACGAAGCGCAAGAGACCCGTCAAGACGAGCAGATTGACCAGGATGTTCGTCCCGAATCCGAAGAAGGCGTTGAAGTCGCCGGGGGTCCAGACGGCGGGCCGACTCTCGCTTGCGAGCGTGGGAACTTCTGCCGTTTTGCTCATTTGCTTCGCCTTTCTTCTTTCGTCGGTGGCCCTCAGCGGAGGGCCGACAGCACCCTTTTCGAATCCGAGACCCAGCCGAAGATGGCCCCTTGCGCCTTGATCATCCGGAGCGCGACGTCGTGAAACTCGGGAAAGTACGACGCGACGCAGTCTGCCGGCACGATGCAGCGGTATCCGCGGTCGTTGGCCTCCCGCACGGTGGTGTGCACGCACACCTCGGTAGTCACGCCGCAGACGATCAGGCTCTCGATGCGCGCGTTCTGCAGCAGAAGATGGAGATCGGTCGCGTAGAACGCGCCCTTGCCGGGCTTGTCGACGACCGGCTCCCCCTCGCGCGGGTAGAGCTCCTGGACGATGTCGTGCCCTGGCTCGCCGCGCACGAGGATCCGGCCCATGGGTCCGCGGGCGCCGATGCGCATCGACGGCGAACCACGCTCCACTTTGGCCCGCGGGGCGTCGGACAGATCGGGGCGATGGCCCTCCCGAGTGTGAACGACGAGCATGCGCCGCGCGCGGGCCATCTCGAGGACGGCGCTGCACGGCGCGATCGCCGCGGACAGGCGCGACACATCGTTGCCCAGCGCCTCCCCGAAGCCGCCCTTCTGGAGGAAGTCGCGCTGCATGTCGATGACGACGAGCGCGGTGCTCTCGACGTCGATCCCTATCGCCTCCGGTTCTGCTTCGACGATCACGCGAGACATCGACCCCTCCTCTCCCGGCAGCTCCCGCCGTGGCATCCGCGGCCTCAGGCGATTGCCTCCAGCAGCGCGCGCGAGTCGCTGACCGCGCCGAACACTCCTTGTTGCATGGTGACCATCTTCAGCGCGGCCTCGTGGTTGCCCCGGTCGGTGGCCGCGCAGCAGTCACGCAGGATCACGCACTCGAAGCCGCGATCGTTCGCCTCGCGCATCGTGGTGTGCACGCATACGTCCGTCGTGATGCCGACGAGGACGAGGTTACGAATCCCGAGGAGGCGGAGCTGCAGCTCGAAGTCGGTCGCGCAGAAGCTGCCCTTCCCGGGCTTGTCGATCACGGGCTCGCCCGGCAGGGGAGCCAGCTCGGGAATGATCTCCCAGCCCGGCTCGCCGCGGACGAGGACGCGCCCGCACGGGCCGATGTCGCCGATGCCCACGCCCGACTTCGTGCGCCGCGACCGCCACTGCTTGTTCTGGGGCAGATCGCTGAGGTCCGGGCGGTGCCCCTCGCGCGTGTGGAAGACCGGGAATCGTCGTGCACGGAAGGCGGCGACGACGCGCTGAATCGGTTGAACGCACTCGCGCGTTAGCGAAATGTCGTATCCGAGGAGATCGATGTAACCGCCTTTCCCGCAGAAGTCGGTTTGCATGTCGATGACGGTGAGAGCCGTGTTCTCACGGCGCAGGTCCCCGTCGAACGGCCACGGGTACGGGTCGGCCGCGAGGTACGCCATGCGCGTTGTGTAGCGCGGGCGGTGTTTCGCGCGGGTGTCGCGCCTATGAATCGCACGCCGCGTCAACGGGTGAGTCCGAATTCGCACGAAGGAGTGCCGACTTTCATCCGCCGGAAATCCGCGCGACACCTTCGCCCCGTTAGGACGGCCACTACGAAGCCGGAGCCCGCCGCAACGCTGGCGCGTGCCCGCTCGAGTGAGGAGCGATCGATGAGGCAAAAGCGAGCTGTTTCCCTGCTGTGGTGCGCACTAGTCGTCGTGGCCTGTACCCAGGTGGGCTGGGTCGCTGTTGCACGTGCGCAAGCGGCTCCGCCTCCCCCCGCAGCGCCACCCGCCCCAGGGGCTCCAGCCGCACCGGCTGCGGC
>Ga0102924_1002801_pt1 | contig 18690 bp, 16 predicted proteins | sample PaiPotPPM11metaG_FD_80116 | JGI IMG/M metagenome (GOLD analysis project Ga0102924, IMG submission 80116) | Iron sulfur acid spring bacterial and archeal communities from Banff, Canada, to study Microbial Dark Matter (Phase II) - Paint Pots PPM... ...
CAGGTCGGCGGCGAGCGGCACGTCGGCCGCCAGGGCGACGGCGTAGGGCTTGCCGTTGTCCAGCGATTCGAGCTGCGCGAGTTCTTCGGCGTGCTCGAGGATCAGGTCGCCGATCCGCCAGATGACCCGGCCGCGCTCGGACGGCGTGATGCGGCCCCACGGGCCGTCGTCGAACGCCGCCCGCGCGGCCGTGACCGCCCGGTTGATGTCCTCGGCGTCGCCTTCGGCGACGTTGGCAAGCGTGGCGCCGGTCGCGGGGTTCGGTGTCTCGAACGTCTTACCCGAGGCCGCTTCGGTCCACTGGCCGTCGATGAAGAGCTGGCGGGGCGTGGCGGTGAACTGCTCTACGGTCTGGTCCACGGTCGCTGTCATGAACGCTCATCTCCTTACCGCCCGGCGCGGCCGGCTACCCCGTTGCAGCCAGCCGACATTGCCGCGCGCGGGCACCAGTCCGTGACGATGCCCGATCGGTAGGTAGTCCCAATGAGACAACGACTAGGGCCGCCCGCGCAAGAAGCGCTCCGCAGCTCTTGTGCGCGCGGGCGGGCCTGATACGATCGCGGTTTTTGCGATCAGGCCCGCCCGCGCGGACAGCCGGGGGGTACGAATACTCTAATTTTGCATTCCACCGAGGAAATTGCTCAGCAGCAAGGGCAAAATTAGAGTATTCGTCCGGGGGGTCGTCCCCCCGGGGATTACTGGACAGCGACGATGACGTCGGACGCCTTGATGATGGCGGTGACCCGGCTGCCGGCGGCAAGCTCAAGCTCGCGGGCGGCCTCGATGGTTATCGAGGCGACGAGCCTGACCCCGCCCGCGTCGAGTTCGATGTTGGCGGTCGCTTCTCCCGCGGTGACGGCGGTCACCGTGGCCGGAATCTGGTTGCGTGCGCTCAGCTTCATGAGTTGACTCCCCGTGATGCCAGATGATCAATGATCCTGCGGGGTCACGCTACTCCGGTCGAGTACACGGCCGGTGATCGCCGGGACAGATTAGGGTCAATGCTCCTTGCACAGCGCAAGCGGCGTTTGCATGATGGAGTAATGCCCACCGCCGGAACAACCGCAGCGCAGGCGCCAATGGACGACCGCGGCCGGCACCGGTGGGAGGAGATGCTCGACAGCCTGACGAAACTCCTGCCCGACACGACCCGCCGCGTGCTCGTCGACGGCCCCGCCGAGCAGTCGGGGATCTTCGCCGAGCGGCTCGCGGCAAAGCTGGCGAAGCCGCCGGGGACCCGCGACATCCGCGTGACGCTGGACGCGGACGGTGCATGGGACGTCGCGATCTACCTGCGGACCGCGCCCGCCGCCGGGCACCTCCCCGTATACCGGCAAGACTGGCAAACCCAGCAAGACCGGCAAGAGCTGGCAAAACGCGAGCGCACAGACCGCCAGGAGCGCGCCGACATCGTTGTCGACCTGCACGACGTCCACTGGCCGGTGATCCGGCGGGTGGCGCCGCCGCTCGCGGCGCGCGGCTCCTGGTACCTGACGGAAACTCGCGCGTTCTTCGCCTGCCGGGCCGCGAACTGGGACGCCAAGTTCGGCGACGACCTGCCCGCGTACCGCGCGGCGGTCGCGGAGGCGGGCATCAGGCGCGGTGGCGTGGTCGTCGACGTCGGGTGCGGCACCGGGCGGGCGCTGCCGCCGCTGCGCGAGGCGGTCGGTCCCGAGGGCACGCTCATCGCACTGGACATGACGCCGGAAATGCTCGCGGCGGCGCGTCCCGCCGTCCGGCTCGCGGATGCCGCGACCGTGATCGCGGACGCCCGGGCACTGCCATTCAAAAACGGCTCGGCCGACGCGATCTTCGCCGCTGGCCTGGTCAGCCACCTGCCGGACACCGAGGCAGGGCTCCGCGAGCTGGCCCGGGTGACCGGCCGCGGCGGCCTGCTCGTGCTCTTCCACCCTTCGGGTCGGTCGGCGCTCGCGGCCAGGCACGGCCACGCGCTTTCTCCCGACGAGCCCCTGTCTGAGGGCCCGCTGCGCAGGTTCACCGCGGCCACGGGCTGGGCGTTGACGGCGTACGATGACGCACCGCAGCGCTTCTTCGCGATCGCGGAACGGCGCTAGTAGGGAAGCGTGGAGCACGCCACCGTTCTGGATCAAACGAAGGCGCCCCGGTAAAGACGGTAAAGCGCCGCGGCTACGGGTGGCGGGACTCGGCGGGGGCGATCGTATCGAGGAAGTCCAGGGCGGCGACGGCGGTCGCCCGGCGCCAGGCGAGCAGGGTCGCGTCGAAGCCGGCGCTGTGCGCGCGGCGGGACTCGATCGCCTCGACGATCGGTTCGAGCACCGCACGCTGCGCCACGAGCAGTGCGGCCGGGTTCTCGCCCGCGCGGTCGAGCAGAGCAAGCTTGAGCAGCAGTTCCGAACGGATCTCCCTAACGTGCTCGACCGGCGCGTGCACCCAGCGGTCGGCCGCGGCGCGGCCTTCGGGGGTCGCCGTGTACACGGTGCGCTGCGGTCCTTGGCCCGGTTCGGTGCCCGCGGGGACGATGAGGCCCGCGTCGAGCAGCCGGCCGATCGCGCGGTAGACGACCGCCTTCGGTATCTGCCAGACCCGGCCGAGGTCGCCACCCGCGGCCGTGAGCTGCGCCACCGCGAAGCCGTGGGCCGACTGCTGGCTGAGGATCGTGAGCACCAGCCACTCCGGCAGCGACATCTCGGGAAGCGTGGCGGTCATGGGGACGAGGGTAGCCCTTGTGGCCCGCGCACATCGACAGGCCTGGTGCCGCCAGCCACACTTGAACGATGAAGAAACCGACGATGCGCCTCGTGTCTGGTTGATGAACGTCTCCTTCGGCACGATCTGGGAGGCTATCGCCCGTGACCGGCCGGACGCGGTGGCGATCTCGGAGCCGGCCCGCGACTACACGTTCGCGGAGTTCGACGACCGCGCGGCCCGCCTCGCCGCCGCCCTGGCGGCGGCCGGCGTCGGGCCGGGCGACAAGGTCGCTTGCTACCTGTACAACGGCGCGCCTTACCTTGAGACGGTCTTCGCCGCCTTCAAGCTCGGCGCGGTGCCCGTCAACGCCAACTACCGCTACACCGAGGACGAGCTCACCGCGCTCTTGGCCGACGCCGACGCTGCCGCCCTGGTGTTCAGCGGGAGCCTTGCGACTCACGTGGTGCACCCGGTCTCTACGCTTACCGCGCTGCGGCTTCTCGTCCGCGTGGGTCCCGTGGCCGATAACGACATAGAAGGACCAGTCCGCGACGCCCCCGAGCTATCCGGCCTGTACGCCGCCACGCGACCGCGCCCGAGCGAGCCGCGCCCCGACTCCGACCAGTTGTTTATGTATACCGGGGGCACCACCGGCAAGCCGAAGGGCGTCATCTGGTCCATGGCGCAGCTGTTCGGCTCCATGGGTCCCGGGCTGTTCGGGCGCTTCGGCGCGGCGGTACCGACGACGCTCGACGAACTGGTGGCGGTCGCCCGCTCGGTCAGGGAGGCGGGCAGGTCGCCGGTCGCGCTGTCGGTCGTCCCCCTGATGCACGCGACCGGCCTGTTCAACAGCATGGGCACGCTGTCCGTCGGCGGCCGGGTCGTGCTGACCAGGCCCGGCGGGCTCGACCCGCGGCACGTCTGGGAGCTGGTGGCCGCGCAGCGGGTCCGCACGCTGGTCGTGGCGGGCAACGCCGTGTGCCAGCCGCTCGTCGACGAACTGATCGCGGCCGAGGCCGCGGGCCGCCCGCACGACCTCCGCTCGCTCGAGTCGGTCACCAGCTCGGGGACGGTGCTGAGCGACGGGATGAAGCGCGCGCTGCACGAACGGGCAAGCGTCACGATCAGCGACGCGCTCGCCTCCAGCGAGGGCGGGCCGTTCGCGGTCGCGGTCACCACGTCGGTAAACGACCTGCCGTCGCGGTTCTACCCGGTCCCCGCGACGCGCGTGCTGACGGCGTCCGGCCGCCCGGTGGTCCCCGGCAGCGGCGAGATCGGCACGCTTGCCTTTTGCGGGTCCATACCTTCGGGCTACTACAAGGACGCGGAGAAGACGTCGGTCACGTTCCGCGTCGTGGACGGCGTCAGGTACACGATGCCGGGCGACCTGGCGACGGTCGAGGCGGACGGCGCGATCCGGTTTCTCGGCCGGGGCGCGGGCGTGATCAACACCGGCGGCGAGAAGGTCCACCCGCAGGAGGTCGAGGACGTGCTGCTTGCCCACCCCGGCGTCACCGACGCCGCGGTCGTCGGCGTGCCCGACGACACCTGGGGCGAGCGGGTGGTGGCCGTGGTCGCGACCGCGGACCAGGCGCTAACCTCGGACGAACTGCGCGCCGCCGTCCGCGGCCGCCTGGCGGGCTACAAGGTCCCGCGGGCGGTCGTCCTGCTTCCCGCCTTGCCCCGCACCCCGACGGGGAAGCTCGAACTCGCCCGCGTCCGCGGCATCGCGGCCGAGGCCGTGTCCGCCCCGCGGCGCGAATGACAACCAACGACGTTTATACGGAGGCTCCCGGTGGCAAACGCCCTTGACCTGGATGGACTTGCCGCGCTCTACCGCGACCTGCACGCGCACCCCGAGCTCGCCTTCGCCGAGCACCGGACGGCGGGCATCGTCGCCGCCCGCCTCGGCGATCTCGGCTACCAGGTCACGACGGGCGTGGGCGGCACCGGCGTGGTCGGCGTCCTCGCCAACGGCACGGGCCCCACCGTGCTGCTGCGCGCCGACATGGACGGCCTCCCGGTGCTCGAGCAGACCGGCCTGCCGTACGCGAGCACCGGGCACGCGAAGGACGCCGACGGCATCGACGTACCCGTGATGCACGCCTGCGGCCACGACATGCACGTCACCTGCCTGCTCGGCGCCGCGGCGGAACTGATGGCAGCGCGCGACTCCTGGCGCGGCACCCTGCTCCTGGTGTTCCAGCCCGCCGAGGAAAAGGGCATGGGAGCGCGCGCCATGATCGACGACGGCTTGTACGAGCGGTTCCCCGCGCCGGAGATCGTGCTCGGCCAGCACGTCAGCCCGATGCCGGCGGGCACGCTCGGCGTCCACGCCGGACCCGCGCTGGCCGCCGCCGACGCGATCCGGGTCGTGCTGTACGGCGAGGGCGGGCACGGGTCGCGCCCGGAGACCACGGTCGACCCGGTCCTGATGGCCGCCGCAACGGTGCTCCGCCTGCAGGGGGTGGTCTCCCGTGAGCTGGCGGCGAGCGACACCGCCGTCCTCACGGTCGGCGCCCTCCACGCGGGCACGGCGCCGAACATCATCCCCGACCACGCCGAACTGCAGCTCTCCCTGCGCTCGTACAGCGACAAGGTGCACGACAAGGCCCGCGCCGCGATCGACCGCATCGTCCGCGCCGAGGCCGCCGCCTCCGGCGCGACCAAGAAACCGGAGATCACCACCGAAGTCTCGTTCCCGGTGGTCGTCAACGACGCGGATGCTTGCGCCAAGCTGACCGAGGTGTTCAACGCCGGCGTCGGCCTCGCTCTCGACCCGGGCTCGGTGACCGGCAGCGAGGACGTCGGCCTGCTGGCGACCGCCGCGGGCGTGCCGTGCGCCTTCTGGTTCCTCGGCGGCTCCGACCCCGCCCGGTTCGAGGGCGTCACGACAGTCCAGCAGGCGAAGGACATCGTGGACGGCCTGCCGTCCAACCACTCCCCGCATTTCGCGCCGGTCGTCGAGCCGACCATCCGCACGGGCGTGACCGCGATGAGCGCCGCGGCCCGCGCCTGGTTGGAGAGCTAGCGGCGGGTCAGGCGGGTCGGGCCGGTCAGTCGGGGAAGGCTTCCGCCAGCACCGCGCCGACGGGCCCGATCGCGGCCGGATCGGCCGGGCCGACGACCACGATGCCGTCCGCGCCCGCGAGGGCGAGCGACCGCGCCGACGCGGCCAGCGCGGCCAGGTCCGAGGTGTCGACGGCGAACACCGTCCTCGTGATCTCCGCCGGGTCCCGACCGACGCGCTCGCAGTGCCGGTCGAGCACGTCGAACTTGCGCCGCACGTCCTCGGGCGCACCCGCGAACACGTTGCCCGCGTCCGCGTAGCGGGCCACCAGGTCAAGGGTGCGCTTCTCGCCGCCGCCCGCCACCAGCACGGGAACGGAGCCGCGCACCGGCCGCGGCGAGTTGTACGCGTCCCGCAGCGAGTAGAACTTCCCGCTGAACGTCGCCGGCTCCGCACCGAACATCGCGCGGCTTATCGCAAGCTCCTCATCCAGCCGGTCGAACCGCTCGCCGAGCCCGGGGAACTCGATGCCGTACGCCTCGTGCTCGGCCACGTCCCAGCCCGCGCCGACGCCGAGCACGGCCCGGCCGCCCGAGATCACGTCGAGCGTGGTGACCGCCTTGACGAGCAGCCCGGGCGCCCGCAACGTCACGGGGCTGACCAACGAGAACAGTTTCGCCGACGAGGTGGCGAGCGCCAGCGCGCCGAGCACCGTATACGCCTCGAACATGGGCGAGGCCGGCCCGCCGCCGACCTGGTTCTGGTGCACGTGGTCCGGCACGGAGATCGCGTCGAACCCGGCCTCTTCCGCAGCCCGCGCCGCGTCGGCCAGCCGCGAGAACACCGCCGCACCATCGTCGACGCTGCCATAAGACCCAAAGTGAATGCCACGACGGAAAAGCGCCACCGGACTCCTCAAGAAAGTAGAAAAGATCAAACCCGATCATCCCGAACGTATGCGTGCCTTCGCCCGCACCGCAACGCTCTCTGCCCCGTGCGGGGCCGGCCCGGGCGGCGGCCCGTGGTCAGGGATCAGCGCAGTGAAGACAGGATCGCCTCGGCCTGTCGGATCAGCGGTGCGTCGACCATCTGGCCGTCGACCTTGATCGCGCCCTTGTCGCGGGCGCCGGCGTCGCGGGCCGCGGCGATGACCCGGCGCGCCCACGTGACCTGGGCCTCGTCCGCGCGGAACGCTGCGGCGACGACCGCCACCTGGCTCGGGTGGATGCACGCCTTGAGCGCGAACCCGGAGGCGGCCGCGTCCTCGGCCTCCGCCGCGAGCCCGTCGAGGTCCGGGATGTTCACGTAGACGGCGTCGATGGCGGGTCGGCCGTAAGCGGAGGCCGCCAGCAGCACCGCCGACCTGGCGTGCAGCGCGACGTCGCGGTACCGCCCGTCGGGGAACCGGCTCGTCCGGCCGCCCATGGACGCGATCAGGTCCTCGGCGCCCCACATGACCGCGATGACGTTGGACGCGGCGGCGATCTCGGCCGCGTTGACGACGCCGAGCGCGGTCTCGCACAGCGCCACGACCCGCCAGTCTCCGTCAAGCCCGTCGACCTGCGCGCGGGTCTCGGTCTTGGGCAGCATGATCAGCCGGCATCCGGTCTCCCGCAGCGCCGTCAGGTCCGCCGCGTGCTCGGGTGTCCCCGTCGCGTTGACCCGGACGATGACCCGCGTCAGGTCGACGGCGCCGCTGGCCAGTGCCGCGACAAGGGCGGCCCGGGCCGCATCCTTGCCGTCGGCGCCCACGCCGTCCTCCAGGTCGAGGATGACCCCGTCGGCGGCGGCGAACGCCTTGGCGTACCGCTCGGGCCGATCGGCCGGGCAGAAGAGCAGCACGGGACCCGGCAGTTCCTGCGGCGCCATTACTGCACCTCCGGGGTTTGCTGGCTCTCCGGGGTTGGCTGGCTCTCCGGCGTTCGCTGGCTCTCTTGGATTGGCTGGCACCGCATCAGCGTGGTCCGCGTGACGACGGCCACGACCTCGCCGTGCTGGTTGCGGGCGGTGTGCTCGAACGTCACTACCCCCTGGCCGGACCGGCTGGCCGACAGCCGTTTCTCCGTCACGACGGTCTCACCGTAGATCGTGTCGCCGTGCCTGACCGGGGCCGGGAACCGCGCGTCGCGGAACCCCAGGTTCGCCACGATCGTCCCCTGCGTCAGGTGGCCGACGGAGAGCCCGACCAGCACGGACATGGTCAGCAGGCTGTTGACGAGCCGCTCGCCGAACTCGGTGGACGCGCTGAACGCCGCGTCCAGATGCAGCGACTGCGGGTTCATGGTCAGCGTGGAGAACTGCGTGTTGTCCGCCTCGCCGATCGTCCGCCCGGGCGAGTGCTTGTAGACGACCCCGGTCCGCAGCTCCTCGAACCACAGCCCGCGCTGCTCGACGACCTCACCGGGCGACTCGCTCATGTTCCCTCCAGAAGGACTGGTCCCAGTCAACGACCTTAGCGACCGTGGACGAGCGCCACCCGGGCGGGAACCGCGAGGCTACTAGCGCGCGAAGTCGGGGAACCGCGACGATAGCTACGTTGATGTAGCTACCCGTTGAGCTGAAAGACCGAAGGGACTGACCCGATGGCGCGCATAGACATACGGCTGCAGGTATGGGGCTGGCTGACCAGGCGCATGGTGTCGATCGCCACCATGAGCGACGCCGATGTCATCGCCCTCCAGGCCAAGCAGATCCCGGCGAACCCGGTGACCAACTGGCTATTTGGTACCGTGCCGCCGGGAGTCGGCGTGACGGACCGGTCGGTGCCAGGACCCGCGGGCGACCTCAAGGTCCGCGTCTACCGCCCGGCCGCCACCGCCGGCGATGCCCCACTCGTCCTCTATTTCCATGGCGGTGGCTTCTCCCTTGGCTCCCTGGACCTGGGCAACTGGATCTGCGGCACGGTCGCGGCCAAGGTCGAGGCGGTCGTCGTTTCCGTGGACTACCGGCTCGCGCCCTCGCACGTGTTCCCCGCCGCGGTCGAGGACTGCTACGCGGCCCTTGCCTGGGCGGCGGCCAGCGCCGCCGAGCTTGGCGCGACCGGGCGGATCGGGGTGATGGGGGAGAGCGCGGGCGGCAACCTGGCCGCGGTGAGCTGCCTGATCGCGCGGGAACGCGGCGGCCCCGCGATCAGCCACCAGGCGCTGATCTACCCGGCCACCGACATGACGAAAGAGGCTCCGGCGACGGCAGACCCGTCCGCGCCGTTCCTGTCCGCGGCGGAGATAAGCACCTACAAGCGGCTCTACCTTGGCCCCGAGGGCGACCCGGCCAACCCGTGGGCGTCGCCGCTGCTGGCCGACCACGCCGCGCTGCCGCCGGCCCTGATCCAGGTGGGGGAGCACGACCCGATCCGTGACGACGGCGTGCGCTACGCCGCGGCGCTGCGCGCCGCGGGAGTCCCCGTCCGGTTCACCGAATATGTCGGCATGCCGCACGGCTTCGTCAACTTTCCCGGGCTGTCGAGGCAGGCACACCAGGCCTTGGCCGAGGTCTGCGCGGAACAGTCCGCCGCCCTCGTCCTGTCGAGGGCGAGCGCGGCGTTACCCAGCCAGCAACCAGAACTATCTGCAAAGATACTGCTTTGTCGGCAATTGCCCTCAGGTCGGGCCGCAAGCGTTCAGGACATCGAGGAGCTCAGACAGATGTGGAATTTGAAGAACGCGGCCCGTGAGCTGGCGCCGGTCGCTCGCGCGTTCCCCTCCCACCCGGTACGAGTGGTCAAGTCGCTGCCCGATGAGTGGCGGCAGCGGATGGGGAGAACGTCCACGACGGAGGCGGATTTCGATGACGACTGGAACGAGCATCTGCATGGTCTGCTCGGCGCGCCTTGGCCCTGCCCGGAGGTCCAGCAGTCACATGATCTGCTGGCGGAGGTCGCCAAGCTGCTGACAGAAAAAGGGTTCGGGACGGGCCTGCACACCTACGGCTGGTACAGCGACGCCGACATCGACATGTGCACCGCCATCTGGTGCGCCATCCGCCACCGCCGACCTGAGGTCGTGATGGAGACCGGCGTGGCTCACGGCGTAAGCAGCCGCGTGGTGCTCGAGGCGCTCAACCGGAACGACCGCGGACACCTGTGGAGCATTGACATCCCCAACCCGCTCAACCGGAGCGTGCACGGGCAGGAGGGGGCCGCCGTCACCGAAGCGTGCCGCCCGCGCTGGACTTACGTGGAGGGCGAGAGCAGCCTGCGGATGCCGCCCCTAGTCAAAGAGGTCGGCAAGGTGGAGTTGTTCATCCACGACAGCCTGCACACGTTCAAGAACACGCTGTTCGAAATGGAGCAGGCCGCTTCCGTCATGCCAGCCGGCGGGGTCATGCTGATCGACGACATCAGGAGCCACGACGGTTTCCTGACCTTCGCCAAGCGCCATCCCGAGTTCAAGACCATCCTCGTCTCTACGCTCGATGACATCGGGGCGATCGGCATCGCCGTTTCCACCTGAGGCCTTGCGATTCGGGTCCAGCTCGATGGACGCCACTAAAACTCGATGGACGCTAATAAAAGCGGTGGGCCCAGGGGTTCTGACCTAGCCCCCGGGCCCGGTGTGCCGCTCACTTGCGCACCCCAGCACGTTTGAAGCGGGCAGATCATTCTTTAGGCGTCGCGCTCTCCCATTAAGCCATCGCCCCATGAGTTTGGTGGGGCGAACCGGAGTCGAACCGGCATCTCGGCGGTTTTGTCTGCCTGCGGTCGATCTGGAGTTCAGCGGCGAATGCTGAACCTCGAGCGATAACTTCAGCGTCAGGGGCTGCCTCTGCCAGTTGGGCTACCCTGGCGTGCGTGCCAGGGGAGGGACTCGAACCCTCACTGATACCCCATGTAAGCCTCAGCCTCAGATTCAGCTTGCGCTCGGCAGTGAGCCTATCCGGCTCCGATGGCCTCCGCCAGCGATTAATCGCTGACGGAGGTTATTGCATCAGGCGAACAGGTAGCCAAATACCGTGTCGCCGACGTGCTGGTCGGTGACCTGCGCGCCGTTGGCCTCCTCACGCGCGAACTTCACGGCTGCCTGCAGCTTCTCGACGCGGGCAGTGAGTTCGTGCACCCGGCGAGCAGGGAGCGCGCCGGAGAACTTGGTCGTGGACCAGTAGCCGACGGGGATGTCCTCGTAGTAGACCTCGACCTGTGCCGGGTGGTGCTCGGTCGCCTCGGCCTTGACGTGGTTGCGCGGCACCTTCTTGGTGCGGATCGTACGCACTGGGTCGGTACGGTAGCAGTCGGCCGAGGCGTCGAACGTCCACGACTCCGCGGCGTCGAGCACCGGCAGCTTCATCATGAACGTGTGCATGTCCGTGAGCTGCTTCTCAAGGAAGAGCAGGTAGGTAACGGGGACATCGCGCAGCAGCACCTGGCCGTCCACCGTCACGTCGGCCGTCGCGTGGCAGTTCGCCCAGTCCTTCGTGGCCGTGACGTCGAACAGCCTGGTAAGCGTGGTCGCCGTGTCGCGGAGGATCTCCTCCGTCTTGATCTGCACCTTCGTCGCCTCCGGCGGCAGCTGCTCGCCCTCCTCGTCCTTCGGCTGGTAGACACGGGAGATGCCGGAAAGCAGCGTCGGCTTCTGAACGGCGTGATGAGCCTCGGTCAAGTCCTGGAACGACTTGCTCTTGACGCCCTTCTCGACGGCGATGATCTGGTTCAGCTTGGCCATCTCGGCCTCCCTCCGGAATCGCACAGATAAATGCCTGATGCAGGTTAGCACCGAGCGACTCCGGAGCAAATCGAGTTTTAACGTCCAACGTGTCGCACCGCCATTAACCGTAATTCCCGGGGGTACCCGGTGATGGTTGGTGCTAGTGAGCCTTTTCATCCTGCTTTCACGCCGGCCCCTCAGCGTGATCGTGGGTCAAAGCAGGGAAAGGACAGCGTGAACGTCCAATTCAGCCTCACAAAATAGAACAAACTACCCATGGCTACGTCCTGTTAGCCAGATCGCGGGTCAAAAATGTCGATATCCGCCCCCGGTGACCCGCAATGACGCAAACAGCGGTCAAGGTGCACGGGAAAGCGGGACAAAGTACCGTATCGGGACGCCGCTGCCGGGCCACTTGCCCGGATGACCCGCAGTCTCTCAAACCCCGCGATCGCGCCCCGGCGGCTGCGCGCGGGGTGCCGTCTTCGTGGACATCCGGGCAGGCTGTTCAGGCAGCACGGGTAGACCTTGAGCATGTACTTCTTACAAATGCCGCCGCCCGCGGCTGTCGCGCGGCACAATCGCTCTGGCAACGGCCGCCGCCGCGGCCTAATATCCCGCTATGAAGGTCACCGTTGACCCCCTTATGTGCGAGGCCAACGCGGTTTGCGTCAGCCTCGTCCCGCGGCTCTTCTCCATTCACGAAGACGACGACGGCGAAGACGTCCTCGCGATCGCCAACGACGGCCAGGTCGAGGAGGATCTAGCGGACGGCGTCCGCGACGCGGTGGACCGCTGCCCGAAGATGGCACTCAGGACCGACGAGTAGCGGCGGGACCGTCCACCCGTCGTCCGGGATTAGGGTGTGGGCGGTGAGCACCGATCTTCCGCTGCGGACGTTTCCCTTCGATTCCGACCAGGTGACCGCGGTCGTCACGACGCGGCACGGCGGGGTGAGCGCGGGTCCCTACGACAGCCTCAACCTCGGCGGACACGTCGGCGACGACCCGGAAGCGGTGGCGGAGAACCGGCGGCGGCTGGCCGTCGCGCTCGGCGTGGACCGGCTGACGATCGCGGACCAGAAGCACACCGCCACGGTCGCCGTCGTCGACGGCCCACTGGCCGGCCGTGGCCACGACGGCACTGCGGACTCGGCCCAGGCCTTTCCCGCGACCGACGCCATGATCACCAACCGTCCGGACACGGCCCTGACGATCCTGGTCGCCGACTGCGCCCCGGTCGTGCTCTACGACCCGGTCAACCGGGCGGCCGGCGTGGCGCACAGCGGCCGGGTCGGCACCATCAAGGGCGTGATCCCGCAGACGATCAAGGCGATGGCCGCCGCGTTCGGCTCCGCGGCGGGCGACTTGCTGATCGGGATCGGCCCGGCGATCGGCCCCGCCAGCTACGAGATCGGCGCGGCCGAGGCGGCGGAGGTGACGGCCGCCTTCGGCAACGCGGCGGCGCGACTGCTGACCCCGACGAGCCCGGGCCACGCCACGTTCGACCTGCTGGCCGCGATCCGCGGCCAGCTCGCCACCGCCGGCATCAACCCGGAGAACGTCCACGACCTGGCCATCGACACCAGAACCAGCACCAACGACTTCTTCTCCGACCGCGCGGCCCGCCCCTGCGGCCGCTTCGCGGCCATAGCCTGCCTCCGCTAGACCGCATAGCGTGGGTCGATGGTCCATAGCGAACCGACGGCCGCCCCTTGACGCGTGAGTTGTTTCTCGTGGGAGCGGGTGCCGTTGCCGGGCTCGTGGGGACGGCGGGCGGTATCACCTCGCTCGTGTCGTATCCGGCGCTGCTGCTCGCCGGGGTCGCGCCGCTGCAGGCCAACATCGCGAACCTCGTCGCGCTCGTCGCCTGCTGGCCGGGATCGGCGGTCACATCGCAGCCCGAACTTCGCGGTCGCGGGCCCTGGCTGCTCCGCTGGGGAATCGTCGCCGCGGCCGGCGGCACCGCGGGTTCCCTGCTCCTGCTCCACACTTCGGCCGGCGCGTTCGGCCGGGTGGTCCCGTTCCTGGTGGCGGCGGGGTCGCTGGCCCTGCTGGCCCAGCCGTGGTTCGCCGCCCGCTCCGCCTGGCAAGAGGGGGACGGCCGGGCGAAGGCGCTGCTCCTCCCGGCGGGCCTGCTGGTCCTGTCCGTCTATAACGGATATTTCGGCGCGGGGTCGGGCGTGCTGCTGCTCGCCCTCCTGCTGCTGACCACCGATCCCCAACTGGCCAGCGCGAACGCGCTGAAGAACATGGTGGTCGGGGCGGCCACGATCACCTCGGCGGTGCTCTTCGCGGTGCTCACCAGGGTCGACTGGGCCGCCGTCGCGGCCCTCGCGGCCGGCCTGTTCTGCGGCAGCCTGGCCGGCCCCTGGGTGGCCAGGCGCCTGCCGCCCAGCCTGTTGCGCTGGCTGGTCGCCCTCAGCGGCCTGGCCCTCGCGGTCCGGCTCTGGCTCGACCCGTCCGGCTGAACCGTTCGGCGGCGCGAAGCGCTCGGGCTACGGGGCTCCGGCGAAGCGCTCGACGGCCCAACCGCGGGCCGCGCGAGTCAGCCGCACCCGTTCGGACAAATTCAAAAACTCTTATCCCGAACGGTGGCGGCTGACTCCGGTCGCACCGCCATGACCGTGGTCGGCGAAGATAGCTGTCGTGGAGTTTGACTACATCGTCGTCGGGGCCGGTGCCGCCGGGTGCGTGGTGGCCGGGCGGCTGGCCGCGGCCGACCAGCGCCCGAGCGTGCTGCTCATCGAGTACGGCGGCCGGCCCGTCAATCCGCTGCTCCACGTGCCCAAGGGGTTCTACTACACGCTGCGCGGCGACCGTTACCTGTACCGCTACCGCACCGGCCCGGTCACCCGGGACGGCGCGCCCGAGGTGTGGCTGCGCGGCCGGGTGCTCGGCGGGTCCGCGGCGATCAACGGGATGATGTGGACGCGCGGCGCGCCCGCCGACTGGGACGGCCTGGCCGAGCGCGGCAATCCCGGCTGGTCGTGGGCGGACGTGCTGCCCGCCTACCGGGCGATGGAGGACCACAGCCTCGGCGCGAGCGAGACGCGCGGCGTCGGCGGCCCGCTGGGCGTGTCGGTCACCGACCCAGGGGACGCGGTCAGCACGGCGATCCTCGAGTCGGCGGTGAAGTACGGCTGGCGGCGCGTCGAGGACGTCAACGCCGAGGACACCGAGCGGATCGGCTTCACGCCGTCGACGATCAAGGCGGGCCGCCGCACGACTTCCTACGACGCATTCGTCCGCCCGGTGCTGGCCCGCCAGGCGGGCGGCCGCCGGCCCGCCGGGCTCGGCGCGGGCGGGCTCACCGTCGTGACCCGCACCCGCGCGGACCGCCTCACGTTCGACGGCCGCCGGGTCACCGGCGTGCGGACGGTCGACGCCGGGGGAGCGGCCACCGAGGTGACGGCCCGCCGCGAGGTGATCCTCTGCGCGGGCGCCGTCGAGACCCCGCTGCTGCTCGAACGCTCGGGCATCGGCGACCCGGCGCGGCTCCGCGAGCACGGCATCGCCGAGGTCGCCGAGTCACCGAACGTCGGCGAGCGCCTCATCGAGCAGCGCGGCGTCGCCCTCCAGGTGACGCTCAACCACGCGAGTTTCGCGACTAGACGGCTGTCGAGCTGGACGGGCCGCGCGGCGGAAGCGGTCAAGTGGCTGGCCACCGGCCGCGGCCTGCTCGCCACCGGCGGCTACGACCTGGTGTGCCAGTTCAAGTCGGAGCGGTCCGCGGCGCGGCCGGACATTCAGGGCCTGTTCGTCCCGATGGCGCTGGACACGACCAGCAAGGACATGAAGCTGGCCCGGCACCCGGGCATCCTCTTCATGGCCTACCCGATCCGCCCGCAAACGCCGAGCTCGGTGCACATATCCGGCGGCGCGCCGCAGGACCCGCCGGTGATCGACGCCCGCTTCCTCGAGACCGACCGCGACCGGGACACCGTCGCCCCGGTGCTGGAGATAGCCCGCGCCGTCCTCGCCGAGGAACCCGTGCACGCCCTCGTCCGGTCGGAAGAGTTCCCCGGACCTTCCGTCGCTGGCAGGCAGGCCACGATCGAGTATTCGCGCCGTTCCGGCACGGGCCTCTACCACGCCGTCGGCTCGGCCGCGATGGGCCCGGCCGACGACGATGTGGTCGACGCCGACCTCCGGGTCCGCGGCGTGACCGGGTTGCGGATCGCCGACGTCTCCGTCCTGCCCGTCCAGGTCAGCGGGAACACCGCCGCCCCCGCCATGCTGGTGGGCTACCGCGCGGCCGACCTAACACTTAACGACTTCTAAAAACGCTTCCCGGTGTCCGTGGTAGCTTCCCAACACGTCGCGCGGGTCGACGCCTCCTCATCCGCCTCGGCCCGCGCGACCCGTCCAGGCAATCGCCGCTACTTACCCAGAAGAACTGGTGTCTCGTGTGGCGAACTGGGTTGGCGATGAGCCTTGGGGCTAGCGGGAACATACCCTCACCTGCGGGGATTCGATATCCGTCAGGTGACCGATGTCTGTCAGTGCAAGTTGCATGGATGCTTGTCATGCAAGAGGCAATGCCCGGCCCGCTAAGGAAAGCCCATGACCCCGATGGCGCCGACCCGTCCGACCCCCTCCGCCAGCCCGCCGCTTCCGACGAGCCAGCATCAGTGCCGCATCCCGCTAATGGCGGACCTTACCGCCGCGGCGGTGGCCCGCTCCGTGGTAGAAGACGCCATCCGCGCGTGGCGCGCCCCGGTCGACCCGGATGTGGCGGTCCTGCTTACCAGCGAACTGGTTACCAACGCCGTCACGCACGGCACTCCAACCCCAGGAACGTTCGTGCTTCTCGCGATCGTGTGCGACGCGGTCGCGCTGCGGGTGGAAGTCCATGACGGCTCTGGCGACCTCCCAGCGCTTGACACCGGACTGCTTGACGCGGCACCGGCCGAAGCCGAAACCGGCCGGGGTCTCCTGCTCGTGACGTCGTTGTCGGCCGAGTGGGGCTTCTACCGTACCCCGGCCGGGAAGGCCGTGTACTTCACTTTGGAACTTCGGCCAGACATTCCAGAGACCGGTATCGATGCAGGTAGCGGGCGCGCAGACGGACGTACCGCAAGATCGGTCAGCTGACCGATGTCTCGCACTGCAACTTGCACGATTGTTTTCCTTGCAAGGACGCGGTGGCCGAGTGGAGAGATTCGGCCCCCCTGCTCCGCCCCTTCCCCGGGAGCAGGCAGACGCGCCCGAGCGGCAGCACCAACGTCAGGAAGAGGACTGTCGATGGACACGATAGCGCCGGCGATCACGGCCCGGCCGGCCGAATTGCGGCATCGCCGCGTTCGGCTCGAGCTGGAGCCCGCAGCGGCGGCGTATGCGTGCGGGCACGTCCGGGCGGCCATTTCGGCCTGGGAGGTCCCGGTCAACCCGGCGGTCGCGATCCTGCTGACGAGCGACCTCGTCATCAACGCCGTCACCAACGGCGCGGGCGAGACCATCACGCTCGGCATCAGGTGGTCGTCGGACCAGTTCCGCGTCGAGGTCCACGACGCGTCGGTGACGGGTGACTCGTGGGAGAACCCCGACGCCGACGCAAACGCAGAGCGTGGCCTGCTCCTCGCCGCCGCGATGGCGGTCGACTGGGGCCACTACCGGACTCCTGCGGGCCGGGCCGTGTACTACGTGCTCGCGCCGGAATCGCAGGCGCACACCAACACCGGAGAGGGCGCTGCCTCGCTCTCTTCGGGTATGGACCGCGGTTTGCCCCCGCGGGAAGCCGCTAGCGGGGACGGTGAACCATGAGCCCCCGGAGGTTCACCGCCCCCGCTTTCGGCGCAGGCGGCTGCCGCCCCGCCGACATGCGCGGCATTGGTTTCCACGGTCGCGGCCTTAGCGGCGCGGCCTGGGCCGGAGCGAGTTCCCGCGGCGTGTATGACCGCCCGGTTCGCTGCCGCCTTGCCTTCTGGTCAGGGATCAGGAGGCGTTCCCAGGGCCGCGGCCAGCGCGGCCCCGACACGTCAGGAGCAGGTACATGAGGGTAAGCCAGGGCCAGACGCGTAACACCACGTGGGGCCGTGCCCCCATTCGGCACACCACGTGGGGCCTTGCGCCCAGGCGGCGCGGCACGACGAGTTGGGGCCGGCGGCCGTCCGGCAACACGTGGGGCCGCCGCTAGCCCCGATCAGACGTGGGGACGTGCGCGCGGGCCGCAACGCGCGCACGGTCTCCGCACCCCGGCGGGGCCGTCGGCGTGCGCCGCACACGCCCGGGCTCCGCATCCGTGGGAATGACGCGCCTTGAGCCGCACTCGGCCGTTCACTCCCGCCGCGCGGGGGTTGGTGTCGCGGGCCGCAAACGCGATACCAACCCCCGGCGCCCCCGGCGCCCGGCAGCCGCAGCCGGGCGCTCGGGGAAATCGTCCCTGACCGGCCGCCATGACCTCCTGATGGCGCATGGCGGCCGGCCCACAGGGAGAACAAACCCGTCAGCCGGAAACCTTTGGCCGGACCGGCTGGCGGGCTAAGCGTGGTGGTGGGCCAGCATCCGCCGCTGGTTCACCGCCACTTAACCGCGCCCGCGCTCCAATGGGCCGCCGCCGGGACCGCCGCTGGGCGGCTCCTCGGCGGCCGCTGAGCCCCCACGGGGCCGCCGCGCGGGCGTTTGAATGCGAGCGGCGCGCCGGCCCCTCACCCGGCGCGCCGCTCTTTTCCGTCCTCGCCGCCCGCAGGGGTGGGGTGCCTGGGCGACGGGGACTCCGGATTAGCCCAGCCGCTTCTCTCTTGTCAGACACCCGACGTGTCTTGTCTGATACTGAATAGCGGCGCTAGCCGGCTGCGACGGCGCGCAGCGCCGACTCCCGCGCGATATCCGTCCTGGTCGTAACGTTCAGCTTCTTCAAGATGTGCGACACGTGGGTGGCCACGGTCCGCCGCGACAACATGAGTCTCGCGGCAATCTCCGGGTTGGACAACCCTTCCTCGACGAAAGCTGCGACCTTGAGCTCGGAATCGGTCAGCGAGTCCCACCCGCTAACCGCCCGCCGATGCTTGCTATGCGGCCCGCGCCTAATCCCGTAGGCCCGGAACTCGGCATGCACCCGATTGAGATCGGCCTCGGCCCCAAGGAACTCATAAACCTCAACGGCCTGCTCAAACGCCTGCCGCGCCTTGGTCTTGTCATCGGCCTCAACGAGACAACCAGCCGCTGCTTCCAGGGCCTTGGCCCGTGGGAGGGGTCGCCCGGCATCGGCATACCGCTGCGCGGCGGCTAGGAGCATGAAAGCGTCCCGGTCGAGCATGCCACGGCAGTAGAGCGCGTTGGCCTGCTGATGCGGGATCTCCGAACCCTCGGCGAGCGTGGCGGCCTGGGCGGTGATTTTGTACGCGGTGGCTTTATCTCCGGTCTTGAC
>Ga0102924_1002803_pt1 | contig 18687 bp, 16 predicted proteins | sample PaiPotPPM11metaG_FD_80116 | JGI IMG/M metagenome (GOLD analysis project Ga0102924, IMG submission 80116) | Iron sulfur acid spring bacterial and archeal communities from Banff, Canada, to study Microbial Dark Matter (Phase II) - Paint Pots PPM... ...
GACCGAGGTCGAGCCGCAGGACACGGCGAGAGCCGCAATGGGCAGGACCATCGGGATCTTGGACCGGCGCGTCGGCATCGTCATCGGCGACGAGAGCATCCGGAGTGTACCTCGTTCGGCACGAGCGCGCTGCGAAGAAACTTTAGCGACTGCTTGACAATCGAGCGGCTTCGACCAGATAGTCAAGCCGATGCTAAACAATGCCGCCGTCGATCGCGTCTTCCACGCCCTGGCGGAGCCGATGCGTCGAGAGCTCGTGGAGCGCCTGAGCGCCGGGCCCATGTCGGTGAGCGACCTGGCGCAGCCGTTCCGCGTGACCTTGGCGGCGATCGTTCAGCACGTCCAGGTGCTGGAAGAGAGCGGAATCGTGCGGAGCGAGAAGGTCGGGCGCGTCCGGACCTGCCGCCTGGATCCCGACGGATTGAAGGTCGCCGAACGCTGGATCTCCGAGCGCCGAAGCCTCTGGGAGCGCCGGCTCGACCGACTGGGGGAGCTCCTCGCGGAAGACGACCCATCGGACTCATCACCGACGAAGTCCAAGAAGAAGAGGAAGAAGCCATGAACGAGCAGCCTGCGGTTACGCACAGCACCTTCGCCATTCAACGCACCTACGCCGCGCCGCCCGCGCGCGTCTTCGCGGCCTTCGCCGACCCCGCGTTCAAGCGCCGCTGGTTTCTCGACGGGAAGGGGGTCTCGGCCGACGCGCACACTGCCGACTTTCGTGTTGGCGGGTTCGAGAAGAGCCGCTTCACCTTCGCCGGCGGTCCGCCCGGCTCGCCGCCGCCCGGGACCCCCATGGGCAACGACACGGTGTATCTCGATATCGTGCCGAATCGCCGCATCGTCTTCGCCTACACGATGCTCGTCGGCGAACGCCGCATGTCCGTCTCGCTGGCGACCATAGAGCTCTCGGCCTCGGGGGATCGCGGGACGCGTCTTCTCTTCACCGAGCAGGCGGCCTTCTTCGATCCGGCCGACGGCGCTCACCTTCGAGAAGCCGGCTGGCGGGAGCTTCTGGCCAAGGTGGAGACGGTACTCGGCGAGTAAACTCGGGACGAGAGCGGCGTGCGCGCCCCCCGCACACGTCGTTGCGCGGTGCTGGCTACGAACGTTGCGTCGAGCGGTCCGGTAGCGCGCGTTTTCCGCGCGTGCCCAAGAATTCCCCACAGGCACTCACCTTGCTTGGGGCGCGCGCCGACGAGCGCGGCTCGTCCCTTCTACCCACGGTGAGGCCCACGGTGAATTCCCACGACGCAAACGATAATTTGACCCCTGCCGCCACCTGCTTGGTCTGGACGCTGGGAGCGCTCGCGCTCGCTGCGTGTGGCTCGACGGGCGCGGACGACACGAATCCGGCGAGCGCCGACGGCGGCTCCGTGGATGCCACCGGCGGCTCCGTGGACGCCGCCGGCGCCGGGGTGGATTCCGCGAGTGCCTCCGAGGGCGGCGCCGCCTTCGACGCCGGACCGGAGCCCGACGGCTCGCGCTCGCCGATCGAGGCGGGGCTCACCGGCGACGCCGGACGCGCAGACTCCGCGGCAACGCCGGATGCGGCGGCCCCGCACGACGCCGGCTCCGAGGACACCAGCGCGCCTGCGGCCGGACCGTCGCCGCCTGCGCCGAACACCGCCGACGTCTGGCTCACGACCACCGATCTGCAGAACTTGCTCGCCAAGCAGACGGCGATCCCCCTCTCCGCGGCGCAGCCCGGCGGGAGCACGCCCACGCTCGACGTGGACGTCACGCAGACCTTCCAGACCATCGACGGCTTCGGCGCCGCGATGACCGATTCCGCCGCGTACGTCCTCACGAACGACCTCTCCGACGCCCAGCGCCAGGACCTCATGGCCAAGCTCTTCGACCCCGTCGCCGGGATCGGCCTGAGCTACCTGCGTCTGCCGATGGGCGCGAGCGATTACACGTCGGTCGGCAGCTATACGTACGACGACGTCGGCTCCGGGACCGATCCGACGCTGGCCAGCTTCTCGATCGACCACGACAAGGCGTACATCATTCCCCGCCTGAAGGACGCGCTGGCGATCAACCCCGCGCTCAAGATCATGGCGACGCCTTGGTCGCCGCCCGCCTGGATGAAGTCCAACGGCTCGTTGAACGGCGGCTCGCTCAACACCGACGCTTACGGGCCTTACGCGCAGTACTTCGTCAAATTCATCCAGGCGTACCAGGCCGCCGGCCTATCGATCGACACGGTGACGCTCCAGAACGAGCCGCAGAACGCGTCGGGGACCATCCCTTCGATGAGCTTCGCCGCGAACGAGGAAGCCGACTTCGTGGCGACCGCTCTCGGCCCCGCCTTCGCGCAGGCGGGGATCACGACCAAGATCGTCGTCTACGACCACAACTGGCAGGACCAGTTCACCGCGCAGCCGACGACGTATCCGCAGACCGTCTACTCGAACGCGCAAGCCACTCCGTACATCGCCGGCAGCGCGTTCCACGGATACTCGGGCGACTCGAGCGCGCAGAACGCCGTGCACGACGCGAATCCCGACAAGGCGATCTATTTCACCGAGTACCTGGCCGGGGACGGGGAGGACGTCGCCTATACGTTCCAGGACATCATGGTCGACAAGGTCATCGGCGCCGCCCGAAACTGGGCGCAGACGTCGATCCTCTGGAACGTCGTGCTCGACCAGAACGACGGCCCGCAGAACAACGGTTGCACCGACTGCCGCGGCGTCGTCACCGTGAACAACTCGGGCGGCGCCGCCACGTACAACCCGGAGTTTTACCTGCTCGGGCACGTGAGCAAGTTCGTATTCGGCGGCGCCCGCCGGGTCGCGTCCAACACGATCGACGGGATGGTCACCGACGTGGCGTTCGTGAACCCGAACGGAACGCGTGCGATCGTCGTCATGAACGTCGGCGGAGGGGCCGCGATGTTCCGTGTACGCACGGCCGCGCACGAGTTCTCCTACTCGCTGCCGGTCGGGGCGACGGCGACGTTCGTCTGGCAAGACTGACGCGATCCGAGGCTCCTGGCATGGGCTCGTGGTCCCGCCGCGCATTCGAACCCAGCCGTGGACGAGCATTGGCGCCGGCGCGCGAGGAGAGGTAGGGAACATCGGTCCGTCCGATCGATGCATGCGCGTCGCATGATGAGAGGGTAGACATGGCTCGCAGCGACTCACCAGATTCGGCTGAGAGGGAATCGCGAACGCGCGTCGCGCCGGCGCCGTTGAGTGACCTCGACGCCATGGCTCGACTGCTGCGGGTCGGTTCCCTCTTCCTCCGGGACGGGAACCTCGACCAGGTCCTCGGAGAGATCGTCGACGCCGCCATCGCCATTTCCGGCGCCGACTTCGGGAACGTACAGGTCCTGGACGCCGAAACGGGCGACCTCAAGATCGCCGCGCAAAGGGGCTTTCCGGCGTGGTGGATCCACTTCTGGGACCGGGTTGCCGAGGGTCGCGGCGTGTGCGGGACGGCTCTCGGGCACGGGGCGCGCGTCGTCGTCGAGGACATCGAGCACGGCGCGTTGTTCGATGCGCCCGCGCTCGACATCCAGCGCAGGGCCGGCGTGCGAGCCGTTCAGTCCACGCCCGTGGTGGGTCGCTCGGGCAAGCCGCTCGGTATGCTCTCGACGCACTACAAGCACCCGACGAGACCCGGCAACGACACACTCCGGATGCTCGATCTGCTGGCTCGCCAGGCGGCCGACATCCTCGAGCGCGCGTCGGCCGAGGCCGCGCTGAAGGACGCCAACGCCCGGCTGGTCGACGCGGACCGGCGCAAGAACGAGTTTCTTGCGGTCCTCTCGCACGAGCTGCGCAACCCGCTCGTGCCCCTCAGCAACAGCGTCCGCGTCCTTGCCGATGCGGTACCCGGCGATGAACAGTGGCGTCGCGCTCAGGCGGTGATCGCTCGGCAAGTCGAGCACTTGACCCATCTGGTCGACGACCTGCTCGAGGTCGGGCGCATCGTGTCGAACAAGGTAGAGCTGCGATGCGAGCCCCTCGATCTCGCCGAACTCGCGCGAAGTACGGTGGACGACTATCTCGGCGCCTTCGCCGCGAAAGGCGTCCACCTCGAGGTGCGCGCGTCTGAAGGACCGATCCCCGTGAACGCCGACAGGACCCGCATCGCGCAGGCGATCGGCAATTTGCTCCACAACGCGGCGAAGTTCACTCCGAACGGCGGAAAGACGCTCCTCACCGTCGAGATGGATTCCGCGCGCCGCGAGGCCGTCGTCTGCGTCCAGGACTCCGGTCGGGGCATCGCGCCGGAAACGCTCCCGCACATCTTCGAGCCTCTCACCCAGGCGGACCGCAGCCTCGCTCGCACCGAAGGCGGGCTCGGCCTCGGTCTCGCGATCGTCAAGGGCCTGGTCGAGCTTCATGCAGGCTCGGTGGCGGTCGACAGCGCCGGGATCGGCAAGGGGGCTACCTTCACGTTCACGTTGCCTCTCGGAAACGCGGCTCCGAGCCAACCAGGTCCCCCGCGCGCCGCCGCGGCCACGCCGCCTTGCCGGGTGCTCGTCATCGAGGACAACGTCGACAGCGCCGATACCCTGGGCGAGGTGCTCGCCCTCGACGGCCACGAAGCGCTCGTCGCGTACGACGGTCCCGACGGCATCGAAAAGGCTCGGCGCTTCGGGCCCGACGTCGTTCTCTGCGACATCGGTCTGCCCGGGATGGACGGGTACGAAGTGGCCCGGGCGATTCGCGCCGACCCGCGGCTCCGGCACGTGAGACTCGTGGCCCTCACCGGCTACGCGAGACCCGACGACGTCCGGAAGGCAAAGGAGGCCGGCTTCGACGCCCACGTCCCCAAGCCCCCCGACATCGACCTCCTCGAGAGGGAGCTGACGGTCACCTCGTCCGGGCACTGCCCGACGCGCTGACCCGGGACCTACCGCGAGGTCGGGGCGCCTGAAATATCGGCCGGGCGTGCACTCGACGCGTCGTGATCTATGGTTGCGCCGATGCTCGATGAACGACGGAATGACCGGCGGCACCGGACACCTGGCTTGCGCGTCACCTATTGGCGCCCGGGTGCCGATCATCTGGACGCCGACGCGCTCGACCTCGGGCGAGGCGGCCTGTTTCTCTGCACCGGCACGCCGCTGCCTCGGGGCGCGCACATCGCCGTCCAGATCGAGCTCATCACCGAGGAAAGGCCCTGGTCGGTCTTCGGGCGTGTCGTGTGGACACGCGAGCGGAGCGACGACGAAGCGTTGCCGTCGGGCATGGGCGTGCAGTTCCTGGACGTCGACGACGTGCGGCTCGACCAGCTGTTGGGGAGGCCGGAGCCCGAGGCGCCGCGCTCTCGCGCCGCGCCCGTCCTCGACGTGAGACCCGGCAAGAAGACGATGTTCGGCGTGGGCAGGGCGGCACCAGCCGAGCGCGATGGGCTCGCCGGCCTGGATGAGGGATGGGTCGAGGCGACCGAACGGGCGGACGTCGATCCGCCCCGGCCGAAGCCCTTCGTCGCCGCTGCGCCGCCGCGCAAGAGGACGATCTTCGGCGTGGGGGACGCGCCGGAGCCGTCGCCGCTGCCCGGGCCTGCGGCCGGCGGATCCGTCGAGCTCATGGTCCCGGAGTGGCTGACTCCGGCCGCTCTACCGGCAGCGGACTCCGGGCCGCCGCCGTCTCGACGCACCGCTGCGTGGAGGCTTCGCGACAGGCGCGCGTGGCTTGAGTGGCTTGAGTGGAGGCCTCGTGACAGGCGTCAGTGGCTGATCTTGTCGGCGTCCATCGCTGTCGGTGCCCTGATCACGTTCCTGCTCGCCCGGTGAGCACTCGCCTACGTGCGCGAGCGGCGACGCCGCGGTCGCGCCAGGGCGATCCCCGCGAGGACGAGCGTCCACGATGCCGTGCCCGGACCCACGCGCAGGCCGACGCCGCACGCGCACCCCGAAGCGCCGGAGGGCTGGCCACTCGCCGGCGGCGTGTCGCCCGAAGAGCCTCCCGCGTCGTATCCGGTGGGGCCACCGGTGCCGACGTCCGGGGCCCCGCTGTCCACGCCGGCGATGGCGTCGGCTCCGGCGGTGGCGTCGGCTCCGGCGGTCGCGTCGCTTCCGGCGGTCGCGTCGGCTCCGGCGGTCGCGTCGCCTCCGGCGGTCGCGTCGACCGCGGGCGGCGACGTCGCAGCGTCGTCCGACGCGTCCGGTGTGACCCCGCTTCGACGGAAGCTTCCGCTCCGGCGTCGCCAGGTCCTGCGTCCGCGCCGCTTCCCGGAGGCCCGACCACGGCGCCCTCTTCGGTGATCAAGAAGAGGCTCACGCCCGGCTGGTTCTGTGGGAACGTGAGGGTCAGAGCGCCCCCCGTCGTGGGAAGGGTCTGGTCCGATTGGATCGGATTGAGCGCTCCGGCCTGCTCCATCGCCGTCCACGTCGCATCCGACGGCGTGGACGGGCTGCCGGCCTGCGTGAAGACCGTGTACGCGTTGTTGTTGTCGTGGTCGACGCCGTACCGGCGTACCGTCACCGACGGCTTCGAGAAGGGGAGCCCGTTCAGCTGCAACGTCACGTTGTCGACGACCGTGTTCACGAAGTCGGCGGACGAATCGCTGGCGCTGACGAAATTGTGGTCGTAGATGAGCACCTCGACCTGCTTCTTGTCGTCGCTCAGCGTCGCCCAACCGTTCAGCCCGCGCGAATTCGTCGTGCCGCCCCGGAAGTCGATCTGGGTATTGTACATCTGCGCCATCATCTGAAACGCGAGGTACGAGGGCTTCCGCACGTTGTTCGTCCGCGTGATCATGCCCATCGTGTCGAAGGCGTCGGCGGTGGTCTGCCACTCCTCCCAGAGCTCCGAGATGACCCAGAACGCGGCGGTGTTCGGCGCGGCGACGCCGTTCTGGTTCGCGAACAAGCCGTGAATCGTCTTTGCGACGAACGAGGCGGCCATCTCGTTGTCGAACGAAGTGCCGCCGAGGTACGTCGTATTCCACTCGGTTAGATAATTAGCGACATTCAATTGCGGATACTGGGCCTTCTTCTGGTCGATGACGCCCTGCACGGTGCGCTGCGCGCCCGGAATCGCCGTCGGATCGGCCTTGTACTGCGGGTACACGTGCCACGAAATGAAGTCGAGCTTCACGTTGTTCGTCATGCAATGATCGATGAGGTCCGCAATCCAGCTGTCGCTGCTGATCGCGACCGAAGGACCGCCAACGCGTAGTTGGGGGTCGGCCCGCAGGAGGCCCTGCACCGTCGTGTCGTAGAGCTGGAAGTAGTCCTGCTCCGTGCCGGTGAAGAAGGTGCCTCCCGGCAGGTCCGGCTCGTTCCAGACTTCCCAATTCCAGGTGCGCACGCGATCGACGCCGTAGCGCTGGATGCAGTGCTCGGCGACGTTGTACATGAAGTCGCCCCAGCGACCCCAGTCCTTTGGAAGCGTGATGTTGCCCGGCTTGCCGCCGTACCACCCGAACGTCTGTGTGCCCGACGCGAGATCCGAGGGCATGAAGCTGACCTCGATGAGCGGGTCCATCCCGATCGACGTGATGTAGTCGAGGATTCCATCGAGGTTGGTCCACGTGTAGGTCGGCTGGCCGTTGACCTCGTGGTACACGCCGACGTCGTCGTCGAAGATGCCGTGCCCGCGAACGCGCTTCATCCCGAGCTCCCGCGCGGCCAGCGCGTACGCTCCCTGGAGGTTCTCCCCCGGCCTGGACGACCCGAGGACCATGTACATATGATCCGAGCCGACGGCCGCTTGCCAGAAGCGGTCGATCGTGCCGACCTGGTTCGAAGCGTCGACGGTGAGCTGATAGTCGGTGGCGCCCGCGGAGCGCGGGATCGACAGGATCGACAGCGAGGCCAGCAGAGCCAGCCTGGGACTCGTCTTCACGCGCAATGTCGTCTCCTCGTTGCCGGAATGGTCGGCGCGCCGCGAGCAAGGGACACGCCACGAACGATCCCCGCAGAAAATGGGTGCAAGCTTCGGCTCGCGTGCCGGGACGCGCAAACCTTGTATTCCCGAATGCGCAATGTCGCGCATTTTGATTGGTTTTTCGTCCTCTGAGCCACGAGTTTTCTTGGCGCACTGCGATCCCGCGCAATTTGAGGTGCGACGCCAAGCCGTGGAGGACGCCTCACGAGCACCGCGACCGGCAGACGCCGTTGGCGCCGGTCGTACAGCAGACGTTCGGCCACGCGCAGGGGAGGCACGCCTTGCACGCCTTCGGCATGCATTGCCCCGAGCAAGCCTCGCCTTGTCCGCCGGGACAGCAAGCCAGACCGTTCGGGGGTGGCACGCCGCCGTCCGGCTCCATGCAGTAAGCGGGGGCGTCGCCGTCCTCCATCGCATCGCTCCGCGCGTCGGTCTCGCCGGCGGTGTTCGCATCGGCGCCCGCGTCGGGTCCCGCATCGGGTACCTCGAGGTTGCCGGCGTCGGCTTCGGCGTCGAGTCCCGCGTCGGGTTCGGCGTCGAGTCCCGCGTCGTGTTCGGCGTCGCGTTCCGCGTCGAGGGCCGCATCGAGCTCCGCGTCCGGTTCGGCGTCGGGCTCCGCGTCGACTCCCGCGTCGATTCCCGCGTCGGGCTCGGCGTCGGGTTCCGCTTCGAATCCAGCCTCGGCTTCGGCGTCCGGCTTCGCGTGGGGTCCGGCGTCGGGTCCCGCGTCCGGTTCCGCTTCGAATCCAGCCTCGAGCCCAGGCTTCGCGACGGAGGCATCGGGGGACGCATCCGCGTCGAAGAAGGTCACCCCGGGCACGTTGCAACCGGCTCCGAGGAAGGCCGCGGCGAGAAGGAGCGCAGCGAGGCGCATCGGCGACGCCATATAGCGCATGGTCAAGCTCCAACCCACTGCTGACGCGTTTCCTCCAACTATCCGGGAACGGATTGTACGCCCCCCCCCCGCGCGCTGGCATCGTCGCCCGCCGGGGAAACGCATGACTCGCCCATGCATACGCAGTCTCGCGAGCGACGTCGCACTCGGCTGCGTGTGCGCGGGATTCGATTTCGACGTTTATGTGGACGACATCGCCGCGGAGATGTGATGCGCAGAGGCCCCGTTCCCGCGCGGCTGCTGGTTATGCTCCTGCGTGAACCGTTCGCTTACCTGACCCTCCAACGGCACCGTCGCTGGACTTGATAGGCGCGCGGACCGTCGTCCCGTACAATCGTCGGGATTGGGCGTCGCGATAACCATCTTCGTCGTCGTGGCCCTCGCGCTGTGGCTGTCCACGCGGACCCGGCACAAGGAGCCCCAGGCGAACGCCGAGCAGGCCGCGCCCAAGCTCCCGCCCCGTGCGAGTCCGGGGCAGCGGGCACTGGCGCCTGCCGCGGTCGTTCGTTCGCCACCGGAGAACGCGTCCCGTCCTCTGCCCGCGCCCGAGGTGGAAATTCCGAAATTGCACGACGACGTCGACGACGTCGAAGTCACGCTCGTCACCGCGTCGCCCTTGACTCTCGCAGCGCCGCGCCGCGACACGAGCGTCGCCCCTCCGAGCGTGCCGCCCGAGCGCGCACCCCGCGTGGAGGTCGTCTACGAGGACGAGGCCGACGTGGAAGAGACCACGTACCCCGTCGCCCGGATCCTCGTCGCCGCCGAGGGCCAGAGCGACGGCGGGCGGATCCGGCGCAGGAACGAGGACAACTTCCTGGTCATGCCCGAACGCTCGCTCTTCGTCGTTGCCGACGGCATGGGGGGATACGCGGGAGGGGATATCGCGAGCGCGATCGCCGTCGAAGCCATCGGCTACGCGTTCGAGACGAACACGTTCGAAGGCAACACGGAGTCCGAGCAGGAGGTCCCGCGGCGCGGACGCGAAACGGCGTGCGCCATCCAGATGGCCAATCAAGCGATCCTGGCGCGCGCCGATGCCGAAAAGCAGCTCGAGGGGATGGGGACCACCGTCGTCGCCGCGCGCTTCTCGCCGAACAAGCAGCGCGTCTACATCGGGCACGTCGGAGACAGCCGCTGCTACCGCGTGCGAGGAAACTCAATCAAGCAGCTGACGACCGACCATACCTTCCGGGGCCTCGGGATGCAGGGGCCCGGATCCCAGCACCTTTATCAGGCGGTGGGCATCCGGCGCCGGATCAGCATCTCAATTCTCGTGGACAAGCCGCGACCGGGCGACATCTACCTCCTCTGCACCGACGGCCTGTCCAAGATGGTTCGCGACGACGAGATCTGCGAGGTCATCGTGCAGGAGCCCGACCTCGAAGCCGCCGTGTACGGTCTCATCGAGGTCGCCAACGACCGCGGAGGCAAGGACAACATCACGGTCATCCTGGTCAAGGTGCTGGAGAAGAAACCGAGCGTGCAGCGGATACGCGCCGCGCACGCCGCCGCCGCGGACTGAAGCCCGCCCGCCGTTTTCTTGGCCCTCGCGGCGTCTTTCTGAAGGATGGGCCGCATGAACATCGCCGAGCGAATCGAGCTGGCGAGAGCCGGCGGCGTGACTGCGGACGAGGGGGCTGGCCCGGGCGAAGCCCGCGAGCGCGCTCGGCCGTCGCTACCGGTCCTCCTTCTCGCGATTGCGGTGGCGTTCGCGGTGATCGGCCCGGTCACGAGCGTGGTCTGGTGTGCCGCCGTGATGAGCGTGCTCGCGACGATGGTCACGCTCCGGCGGTTGCGTGCCGAAGTCCGCGAGCTTCGAGCGGAGAGCTAGGTTCCGTCTACTGCGCTGTCGGGCCGGCAAAACATCCGCGACGGACTCGAAGCCGTCAACTTGGGCCAAGGGGCTTCCAGGCCGCGATCCGTTGCCGACGGGGCGTGGCCTGAAGCTTCTGACCCCGTCCGAGCGACCGCCGCAGCGATCCGCCGGTCACGACAATTTGTACCGAAAGGCTCCAGGTTGTTGCGAGATCCCACACGCCTGCGCGCAAGTTGGAACGCAAATCGCGCGCGTTCGCAGCGCCGTGTGCGCGGTCCGTCTCCTGCAGAGGCGGGCGATTCGCAGGGAGTACGGAGCCAATGGACCACCTTTTCCTTTCTGTCGTTGACGATTGCGTGTCGCTCGGGCGCCGCTGGTCGAGCGCCGCAATTCTCCTCATCCTCGGGGCTTCCGCGAGCTGCTCGGGCGAGGCGCCGCAAGGAAACGCGGAGCCGATCACCGGGAAGGTGGCGAGCGCCGTGACCACCGAGGACGGCCTGGCCGAGGCCTACGGCGTCTTCAAGACGCTGTTCACGACCACGCAGCCGCCGAGCACCGTGCCCGAATCGCAGAAGTATCACATCGGGTACGGCTTCCACCCGGGCCTCAGCACGTCGAAGCTCCTCGGGCCGAACGGCGCACCGGCCGGCGGACAGGCCCTCATCGACTTCAACGCGGGCACCGTGACCGCCACGCTCACGGGCCCAGCAAACACCTCGTTCGACCTCTACTTCGTCAAGAACGCCGTGGGGCAGGGGACGGTGAAGCCCGAGTCGTTCGATACGATCCACATCGTCGGCACCTTCACGCCGGTCGCCGGTCAGCCGAACCAGTATTCGCTGACCGCCAACATCGGCAAGGCGCCGTTCCCGCAGTTCGGCGTCAACTTCGATCTCGACCTCGTCGTCGTCACCGTCCACGGCCAGAGCCCGACGTCCAACATCATCGCGGTCGGCGCGCGAACGATCTTCGAAAAGCGCTTCTTCCGCGAGCAGGCGGGGACGACGCTCGACCCGGTCAGCGGCACGCTGGCCAACTTCGTCGAGACCAACGATCCGCTCGTCCAGCGTGGTGCGTTCCTCTTCTTCAACGAGACGTTCAGCGGCAACGGGCGCACCTGCGGCACCTGTCACCGATTGCTCGACAACCTGACGATTGACCCGGCCTTCGTCGCGACCCTGCCGTCCAACGATCCGCTGTTCGTGTTCCCCGCCGGCCTCGAAGATCCCAACATGCTGCCGCACGCGCTCATCCGCGAGAACGTCGACGGGTTCGAGGATCCGACGCACAAGTTCGTCGCGCGCGGCGTACCCCACACGCTGTCGCTGTCAACGTCGAACGGCGTCGTGATGACGGGCATCGGGCGCAACAACGCTCCGCTGACGCACGCCGACGGCCCGCCGCCCGAGCAGCGCCTCGGCTGGAGCGGCGACGGTTCGCCCGGGCGCGGGACGCTTATCGAGTTCGCGTTCGGCGCCGTGGTCCAGCATTTCACCAAGTCGCTCAACCGCTTGCCGGGCACCGACTTCCGCATTCCGACCCAGGCGGAGCTCGAGGCGCTCGAGGCGTTCCAGCTCTTCACCGGCCGGCAGTCGAGTCCCGATCTGGGTCCGGTTGGGTTCGGCGATCCCGCCGCCACCGCCGGGCAAACGAGCGCGCTCGGGCCGGACGGCCAGTGCCAGGTCTGCCACGTCGAGTTGCGCGGCAACCCTGGGCTCAACTTCGACTTCAACACCGGGATCGAGACCGTGCCCATCTCGTTCCGTACCTCGACGAACATGCCGCTCGACGGCGCGTTCGGCGTGGTCGACTTCGACGCGAACGGCAACCCGGTGCCGGGCACGATTGCCACCGGCTTCGGCGACGGTCAGTTCAACGCCCCGCCGCTGTACGACGCCGCCGACACAGCGCCGTTCTTCCACAACGAGGCGTTCTCGACCATCGAGGATGCGGTCGCGTTCTACGTCAGTCCCGAGTTCCAGGCCTCGCCCGGCGCCAACTTCGCCAGGCCGACGCTCGCCGGCAACGGCATCCAGAACGTGGCCGCGTTCCTGCGCACCATCAACGCGCTCACCAACATCGCCGAGATCCGCAAGCGCGCCATCTACCTGCAGAACAACGCGACCCAGGGCGGTACGACGATCATGAACGCCATGATCAAAGACACCCAGGACGCCATCAACGACTTGACCACTCCCGACCTCAGCGGGTCGGCCACGGCCAACGCCCTGCAGGCGCTGACGACTTTGAAGCTGCTCCTGCAAAATTCGATGCCGTTCGCCAATAGCGAGCCGACGACGCCGATGATCCAGGCGGAGGCCTGGTTGCAGATCGCACGGCAGGATCTCCTCCCGACGAACCTGAACAACGTCTTCTAAGCGGAATCAAAAGGGTCCCCGGGGCGGCGATTCCGCCTCGAAGCAGGCGGTGCTCGTGGACGAGCAGGGCGGCGCGTCGGCTCGGGCGCGGGGGGAGGCGCCGCCACGCGCCAACTACGGCCGTGGCAGCCCCCGGACCACCCGGCTACAAGAACCAAGTGCCCCAGGACCCCGAGCTCCTGCGCCGGTTGCTCCGCGCGAAGGACCGCATCGACGCCGCTTCCCACGAGGAATGGCCCGTCCGCAGGCTCGCCCGCGTGAGCGCGGTGTCCGAGGCTCACTTCGCCCGCTCCTTCAAGGAAGCCTTCGGCGTCCCGCCGCACCGCTACTTGCTCACGCGCCGGATCGAGCGGGCCACGGCTCTCTTGCGCGACACCGACCTCGGCATCACCGAGATCGCCTTCAAAACGGGCTGGCGCAGCACGGGGACGTTCGGGCGCACCTTCCGCGACGTCACCGGCGAGAGCCCCGGTGAGCTCCGCGCGCGCGTAAGGCCGGCTACGCAGGCGCTTGCGTGCGTGCCCGTCTGCATCCTCAGGGCGGCTCACAGGCCCGGGCTCACGATCGCAGTTTCGGAGAAGCGACGGCAGGAGGCGTGCGTTAAGGACGAGGCCGAAGAAGGAGAGGTCCCATGAAGAACGGCGTCGGGATGGTCGGCCTTTACGTGCGCGACCAGGATGAGGCGATCGACTTCTACGTCAACAAGCTCGGGTTCAAGGTCAAAAACGACGTGAAGAACGGGGACTACCGCTGGCTCACGGTGCAGCACCCGGAACAGCCGTCGTTCGAGCTCGGTCTCTTCACGCCGGAGTCGCCCGCGCTCGACGCGGGGAGCGTGCAGGCGCTGCGCGAGCTCGTCGCGAAGGGCGCGATGCCGCCGCTCGTGCTGATCGTCGACGACTGCCGCGCCGCGTACGATCGCCTGCGCGGGCGCGGGGTCGAGTTCACGCAGGAGCCGGTGGAGCGATACGGAACCGTCGACGCGGGATTCCGCGATCCTTCGGGCAACGGCTGGAAGATGAGACAAGGGCGGGGGTAGGAAGTCGGCGGCGCGTCCATCGAGATTCCGCACGCCGACGCCAATCGGTCCAGCGTAGTCGTCGGGGGACCGTTTCGCAGCCAGACTCGTCACTGGCCGCGTGAATCCCGGCCATCGCTGGAGACACCAACGTCACGTGGACGTGCGTCGTGTGGTTCCGCTGGCGGTGGCGTGCACTGCGCACGCCGCGGTCTTCGGCGCGCTCGGCGCGGTGACGTTGCGCCCGCGTGCGATCGAGCTCCCGGAGCCAACTGCGACGGAAATCGATCTGGAATCGAACGGCCCGATCCGCCCCACTCCGCAGTCGACATCGCGGGCCGACGGGGCCCCCGTCGCTTCTCACAGGACCCCGGCGATCGCGGCCGCCGAAAGGACGGAACCGGAGCGCGCGCCGCTGGCGACCACGGAAGTCCTCCGGAACGGGGAACAACCACCGGTCGAGCCTCCGCCAAGCGAATGGTCGCTGTCGACGACAGCACCCCTTCGGATCGACCTGCGCGCGTCCTTCACGCCGAGCCCCGTCGCCTCTTCGGACGGCCGCGAGGCCGTCGTCGACGGCCCGCGACGATCGAGGACCGGAGGCGTAGCGGAGGGCCTCGCGGCGCACGACGTCGAGCTGGGACTGGGACGAGGTGGCCCCATTCTCACCGCCCTGGAGTCGGCAGCGCGCAGCAGCGACGCTCCGGTCGACGGGAGCGCGACGTTCGAGGCTGTTGTCCTCGCCGACGCCGCGGTCACCACCGTCAACGTTCTGAGCGCAGACGGCGAAACCGATGGATGGGTGCGTGTCGGCGAATCCGCGGAGCAATCCATTCCGCCCGGACACGTGCGCGTGCCGCCCGGGACCCGTGGATGGCGCGTTGTCGTGCGCGTCGAGGCAACGACGCGGCTCGCCGATGGTCGCCCGGTTCGTTCGCTTCACGGCGCACGCACTTCTCTCCAGCCGAGCGCCCTGCAGGCCATGATGGAGCGGAAGCCGGGCGCCCAGGACCCGCCACCGCCCGTGACCGGTCCAATCGACGACGTCGGCGCGAGCCATGAGCCTCCCCCTGTGGGAGCGCTGGGGCCGCGGTCGCCGCCGAAAGCCGCCGGAGCCGTCGTCCAAGCGATCGCCGGGCGCGTGCTGCCGACGCCGACATTATCGGCGAACGGTAAGGTCTGCAGCCTCGCCATGGGCCTGACCCCGGTGGGCGTGAGCGCGGCAGGCGGATGCAGCATCGAGAACATCGGAACGGGAACGACGCGCACCGTCTCCGGCCGGATCCTCAGCGAGGGCGCGCTCTGAAGGGGGAGGCCTCGGCGCGGGGATCTCCTTCGAACGGCCACGAACCGTCCGCAGCCGCCACGCGGTCCGGCCGCGCCCGGCGGCGCCTTCAGGGAGAGATGCGGCCGATCTTCCCGGTTGCGTTCTCCGTGAACCAGACGTTGCCGTCCGTCCCGGGCCCCCTGGTGATACCGCTGATCGAACTTGCCGCTGTCTTGACCGGCAACTCGGTGAACGCCCCGGTCGGCGTCACGCGCCCGATCTGGTTTGCGCTGTTTTCCGCGAACCAGAGATTCCCGTCAGGGCGGAGTATATGTCGGGCGGCAGCTCGCGACACGCACGCCGCTCGCCGTTCACGCGCCGTCGGCCGACGGGAAGCTGACAGACGCCCGTCAGCTTTGTCGGCGGACGAGGCGCGGCAGGACACACCGGTCGTTGACGCTCGCGCGCGGAGCGTTTCATCATCGCGCCCGTCCACGATACGAAAGGAGACCCCATTGAGCCTCACGTTCTATTTCGCGCCGCAGTCGACCGCCAGCGTCACGACCCTCGTCCTCGAGGAGCTCGGCGTCCCGTGCGAACGCATCGAGCTCGACATCAAGAAGGGGGAAACGAAGAAGCCCGAGTTCCTGAAGATCAACCCGAATGGCTGCGTCCCTACGATCGTCCACGACGGCATCGCGATCTGGGAGTCGGTCGCAATCACGATCTACCTGGGCGAAACGTTCGGCGAGAAGGCGAACCTCTGGCCGGCGCCCGGCCAGAAGCGCGGAGAAGCGATGAAGTGGCTCGTGTGGACGCACGTGACGCTGGGGGAGGCGGTCTACCGCTGGGCGCGAAACACGATGTGGGCGCCGGACGACCAGAAGAACGCGAACGCCGCGGCCGCAGCGCTCAAGGACGTCGGCAACCTGCTCCGCATACTCGACGACGGGCTGCGCGACCGGCCGTTTTTCACCGGGGAGTACACGCTGGCGGACGCGCACGTGAATTCCTTCGTCGACTGGCTGCGGCACATGAAGATCGAGATGGGCTCCTTCGAGCGCCTGAACGCCTGGAGCAAGCGGTGCAGCGAGCGCCCGGCGTACGCGCGTGCGGTGGCGCGCGAGAACGGTTGACGGCGGGCGCGCGGCAAGCGGGTAGGGGACGCGTCCCATGCGCGCGGATGCTCGTCGCGTAAAACCTGCACCGCGAACCGCGCCTTCCAAAGGCGTGGACTGGGACGCATCTCGCGCGTCCCGGCGAGCGGAAGCGCCGCGTTCCGGCCCGTGTTAGGGCATCGTCCGTGGGCTTGTTCGCCGTACGAAAGGTCGAGCGACGCGACGTCTGGACGGCCTTCGCAGCGCTATTCATGCTGATCGCGAGCCACTCGGCGCTCGAGACGGCGCGCGACGCGCTGTTCCTCGCGAAGATACCCGCGACGCGTCTGCCGTGGGTCTATCTGGGCCTCGCAGCGCTCTCCATCGCGACGGCGAAGCTCGACGCGCGGGCGAGGCGGGGGCGCAGCACGCGGCGCGTCCTCTCGGGCGCCGCGATCGGGGCGTCGGTGGTGACGCTGGCCTTCTTCGTCCTGCACCGGCGGCTCGGCACGGCGGGGGTGTACGCGCTCTACTTGTGGCCGGGGCTCCTGACGACGGTCCTCCTCGTCCACTTCTGGGAGGTACTCGGCGAGCGCTTCACGATCACGCAGGCCAAGCGGCTGTACGGCTTCATCGGCGCCGGCGGCGTGGCCGGTGCGATCGCCGGAAGCGGGGCTGCGGGGCTCGTGTCGCGGTTCGTCGGGCCGGAGCCACTGGTTTTGATGGCGGCGCTCGGCTTCGCAGTCGCGGGGCTCATTCCGCTCCTCTTCGAGGAGTACCCGCCGGCGGCGCGCGACGCCGAGGGGGCGCCGGGGATGCACGAGAGCCTCCGCGTCATCGCCGGCGACGTATACGCGCGCCGGCTCGTGACCACGCTCTTCGTCGCGACGGTGTGCCTGACGGTCTCCGACTTCGTCTTCAAGAGCGCCATCGCCCGGCTCGTACCCCGGGCGGAGCTCGCGACGACTCTCGGCTCGGTGTACTTCGGCATCAACGTCCTCTCGCTCCTCGCGCAGCTGGGGGGCGTCGCGTGGATCCTCAGGCGGTTCTCGCTGGGGGCGGCGGTCGGCATCCTGCCCGCGCTGCTCGTCGTGACCGGCCTCGGGGTGGCCCTCAGCGCCGGCCTCGCCGCCGTCATCGCGCTGCGGGCCGTCGACGGCTCGCTGCGGTACTCGCTCCACCGCACCGCCAGCGAGCTCCTCTTCTTTCCTTTCGGCGACGAGGGGCGACGGGTCAAGGCCGCGGCGGATCTGGTCTCACAGCGGGGCGGGCAGATCCTCGCGGCGGTGGCGATCCTCTCGCTCGACGCCCTCGACGCACAGCCCCGAATCGTGGCGGCCGGCCTCGTGGCGCTCGCCGCCCTGTGGCTGCTCAGCGCCCTCTCGATGCGGGGTCCGTACGTGGCCCTCTTCCGGGCGCGCCTGCGCGCCACGAGGACCAGCCCTGTCGGAGATTTCCCCGAGCTCGACGTCGCTTCGCTCGAGACGCTGCTGCGCACCCTCGAGAGCGACAAGGACCGCGAGGTGCTCGCCGCGCTCGCGATCCTCGAGCGCGAGAACAAGGCTCACCTCGTGCCGGCGCTCTTGCTGCACCACCCGTCGGAGCCGGTGGTGACGCGCGTCCTCGGGATCCTCGCCCACTCCAACCGGAGGAGCGCGCTCCCCATCATCCACCGCATCGCCGCGCATCCTTCGGCCGGCGTCCGCGCCGCCGCCGTGGCAGCGCGCTCGGTGCTCGAGGCGGACCCCGGCAAGCTCCGCGATTTGCTCGCGAGCGAGGAGTCGGACGAGATCCGCGCGACCATCCTGGTCAACCTGATCGTCTCCGACGCGCTCGATCCGGACGAACGCGCGCGGCAGACCGAGATCCTGCTGCGCGAGGGATCGGCGGCGACGCGGGTGGCCTTCGCCGAGGCGATCGGTGGCCGCGCGCCGTCCGGCTTCGACGACGTGCTCGTTCGCCTCCTGGCCGCGAGCGAGCTCGAGGTCCGGCGCGCGGCGGCGAACGCGACGGCGAGCGTGCCTTCCGAGGGCGTCCTGCCCGCGCTCGTGCGCGCCCTCGAAGACGAGGGAACGCGCGCCGCCGCCGAACACGCGCTGGCCGCGCACGGCGACGCAGCGTTCGAGGTCCTGCGCCAGCGCCTGGAAGACCCCGCGACCCCTGCGGTCCTGCGTTGGCGCATCCCGGCGGCGATGGCGGCGGCCCGCGCGGACAAGGCGATGGCCGCGCTCCTTGCGCGGCTGGGGCGCGAGCCCGACGGCGGCGTGCGCTTCGGGATCATCGTCACGCTCGAGCGCCTCGTCCGCCAGAACCCGAACCTGCCCGTGGACAAGGCCGCGCTCAAGCGAGTCATAGTCGGC
>Ga0102924_1002804_pt1 | contig 18684 bp, 16 predicted proteins | sample PaiPotPPM11metaG_FD_80116 | JGI IMG/M metagenome (GOLD analysis project Ga0102924, IMG submission 80116) | Iron sulfur acid spring bacterial and archeal communities from Banff, Canada, to study Microbial Dark Matter (Phase II) - Paint Pots PPM... ...
CGCTGGCTCCTAGTCCAGTCTCTGGCCGCCCGCGGGGCCGCCGACGAGCCCGAGATCCGGCAGGCGCTGGCTGCCGATCCCAGCTCGACCGGCCTGGTGCGCGCCGAGGCGGCCCGGGCCGCCCGTCCCACCGCCGCAGCCAAGGCGGCGGCCTTTGCACGGCTGACCTCGCCGGACATCACGGTTGAGCTCGCCAGAAACATCAGCAGCGGCCTAGCTGGTGTGAGGCACGAGGAACTGCTGGCCCCCTACGTCAGCCAGTGGCCTCAGATGTTTGACGACGTTCTGGCCAACCGCGGCGGCGAGTTCGCGGTCAACCTGGGCAATTGGCTACCCCCATCCATCCCTCCCTCTCCGGAGCTGGTGGTGTGCTGCCAGGAGAACCTAGCTCGCGAGGATCTAGATCCCATCCTGCGACGCATCTTCGCCGACCTCCTGGAGGACACCGAGCGCTTCCTCCGAGCCCGCCTGCTCGACGAGGCCGAACTGGCGCTGGAGTGATGCGGTCGATGGCAAGCGGCGAGCCAGCCGTCGCTCTCGACGTCCCGGCTTAGAAGGGGGCGGCGGATCCCAGGCCCCGACCGCGGGCCGCGTCGTAGACCACCCTCGCCACCGCCGCGTCCTCGACTCCGAGACCAGTGGACTTGAACACGGTGATCTCTGCTGACGAGAGTCGGCCCGGCTGGACGTGCGCCAGCACCTCCCCCAGCTCTGTGACCGCGTCAGGGTTCATGCCTTGCAGTTCGAGGGCACCGGCCGGAGGTGGGGCGCTGGCCGCACCCCGCCACTCCGCGAAGAGGTGCCCCTCCCGAAGGGTGAACTCGTCTACCTCCCGGCCCATCCCAACCGAGACCAGGTGGCATCCCCTGCTCAGCCAGGAGAGCTGAACCACGGGCTCCGGGGAGTCGGTGCAGCAAACCACGACATCGGCTCCCCTCACTGCCTCCTCGAACGACCGGGCTACAAGGCACCCCGGATGCTCGGCCGCCAACGCCTCGGCCCGGCGCTGATTTCGTGCCCCCAGCCGCACCTCCGAGAAAACCCTCACGGTCGGGACCAGGCGCAGATGAGCCCGAGCCTGCTCCCCGGATCCCAACACGGTGAGGACCCGCGACCCCGGACGGGCCAGTTCCCTCACCGAGAGCGCCGACACGGCTGCCGTCCTCGAGGCGGTGGTGTTGCGGGCATCCATGACGCAGAGAGGGCGACCGTTGTCGTCGTCGAAGAGGGCGACGACTCCCTGATGCGACGGCAAGCCCTGCACGGGGTTGGCGGGGAAGACGGTTATGACCTTGGCCGCAAGCGCCACCTGAGGCAGGAAGGCTGGCATCGCGCCCAGCCAGCCGCTGTCGGCCGTGGCCGCCGCCCGAGGCGGAGACTGCGCCGCCCCCGCGCTGTAGCTCATCAGCGCCTCCGCCAGGGGCCCCAGCAAGTCGAGGCCCTCCAAGACAGCCGCGACGTCATTCGCGCTCAGGACCAGGAGACCCTGGCTCGGGTCTCTGCGCCCGCCGCCTCTCACGACGCTAGACGCCGAAGAACTCTCGGCAGGCTTCAACCCCCTCCAGCTCCACCTGGGGACGATCACTGTGTTCCCAGCGCTCGCGCGTGAGTCGCAGGTGGATCTGCTCCGCAGGCAGACCACGGCGTTCCACAATCGCCTCCCCGTTGTCCTCATAACCCAGTGCTCGCGAGACCCGGAGTGAGGCCGCGTTGTCGTGAAATGCGCTGCTGAGAGCAACTTCGGCTCCCAACCCCGAGAAGGCAAATTCCAGGATCGCCGCCCGCATCTCTCGGCCCAGCCCTTGGCCCTGATAGGCCCGGCCCAGCCAAGACCCGGTGGTGACATTTCGGGTGACCACGAAGTTGGTGGCATTAATGCCCTGACTGCCGATCACCTTCCCCTGGTGCAGGACGACCGGGTTGAAGTTCCACGCCAACGGCGACCAGGTGGCGAGTTGGAGCAGGTGGTAGCGAACGGTGGCGCGCTCCAACTCAGGCGAGGGCTGGTCGGTCCAGGGGACCCCGAAGGGCATGGTCTCGGGTGGATGGATCCCAGCAGCGGCCAGGCTGGCCAGTTCGTCGAGCAGTTCCAGATCGGGTAAGCGCAGCTCTAGGCGGGGACTGCGAATTCGGATGTTGAAGATGGGCAGATGGCGCACTGCGGCGACGCTAGCGAGCGGGGTCGGTGCTGCGCAAGCTTATGGCGATACGTCCCGCCCCCAAAGCCCAGCCAACCATCCTCCTGGCTCCCCTCACCTCGCCGATATCAGCGCCGGCGGGTTAGGACTCGATTTGCCCTGATGCCACTGCCGACCTGGCCCGGAGCTCTCGCGCCGCCGGGCTCCAGATGTCCGCGCAGGCGGCGCACACATCTTCCGGGATCACTCCCGCCCGCATCAGGACGCCGAAAATCCGACAGCCCAGGCAGAGAGCGAATACCGACTCCAAGGTGGCGGCCAAGACCATGGCGGCCAGCAGGACGTAGGTCACCGTGGTGAGGCCAAAGCCGAAATAGGTGATGGTCACGGTGACTGTCATCACCGCGCCCATGGCTTGGGCGAAACGCTTCGGCGGTCCCGCCACCAGCTTGGGAGGCGCCAACCGCGGGGCGACCACGCGAGTCGCCAGCTGTCCCAGCGGGCTCAAGGTGGGGCCACTCGCCACCCGAAGTAGGAATCCAGCCGCCAGCACCGCGCTGAGCCAGGGCAGCTGGGCCGCGATCGCGACGACTCCGATGATGGCCACGCAACCGGCCACGGTGCGCGCCGCCACCTCGTTGACAGGGTTGGGGAAGCTGAAGACCCGGCTGGCGTCTATCACGGCCACTCCATCATGTCAAAGTCAACAGGTTTTGTCGAATTTCACAGCGGCGCCCCCGCAGATCCGACTCAGAGTATCCGCAGACGGCTACTCCAAAAGGCGGCGAGAGTGCCGTCGCGAGCCGCGCACGGCGCCGGTCGCGCGCGCCTGCTCGGCCGCCCGCGCGGCTCTGCGGGCGCTCCTTCGATCTCTCGCCTGCCGGAGGAGCAGAAAGGCGGCGCGGCTCAAGAACACCAGTGCCACCAGAACGCCGACGCCCAGCGCAACCAATCCTGACCTCTCGGTCTGGAGCAGCAGCCCCACCACCACCGCGGTCAGGAACAGTGCCGTTCCCACCCAGACGCTGAGCAACCCGCGCTCGAACACCGATGGTTCGGGTGCCGGCTCGGTCAAGCCGAGGGGCAGCTCGGCCGGCTCCTCCCCCCGCCACCATTGGCGCCATCTGGCCAGCGGCCCCTGTGCTTGGGCATCGCCGCCACTCTCCGAGCCCCGTTCCACCGCCTGGAAGCCGTTCAGTCCGGCGCGTCGGAGGTCCGCGGCGTCGAAGACTGCGGGCGGCAAGGACGCTTGGAGCGTGTCCAGCCAGGTGCTGCCCTGCTTGCCGCGTTCGGTCAGGTAAAGCCGGGTCGATGCCCGGGGCCGCCCCGGCGGGTCGCGCCGGATCAGCCGTCTGCGCAGCAAGGTCTGCTTGATCCTGGTCGCCTCCTCGGCAGAGGCCCGCAGCCGCTGGGGCAGCTTGGCCTCCGGTATCCCAGCAGCTCCGAACTGAGCCAGAGCAATGGCCTGCTCCAGAGGCAACTCGAAAGGAGGCGAAAGCCTGCCGCCGCGGCGACCGGCGACAGCGGTCACGGCGCGGTCGCGGTTGGAGACGGCTGCGTCAGACGGGCTCAGCTTTGCTGTCAACTTCAGCCCCATGAACACCATCCCTACCCGCTATGAGGATCGCACAATCCCAGAGGAAATCGCACTTTCCTGTTCAATATTCGGGAAACCCGAACGCTGTTGGCCCCTCCCCCCTTACCGTCACCGTCACCGAACAAGTCCCTTCGCCGACGCAGCAGAGGCGCGGCTATAATGCTTGCCAGCAAGCAACTATTTCTAGGCACATCATGGCAACCGAAAGCCAGGCTGGAATCGAGCCAGCCGCCGCCCTGCGCAGCCTGATCGGCAAGATTTCCCGCCGCCTGAGACCAACCCAAGCCGGGGCCGGCCTCACCCCCACCCAGTTGTCGGTACTGGCCACCGTGGTTCGCCGCGGCCCGATCCGCCCAGCCCAGCTATCTCAGCTCGAGGGCATCAACCCGACCATGCTCTCGCGGATCACCGCCAAGCTCAGCCGGGACGGATTGGTCGCTCGCCGAGCTGACCCCCGAGATGGGCGGGCCGCCTTGCTGGTGGCCACTGACCGGGGTCGGAGGTTGCAGCGGCGCATCCTGGCCGAGCGAAACGACGCCTTGGGGCAGAGGTTTCAGGCCCTGCCCGCACCTCAGCGCCAACGCTTGGTGGAGGCACTGCCCGCCCTCGAGGCCCTGGCTGAATCCCTGCTAGACCAGGGCCGCTGAGGATTTGAGCCAGGTTCTCCGGGTCACCCGAGTCACCTTCGCCGCCCTCGCGGTCCCCAACTACCGTCGCTATTTCGCCGGCCAGTCCACCTCCTTGATCGGCACCTGGATGCAGACGACCGCGCAGTCGTGGCTGGTGCTCACCATCACCCACTCCGCCCTAGTGCTGGGGCTGGTGGTGGCGTTGCAGTTCGTACCGGTACTGCTCCTCGGCGCCTACGGCGGCGTGGTCGCCGATCGGGTCGACAAGCGGCGCTTGATGGTGATCCTGCAATCGCTGATGGGAGTCCAGGCCCTTGTCCTGGGCGTCCTGACCCTGGCTCACGTGGTGCAGCTCTGGGAAATCGCGCTCCTGGCGGTAGTTCTCGGCCTCAACAACACCTTCGAGAATCCAGCTCGCCAGGCCTTCGTAATGGAGATGGTCGGTCCCGAGATCCTCCGCAACGCGGTCAGCCTCAACTCGGTGATGGTCAACGTCGCTCGCGCAGTGGGTCCGGCCATCGCTGGGTTGCTGATCGTCTCGGTGGGGATAGGTACCTGCTTCATCCTCAACGCGCTCAGCTTTGTCGCCGTGGTCGTGTCGCTGCTGGCCATGAAGCGGTCCCAGCTCCATCCCAGCGCGCCCACCGCCAGAGCCAAGGGGCAGCTGCGGGCCGGTTTGCGTTACGTAGCTGGGGTACCGGAGCTGGCAGTCCCGCTGCTGATGATGGCCCTGGTGGGCACGTTCGCCTACGAGTTCCAGGTGGTTCTGCCGGTGGTCGCCAGCCACACCTTTCATGGCGGCGCCCGAGCCTACGGTTTCATGACCGCCTCCATGGGGGTGGGAGCCGTTGGTGGTGGCCTGGTCACCGCCGCCCGGGGGCGAGTTGGCCTTCGAGGCGTCTCGATCGCGGCCGGGGTGTTCGCAGTAGTGCTGTTCCTGGCCGCCTCCGCGCCCACCCTGACCCTCGAGTACGTCGCCCTGGCCATGGTCGGCTGGGCCAGCATCTCCTTCATCGCTCGAGGTAACACCACCTTGCAGCTGGCCGCCGCTCCTCAGATGCGGGGGCGGGTGATGGCGCTATGGGCGATCGCGTTCCAGGGCACAACCCCCATCGGCGGACCCCTGATCGGTTGGATCACCGCAACCGCCGGCGCCCGGGTCGGCCTAGCCACAGGCGGCGTCAGCAGCGCTCTGGCCGCTGCTCTGGGCGTGGTGGCCATGTACCGAATCAGGAGGCGGTCGGCGAACGCTCAGCCCTCCCCAGCGGACAAGGAGGAGGAGCAGGAGGTTGCCGAGCTGCAAGCCGAGGTGCTGCGCTGAACTAGCTGGATGACGCTCTGGTGATAGTGGCGGAGCGCCCCCACTCCTCAGCCGACAGCCGGGGACCGTCCCAGGAGAGTTGTTCCAGCTGGCAATTACCAGCCAGGACGCGTAAGGTGGGGGCCATCATGCACTTACTACGACACCCTTTGATGGTCGTGTTGCTGGCCCTGGTTGCGCTCTTCGTCGTCTTCTTCTTGGTGCTGCCGGCCCTGTCTTTGCTCTTTCACCTGATTCTGCTGGTAGCCATCGCCTGGGTCGTGCTCTCCCTGTTCCGCTTCCACCGCAACCACCAGCAGAAGCGCTCCGGAATCTGAGCTCGGACGCAGGATCCGCGCTCCTGCGGGGCTCCTTTTAGGGCCTGGCGGCCAGGTGGTTGTGGTCCTGGAGAAATCGCCTAGCCACCAGCAAGGCCGCGATGCCGTCGCCAACCGCCGAGCCCAGCTGCTTGGTTGATCCCGCCCGGGCGTCGCCGGCAGCGAACACTCCGGGGATCGAGGTCTGGAACATGGCATCGGTCTTGATGAATCCGCGCTCATCGAGCTCGACGGTGCCCTTGAGGAACTCGGTGTTGGGATCGAGCCCGATGAATACGAAGACGGCGGCCGGAGTCCAAGTGTGCTCCTCGCCACTCGAAACATCCCGGGCCACCACGCTTTCCAGCCGGCCCTCTCCCCTCAGTTCCCGTACCTCGGTGTTGGTGTGAATCGAGAACTGGGGGTGTTTGCGGACCTTGTCCTGCAGCAGTTTGGAGGCGCTGAGCTGGGGACTCAGCTGCAACACCCGGATCCGCTTGGCGAACTGAGTTAGGAAGAGCCCTTCCTCGAGCGCTGAGTTGCCACCTCCGATCACCATCAGCTCCTCCGCACCTTTGTAGAACGGCCCATCGCAGGTGGCGCAGAAATGCACACCGGCCCCGATTAGCTCATCCTCACCTGGCACCCCTAAGCGACGGTACGAGGAGCCAGGGGCAAGGATTGCGGCGTGAGTGGCCAGCTCCTGTCCGGTCCCGAGCGTGATTTGCACGTCCTCTCCATCCTTTGCCAGGTGGGCGACGGAGACCGCGGCGAGCATCTCTACCTCATAGCGCCTGGCCTGGGCGATGAACCTATCCGCCAGGTCAGCGCCTCCCACGCCCTCGGGGAATCCCGGGTAGTTGTCGATCCGCTCGGTGACACCTGACTGCCCACCGAGCGCGCTCCGGTCGATCACGATCGCATTCATTCCCTCACGGGCCGCGTAGATGGCCGCCGCCAGTCCGGCGGGACCACCGCCAACGATGCCCAGGTCGTAGAAGCTTCGTTCCGCCTTCAGGGAGAGCCCCAGCTTTCTGGCGAGCTCCTCGTTGGAAGGCTCAAGGAGATAGTCACCCTCGCCGAAGACGACGGTGGGGATGGTGCGTCCACCGCCTTGCAGCCGCTCGACAAAGGCGAGCCCCTCTGGGTCCCGATCGATGTCGACCCACTTGTAGTTCACCCGGTGCTCGGATAGGAATTGCTTGCTGCGCTTGCAATCGGGACACCAGGGAGCGCCGTACAGGGTGATTTCCGCCATCAACTCCCTCTCTTCATCTCATCTTGCGACGCTGTCTGCCGCTCCTCACGCGAGAGCAATGTAGTCGAGCGCGACCGATAGTCGAGACGGCCGCTGGTAACTCTCGTCGTCTTCTCAGCTTCCTCCCACAAAAATCCAAGCGCACGGAGCCAGACTGGCAGAAGTCAGGGGCGCAACCGATGTGCTGCCCCTCCAAGGCTTAGGTAGCAGAGCAGATGGACAGTAATCAAGACATCAACGACTCAACCCCGGAGCTGCAAGCATCGTCGGTCGGCCCGGGTTCCGAGCCACCCGTCCCTGCCAGCTCCAACGAATTCCCGACCTCGGACTTGGGCGGTACCGGCGAGCCCCCAAACGGCGGCGGGTGGGGGGTTGCCCAAGCTGGGCCGCCTAGCGGACCGAGGTGGGGTAGGCGCCTGGCGGCTGCCGGTGCTGCCCTGGCGATCTTGGTCGGAGTCGGCTTTGCCGGCCACCTAATCGGCAGTCCCACCAGCGTCCAGCAGGCTACCCAGCCCATCCCCAGCCCAGCCGCCTCCTCAGGCGTTACGGCCAAGTCGGGAACGCTGAACGTCTCTGCGGTCACCTCCAAGGTCGACCCCGGCGTGGTGGACATCACCGCGGTGGACGGGTACGAGAACGCCACCTCGGCGGGCACCGGCATGATCCTCACTTCCAACGGCGAGGTGCTCACCAACAATCACGTCATCGACGGCGCCACCAGCATCACCGCTCAAGTGGACGGCGAGGGCACCAAGTACACGGCCAAGGTGGTCGGATATGACGTCACCCAGGATGTGGCGCTGCTGCAGTTGCAGAACGCCTCCGGGCTCTCGACGATCAGCGCTGGCAACTCTTCCAGCGTTTCGGTTGGGGAAGCTGTGGTGGCCATCGGCAACGCCCTCGACCTCCCCGGAAAGCCCACCGTGACCAGTGGTGCCATCACAGGGCTCGATCGCTCCATCACCGCCAGCGACGAGGGCAACTCCGACAGTGAGAATTTGACCGGCCTCTTTCAGAGCGACGCCTCACTCTGCCCGGGGAATTCCGGTGGGCCGCTGGCCAACTCCGCAGGACAGGTCATCGCCATGAACACCGCCGCAGAGGACAGCAGCTCCTCCGGGGACTCGTGCTCGACGGTCGGGTTCTCCATTCCCATCAACGAGGCTCTGTCGGTCGCCAGTCAGATCCAGCAGGGAAAGACCAGCAGCACCATCCACATCGGCCTACCCGCCTTTCTGGGTGTCGAAGTTGAGAGCCCAACCAGTTCCGGTGGCGGATTTGGGGGCAACGGCGGGTTCGGCGGGTTCGGCGGCTACACACCCCCTGTCTCCTCGGGCGCGCTGGTGATCGATGTGGTTCCCAACACCGCGGCCCAGTCGGCCGGACTGGTGGCGGGCGACGTTATCACCTCGGCCAACGGTGACACCATCAGCTCTCCCTCCGACCTGACATCAGTCCTCACCGGCGCCAGACCTGGCCAGAGCATCTCCTTGACCTGGGTCGATTCGTCCGACTCCTCCCACACCAGCACGGTGACCCTCGGCACCGGCCCCGCGGCCTGAGTTACCTACCCTAGTTCTGCCCCACGCCCGGCCCAAGTGGCCGGGCGTGGGGTCTCCCCTCCTCCACTGCAGGACCTGGCCAACCGAGCTCTGATAGGTGCCGACCAGCGTCGGGCTACCCTTCAACCAGGGTCCGGGCTCGGCAACCATGGGAGGCAGGGGAAAATCGGCAACACAGACCTTGCCAATTCTGGGCCGCAAACCACGACCCGGCTGCGGCCGCGAATAGTGATAGTCGGGGCGGGCTTCGCCGGCCTGACCCTTGCCAGGAATCTCCGGCGCGCTGCTGTCGACGTGGTGCTATTGGATCACCACAACTACCACCTTTTCACCCCGCTTCTCTATCAGGTGGCCTCCTCCCAGCTGGATCCCTCCGAGATCGCTCAGCCAATCCGGAAGCTGGTGCGAAGGATCCACAACTGTGACTTCAGGCTGGCCAATGTGGTCGGGATCGATCCTGGCGGAAAGTCCGTTGTCACCGAGCAGGGGGCAGTCCCATACGACTACCTGGTCCTAGCGGCCGGGAGCGTCAGCAACTACTTCGGCAACGACAAGCTGAAGGAGCATTCACTTGGGCTGAAGAACCTCCCCGACGCGATGGCGCTCCACAACTGGGTGCTGCAGCGATTCGAGATGGCCAGCTGGGAGCCGGATCTGGAGCGTAGGGCTCAACTCATCACCTTCACGGTGGTGGGCGGCGGGCCTACCGGAATCGAATTCGCCGGAGCTCTTCTGGAGCTGATCCAACCGGTGCTGCGCAAGGACTTCCGGGGCGTCGACATCTCCGGGGCTCAGGTGCTGCTGGTGGAGGCCTCGAGCCAGATCCTCAGCGCTTTCAAGCCGCGGTTGCGCCAGGCTGCGGCGAGATCGCTGGCCCGCCGCGGGGTCAAGCTCTTGCTCGACAGCCCGGTCCGGTCCATCGAGAGCCAGCGAATGATCCTCAAGGACGGCCGGACGATTCCGACCTCCTCAGTGATCTGGACGGCTGGCGTCTGCGGGTCTCCGGTGGGCGGATATCTCGACGTCGAGCTCGACCGCATGGGTCGGGTGCCGGTCAGCCGGAGCTTGCAGGTGGCTGCACATCCCGAGGTGATGGTGATCGGCGACCTAGCCTCCTTGGATGACCTGCCGATGCTGGCCCAGGTGGCGATCCAGGAAGCGCGGCTGGCCTCGGCAAACATCCAAGCCCTGATCGAAGGCCGTGATGTCGGCCAGTTTCGCTACCACGATCGCGGGATCATGGCCACCGTCGGGCGCAACTCCGCGATCGCGGAGATCGGGCCCTTCCAGTTCAGCGGCTTCGTGGGCTGGGTGCTCTGGCTGGTGGTGCACCTGGCCAACATCCTCACCTTCAGGGCGAGGCTGTTCACCCTGCTCAACTGGGGCTGGGATTACATCGCCCGGGATCGACCGATCCGGCTCTTGGTGCAGGCGCGACCTGTGGGTGACGCGGGCGATCTCGGCGAACCCGAAGCCTGACCGCGGGGTCGAGCGACTTCAGCTCGCGCCCACCCGCTCGCACGATCCTGCACCGTCACTGGCCGGTGATGCCGTTGACCTTGGGGACCGGTCCTTCGGAGACCGCCATCACCGACTCACTCCAAGTCCTACCCCCGTTGGCTGAGACGAAGAGGTCGTTTTGGCGGCCGACCTGGGTCAGAGCAACGGCGTCCCCGGGCGAGAGCAGGTCAAAGGCGGTCACTTCGGCGGCGGGGATCGTCGTCGTCTGGAATGACCAGTTCACACCCCCATTCGATGTCTGGTAAGCGAGAACCAAGGCACCAGGTGCGCGAGGTGCGACCAGCGCCCACCCGTCTGCGGCGCTGGTGAACGAGACCAGGACGCGCCCAGCCGGTAGGGCTAAGGCCGGCGCCGATGTCCACCCAGTCGAAGACTGTTGAAAGACCCGCAGCGACTCCGGACCGCTGCCGGACACGACCGCGCTTGTCAGGACCGGGCCGGAAGCGGGCGCTTGCGGCGGTGCGATGGCCACGCTGGCGGAACTCGCATAGGATGTGGAGAGGACGATCGGCTGCCACGTTCCACCAGAGTCGGCGCTGTGCCACATGGCGGCCACTCCCTGACATTCGCCGGTGACCCAGCCGTTGGTCGACGATGTGAACCAAACTGAGGTCGGCAAGCAACTGCCTGATGGCAGTGCTGGCAACGGTACCTTGGACCAGCTGGTGCCAGCGTTGCTGCTGGCCAACACCTCGCCGTTGGCTAGCACCGCCCACAGCCGCGAGGAGGTCAACGCATACATGGGATCCGGTCCCTCAGACACGGCGTTGGGTAGTATTCCGGCCGTCCAATCGGCGCCGCCGTCTGACGTGATCGCGAACGTGGACGCGCGAACGTATTGATAGGCGAGGAAGGTCACGATTGCCGTCGACGGCCCCGTCACCGTGACCGCGATGCCGCCATTGGTTCCGGCACCGGGAGGGGTGACATCGATCCACCGCCCACCGGCATCATTGGTGCGTACCAAGCGCCAGTAGACCTTGGTTGGAACGACGGCCCAGCCCACCCGCGCGGTTGGGTACCTGACCGTCTCGATCTGCTCGACCAAGCGACCAGCAACGGTATTGGGAATGGGCGTCACCGCCGGAGCGACCGGAGCGCTTGGTAGCTCGAGTATGCCGAAAGCCACTGCAGCGACTCCAATCAAAAGAACCGCCAGGAGCAGCGCCCACTTGCGCCGGCGCGGGCTGGGTCCGCGCCGGGTCACTGAGAAATGATGGACCGAACCTGCTCGTCTATCAGCGACGCATATGAGGTGATTACACTGGCATTGCTGAGCGCCGAGTCCTGCGCAAAGCTCACCTCTTGCCCACCTGGCTTGACGAAATACAGCACGGTGGGATGGGAAACCATCTGCAGACGCGGCACCTCAATCGGGATCGAGAACGCGCTCCAGACGCGCTGCAATTGGGGAAGCGAACCGGTCAGGTACTGCCAGTTCGGCAGGCGGTTCAAGAGCAGTTGCGAGTCGAATGCGCGTACCACCGAGAGACTGCGGTAGATCGGGTTGGCGACAACAGCAACGAACTCCACCTTGCTGGCAAGCGCACCCAAGCGGTGATCGGCTGCGGCCATCTGCTCACCGATGATCGGGCACTGGTAGAAGCAGACCGGATCCAGAAACGTCAGCACGACAGCCTTATCAGACCACTGCGCTAGGTCGACCAGCCGCCCATTCTGGTTCACCAGAGTCAGGTCCGGAAGGCTCTGGTTCTGCACTTGCGATACCGGTCCACCGGTGTTCAGGGCCTCGATGGTGGCCGACTGCGCCGCGGCTACTGGAAGCCCGAGCATCACCGGCACCACGGCGACCGCAATCGCAAGCAAACCCCCAAGTGCCGCGGTTCTACGCATCGAGTTCGTTGCTGGCGGAAGAGCCTCAACTCGGGCTGGGGCCGCCTGGGCCCGAGTCCCGATCCAAGCGCAGACCAGCATCACCGCCACCAGCGGCGAGAGGTTGGGATCGGTGGCGGTTCGGCTCCCCAAAGCCCCAAAGTCCTGACCGATCCACCAGCTGACCGCCAGCCAAACCAGGGTCGCCACGGTCCAGGGCCGGGGCGCCCGTCCGTAGAGAAGCCCGGCTCCGAGCACCGCCATTACCGCAATGAAGAGGCTGTTTAGAAGAACGGGGTCGGACTGGGCGAAGTGGGCGACCGCCAAAACTGGGCCCGAGAAGAATCCTGGTTGGGGCACGCTGGCCATTGCTCGGAACATCGCACTGAGTCCGCTCCCGGTCCAGAATCCCTCCCACGGGATGGCCTGGAGGGACGCTCCGAACAGGAGCAGTGCGCCGACCCCAATCCTGATACCGCGATACACATGCCCGGTTTCCCAGATTCGCATCGGCGCGAGGAGCAGGCCCGCCGCTGCGACGTAGACCAGCACAGCTCCGGGGGCGCCCATCAACTCGGTGGCCCCCGAGATCAGGATTCCGCCCATAGCCTCGCCGCCCACCCAAACGAACAAGCCCCATGCGACCGAGGCCCAGAGACCAGCCTTGCCAAGCGCGGTATCGCCCCCGGCCAGGATGGCTACACCCAAGCCGACCTGGATGAATACGGTGGCGACCGCAAGGTCCAGGGGATGTGCCTGCCAGAAGTAGACCTCCCAGTTGAGAAGGTTGGCTAGCCAGTGAGGCTGGCCGATCGCCCCTGGCGCCACGATGTCCTTGGCGAAGCCACCTGGCATCGCGGGCTGAGCCTGGAGCAGGCCATCGATGATCCAGATAATTCCAATGGCGCGGCGGAGAAAGGTTCTCGCCGGAATCGCTAGGGGAAGTCTGCCCACGGCTGAGGTGGCTTTATCGGCTATTGCCTGGCGTTCGTCGAGAAAACGGAGGCCGACCTGGGCGCCGAAGAATAGCCACGTCAGGGCCACGATTATCAGCAGGTCGATAAAGATATACGGGTAGAAGCCCCCTAGGGTCTCCGTCCCGTAGCTCCCCATCCCAGGCATTTCGGTCCCCGGTCCCTAGGCTTTACCCCCGCTGGCTCTGGCCATAATACTACGAGGCTCAGATCGTGGCGAGGGCTGGGGTGTGAGCCATAAATCTCGCGCCTACCATTCACCGACCAAGTCGGGTAGAGACTGCCTAGCGATGCTCTACCACGATAGTCACATCGCAGTGATGACATCGAGGGAGCATGCGGAGTTTGCGAAGACCTGAGCGATGAAGGCCGAATGTATGCCCGGAATGGTCATGCCGGGATGCGCCAGCTCGGTGCCTTCCTCGAGCAAGCAGTTGGGGCCTCCCGTCATCGAGCTGCTGCTGATCCTGATCATCATCCTCTCCGCCTACGTCCTCTTCATTTTTACTTGGCGCTATCTGCAGCGTCGACACATCGCCGCCTATCACGCACTGCCGGATCTCCTCGACCACTCTGTCCACGCATTGGGCATGATCGCCATGGCTGTACTCATGATTGGAGTTGTAGGGTCCATCGGACCGCTGGTGGGCTACGTGATCGCGTTCGCTCTGTTTGCCGTGGTCTTCCTGATCCGACTGATTGTGAGGTGGGACTCGTGCGACCGGCGCAGCGACTTCTGGCATGTGTTCGTCAACGGCTCTATGGCCTACATGTTTTCCTTCACCAACGTTGCAGCCGCGACGATCGTCTGTCTGGTCATCTACGTGGCCTTCATGGTCGCTATAGCGCGCGCATCCCGCCGCCAGGTGCCCTTCGGGGAAGACACCCGCGAAGACCGCCCGTCATTGCGTGTGCTGGGGAGCAACGGCGACCTGACCATCGCCTTTTCCATGATGCTGATGCTCACGCTGACGCAGTGGCCGCAACTATTCAGCTGACAGGCCAGGCTCGCGCCGACGCTAATGCCGAGTGGCCCAGTTCCGAGCAGCCGGCTGCCATGTAGGCCCTCGCTGTGTAGTCGGAGGCGGATTCCAGCGGGGAATCACTCTCGCCAGATCGGACAGCAATCGCCGCCGAGGTTGGCTCTCGTTAGAGTAGATCTCCTCGTGATCGCCTCTGACGGCGTCCGCTCCGATCGGATTGGGGCCGGGTCCGCCCTTCGGACCGCGCTCAGCATCGCGCGCCGGGGCGCGCTCCTGGCATCGACGGGTCTGGCCCAACCAGGGATGCAGCCGGTCGGAGCCAGCGATGGCTAAGCCCTCTCCTGCCTCCCAAGGCGCGCCAGGCGTGGCTCTGGCAGAGCCGAGCGGGGTGGGTGGGCGCAGCGGCCAGACACCCGTCTTCGAGCAACTCCAGCTCTCAATCCGGGGCATGAGCTGCGGCGCCTGTGCCGCCAAGATCGAGAAGAGTCTCAACCAGCTCCCTCACGTGCAGGCTCAAGTGAACTACGCCTCGGAGCGAGCCAGCGTCTCGCTCTTCTCCGAAGTGCCGGTGGCCACCTTGATCAAGCAGGTGGAGTCAGCCGGTTACCGGGCGGAGCTGACCGGCACTAACCACAGCGCCGCCGACGACGCCGCCGAGGACGACCGCCGAGTCCACTATCTGGGTCGTCGCCTTCTGGTCGCCGCCCTGCTGTTCATGCCCCTGGCCGAGTGGTCGATGGCCTTCTCGCTGCTGCCCTGGCTGCGCTTCCCCCACTGGCAATTCCTCTTCATCGCCATGGGTGCGCCGGTCGTGGTCTGGGCAGCGTGGCCCTTCCACCGAGCCGCCTTGCAGGCGGCGCGGCACGGCACCGCCACCATGGACAGCCTGGTCTCGATGGGCATCATCGCCGCTACCAGTTGGTCGCTCTACGCGATGTTCTTCAGGGACGTCAGCGAACCGGGGCGGTCAGGGCTCTATGTGTTGCTGCATCAGGCAGGCGGTGCGCTCTACCTCGATGTCGCGGCCGGGGTCACGACCTTCCTGCTGGCCGGGCGCTACTTCGAAGCCCTGGCCCGGCGGAGAGCCGGCGGCGCTCTGCGCGCATTGGCCGCGGTCGCTGCCAAGGATGTAGCTATCCTCCAGGTCGGTGGCGGTGAGCGGCGGGTGCCAGTCAGTCAGCTCCGGAGCGGAGATCGCTTCATCGTCCGCCCGGGCGAGACGATCGCGACCGACGGAGAGGTGGTCCTGGGCAACTCCGCGGTCGACTGCAGCGCCATGACTGGAGAGTCCATCCCGCGCGAGATTGGCGTGGGAGAGCAGGTGCTGGGCGGCACGGTCGTGCTCTCGGGACGCCTTATCGTTCAGGCCCTCAAGGTGGGCGTCGACACACAGCTGGCCCAGATGCTGGAGCTCGTCGAGCAAGCGCAGCTGCAGAAGGCGTCGGTCCAACGCTTAGCAGACCGGATCTCATCCGTCTTCGTGCCGACGGTGATGGCGGGTGCGATCCTCACCTTCATCGGTTGGATCTTGATCGTGGGCTCGGTCGAATCCGCCTTCAGCGCCGCCCTGGCAGTACTCATCATCGCCTGCCCTTGCGCCCTCGGTCTCGCCACCCCGGCCGCGCTCCGGGTCGCCTCGGGGCGGGGAGCCCAGTTGGGGATCTTCTTCAAGGGACACCAGGGACTTGAGACCTCCAAGGCGGTGGACACCGTGGTCCTGGACAAGACCGGCACGGTCACCCAGGGTCGTATGGACCTGGTCGACGTTGCGGTCGTCCCAGGAGGGGATCGAAGCCAGCTCCTCTATGCCGCTGGGGCTCTAGAGCAAGCCAGTGAGCATGCGGTGGCAGCAGCGATCGCGGCCGCGGCCGCACGGGAGTTCCCCCATCTCAGCCAGGCGATCGACTTTTCCAGCCTGCCCGGTCTAGGCGCCAGCGGCGCCGTCGATGGCCACCAGATATTGGTCGGCAAGGCCCAGCTGCTGGCCCAGCATGGGGTCACCGTTCCGAAGCAGATGGTCGAGCGCTGCACCACCTGGGAGGTGATGAGCCATACCGCGGTACTGGTAGCCCGGGACGGCATTGCGATTGGGGCGGTCGCGGTCGCCGATGCCATCAAGCCCTCAGCCGCGGCAGCGGTTCTTGAGCTGCAGCGGCTAGGCCTCAACTGCATCCTCTTGACCGGGGACAACGAAGCCACCGCCCGGGCGGTCGCGGCCGAGGTGGGAATACGCGAAGTGGTCGCGGGGGCGCTCCCCCGAGAGAAGGTTCGGATCATCCGGGACCTCCAGGCCCATGGCCACCGTGTCGCCATGGTCGGGGACGGAGTCAACGACGGTCCCGCCCTGGCGCAAGCTGACCTGGGGTTGGCGATCGGGTCCGGCACCGACGTAGCCATCAATGCCGCCGACCTCATCTTGGTCAGGGACGACCTGGGCGTGGTTCCAGATGCCATCCGGCTAGCCCGCAGCACCATGCGGACGATCCGGGGCAACCTGGTTTGGGCGTTCGGCTACAACGTAGTGGCCATTCCCCTTGCTGCGTCGGGGCGGCTAGACCCCCTCATCGCCGGGGCGGCCATGGCCCTGTCCTCCGCGTTTGTGGTTTGGAACAGCTCCCGGCTGCGACGTTTCCGGGGGACGCAGGCGCCGCCTGCGCCGCCCCCAGCGGAGCTTCTAACCACGGGTGCAGGCCAGGCAGTTGCTGGTTTCGCGGAGTAGGCCCAGGACCCCATCCGCTAGCTGGGGATCCAGTGCCGGACTTGCCCTCCCCCGCAGTAGCTATCTGTGCGGCTGGACTTCGGGCAGTTCTCGGTGACCGCCCCGCCCGTGCCCGACCCCACGACGGCCGCCAGCGGTCCCACCGGGCGCAGCTCCTGCCTGCGCGTCGGCCGCTACCAAGTGGTGGCCGTGGCCATCGCGGTGGCGGCTGTGGCAACAGGTATCGCGCTGGCCGTCGGCCAAGGAGGCGTCGGGCCATCACAGAGGCGAGTCGACTTCACCGCGATGGTCGGAACCCTGCGCGCAGACCTGGGCGGATGCAACGCCAAAACATCTGTGGCGATGGCGGCGTGGCAGCGGGTCGACCGCTCCGAGGAATCCCGGGGGGCGGCGGCACGCCAGGCCCAGTTGGCCAGCCGCGCCTGCGCCCCCGCGACCGACAACTCAGTGTGGAAGCTGACGCTCTACTCGCTCCCGAGCTCCCTGGACGGGCTGCATCTCGACTACGCCGTCAGCTGCCTTGGCGTCTGGGCTCAAGAGGACGTCTCGCCGGCCATGGCCGCCGAGGCGCGGGTTCTGTTGCGGTCAAGCGACCCCGGCAGCCTCGCTAGCTACCGCAAGTTGGCAGGCTGGGCAGCCAACGAGCGCGTCATCGCCAACGCCACGCTTGGTCGTGCCGCCCAAAAGTTGGGCATCAAAGGCTTCCGCGGGATCCCGCTGACCACGCTGGCAGTCCCATCGTCCTAGTCGGCCACCCCGCCCGGAACAGCCTGGCCTTCGGTAGCGGCACCGGCCTGACCGCGGAGGTTGTTGCGGAGACTGAGGGCGCCGTGGCTGATGATCGCGGAGCGCGGCGCTTGCCGGGCCACCTGGGTGTCGTGAGTGACCACCACCAAGGTCATCCCGCGCTTTTTCCAGAGCGTCAGCATCAGATCCACGATCTCGGCCCGCGTGCCCTCGTCGAGGTTGCCGGTGGGCTCATCCGCGAGCACCACCTTGGGCTCCTTGACCAGGGCCCGGGCTATGGCCACCCGCTGCTGCTCCCCGCCAGAGAGTTCCTCAGGAAAGTGAGCGGCTCGGTCGGCTAGGCCCACCTCGGATAGGGCCGCCAGTGAGCGCGCCCGACGCTCGGCGTTGGGGACGGAGAGCGGGACCAACGCGGCCTCGACGTTCTCGGCGGCGCTCAGGGTCGGCATCAGGTTGTAGTTCTGGAAGACGAATCCGAAGTTCTGCGCCCGCACGTCGACCAGCTTGGACTCGCCGAGCCGGCCCAGGTCCTGGCCACCAAACAAGAGGCTGCCTGAAGTAGGTCGGTCAAGTCCGCCCAGCAGGAGCAGCAAGGTGGTCTTTCCGTGCCCGGTCGGTCCCTGCACCGATAGGAACTCGCCATCGCGGATGGCCAGGTTGACGTCTTTGAGCGCGGCTACAGTCCCCCTGCCCTTTGGGTAGAGCTTGGAGACATTCTTCAACTCATACATGACGACTCCGAAGGCACTTGGGGAAGGCGTTGATGGGGTTGGTGAAGGCTGTCATCGGATCTCTGCTACTCCACCCGCCGCAGAGCTTCGGCTGGACGCAACCGAGAGACCCGCCAGCCGCCCAGGATTCCAGCGAGTAGCCCACCGACCACTGCCAGACCCACTGCCAACAGCAACCACTCGGGTTGGATGGGAGCGGTGAGGTGCAGGGGCACGGTGCGGGTGGGGTTGATGGCGCCACCCGGATGGTGGAAGCCGCTAGGCGAGCCGGTCCCACTGCCGCCGAACCCTCTGCCACCGCCGAAGAAGCTGGCACCCGGTCGGGTTCCGACTCCGGCGCCCACTGTGGCGTCGAGCTTGGGCGCCAGCTTGGAC
>Ga0102924_1002806_pt1 | contig 18676 bp, 13 predicted proteins | sample PaiPotPPM11metaG_FD_80116 | JGI IMG/M metagenome (GOLD analysis project Ga0102924, IMG submission 80116) | Iron sulfur acid spring bacterial and archeal communities from Banff, Canada, to study Microbial Dark Matter (Phase II) - Paint Pots PPM... ...
ACATTACTCTCCCCAACGAGGCGCCGCTATGAAACGCGTGTCACTCGCTCTCGCCTTCCTTTGCTTCGTGTTCATCATCTATTCCGGCTTCGCGCACGCTCAGGTTTCGTTTTTCCAACCTCCGACATTCCCTGATGGCAACGGTCCTTTGTTTGTGGCGGATTTTAACGGAGACGGCAAGCCCGATCTGTTGTGTTCTTACGGCTGTCTGGACTTGGGAAATGGCGATGGAACCTTCAAAGCCATTAGGTCTCCGACAGGAACAGTGCTCGCGGTGGCTGATTTCAACGGCGACAACAAACCTGATCTGCTGGAAGAAGGAACGAATGCGTTTTCTGTACTGCTCGGAAACGGCGACGGAACCTTTCAGTCTCCCATCACTACTGCTACGGGTGGAACTTTGGAACTCCTTGCCGCCGCCGATCTCGATGGAGACGGCCACGCGGACGTGGTCGGAGTCTATGGTGCGGTATTGTACGTTTTTATCGGCAATGGCGATGGCACGTTTAAGTCAGGTGTTCCTTACAATTTGGGAACGGCATCACCGGTCACAGGAACGCTGTCCTTCGCGGATTTTAACGGCGACGGCAAGAAGGATATCGCGCTCAACATCTATGCATCCCCACAACAAGAAGTTGTCGTTTTATTGGGAAATGGCGATGGGACTTTCCAGGCACCGAAGACTTCCACAGGTGTTCCGCCAACGCCAGCCTGCACCGTTGTTGGCGATTTCAATGGCGACGGCAAACTTGACCTCGTGTCCACACTCAGCAACGCTTCTTCCGTCTACCTTCAGTTAGGGAATGGAGATGGAACATTTCAGCCCGCAACGGCAGCGTTTTCCAATTCGGGTCAGTTCGCTGCGGCTGACCTGAGGGGCGATGGCAAACTGGACTTAATTTTCGCCAATATTTTCTCGACGAACCAAAGAACCGAACCCAGTTCGCAGATTTATCTCGGAAACGGCGATGGCACGTTCTCCCAACCCAGCAGCTACGTCTCCAATTTCCCCGCTGGTACCCCGGATGGGTCGCTCGTGATCGCGGATTTTAATTCTGACGGAAAGCTGGACATCGCTTCGTCTGGTGGTATCTTGCTGGGCAACGGGGACGGAAGTTTCCAAGGAATCCCACTTGTGACCGTAAGCCCGCAACCGGTATCCGCGGTCGCCGGTGATTTTGAAAAAAACGGTAAACCGGATGCGGCGGTCGTGTCACCGGCACCAAACAACAACCAGACTTCTTACTTATACATTCTTCACAATAGTGGAAAAGGCCAACTCTCGCTGCTCCACACCTATCCCCTGTCAGCGCCTGGCTTCCAGATTCTCGTCGGCGACTTGAACGGAGATGGCAATCTCGACTTGGTGGTTATTCAAACTTGGCTACCACCGAATAGCCCGGGATACAGTGTGCTCCTGGGAAACGGTGATGGGAGTTTTCAGTCCCCGAGTTTCTATCCCGGAAATGCGTCTTTTGAAAGCGCGACCCTTGTCGACGTCAACAATGACAAGAAGCTAGATCTTGTGGAAGGAGGAGGCATGGCTTCTGTAGGAATCTCTCTCGGCAATGGGGACGGAACGTTTGGGGCCACCGTTCAATATGATGACCTGAATTCGTGGGGGTCCACGTTACTCACAGGAGATTTCAGTGGCCACGGAAATGTGGACATTGGCGTTCCGCCTCCCTATAGGACTCCTGGCACGGTCATGCTGTATGGGAATGGAGATGGCACCTTCCAGGCTGCCATTATCCCCGTTGATTTGAATACTTATATGGCGGACTCGACGTGGGATTTCAGGAACATCGGCCGAGCTGACCTGTTCAATGGAAGCGTCGCGCTGAACAATGGCGACGGCACATTCACTTTTCTACCTGCTCTTCCTTATAGTGGTTTCCCCGTTGCGAATATCAACGGCAATGGGAAGGTGGACATTCTCATTCCTAACATGCAGCAGGGGCAAACGGGCTGCCAGGCAGCCGTGGCTTTGGGCAATGGCGATGGCACCTTTGGTTCTCCCACCGATATCCCGGGAAGCGCCTGCTACCCATTCAGTCCCTCGTATCCGAATGGTGAACTGTACACCGCAGACATGAATGGTGACGGCTTACCCGACGTACTGTTCCTGTGGGGAACCGGAGTTGGAGTGCTGCTCAACATGACCGCCCCCCTCGCTCCAGATTTTTCAATTTCAGCCGCGTCCGGGTCGTCTACCAAGCAAAGCGTAACCGCCGGACAGGCGGCCAGTTTCAATGTGGCCTTTGCCCCGATCGGATCGTTCACAGGAACGGTAAGCCTGAGCTGCGCAGTTACGCCCGTAGTGACTCCTGCGCCAACCTGCAGTGTTCCCTCCTCGGTGCAGATCAGCGCCAGCGGGACGCAGACCGTAATTGTGAAGGTCGGAACCACCGCGCCCGTAACTTCAACCACCGTGCCTCACGGCACTTTCCCGGTAGGACCAATGCCGCTCGCCTGGACATTGATGTTCGTGGCGTCGGCCTGGCTGTGGGGGAGGAATCGCAAGCGCCTCCCTGCCCTTGCCGCACCCATTGTGGTACTAGCCTTTATGTTCGCCATCGGGTGCGGTGGGAATGGTTCCTCGTCATCGACTTCCGGAACACCCGCGGGAACCTACACGGCGACGATTACAGCAACCTCGGGCAGCACCACTCACAATATGGCGCTGCAGGTAGTTGTGCAGTAAGCTGCCAGGCGTCCCCGTCAGTCCGCGCAAGCAGTGCAACACTGCGGCTGCTGCCTCTTGCCCTTTGACCATCGACTTGGTTATCCTGCGTGACGCTCGATAAAATCCATCCGTCCCGCTACTGTGCTGAAGCTGGTGTACCTGTCCCGTACGGGCTCGGGCTTAGGTCAAATAAGTACATTGCAAAAAACTAATAAAGCAGGCCCCACAACTCTGATCAGCAGACGTCAGTTTATTCAGAAAGCAGGCCTGTTAGCGGCGAGTTCGGCTGCGTACTCCCTAGCGGGATGCAATTCGGCGTTCGTTATTCCCTGCTTAGGACCAGCACCGCCACCCACCCCGATTCCGGGAATGACTTACATCCGAGCATCGGAGATCGGGTGCGCTCTCGACTGCGACCTGCGAGACGGGCGTAACAAGCATACCGGCGGCCCTGCCACCGACGATGGTCCCCGAATTAATGCGGCGATGGCCGGCGCGAGAGCGGATCATCCCATCACGCTCATCATTGACGGAAGTGCGCTGATTTCCGGTCTATTTCTCCCACCGGGTGGGTATTGGAGCATCGCGGGACTGGGATGTGGTACCGGTTTTTTCGTAAAGACGGGGACCAATAACGACGGGATTCATAACGGGCCTGATGCGGTGTTGCCCGGCAATCCCGGACCGCCCGCCCCCGCCCGGGGAATGAACGTTTCTCTCAGTAACTTCACGCTGAACGGTAACCAGGGCAATGGTTTTGACGGAAATTCGACGAGCGGAATACGACAGGGCTCCGCGACGAATTGGTACTTCGGTATCTACTTAAGAAATTTGGACAATATTGTGATCGAAAACGTGGTTGTCGTGAGAACCTCGTCGTTCCACATTCGGTTTTCGAATGTTGGCCATGTCAGCGTATCAGGGTCTGTGATGCAGAGCGAAGGCTTGAGCACGGACGGACTTCATTTCGACGGTCCGGCCAACGACATTACAATTTCCAATTGTCACTTCAAGACCGGGGACGACTCGATCGCGCTGAACTGTCCGGAGGGCTACTCCGGTGACATTGCGCGAGTCGTGGTTACGGGCTGCAGATTTGACAGCTTATCGCTGATGCGGCTCTATACCCAGAACGGATACCCTAACAAATTCATCATCGATAATGTAAGCCTTAGCAATTGCAACGGCATCCTTTCTGAAGCCGCTTTCCTGATAGGACTGGCCGACGGTAGCCTTCCCAATTCTGTCGCCTCTCTGACCATCTCAGATTGCACCTTAGAAGCGCCGACGATACTCGGGGTCGCGGAAAACTTCGGGACCATCACGCTCAGCGATGTTACCTTCATGCCGTCTCAAGCAGGGGTAGTCTGGGTCCCGCCCCAAGCCAACCAAGTGTGCGGCTTTTTGCGGCCCTCCCCCCTCTATGGCAGCGAAACGTGGGTGGGATCAAACCTGATTTTCGACAATTGCACCATTAGCCGGAATGGGAGCACGCAGGCGCCTGCATCGATCCTCGCAAACAACTCGCGGATCCAATACCTCGCATTCAATGGGTTTCAGGTGCAGGATCTAGGGTCCAGCATCCCGATGCCAGTGCTGCTTGACCTCGGGCAGGGAGAAATTGGTCAACTGGATATCAATTCATTGAACAGCAACAACATCTGGGCGCCCGTTTCAGCGAGCGGATTCGCCAGCATCGGGTCCGTTTCCGGTGCAGGCGTATTGTCCACTGGCTGGGAGTTTCCAGATGCTGTGATGGCAGAGGACGTGCCCTATATCTCGGCCAACACGGGTCTGCCCGCAATAAAGATCAACGGTAGAGTCAAACCTTATCCGCAGCCCTGATCCGCTGTTCCAAGAGAGACGGAATCGGCAAATGACAACGGTGCCGGCTAAGGTTTCGACATGATTTCTGAATTAGTCTAACTTCCGGAATTGCGGGCTGTGCCCTAGCCGCTTTCGAATGAAGGCCGTCAGCGCGTCGAATCGTTTCTCGCCCAGAAGATAAGCCAGCAAGAAATATAGATGGAATAACGGGTACCTCGCAAATCCCATCCGCCCGTATCCTCGGTACAGTCTGTAGAACTCCCTCGGCGGCAACGTCAATTGATCTTTGATATAGGGATAAAAATAGTTCGCGTAATCGTGGATCACATCCTCCACAACATCAATTCCCTTGGTTTCCTTCAGATCCCGAATGATTGATAGCGCACCGCTAATCATATTAAGTCGGGCCTGTGGAGTGTACCGGCCGGGAACGTACTTGCCCTTTTCTTTGGCGCTGTTTCCGAATTCCGGCTGTCCATTCCGGCAAAGGATGAGCACTTTGGGAGTGCAGACTGCCGTCCTGTTGATCAAAACATTCGCCGTAAGGTGCATTTGGTAGTAGAGGGTTCCATCAAATTTAGTGGTTGCCGCATCGGCTGCACTATCGCGATGAACGATGTAGCCGGCCAAGACTCCGGAACGCCGGAATGCAAACCGAATGGCCGCAACGCCCGCCGGGAATGGTTTCTCCTCATTGAACCAGCGAATTTCCTGGTTCACTTTGTCAGGGGTTTCGTCGAACCAACCGTAGCTCTTCAGTACGAGGCCAACATTTGGGTAGCGGCGGATCACGCTGGCCACATTCTCCAGCGCTCCTGCACACATGATGTCGTCATTTCCCATGAAAAAGCAAAATATGCCCGACGCTTTTTCAACCAAATTGCGGATATTGCCGTCGTAGCCCAGGTTCTCGGCATTTTCAAAGTATCGAAGCACTCCAGGGTATCGCGATTGGAAGTCGCGCACGATCGTCGCAATTTGCTCGCGTTCTCGCGACCGGTCTTCGCAAATGACTATCTCAAAATCCTTGAAGTCTTGCGCGAAAATCGACTCCAGAAGAGCAGTGAGATGTTGCGCCCGATTGTAAGCCGGAATGCAGACGGAGAAGAGCTTGCGAGCCTCAGCCATATCTTTCCCATATCCCCGTCTTGAGATTGAAACATTTGATGGGCTTGGCTGGAGCGCCCGCAACCATCGTATTCGCAGAAACCACCCCACGAACTACTGAGTTTGCGCCGATGATTGCGCCGTTCCCAATCGTGGCAGGTCCAACGATGACTGTGTTATCACCGATCCAGACATTTTCTCCGATTACCACGGGGCCGCCTCCGCCCAGCTGGCGTTGGGCTGGCGGTTCCTCCGGACTGCTCTGCGCGTCTCCGCTGTATATTCCGTGATTATGATCAGAAACGTAGATCTTGCTACCAAAAAGACAGCGGCTACCGATCGAAACGCTGGCTATCGAAGAGATGTGCACCGCATCGGAAAAACAAACCTCATCCCCAATGGTTATCTCAGGATGGAAGCTCTGCGACCGATAGGACGTCACGGCCTCCAACCAGAGATTGCGCTCTGCATAGATGCCCCTGCCGAAAGAAATGTGGCGTCCGCCCCGGACGCGGCAACCCGGCCCAAGATGGAGGCCGGGAGCTCCAAGCATTCGAGCCAGGACGAAACTCGATGTCCGGCGCCACAGGCGATGCCCCATGAGCAGTATCGCAATCGCACCGGGATTTGCTCCGAAGAGCTGGGAGACATTGCTCACAGTCTTTTTCATCATCGAATGGGTTTGCTGCGGCTTGGCCAATCGCATTTTACAGGAAGGTGCGATCGAGCATTCCTCCGTTTAGATATACGATTCGAACTGGTCGGTTATAATCCGAGCACGTCCGACTCTGTCGGCGAGCTTCGACCTGCCGTGAACATGAGTAGGTACCTGGAAAAAACTCCAATTGACACACCGTCGGGTCGCCTCCGGTTTCGAGAGATACCAAATAGCAGAAAAGCTTCGGCCCCCTGCCGTGGAACTGCTTCTCTGTAGCTTCAAAGAAAGTGAGCTCGTAGTTGATCTGAGGCCGGATCCGGCGAAAATTTGGCGAACCTCAGCGTCGGCGGTGCTTCCCTTTTTCAAGCTCCGGGGATCCGCAGCCGCGCGTATTTGTATGACCAAAAGGTGATCATGAGCAAAGTAACTCCACTCTTGCTATGTGAAGGAGTGCTCGTTTTTAGTTTGGCGTGTGGGTCCACGCCGAAAACAACCTGCGGAACAACCCTGAAGAACACCGACGCAAACGCTTCGATCGTATATGCCCAGCCCGGCCAAACCGTTAAGGAGGCAGTCGACAGTCTCCCGCAGGATGGGGGAACGGTGTGCTTGGGGATTGGAAAGTGGGCGAGCGGTTACAACTCGACCTTCATTTCGAAGCAACATGTCACAATTCAGGGCTCGGGCATGCCAGGTTACAACCCCAACTTTACCGCCATGAGTGGCGGAACAATCGTGCAGGGGCAACTGTCTGCGTCATCGGGTGCCGATTATCTCACTGTGCAAGATCTCGGCGTAGACGCAGGATCGTCGTATATCAATTCCGAAAATGGCGGAGTCGCAACAAACGCCTTTGCGATCTTCAACAACGGCGAGGTGGTCGGGGCTCCGCCAGTCGAGTCCCCACGGGTTGAGAATGTCTCCTGCCTCGGTTACAGCCCAACTGCCCAAGCCCACTGCATGCTCATTGAAAACGTGAATCAGGCCTACATCCACAATGTGGTCGCGGTAATGAACCTGCACGGTCTGGTCCTCAAGGGAACGAACTCGGTCGTTGACGGAGTTGTTTCACGAGGGCACAGCATAACGTCAGTGATCGTCAAATCGGATAATTATGCGCCAGCTTCGCAGGACAATCTTTCGAATATCACGATAGAGCCGCTCATCTATCCGGGAGATACGAGGGGCGTGAGCGTTATTGGGGTGGATGCCCCAATATCTGGAATCAACATTTCGAACGTTCAAATCCACAGTCCACTGGGGTGGGGAATCCACGTCCAAGGGGCAAGCCCCACGACGCCAGCAAGCGACATAAGCTTTTCTGCCATCTCGATTGATTATCAGGGCCGGAGTCCGACCTCCGATTACTGCGTACAGTTGGTTGAGTACGTTAGCGATGTGAACATCGACAACCTCGATTGTTCGAATATGTGGGCGGGGATTGCCCCTTACCTTCCGGCAACCGGCGCATTCTCTGATTTCAAAGTGACCAACTCGCAATTCATAAACGTCGCGACCAACGGCGTAGAAACCTATGGCCTATGGAATATCTCCAACAGCACCTTCGGTTCGATCGACGGCAACGGCATCGTGGCCGACTCTGGAGTAACAACGGTTTCAGGGAATATCTTCACCAACATCGGAGGGACCGATCTGTATTCCGCCGGAGGAACCTTTGTCGTGCTGATGCCCTAAGCGCTGGACTGCCATTGCTGGGGAGGGCTGTGGATTCACAGTTATCTGGGAACCGTTCACACGTTTCTGCTGTTTGTGACTTTTGTGGTTCCGGCAGCAGTTTGTCGAGCAACCGTAACATCTTTGATAAGAGTATTCCTTGGACGGTTATACCGTTTCCGCGCACGTAAAGAGGGTTCATCGGACCCGCGATGGTACTGCCCTCAAAAGTACTATTCGGTAGCGGCCAGGATGGGCCGCCTGAGGCGCGGTCGATTCTCGCTGTGAATCCGGCCGCTCCACGGCCGCTTTCGAAATGGTTATTACGGGTGTGGATACCGAGGACACTGGCGTCGGATTAAGGCCAGAGTTCTGCCCTCATCGTTGACATCACTGCTGCCACGTCACTCCTGGGTAAAGGCTTGGAACCCGAACACCACGATAGGCACTCGCACCGGTAACAGTCATTTGCCAAACGGCTTGCGGAGTCTCGGTCTGGGTCACTTCCATGATCAGGGATGACGTCGCGAATCCGAACGCTGCGCTGCTGTCGAATTCGACGTTGCCGTTGCTCGTAACATCGATACTGCCTCCCCAAAAGGAGAAGAAGCCGGGGGAAAACTGCCATTGCAAGCTTGCGACGTTTGTGCTCTCGTCAATTTGGAAGATGGTGGCGCGAGTATAGCAGTTAGTTACCGGTGGTATTGGCGGACTGCACGGTGTTCCATCAGAGGCAATCCGAAGGTCCCCATCGTCGTAGATGGCCAAGGTCGTCTTGGAGCCGGTAACGTTCAAAATATTCGGATAATGTTGCGCATAAAACCACTGACTAGAATCAGCGCCCAACAATGTGAAGTCTCCGCCTTCTCCCAGGTGCCAGATGATATTCCCCGTGCCGGCGCCGTTCGCGTAATCGATCTTCAGAATCCAACTCTGGTTACGCTGCGAAAGCAACAGATTGCCGTCCGCTGTGTACACCAATGCATTGCTGTGGGTCCAATCCGGCAAACCAAAAAGAGCACGACAGGGGTCCTCGTGATCGAAAGCCGACCAGGCCCAGACCACGTTTCCACTGGGATCGATGTCCATTAGAATGTCTCCCTGCACGCTTACCGTCCCTTGGGCGCACTGCAGACCCGTCAAGCTCTCAGTTACATTAGCGAGCGCGATCCAGTGTCCATTGGGAAGAAGCAGCATGTCATGGTGCAAATTATCGATGGGAGGAAAAGAATAGCCGTGAGCCTGAAGCGATTGGTCCAATTGTGTGCTAGTGACGCTCCGAATCGTGTTGCATGCCAGGTCAACTTCTGCCAACGCCGAACCTTGGAGCAAAAAGTAGTGGCCGTTTGGCAGAGGTTTGACCGGAATCGCTTGGCCGGGGCAGTACCAGATAACGTTGCCTTGAAGATCGGTAGCCACCGCATTTAATGTGTTCGGGACCGAGTTATTGAGAAGGCTGAGCAATTCTGCGCCTGGTGCCGGTGAACCGGCGGCAGGAGTCTTGGTGACGCTGAATTGCGGCACGACATACGTACCAGGAATCGCGCCTGTTTTGAAGGTCTGATCCTGGTCGACCCACGAGCCGTTCGGCCAGCTGGCGTGCGCGCGCATATGGTACGTCGTCTGCGGTTTCATGCCTGCGACGAGAATGTTGAGATTCTGGACTGCCAGACCTCGTGTCGAGCTCGTCGTGACCGACGTCTGCCGACCGTATGTCGTGTCGGTCCCGAACTCGACCCAAGCGGACAATGCAGAGTCAAAATGCGAAACGCTGTATTGCGCGACCAGCGGGTGCGCACTGCCGGTGACCGAACCCACGGGCGGCGGCACGATGCCACTCCCGCCACAGCCAAGCGATGCTAGTGTGAGCAAAACACACACCGAGGAGTACAGGTCTCGCACTTTAATTTTCATCAACTTCCCCCCTGCCTACTGGTAACACCTGATTGTGCACACGGCGAACACCGCGATGTGCCAACCTTTTTCTCGCACTACAGGTCGTTCTGTCAAGCAAGAGTTCCGGGCATTAGCCAAATTGAATCAGATCGTGCACCTTCGCCGCGGTGCTTGACCATGAGAATTCAGCGGCTCGAATCAGGCCTTTCCGACGGAGTTGTTGACGCAACGAAGTGTCGCTCACAATCCGTTCCATCGCAGCTGCGATCTGATCCACGGACGTGGGGTCCACTAGCAGCGCTGCATCGCCCGCCACCTCGGGCATTGCGGTGACATTAGCGGTCGCCACGGGGATCCCGCAAGCCATCGCTTCCAAGACCGGCAGCCCGAATCCCTCGTAAAGCGAAGGAAAAATCATCGCTTGAGCGCCCCGGTACAGGGATGGGAGCTTCGATTCGGGCACAACGCCAACGAAATCGACCCGAGAACTTAGAGGATGGCATGAGATTCGTTTCGCCAAATCGACGCTAAGATCTCCGGTGAATACAAGATGGATATCTGCACCTAGGTCAGCCTCAGCGAATGCTTCCAACAATCGGAACTCGTTCTTGTGCCGTTTGCGGTTGCTAACGCATAAAACATACGGAAACGGAAGTCCAAACATTTCTCCCTCAGGCTGATATGCCGGATCAACTCCGCAGCCAACGTTGAATACTTTGGTCGACGGCACCCCAGACCAATCGATGATTTGCCCGCGGGTAAAGTCTGAGACTGTCAGGATTCTCGCGGCACGCCGACAGGCTCGCTTCATAACAGTTGCGTAGTACAACTGGATACTTGCGCTCGTGTTCTCGGGACAGTGAACGTGACTCAAGTCATGAATCGTAAAAACAAAGGGGGAAGGACAAAAGAGTGGACTGTTATAGCCTGGGGAGAAGAACAGATCATTTCGATCGAGTCGTCGGAGAGCCTGTCCGAGAAACCAGGAATCAAATGGCTCCGCCGGACTCGACGCCAGTGAAATCGGAACATAATCAAGTTCATCAAGGACATGCCGCGCAAAACGTCCGATACCGTGGTAACCAATCCATCGTTGATCGGCATAGATCATGATCGGTTCGTACAATTTTCAGCCGAGTGGCATCGGCGTCTGCGGGTCGCCCGAATTCCTACCTGCATGACAGAGACATCTGCAGACGCGCCCTGCAGAAGCGCATGGCGCTACCTGGGGTAAAGTTTCTCTCGCTGTCGCAAGCGTTGATGAAACCAATGATGTCGGCACTCACGGATGGCGCGCTTTACGCATTCTTAATTTCCGTCAGCGACGGTTGAAATTGTTGCGATTTTCGTACTGAAGGTGACCATTGGATTTCTGGGGAGCCAGTTTAATGTTGACCATCAACGACGCATTCCCTCCCGCATGTATGGTGCCCCTTCCTAACCAAGTATTCTGTTCGATGAAAACGTTAGAGGTGGGAATCGCCTTGTTGCCCTCATAGTCTATATAGAGCCGTCCCCCGGGTTTAAATGTGTTTCCAGAGACTCTCACGTTATTGGCCCTTATATAGAGTGACCCGGCACTGGCGGCGCCAAAGGTATTTCCGGTGAGGGTAATATTGGACGCTGGTGCGTTACCGTATCCGTTGATGTCGATGTTGGCCGCAAAAGACTTGCCAGCAGTATTTTCAAAGTCGTTTCCGATTACATTTAGGTTGGAGGGAACACCACCGCCGTACACTAGGACTCGAAATGCTGGATTAACGTTGGGAGTACCAACCCTGGAGCGAACCACGTTGTTTTCTATGGTGACGTTAGAAGGGCCCGACATGTCGATCCCAATCCGGTCGTCGGTCAGCTCGTTTTGCTGGATGGTTGCTCCCGAAAGCAAATAAGTTTTGTTTTCGCTCGTCAAAGCGATGGCCGCGTCACTTCGGTTGGAAACGTGATTGTTTTCAATGGTGATCTTAGTGACCTTGCCGCCTACGTGGATTCCATCCCAATTTGAATATGCCTTAGGACTCGAAACCGTGTTTCCGGAGATGTTGACATCTGACAACGAACCCGATCCACTCGAATAGAAGACCGAGATGCCCCATACCGAATTGTTGATCGTGCAATTTCGTACGGCAACACCGCTGTGAGCGGCAGTATCCTTAGGAGTGGAAATGTACAAAATTCCCGATATATCGGGACCACTGCGGCCGATGTTGGATACAACATCGATTTCGACATTATCCCAGGAAACGTCGGATGCATCCCGAGCCACAAAGACCGAGCCGGCTTCGTGAGGCACAACAATCTTTCCAGCACCCCTCCAGTGCACCCCACTCCCGTTGGTGACCGTCCCAGTGATTTCACAGTTCCCAGAGAACTCGATTTCGACAGGCTTTCCACTCTTGGCGTACGTCGCTGTGGCCGCGTCTGCTGCTTTCTGAAACGCAGCTGTGTCGTCAGTGCCGGTCTTGCCATTCCAGTTGCAAGCCGCGCCGTAACTGCTCACATTAATTGCCTGGCTAAACAATGGTGTAGCCACGGCAACCGCAATCATGCCCAGAAGAAACCGAAACCTTTGGGTCCCTTTTAGACTTCTGGAGTAAATCGGTCGAGTGCGAAATTGTTCCATGTCGAAGGCATCCCCTCTAACGCGTTTCGCGAGGCACAGAGCTAAATTCTGATGCCAAAATACCGAACCCCGAAAAAATATATTCGCGATCCCGTCGGACCGCTCCATCATCCATCGTTGAGGTTCAACTCGCATAAATCGAACCGCGCGCGTTGGGGTGAGAACCGTGCAGTCAGCGCCTGGCATCCTCATACCCTCTAATCTGTCTCCCGGTGAACTCCGCCATGTTTTCGCCGTCGTTCCAGGCACGATACCACTTCATCGTCCACTCCAGAGCCGTTTCGATATCGAGCCGTGGTCTCCACCCGAGTTCGACTCGCGCCTTGCTGGCGTCGAGCCTGAGAATATGGTCCTCGTGCACACTGGGAACGGAATCGCGTGTCCACGACGCACCAGCACCCCACATCTGCACAAGCTTGTTGGCAATGCGCTCAACCGGCCAAATATCCTCATCGCTCGGTCCGAAGTTGAACGCGGTAGCGAATTCTGCCTCTTGGGCGAGAAGTTCCTGAGCCAGCATCATGTAACCGTGCAGCGACTCGAGCACGTGTTGCCAAGGGCGGATGGCGTTGGGCCGCCTGATCAGAACGGGTTGTCCCGAACGGAATCCGCGGACCAGATCAGGAATCAGCCTGTCTTCGGACCAGTCACCTCCACCAATGACATTTCCAGCGCGCGCAGTGGCCAGGGCCACATGGTGTTCGTGCAGCCGCTCGCGGGGGAAGAATGAGGTCCGGTAGGCGGCACTGACAATTTCCGCGCAGGCTTTGCTCGAAGCATATGGGTCATGTCCGCCAAGCGGATCGTTTTCACGATAGGGCCAGATCCATTCCTGATTCTGATAACACTTGTCTGTCGTGACACACACCACTGCGCGCACGCTCGGCGTCTTGCGAACAGCCTCCAGGACATTCACTGTCCCCATGACGTTCGTAGCGTACGTACCCACAGGGTCCGAGTACGATCTGCGAACGAGTGGCTGCGCCGCCAAATGAAAGACCACTTCCGGCTTGAACTCCGTTATCGAGGCCTCAAGCTTGCCATAGTCACGGACGTCGCCGCGAACATCCTCCATAACGCTGCCGACGGCGGCCAAGGTGAACATGTTGGGTTCGGTATAGGGATCGAGAGCGTATCCGCGAATTTGCGCTCCCAGTCGATGTAGCCACAACGACAGCCAACTCCCCTTGAATCCCGTGTGACCGGTAAGAAAAACACGACGCCCCCGCCAGGTTTTCACCAAGTCTTCCAGGGTGCCCTCCCGTCAGCCCACAGTTCCTCCAGTCGCTGCTTATCGCGTAGAGTATCCATCGCCTGCCAGAATCCACGGTGTTGAAATGCATGCACCTGGCGGCGTGCCGTGAGTCTGTCCATCGGCTCTCGTTCAAACATCCACGAATCGTTTTGAACTTCATTCAGGGCGGCGGGTGACAGCACGAAGAAGCCGCCATTGATCCATCCGCCTTCGCCCTGCGCCTTTTCCTGGAACGAAGTAATCGCCGTCCCATCCAGACCCAACGCACCGAAGCGCGCCGGAGGCTGCACAGCCGTAATTGTTACCTGACCGCCATGTTTTCCGTGGAACGCAATGCTCGCCGAGATATCAACGTCGCTCAAACCGTCTCCGTACGTCATACAGAAGGCGTCATCATCCTCGATATAGCCAGCCACCTTCTTCAACCGCCCGCCAGTACCCGTCTGATCGCCGGTATCGACAAGCGTTACCTTCCACGGTTCTGCCACGCTCTGGTGAACTTCCATCGAACGCTTCTGCATGTCAAAAGTTACGTCAGACATGTGAAGCAGATAATTCGCAAAATACTCCTTGATCATGTAACCCTTGTATCCGCAGCAGATGATGAAATCGTTGATCCCATGATGCGAATACAGCTTCAGGATGTGCCAGAGGATCGGCCGGCCGCCAATCTCAACCATAGGCTTGGGACGGATGGTTGTTTCTTCGCTGAGCCGCGTTCCCATGCCGCCTGCAAGAATCACTGCCTTCATTCGTTCTCCCAATGCCCTTCGTTAAGGCGATTGCCTGCAAAGCATGCGAACCAGCACATCGATTTTTTCCTCGCTCATTTATTTGCGAATGGTGAGGAATCAATGCTTATCATAAGCTTGCATGGAGAGCAATCACCTGCCAAGACGCATGCCCTGAAACAGCCTGAATGGTATGATTTCGAATACCCTCGGAACCATGGCGGATAAGGCAACCCAGCTTCGCAGTCAGATTCTCGACCTGACCGCTCAATTTTGTTCGGAACTATCTTCCACTCGAGATTTTGTCCCCGGTGTTTCACCCGTTCCAGTATCCGGCAAAGTAATCGATGGTGCCGATGTGAGTGCGGTCGTGGATTCGGCTCTCGATAGCTGGTTTACGACAGGCCGCTTCGCAGAAACCTTCGAAAGAAATCTTGCGCGGTTTGTGGGCGTCCGATCTGCTTCGCTGGTCAACTCGGGTTCGTCGGCGAATCTTTTGGCGCTCAGCGCGCTGACTTCGCCAAAGCTCGGCGATCGCCAGCTAAAGCCGGGCGACGAAGTGATTACCGTGGCCGCTGGTTTTCCGACGACGGTAAACCCGATCTTCCAGAACCGGTTGGTGCCGGTTTTCGTGGACGTCACTGTGCCGCAGTATGAGATCGACGTGCGCCAACTGGAAGAGGCACGCAGCGATCGGACACGCGCGGTGTTCATCGCCCATACTCTGGGAAATGTTTTCGATCTCGATGCAGTCACCGCCTTTACGCGCAAGCATGATCTCTGGCTGATCGAAGATTGCTGCGATGCCCTCGGTTCGACGTATAAGGGACAAAAGGCGGGCACCTTAGGCGATATCGCTACTTTGAGTTTTTATCCCGCGCATCACATCACCACGGGAGAAGGCGGAGCCGTCCTGACGGATAAGCCTGCCTTGCAGACGCTCATCGAATCTTTTCGCGATTGGGGTCGCGACTGCTGGTGCGAACCCGGCAAGGACAATACTTGTGGCAAGCGTTTTGAGTGGCAGCTAGGCTCGCTGCCGTGCGGCTACGATCACAAGTACACGTACTCGCACATTGGGTACAACTTGAAAGCCACCGATATGCAAGCCGCTCTCGGAGCTTCCCAACTCACCAAACTGCCCGAGTTTATCGCGCGCCGTAAGGCGAATTTTCAACATCTGAAGAACGCGCTGAAGGGGCTGGATGATTGTCTGATTCTGCCGGAAGCAACACCGCATTCGGACCCATCGTGGTTTGGCTTTCCCATCGCCGTGAGGGAGAACGCGCCATTTCGGCGAGAGGATCTGATTCGCGCGCTAGAGGCCAGCAAAATCGGTACACGCCTTCTCTTCGGCGGCAATCTTTTGCGACAGCCTGCCTATCAGGATTGCCAGTATCGCGTCGTGGGAAATCTGCGCAACACTGACTTTGTGATGAACAACGTATTTTGGGTAGGCGTTTACCCAGGGCTGACGCAGCCGATGCTTGACTACGTGGCAGCGACCATCACAGCATTCGTCGCCCAATCAAAATCGCGACGCGGGGCGACGCAGTCTACCGTTGTGCAACTCGGCTAAGAAATAAAGCTGAAACTGGACCAGGAGCCTATTGACGCCTAGGCAACGGTGGCTGCGTCCTCAGTTGCGTGCCAGAGCTTTCGGTACTTTCGGAACTTGTATGTGGACCACACCAGTCCAAGAATATTGCCAATACAGCAACTCGCAGCGATCCCCCTCGCCCCGTAGTATCGCCCGAAAGTCAGTGTGGTGATGGTGACCGTCACCGCTCCTACAACAGAATTGATGAAAAATACTTCTTGTTTATGTGCACGAAGGTAAAAAGCTTCGGCAAAGACGATGACATTGACAATCATGTACACGAGCAAAAGCCCAAGGGTCAACGGATCAAGGAGACGTAGGGCAAAGCGAAAATGAAGTAAATTCAGATATTCACATCCGACCCATGCCGTCATAGCCCCGGCAATCGAGACGGCAACGGTCTGGCGCAGCGCTCGAAAGAACGTATTGTCCAAAGCTCCATACTCTTTGCGGGCTATGAGGGATCCAAACGGCGCAGACTTTGTGCTCACCCAAGACACGGCAATGTTCTGAATCGCATTTACGAGACTGAGAGTCATTCCCATCTGACCGGCTTCTACAGGACCTCGATACGCAAACAGAACTGGATTGAAAAGCCAATATATGAAGTAGCCGCAAAACCAGCTGACGGCGATTCTCCACTGGAACGGCCAGACCTCGTCAACCCACCGGATCCGGTCGACACCGGCATGAAATCGAAGCAATCCGAGCAATAGTTTTCGCTTGCCCAATAGCCACACCAGGGCGCTGGACGCCATCCCCAACAACATCATGGAAGGCGCAAACAGCCCGCGATGACTTGCTAGAGCGCCCCATGCCAACACGCTTCCGGTAACGGATTGCATAAAGCGGAGGCGGGCAACTTCCGGCACATATCCGCAGCCTTCGAGAAAAGACAGAAACGGATCAATTTGGAAGTTAAGCGCCGCCATAAGAGCAGCGAAGCACCACGGAAAGCGCCAAAAAACCACGGGGCCCGCCTGCTGGTGTGTAGAAAAGAAATGAAAGCCAACCGGGATCAGGGTCGCGGCCAGAAGCACGGCAGCCACCGAATACCAACGAACCGACTTTTGGATTACAGAAGCGAGCCGGGCGTGGGCAACTGGGTCCCCTGTAATTTCATAGTCAGCCGAGATCGAGAGCCGGGCGCGTTCGTGACTCGCCATCTGCAGAATCACAAACGAGAAGCCCAACTCAAAAATCATCTGCATCGCGACCAGACTGCCAAAGGTGTAGTAGTATCCCTGCTCCGCAGGGCTTAGGAACCGTGCGATCAGGAAAACAGTGACAAGCCCCGCAGCACTACTCCAGAATCTGGCCAGGACAGTGAACCCCACTGCTCGGTCCAGCCCAAGGACGGTTCGCAGCCAATGACGAATGCGTGCCGAACCGGATGGGTTGAAGCGCGCAGACTCCACTTCGGGGGGACCTTTAGACACTCAGCGGGCTCCCCGAACAAGTGGGGCCGACCCAAACAGAAATGTGGTTAGCCAACACGAACGTGCGGCGAATGGGGCTCGCGTGTTTTGGAGGGGAAGGTGGCAGCTGACAAAATCCGCGATCAGCCCCCCGCAGGGCTTATTGTGGGAATCGATTTGTCTAGCTTCGCGCTTTCGCATTCCGTTCAACTCTTAATTTCAAGAATTCTAATACTTGGATGCGCTGGCCTGTTGTTGATAGTTGGTGTAGTCTGCGCGAAAGCTAAGCCAAGTTTTCCCGAACTCGTTGTCTCCTGGAGTGCGAAGGGCGTGGGAAGTACGATGCCCGCTCGCGGATGAAGAACCTTTCGTTTCCGCATGAGGATCTATCTCCTCCTAGTTTCCAATCCCCAGTCGCACCACTACCAGAGTTCCATCGTCATAGAGACGGGTATCGCTTTGCGCCAGCAAGAGGAGATTGTGCCGTACGTCTCGAGAAACCATCCATTCCATTCGGCTAAAGGGATAGACCTCATGTATGTGGTGAAAAATGACATCGCGCAATGTGACATCCAAGATCGGGGCACGAAAAAAATCACCAATATCCTCATTGTTATTTGTCAGACGACGGTCGCAAAGAAAATACTTGATACCATGATTGAGAAAATAGTCGCGGACTGGATCAGGCCCTTTTCCGACGGGTATTCCCGGCGCCCAGCCCGCCATACCGGGAAAATCAGAGATCAGAACGGTGTTACGGCGGAAGTCATATACGTGGGCAAACAACGTGGCCTCAAGCATTTGCTCGCCACGGGGGACTGTGTTCTGCGCGAGTCGAGCCCTTTTTTCTTCCTCCGCGATCTTCCGCTTGTCTAGGAACAGTTGGTCATAGCTGAGGCTATCCACTCTTGCCATGCCAGCCGCCGCTTCGAGACGATGTAACGAGAACTGATACCCATGGTAGTGCACAGCCAAGATCACCACAATGGCGGCAAACCAGAGGAGCAGCATCGCCTTCGCAGTTCCGAGCCAGCGGCGGTCTGCGGAATCTGGCGGCCGCTTCGCTAGAAGCAATGCCGAGAACATAAGGAGCGCTGGGGCCTGAAATGGCAGAGAAAACCGGTCGACGCCTTCACCGCCCGTCGAGAATCCAATGAGAGTTGTGGCGGTCAGAGTTGCTGCCATAAAAGCGATCACAGAG
>Ga0102924_1002807_pt1 | contig 18668 bp, 16 predicted proteins | sample PaiPotPPM11metaG_FD_80116 | JGI IMG/M metagenome (GOLD analysis project Ga0102924, IMG submission 80116) | Iron sulfur acid spring bacterial and archeal communities from Banff, Canada, to study Microbial Dark Matter (Phase II) - Paint Pots PPM... ...
GATCAGCTCCGCTCGACGCGCACCTGCACCGGGGTGCCGTCGACGTCGAGCACCGCGAAGCCGTCCCCGCCCTCCGCGGCCGGCTCGGTGACCTCGAAGCTGGTGGCCAGCACCTCGGCCGCGATCCACTCGGCGTGGCGCCGGGCCGCCGCCGCGACCGGGCCGGTCGTGCGCAGCTCGACCCGCACCCGGTCGGCGAGGTCGAGCCCGAGCGCCTTGCGGTGCTCGTTCAGGGCCCGGGCGAGCTCCCGGGCCAGGCCCTCGGCGCGCAGCTCGTCGTCAAGCGCGGTGTCGAGCGCCACTGCCAGCCCGCCGTCCTCGGCCAGGGTCAGCTCGGCGTGGGTGCGGGCCCGGACCTCCACGTCGTCGGGGCCGAGCTCCACCTCCTCGCCGTCGACCGGCACCACCACCCGGCCGTCGCGCAGCAGCGCCTCCCGCAGCGCGCTCCCGTCGGCGGCCGCGAGCGCGTCCTTGAGCGCCGGCAGCCGGGCGCCGAGGCGAGGCCCGAGCCGCCGGAAGTTCGGCGCCACCCCGTAGTCGAGCAGGCCCTCGAGGTCGGCGACCGGCTCGAGCGTCTTCACGTTCAGCTCCGACGCCACCTCGTCGGCCAGCTCGTCGCGCAGCGTCTCGCCGGCCGGCAGGAGCACGAGCGCCCGCCGGAGCGGCTGGCGGACCTTGACGCCGGCCTCGTTGCGGGCCGCCAGCCCGAGCGTGACGAGCCGCCGCGTGAACGCCATGTCGGCCTCGAGCGCCGCGTCGACCGCGTCGACGTCGGCGGCCGGCCAGTCGGCGAGATGCACCGACCGCGCGCTCGGCGCGACGACCCGGTGGAGCTCGTCGGCCACGAAGGGGCAGAAGGGGGCGAGCAGCAGGCTGATGGTCACCAGGCACTCGTGCAGGGTCGCCGGCGCGCGCTCGTCGGCCGACCGCCAGAAGCGGGGCCGGGACCGCCGCACGTACCAGTTCGACAGGTCGTCCACGAGCCGCTCGAGGGCCTGCGCGGCGCGCAGGGCGTCGAAGCCCTCCAGGGCGTCGGTCACCTCGCCGACGGTGGCGTGGAGCCGGGAGCGGATCCAGCGGTCGAGCACGTGCGACGGGCGCTCCGGTGGGCCCGGCACCCAGCCGTCGAGGTTGGCGTAGGTGACGAAGAACGACGCCGTGTTCCACAGCGTGAGGAGGAACCGGCGGGTCGACTCGTCGATCATCTGGGTGTCGACCCGGCGGCTCGTCCACGGCGAGCCGGCCGCGAAGAAGTACCAGCGGAGCGCGTCGGCGCCCTGGCGGCGCAGGATCGTCCACGGGTCGACCACGTTCCCGCGGGACTTCGACATCTTCTGGCCGTCCCTGTCGACGATGTGGCCGAGACAGACGACGTGGCGGTACGGGGTGTGGCCGAACACGAGCGTGTTCACGGCCAGCAGCGAGTAGAACCAGCCCCGGGTCTGGTCGATCGCCTCGCAGATGAAGTCGGCGGGGAAGCGGCGCTCGAACACGTCGGTGTGCTCGAACGGGTAGTGCCACTGCGACGCCGGCATGGCGCCGGAGTCGAACCAGGCGTCGAGCACCGCCTCGACCCGGCGGGCCCGCCCACCGCAGGTCGGACACGCGATCGTCACCTCGTCGAGGTCGGGTCGGTGCAGGTCGAGCCCGGCGAGGTCGCGGCCGGCCCGCTCGGCGAGCTCGGCGACCGACCCGACGCAGGTGTCGTGGCTGTTGGCGCAGCGCCAGAACGGCAGCGGCGTGCCCCAGAACCGGTCCCGGGAGAGCGCCCAGTCCACGTTGTTCTCGAGCCAGTCGCCGAAGCGGCCGTGCTTGATGTGCCCGGGATGCCAGTCGACGGTCTCGTTCTCGCGCAGCAGGTCGGCCCGCCGCTCCGACGTGCGCGCGAACCAGGTCGGCTTCGCCAAGTAGATGAGGGGCGTCGAGCAGCGCCAGCAGTGCGGGTACGAGTGCTCGTAGTCGACGACCCGCTCCAGGCGGCCGCGCCGGGCCAGGTCGTCGATGAGGTCGGGGTCGGCGTCCTTCACGAACCGCCCCGCGTACGGCGGGACCGACGCGTCGAAGCGGGCGGTGGCGTCGACCGGGTTCAGCACGGGCAGCCCCTCGGCCTCGCCGACCTGGCGGTCGACCTCGCCGAACGCGGGCGCCAGGTGGACGATGCCGGACCCGTCCTCGAGAGTCACGAAGTCGGCCGCCACCACACGGGACGCGTCGGGGGCGAGGGGCAGGAGGTCGAACGGCCGCTCGTAGTGCCGGCCGACGAGCGCGCCGACCGGCACGTCGCCGACCACGGTCGCGTCCTCGCCGAGGACGTCCGCCACCCGGTCGGCGGCGAGGATGACGTCCCGCCGCCCGTCGTCGCCGCGGACGCGCACGTACCGGATCTGCTCGCCCACCGCGGCGGCGACGTTGGAGATCAGCGTCCACGGCGTGGTCGTCCACACCAGCAGGTCGGCGTCGTCGTCGACGAGCGGGAAGCGCACGTAGACCGACGGCTCGGTGATGTCCTCGTAGCCGAGCGCGACCTCGTGGCTCGACAGCGCGGTGCCGCACCGGCCGCAGTAGGGGACGACCTTGAACCCCTCGTAGATGAGGCCGGCCTCCCACAGCTGCTGGAGCTGCCACCAGACGCTCTCGATGTACTCGTTGGTCAGGGTCCAGTACGCGTTGGCGGTGTCGAGCCACATGCCGATGCGGGTCGTGAGCGCCGACCAGTCCTCGACGTAGCGGTGCACCGACTCGCGGCAGCGCTGGTTGAACGCCGCCACGCCGTACTCCTCGATCTCGGGCTTGCCGGAGAAGCCGAGCTCCTTCTCGACCTCGAGCTCCACCGGCAGCCCGTGGCAGTCCCACCCGCCCTTCCGCTCCACGTACCGGCCCCGCATGGTGTGGAAGCGCGGGTAGAGGTCCTTGAAGACCCGCGCCCAGACGCTGTGCAGGCCTGGCTTGCCGTTGGCGGTCGGCGGGCCCTCGTAGAACACCCACTCCGGCGCGCCGTCGCGGCGGCGCAGGCTCTCGCCGAACACGTCGTCCTCGGCCCAGCGCCGCAGCACCGCGTCCTCGAGCGCGACGAGGTCGACGTCGTGGGGGAGCGCTTCGAACGCCATCGTCGGCGAGCGTATCGTGAGCCCCTTCGCGGGCCGTCCGAGATCGGAGCCGGGTGAGCGACATCGACGACCTGTACGTGCTCGACGGCGAGAACGTGGTCCTCGCCGTGCACGTGCAGCCCCGCGCCGGGCGCAGCGCGGTCCTCGGCCGGCACGGCAACGCGCTCCGACTGCGCGTCGCCGCGCCACCGGTCGACGCCCGCGCCAACGAGGCGGCGCGAACGCTGCTCGCGGAGCAGTTCGGCATCCCCGCGGCCGACATCGAGCTCGTCTCGGGCGAGCGGTCGCGCCTGAAGCGGTTCCGGCTGCGACACGTCGACCGCGACGAGTTCGTGGTCCAGCTCCGGCGCGCCGTCCGCGAGGCGGACCAGGCCGCCGGGCCGCGGCCGCGCCACCACGTCGACTGACCGCGCCGGCGACCCGCCGCCGACGCCGGTGCTGCCGAGCCCGGCGGTGTGACGGCGCGGCGCGCGCGAGGCACTACCATGCCCCGCTCGCACATCGCCGAAGGAGATCCGGATGCCCGGGGCAGGCAACAAGGAGCGGCGGCCCGGCGCCCGTTCGCTCGGCGGGCGGGTCCGGGCTGCGGTGGCCCGGGCGCGGCCGGGGGCCAAGCCGGCGCCGGCCAAGGCGTCGAAGGCCGCTAAGCCGGCCCCGAAGGCCGCCAAGCGCCCGGCGCCCAAGAAGCCGGCCCGGAAGGCGACGAAGCCGGCTGGTAAGGCCAAGAAGCCGGCCCCCGCGAAGGCCACCAAGAAGGCGCCGGCCAAGAAGGTCGTCGCCAAGAAGGCCTTGTCCAAGAAGGCGGTCGCGAAGAAGGCTCCCGCCAAGGCACCTGCGAAGGCCACGGCCAAGGCCGCCCGCCCGGCCGCGAAGTCCACCGCCGCGGCCAAGGCCGCCCCCGCGAGCCCGGCGACGAAGTCGACCGCCGCGACGAAGGCCGCTACCCCGCTCGCGGTCACCCGGGCGCTGGCCGGCGAGACGAAGCCCAAGTCCGGGAAGAAGACGGTGATCTGCCCCCTGTCCGGCTTCGAGGTGACGCCGGGCCCGGCCACCATCAGCCCGAAGACGCTCGAGCGGCTCCGTCAGAAGCTCATCGACGAGAAGGACCGGCTCCGGCACCAGGCCGAGGAGCTCAGCGCGGAGGCCGAGCAGCTGGCCCGGGAGCGGGAGGCGGGCGACACCCAGTTCGACGAGGAGTCGGGCGAGGGCGACACCGTCAACATCGAGCGGGAGCGCGACCTGCTGCTGTCGGCGACGGCCCGCCAGGTCGTCGAGGAGATCGACGACGCGCTCGACCGCATCAAGCGGAACAAGTACGGGGTCTGCAAGCCGGCGGGCCGCAAGATCGCCGTCGAGCGCCTCGAGGCGATCCCGTGGGCCCAGGTGTGCGTCGACTGCAAGGCGCGTGCCGAGCGGCGCCGCTAGCCCGGCGCCCCTGCCGCTCCGGCGACGGGGCCGGGTCGCCACCGCGATCGTCCTGGCCGTCGTCGCGGTCGACCAGCTGACGAAGGCCTGGGCGGCCTCGGCGCTGCCCGGTTCGCCGGTGTCGATCGTCGGGTCGACCGTCGAGCTCCGGCTGGCCCGCAACACCGGCAGCGCGTTCAGCCTCTTCCAGAACGTGACCCCGCTGCTGGCCGTGCTGGCGGTGGGCGTGGCCGTGATCCTCGTCCGGGCCGTGCACCGCGCCTACGAGCGCACGGTGCTCGTCGCGCTCGCGCTCGTGCTCGGCGGCGCGCTCGGCAACGTCGCCGACCGCCTCTTCCGGTCGCCGGGCTGGCTGCGGGGTGCCGTGATCGACTTCGTGCGAATCGACGGCTGGCCCACCTTCAACGTCGCCGACTCGGCGATCACCATCGGTGCCGTCGTGCTGGTGTGGTGGGGCCTCTTCGGGACGCGCGCCGACGCGCCGACGTGAGCGCGGAACCCGACGCGCTCACCGTGCCGGAGTCGCTGGCCGGCGAGCGGGTCGACCGGGCGGTGGCGCTGCTCACCGGCTGGAGCCGGGCCGAGGTCCAGGCGCTGCTGGCGCGGGGCGCGGTGCTGGTCGACGGGCGCGCCCCGGCCAAGAGCCACAAGCTGGTGGCGGGCGCCATCCTCGAGCTGCTCGAGGAGCCCGAGGCGGCCGGGCCGCCCGGCCCGGAGCCGGTGCCGGTCGACGTGCGGGTGGCCGACGACGACGTGCTCGTCGTCCACAAGCCGGCCGGGCTGGTCGTGCACCCGGGCGCCGGTCACGAGCACGGAACGCTGGTCAACGGCCTGCTGGCGCGATTCCCGGAGCTCGCCACGGTGGGGGAGCCGTCCCGGCCCGGGATCGTGCACCGGCTCGACCGCGACACCAGCGGCCTCCTCGTCGTGGCGCGCTCGGGGTCGGCCTACGACGCGCTCGTCGGCGCGCTCGCCGCCCACGAGATCGAGCGCCGCTACCTGGCGCTCGTGCGGGGCGTCCCGGACGCGGCCCGGGCCATCATCGACGCGCCGATCGGGCGGGCGGCCCGGCACCGCACCCAGATGGCGGTGCGCGCCGCGGGCCGACCGGCCCGCACCCGCTACGAGGTCCGCGCCACCGACCCCGAGCAACGGGTGGCGCTGCTCGAGTGCGAGCTCGAGACCGGCCGCACCCACCAGATCCGGGTCCACCTGGCCGCCATCGGGCACCCGGTCGTCGGCGACCCGGTCTACGGGACCGGCGGCGACGACGCGCCCCGCCCCTTCCTCCATGCCTACGCCCTCGCCTTCGCCCACCCCCGGACCGGGGCGCGGGTGGAGGCCCAGGCGGCGCTGCCGGAGGAGCTGGCCGGGGTGCTGGCCGAGCGGGGGGTGGAGGGGCCCGGTCTGGAGGACCGACCAGCCCGTGCCGGCGGCGTCGAGGCGGCGGGGTGAGCGTCGACGTTGCCGGCGCCGGGCCGTTCGGACAACGGGCTTGGACACCGATCAGCGGGGCGTGCTGACTGCCCATACCGTAAGGGAGGGCGCCCCAAGGGGGGCTCCGACTGAGGCAAGGTTTCAGTAAAGGTGTGGGCGGGAGCGCGCCGACCCCCTTGGGATGCGGGTGCTCCTGGTGGAGGACGACCTCACCATCGCCTCCCCCCTGGTCCGAGGCCTGGAGCGGGAGGGCTTCTCGGTCGCGCACGCCGAGTGCGGCGCCGACGTCGACGGGGCGCTGGCGGCCGGGTCGCCCGACGTCGTCCTCCTCGACCTCGGGCTGCCGGACGTCGACGGCTTCGAGCTGTGCCGGACGCTGCGCGCCGGGTCGGCGGTGCCGATCATCGTCGTGACCGCCCGCGGCGAGGAGGTCGACCGGGTGGTGGGCCTCGAGCTCGGGGCGGACGACTACGTCGTGAAGCCGTTCGGGTTCCGGGAGCTGGTGGCGCGGATCCGGGCCGTGATCCGGCGCGCCGCGGGCCGGGCCGGCGAGCTCGCTCCGTCGCTGGGCCCGCTCGTGGTCGACCGGCGCACCCGGCGCGCCACCGTCGACGGGGAGACGCTCGTGCTGACGCCGAAGGAGTTCGACCTGCTCGCGCTCCTGGCCGACGACCCGGGCGCGGTGTACAGCCGCCACCAGATCCTCGACGAGGTGTGGGACCCGCACTGGTACGGGCCGACGAAGACCCTCGACGTCCACATCGCCAGCCTGCGCCGGAAGCTCGGGCGCCCCGACCTCATCGAGACCGTCCGCGGCGTCGGCTACCGCCTGGCGGTCCCGGGGGCGGGGCCGTGAGGCGCCGCCTCCTCATCAGCTACCTCTCGATCACCTGCTTCGTCGTCCTGGCGCTCGCCCTCCCGCTCGGCCTCTCGTTTGGGCAGGGCCAGGAGCACCAGCTCACGAGTCGGGTCCAGGACGAGGCGTTCGCGCTGGCGCTGCGCGCGGAGCAGCCGCTGGCGACCGGCTCGACGTTGACGCTGGGCCCGTTCGTCCAGCGGCTCGCGGCGCGCACCCATGACGGCTTCGTCGTCGTCGGCGCCGACGGCATGGTCCTGGAGGCCGCGGGCAAGAACCAGCCCGCGCCGGGCACCTACACCGGCGCCGTCGCCGACCTGAACGCGGCCCGGCGGGGGCGCAGCGTCACCGCCCGGCGCGGCAGCAAGAGCGGCGACGTCCTCGCGGTGACCGTGCCGGTCCTGACCGGTGGCGCGACGGTCGGCGCGGTGCGCGTCTCCTCGTCGCTGGCGGTCGTCGACCAGGCGGTCACGCGGAACTGGCTCCTCCTCGTGGGTCTGGCCAGTCTCATCGCCCTCATCGTGCTGATGGTGAGCACGCTGCTGGCCCGCTCGATCAGCCGTCCCCTCGCCGAGCTCGACGCCGGCGCGGCCCGGCTCGGTGACGGCGACCTCAGCGTGCGGGTCGAGGTGCCGGCCGACCCGCCGGAGCTGCGGCGCCTGGCGGCGTCGTTCAACACCACCGCGGGGCGCCTGGAGTCGCTCCTCGCGTCGCAGCGCGCCTTCGTCGCTGACGCCTCGCACCAGCTGCGGAGCCCGCTGGCGGCGCTGCGGCTGCGGCTGGAGAACGTCGAGGCCGACGGCGCCGACCACCGGCCCGAGGACCTCGACGGCGCGCTGGCCGAGGTCCGCCGGCTCACCGCGCTCGTCGACAGCCTGCTGGTGCTGACGCGAGCCGAGGACGCGCCGGCGCCGACGGTCGCGGTGCCGCTCCGCCCGCTCGTCGAGGCGCGGCTCGAGGCCTGGCGCGCGGTCGGTGCGGAGCGGGGCGTCGAGCTCGACGCCGAGGTGACCGGCGGCTCGGTGCGGAGCGAGCCCGGCCGCCTCGAGCAGGTCCTCGACAACCTGCTCAGCAACGCGCTGGACGCGGCGCCCCGCGGCACGGTCGTGCGCGTCGCGGCCCGGGCCGTCGGGGCCCGCATCGAGCTCGCCGTGCGCGACGCCGGCCCCGGGATGAGTCCGGAGCAGCAGGCCCGGGCCTTCGACCGGTTCTGGCGCGCGCCGTCGGCGCGCCGTCACGACGGGGGCTTCGGGCTCGGGCTGTCGATCGTGCGCCGGCTGGTGGTCGCCGACGGCGGCGAGGTGCGGCTCGAGGAGGCGCCCGAGGGGGGCCTGGCCGTGATCGTCTCGCTCCCGGCCGCGCACGTCGCGCCGGTGCTGATCAGCGCCTGATCAAGCCGAGGCGGCGCGGGCCCGGTCGACCGCCTGGTGCCCGACCCGGGTCCGCCCGACCAGGTCGGCGAGCGTGAAGCCCTCGAGCAGGCGGCCCATCTCCTCGGAGACGCCGACCCACACCTCCTGCAGGACGCAGTGGCCCTCGCAGTGGTCGTGCTCGGCGATCGGCGTCGCCAGCGGGCCTTCGACGGCGCTGAGGATCTCGGCCAGCGTGATCTCCTCGGGCGGCCGGGCCAGCACGTACCCGCCGCCGACGCCCCGCTTCGACCGCACCAGGCCCGCGCCCTTGGCCGAGAGGAGGATCTGCTCGAGGTACGGCTGGGGGAGCGCGGTGCGCTCGGCGATCTCCTTCACCGAGGTCGGGCGATCCAGCCCGTGGAGGGCCAGCGACAGCAGCGCCCGCGCCGCGTAGTCGGCCCGGGTCGAGACCTTCATCGCTCCCCATGGTCGCGCGTCCCCGAGCGAGGGCGATGAACGCCCCGGGGCGCCATTACCCTGCCGGGGTGGAGCCGGTCCGACCCTGCTACGACGGGCCCGGCCTCGTGAATCTCATCCCGGCGCTGCTCGGCGCGCGCCCGGGCGAGTGGCTGCCCCCGGCGGTGCGGGACGCGCGCGCCGTCGTGCTGCTGGTCGTCGACGGCCTGGGCTGGGAGGCGGTCCAGAGCCGCGCCACCCGGCTCCTGGAGCTGGCCGCCCTCGACGGCCGGCCCATCACGACGGTGGCCCCGTCCACGACCGCCAGCGCGCTGACCTCGATCACCACCGGGCTCCCGCCGTCCCAGCACGGCGTCATCGGCTACCGCATCCTGGTCGACCGGGCGGTGCTGAACGTCCTGGCCTGGCAGGCGTCGAACGGGCGGCGGCCGCCCGAGCCGTTCGAGGTCCAGCGCCACCAGCCCTTCCTCGGGCGGTCGGTGCCGGTCGTGACGAAGGCCGAGTTCAAGTCGACCGGCTTCACCGAGGCCCATCTGCGCGGCGCCCGGTTCCTCGGCTGGCGCACCGTGTCGTCGCTCATCGAGCGGGTCCGACGCCTCATCGCCGAGGGCGAGCCGCTCGTCTACGCCTACTACGACGGCGTCGACGCGATCGCCCACGCCCACGGGCTGCACGACGGCTTCTACGACGCCGAGCTGCAGGCGGTCGACCAGCTCGTCGGCGCGCTGCGCGACGTACTGCCCGAGGAGGCCACGCTGCTCGTGACCTCGGACCACGGGCAGGTCCACGTGGGCCCCGAGGGCTGGCTCGAGCTCACCGCCCTCCAAGGGCTGTTCGAGCGCGGCTCCGGCGACGGGCGCTTCCGCTACCTGCACGCGTCCGCGGGCGGCGCCGCCGACCTCGTCGCGGCCGCCACGGAGCGGTTCGGGAGCGACGCCTGGGTGCTGAGCCGGGCCCAGCTCCTCGACGAGGGCTGGCTCGGGCCCGCCCCGTCACCCCCGGCCCGCCGCCGGGTCGGCGACGTCGTGCTGGCGGCGAAGGGCCCGGTGGCGTTCATCGACCCCGCGCTGCCCCGGGAGGCGGGCCTGATCTCGGCCCACGGGTCGGTGACCGAGGCCGAGATGCGCGTCCCGCTCCTCGCCGGCCCCGGGCGAGCATCCCTTGCGGCGGGCTGGTCCCCGGCGTAGGTTCGAGTTACACAGATGTAGTTCTCCACAGGGGCGCCGGGACCCTGTGGACAACGGGGACCGGCACGAGATCGGGGACCGTGGCCACGTCCTTCGTGCACCTGCACCTGCACACCGAGTACTCGATGCTCGACGGAGCGGCGCGGGTCCCCGATGTCATCGCCACCGCGGTCGCCGACGGGCAGCCCGCGGTCGGGATCACCGACCACGGGAACATGTACGGGGTCCTCGACTTCTACGCCGCCGCGCGAGCGGCCGGCATCAAGCCGATCATCGGCATGGAGGCGTACTTCGTCACCCACAGCCGGTTCGACCGGCCCCGGCGCGACGACCACGACATCTTCCATCTCACGCTGCTGGCCGAGAACGACGCCGGGTACCGCAACCTCATCAAGGTGTCGTCGCTCGCGTACCTCGACGGGTTCTTCTACAAGCCCCGGGTCGACTTCGAGCTGCTCGAGGAGCACCGCGAGGGGCTGATCGCGACCAGTGGCTGTCTCGGCAGCGCGGTGTGCCAGCGGCTGCTCGCCGACGACGAGGCCGGCGCGCGCGAGCTGGCGGGCCGCTTCCAGGACGTGCTGGGCCGCGGCCAGTTCTTCATCGAGCTGCAGGACCACGGGCTCGCCGACCAGCACAAGGTGAACCGGCACCTGCTCGACATCGGGCGCGACCTCGGCGCGCCGCTGCTCGCCACCAACGACAGCCACTACACGCGCCGGGAGGACGCCGAGGCCCACGACGCGCTCCTCTGCGTCCAGACCGGGTCCATGCAGGACGACCCGAAGCGGCTCAAGTTCGAGGGCGAGGAGTTCTACCTGAAGTCGGCCGCCGAGATGCGGGCGCTGTTCGCCGACCACGAGGACGCCTGCGACAACACGCTGCTCATCGCGGAGCGGGCCGACGTGGAGATCGAGTTCGACCGGGCGGTGCTGCCCGCCTTCGCGACGCCGGACGGCCACGACGAGGACTCGTACCTGCGCGAGCTCACGCTGCAGGGCGCGGCGGAGCGGTACGGGGCGCCACTGCCGCTGGCGGTCAGCGAGCGGCTCGAGTTCGAGCTCGACGTCATCAAGACGATGGGCTTCTCGGCCTACTTCCTCGTCGTCTGGGACCTGGTGCGCTACGCGCGGGAGCGGGGGATCCGGGTCGGCCCGGGGCGGGGCAGCGCGGCCGGGTCCTGCGTCGCGTACTCGCTGCGCATCGTCGACATCGACCCCATCCGCTACGACCTGCTGTTCGAGCGGTTCCTGAACCCGGGCCGGCACGAGATGCCCGACATCGACATGGACTTCGACTCCCGCTTCCGGGGCGAGATGATCCGGTACGCCGCCGAGCGGTACGGCGACGACCGCGTCGCGCAGATCATCACCTTCTCGACAATCAAGGCCCGAGCCGCGGTGCGCGACGCGTCCCGGGTGCTCGGCTACCCGTACGGGATGGGCGACCGGATCGCCAAGCTCATGCCGCCGCTCATCATGGGCCGCGACACCCCGCTCCGGGCCTGCCTCGAGGAGGTCACCGGCCACGGCGACGGCTACAAGATGGCCTCCGATCTGCGAGACCTCTACTCGGTCGACCCCGACGCCAAGCGGGTCATCGACGTGGCCCGGGGCCTCGAGGGGCTGCGCCGCCAGGACGGCATCCACGCCGCCGCGGTCGTGATCACCCGGCAGCCGCTCACCGAGTACCTGCCCATCCAGCGCAAGCCCGAGCCGGGCCGCGACGTCGGCGACGGCCCGACCGTGACCCAGTACGAGATGCACGGCGTCGAGCGACTCGGCCTGCTGAAGATGGACTTCCTCGGGCTCCGCAACCTGGACGTGCTCGAGATCACCCTCGACCTCGTCGAGGCGTCGACCGGCACCCGCCCGCACATCGACGCGGTGCCGCTCGACGACCCGAAGACGTTCGACCTGCTGCGGCGGGGTGACACGGTCGGCGTGTTCCAGCTGGAGGGCGGCCCGGTCCGGGCCTTGCTGCAGCGGCTCGCCCCCACGAGCTTCGAGGACGTCGCCGCCCTCGTCGCGCTGTACCGGCCGGGGCCGATGGCCCAGAACTGGCACACCGAGTACGCGGACCGCAAGAACGGGCGGCGCCTGGTCGACTACCCGCACCCGGACCTGGAGGAGATCCTCGCCCCCACGTACGGGCTGATGATCTACCAGGAGCAGCTGATGCGGGTCGCGCAGCAGCTGGCCGGGTACACGCTCGAGGAGGCCGACAACCTCCGGAAGGCGACCGGCAAGAAGATCCGGTCCCTCATCGCCCAGGAGCGCTCGAAGTTCGTCGACGGCTGCGTCGCCCAGGGCCACGACCGGGCGTTCGGGGAGCGGATCTTCGACACCATCGAGCCGTTCGCCGACTACTCGTTCAACAAGTCGCACTCGGTCGGCTACGGCTACCTCGCCTACCAGACCGCCTACCTGAAGGCGAACCACCCGGTCGAGTTCCTCGCCGCCCTGCTCACGAGCGTCCGCACCAACAAGGACCAGACGGCGGTGTTCCTGAGCGAGTGCCGCCAGCTCGGCATCTCGGTGCTGGTCCCGGACGTGAACGAGTCGGTGGCGGACTTCTCGGTGCGGGGCAGCACCGACGGCCCGGCGTCGATCCGGTTCGGGCTCTCGGCGGTGCGCAACGTCGGGGAGGGGGTGGTGGCGATGATCGTGACCGCCCGCACCGAGGGCGGCCCGTTCCGCGACTTCTATGACTTCTGCAACCGGGTCGACCCGGCGGCGCTGAACAAGCGCACCATCGAGTCGCTCATTAAGGCGGGCGGCTTCGACTCCCTCGGGCATCCCCGCCAGGGCCTGCTGCTCGTCTTCGAGCCGATCATCGACCACGCGGTGAACCGCCGGCGCGAGCGCGAGGCCGGCATCCTCAGCCTCTTCGGCGACGGCGAGCCCGGCGACGAGGCCGGGTCCGGGCTCACGGAGCGGCTCGACATCCCCGACAAGGAGTTCGACCGCAAGACCCGGCTCGACTTCGAGAAGGAGATGCTCGGGCTCTACGTCAGCGACCACCCGCTGCTCGGCACCGAGCGGCTGCTCCGCCGCCACGTCGACTGCACGCTGGCCGAGTTCCGCGACAGCCGGGAGGGCGAGCTCCACACGGTCGGCGGGGTCGTCACCGCCCTGACCCGCAAGTACACCAAGCGCGGCGACCTCATGGCGACGTTCGTGCTCGAGGACCTCGGCGCGGCGCTGGACGTGATCGTGTTCCCGAAGACGATGGCCGACGTCGGGCAGCTCCTCGAGGACGACGCCATCGTGTGCGTGCGGGGCCGCCTCGACCGGCGGGACGAGCAGCCCAAGATCGTGGCCATGGAGCTGACCCGGCCCGAGATCGACCTCGACGGCGCGCCGCCGCTGCGGGTGCGGGTCCCGCTGGCCCGGCTGTCCGATCAGCGGGTCGACGAGCTGCGGGAGCTGCTCCGCCGCCACGAGGGCGACAGTCCGGTGTTCGTGCACCTCGAGCGTCCCGAGCGCACGACCGTCCTGCGGCTGGCCGACGAGTTCCGCGTCGACGCCACCAACGGCTTGTTCGCGGAGCTGCGGATCCTGCTCGGCCCCGACTGCATCTGCTGATCGAGGTCAGCGGGGCGGCCCGTGGCGGCCGACCCACTTGCCGGCCGTGTACGCGAGGAAGGCGACGACGAGGTAGCCGGCGATCGCGATGACCGCTCGCGCCGCGCTGATCGCGGAGCCGAGGAGCAGCCAGGCCAGCAGCGCGAGCACGACGATGCCCAGCAGCCGCAGCGACAGCGGCGCGCGACGGCGACGCTGCTGCTGCTCCACGGCTACGCAGCGTAGGCGCGCACCGGAGCGTGCACGGCGCGTCGTGCCATGCTGGGGCCGATGGAGATCGGTGTGCTTGGCGCGACGGGGCCGGCGGGTCGGGGCGTCGTCGCGCGCCTGGCTTCGCTCGGCCACGACGTGATCGCGGGCTCGCGTCAGCGCACGCGCGCCGAGCAGCTCGTCGAGGAGCTGCGCGAGCAGTGGGGCGACCGGGTCGCGACGCTCCGGCCGGGCGTCAACGACGAGGCGGCCGCCGCGCCGGACCTCGTCGTGGTGGCCACCACGTGGGAGGCGGCGCTCGAGACGACCCGGGCCCACGCCAGCCAGCTGGCGGGCAAGGTCGTGATCGCGATGGCCAATGCGCTGCGGAAAGTCGGCCGGGAGTTCGTGGTCGTGCCCACCAAGGAGGGCTCGATCGCGGCGGCCATGCAGGCCGCGGCGCCGGAGTCGCGCGTCGTTGCGGCGCTGCAACACGTCCCGGCCCAGGCCCTCGGCGACCTCGACCATGAGCTGGCGACGGACGTGGTCGTCTGCGCCGACGACGACGCGGCGCGCCAGCTGGTCATCCAGCTGCTCGACACCATCCCCGGCGTCCGCGCCTTCGACGGCGGGTCGCTCGCCAACGCGGCCGGGGTCGAGGCGTTCGCGGCCCCGCTGCTGACCGCGAACCTCCGGCACCGCGCCGAGTACACGCTGCGGCTGGCGGGGGAGGAGCGGGGGCGGTGACGGTCCGGCTGTACGACACCGCCGAGCGGGCGGTCGTCGACTTCACCCCGGACCGGGTCGTCCGCATGTACGTGTGCGGCATCACGCCCTACGACTCGACCCACCTCGGCCACGCCGCGACGTACCTCGCCTACGACCTCCTCGCCCGCCGGCTCGAGGAGCTGGGCCACGAGGTGCGCATGGTGCGCAACGTCACCGACGTCGACGACTCGATCCTGCCCAAGGCCCGGGAGCTCGGCGTCCCGTACCTGGAGCTGGCCGAGGCCGAGCTGACCCGGTTCTGGGCCGACATGGACGCGCTCGGGATGCGCCCGCCGGTCGCCGAGCCGCGGGCGACCGAGTCGATCCCGGGGATGATCGCCATGATCGGCGAGCTGCTCGAGCGGGGCCACGCCTACCTCACCCACGGCACGGTGTACTTCGACGTGTCGACGTTCCCGCGCTTCGGGGAGCTCTCCCACTACTCGCCGGAGCACATGCTCCGGCTCGCTGCGGCGCGGGGCGGGCGGCCCGAGGACCCCCACCGCCGAGCGCCGCTCGACTTCGTGCTCTGGCAGCCGTCGCTGCCCGACGAGCCGGCGTGGCGGGCGCCGTTTGGCGTCGGGCGGCCGGGCTGGCACATCGAGTGCTCGGTGATGGCGAGCGAGACGCTCGGCACGCCGCTCGACCTCCACGGCGGCGGCACCGACCTGATCTTCCCGCACCACGAGTGCGAGATCGCCCAGAGCGAGAGCCTCGAGGAGGCGCAGTTCGCGCGGCACTGGATGCACTCGGCGATGGTCAGCTACGAGGGCGAGAAGATGAGCAAGTCGCTCGGCAACCTCGTGTTCGTGAGCGACCTGCTGAAGACCTGCGACGCCCGGGCGATCCGCTTCGCGCTCATGCGCCACCACTACCGGGCCGGCTTCGAGTGGTACGACACCGACCTCGAGGACGGCACCGCGCTGCTGCATCGCCTCATGGCGGCGGCGGCGCGGCCGGGCGGCCCGGACCCGACGCCCTTCGCGGCCCGGGTGCGCGCCGCGCTCGACGACGACCTCGACGCGCCTCGCGCCGTCGAGGTGCTCGACGACCTCGCCAGCGCGGTGCTCTCCGGGGGTGACGACCGCGCCGCGCCGGCGACCCTGCGCGAGCTCGCGGCGCTGCTCGGGATCGACCTCGAGAAGCCGGTCGAGTAAGCAACCGGGTCGACCACACCCGGTCAGGTACGGTCGCTCGTTGATGACCGACGAGCTCACGATCACGCTGCCCGACGGCTCGCCGCGCCAGTACCCGAAGGGCGTGACGCCGGCGACGGTGGCGGCGTCGATCGGCAAGCGACTCGCCCGCGACGCGGTGGCGGCCACCGTCGACGGCGAGCCGGTCGACCTCGACCGTCCCCTCGACCACGACGCCCAGCTCCGGATCGTCACGCCCGCCACCGCCGAGGGCCGGGAGGTGCTCCGCCACTCCACCGCCCACGTCCTCGCCCAGGCCGTCACCGACCTGTTCCCCGGCGCGAAGTACGCCATCGGGCCCGCGATCGAGGACGGCTTCTACTACGACTTCGAGCTCCCGGACGGCGCCCACTTCACCGATGAGGACCTGGGCCGCATCGAGGCCCGTATGCGCGAGATCGTGGCCGAGGACGAGCCGTTCGTCCGCGAGGAGGTGTCGCGTGACGACGGTCTGGCGCTGTTCGCCGACCAGCCGTACAAGCGGGAGATCATCGAGCGGGTCGACGCCTCCGAGGTCGGCGGGGGCAGCGTGATCTCGGTCTACCGCAACCCGCGGCCGGACGGCGACGGCTTCGTGGATCTCTGCCGGGGCCCGCACGTGCTGAGCACGTCGCGCCTGGGCGCGTTCAAGCTCATGCGGGTCGCGGGCGCGTACTGGCGGGGCGACGAGCACGGCCCGGTCCTGCAGCGCATCTACGGGACCGCCTGGGAGTCGCCGCAGGCGCTGGCCGAGCACCTCCACCGCCTCGAGGAGGCGGAGAAGCGCGACCACCGTCGCCTCGGCGCCGAGCTCGACCTGTTCTCGTTCCCCGAGGAGATCGGGTCCGGCCTCGCCGTCTTCCACCCGAAGGGCGCGATGGTCCGCTCGATCATGGAGGACTACTCGCGCCGTCGCCACGAGGCGGCCGGCTACGACCTCGTGACCTCGCCCCACATCACGAAGGCGGGGCTCTTCGAGACGTCCGGGCATCTGCAGTGGTTCGCGGACGGAATGTTCCCGCCCATGCTGCTGGACGAGGGCGGCGCTGACCCGACCGCCTACTACCTGAAGCCGATGAACTGCCCGTTCCACATCCTCATCTACCGGAGCCGGCTGCGGTCCTACCGCGAGCTGCCGGTGCGCTACTTCGAGTTCGGGAACGTGTACCGCTACGAGCGCTCGGGCGTCGTGCACGGGCTCACACGGGTTCGGGGGATGACCCAGGACGACGCCCACATCTTCACCACAAAGGAGCAGCTGGGGGAGGAGCTGCGCTCGCTGCTCGAGTTCGTGCTCTCGGTGCTGCGCGACTTCGGCCTCGACGACTTCTATCTCGAGCTGTCGACGAAGCCGCCCGGCAAGGCGATCGGCAGCGACGCCGACTGGGACGAGGCGACCCGGGACCTTCGGGCCGCGGCGGACAAGATGGGCCTCGAGCTGGCGCTCGACGAGGGCGGGGGCGCGTTCTACGGCCCGAAGATCTCGGTGCAGGCGCGCGACGCGATCGGGCGGACCTGGCAGCTCTCGACGATCCAGCTCGACTTCCAGGAGCCGGGCCGCTTCGGCCTCGAGTACGTCGGCGCCGACAACGAGCGCCACCAGCCGGTGATGATCCACCGGGCGCTCTTCGGGGCCGTCGAGCGCTTCTTCGCCATCCTGCTCGAGCACTACGCCGGCGCGCTCCCGACCTGGCTGGCGCCGGTGCAGGTCACGGTGGCGCCCGTCGCGGACCGTCACCACGCCTACGCGTACCGGCTCGCCGACCGGCTGCGGGCCGAGGGCTTCCGGGTCGAGCTCCTCGACGCCCACGTCGACACGCTGAACGCGCGCGTGCGGCGGGCCAAGCTCGAGAAGGTCCCGTACGTGCTGGTGGTGGGCGACGAGGACGTCGACGCCGGGACGGTCGGCGTCAACGCGCGGGGCGCCGAGCGGCCCGAGCGGGCGGTAGCGATGGACTCGTTCGTGGACCGCCTCACCGGCGAGGCCGCCGCCAAGCGATGAGCCTGGACCGCCTGTGGGCGGGCTGGCGGTCGGCCTACATCGAGCGGGTCACCACCGCCGAGCCCGACGAGTGCCTCCTCTGCGCGCTGGCCGCCGCCGACGACGACGAGGGCCTGATCGTGGCCCGGGCGCCCCTGACCTTCGCGGCGCTCAACGCGTACCCGTACACGTCGGGGCACCTCATGGTGGCGCCATTGCGGCACGTCGGCGAGCTCGAGGCGCTGCGCGCCGACGAGGCGGGCGCGCTGATGGGCATGACCCAGGACGCGACGGCGGCGATGAAGGCCGCCTACCAGCCCGACGGGGTGAACGTCGGCGCCAACCTCGGCCGGGCGGCGGGCGCGGGCGTCCCCGGGCACCTGCACCTGCACGTCCTGCCCCGCTGGGTCGGGGACACGAACTTCATGACCAGCGTCGCCGAGGCCCGGGTGCTCCCGGAGGCGCTCGACCGCAGCCTCGAGAGGGTCCGGGCCGCTTGGCCGACGTAGCGTCGGCGTCGTGACCAGCCCGGGTGGCGACGCGCTGCCGGCCGACCTCGACGTCACCGCCTACGTCGGGCCCTACCTGTTCCCCAGCCCCCGGCGTCGCCTCGTCGCCGCGGCCTGGCTCGTCGCGGTCGCGGTCGGCGGCCTGGCCGGCTACGCGGCGAGCGGCAACGACGGGCTGCTCGCCGGCGCGCTGGCCCTGCTCGGCATCGCGCTGTACCACGCGCTCACGGCGTGGCCGCTCGTCGTCGACCAGACCGAGGCGCTGCTGGTGGCGACCCGCACCGTCGGCTTCCCCGTCGGGCACGCGTCGGCCCAGCTGACGTGGCACGGGCTGCGGTCGCGACCGACGTGGCGCATCCTGCTCTACAGCGCCGACACCCCTCCGACCACGAGAGGCCTGGTGGAGCTGGACGCGGTCGACGGTCACGTGCTGGGCGAGTACACCGAAGCGAACCCCGAGGACTGGTCGGCCTACACGGGCGCTCTTTCAGCAGGTCAGCCCTAGGTGTGCTGCCCGGCCAGGTTGTTGACGCGGGTCATGGGTGCCTGGCCTCCGAGTGAGGTGTGGGAGCGGTGGTGATTGTAGAGATGCAGCCATCGTGGGAGGGCTTGGGTGCGGGC
>Ga0102924_1002808_pt1 | contig 18667 bp, 18 predicted proteins | sample PaiPotPPM11metaG_FD_80116 | JGI IMG/M metagenome (GOLD analysis project Ga0102924, IMG submission 80116) | Iron sulfur acid spring bacterial and archeal communities from Banff, Canada, to study Microbial Dark Matter (Phase II) - Paint Pots PPM... ...
CCCGCCGATGCGCTTGTCGGGGTCGCCGGCCCGGTAGGCGATGAGTTGCTCAGCGTAGGGATACATGCAGCCGCTGGTCTTGCCCGTGCCAATCGCCCCGAAGATCGCAATGCCGGTGAAGAGCCCACGTTCTGGGACAGTCAGCCAATAGGGCTGCTCAGCAGGTACCGGCTTTCTCGGGTCGTGCACTTCTCCGAGCACAAGGAAGAGTTCATCGCGCCTACTCGGGTCGGTGTAGGCAGGCAGGGGCATGGGTTTGACCTTGCGGTTGGGCCGAAAGGCGAAGACGTAGAGGCCTGAAAGAACGAGCGAGTATGCGATGTAGGGAGTGGTGAAGAGGAACAGGGTGTAGGTGTACTTGAAAAAGGCATAGATTACGGGAGCACGGATCGAGATCAGATGAAGCATGAGATCGTTCTCGGGAAAGGGCCACCGGAAGTAGAGGGTGATTCCGGTGGCACAGGCGAGGACGTAGGCGACGAGGCCTTTGGAGGCAAGCACACGCTGGATCACTGTGCACCTCCATCCGAGGCTGCGCTGTTGGAGCTGGCCTTTGGCTTGACTGGCTTTGGAGTTGGTTCCGGGTTCTGCGCTAGCCAGGACTTGAAGTGGCTGTCGCGTTTGAATATGAATTGCAGAGCCTGTGTAACAACATGGTCGATGCTGGCAGTGCCGAGGAACTCGGCGTAGCGCTCCATGGTCAGAGTCAAGGGTTCCTCAATGCGGACGTAGAACCTCCGCACAGCGATTTGCGGTTCAGGTGGTTTCAGTAGGGGCATGGAATTTCCTTTCCAATGGGCGCGAGTGCTCGACCAACAACCTCTGAAGAGTTGCGAGCATGATCTTGAATTCTCGTACGCGGCAAAACACCGAACGCGCGAGCTGAGCGCGTGCTCCATGGCCGGGCGTGACCCGCGAAGCCCCGAAGGGGATTTGGCCCGCTCAGAGGCGGGCAAAATGGGGTCGCGCCCGGCATGAAACGGTTTTTGCCGCGTACAGTTTTTGTCCGTGTTCCATGGCGTGTTCCTTGGTCTACAAGTGCTTAGCCTTCTCCTCACCAGAACGGGACGCAGAACGAGGTACAGAACGATCCTTGGAATCTGCCGTTCTGCAATCCATGCCGGATTCGGTTCCAAAAATGTCATAGTCACGGGGCAAGACATGGGTGTGGAACCTCCACTTCGGTGCCGGCTGGTGCGCTCCCAAGAGTGCCTCCAGCGCCTGTTCCCCTGTACCTCCTGCGGCCCATTTCCGGTAGACCGATTCCGAGAATTCATCGCGGTAGCGCTGGTTGCCGTAACGTAAAAGGTCGCGGTCGGCACGGGTCAGAAGGCTGTGTTTGTTCTCGTCCCAGAGGCGCCGGATGCGGAAATAGCGGGCGAGGGATCGGACATTGGCGGCGCTGTTTTCCTCGAAAGTGCTGCGGAAGAACTGTTCTGCCCGGTGGAATTTCGCCGGGCTTGGGGCGGCATAAACGAACTGAAAGCCTGGTAACTGCCGCAAGAAATGTTCGCAGTGGCGAAGGTGCGTGATGTAGTGGAAGAGGCCCCGGCTGGCGGAATCGCAATATACAAAGGTGGGTTTCAGCTCTCCGAGCGGACAGTCGGATTCCGCAGAAAAGAAGATTGGGAATCGGTCCACGAAGCACCTTTTGGTTGTGGAATTCGGGTCGATTCCCCTGTAGACCCGGCCTGGAATCAGCGCTTCCGGCACGGCGAGCTCGCGGAAGTAGGCGACTTTCTCGGCTTCGGTTTCGAGATACTCCAGGCCGGGATGGGCCAGAACGAAGTCCAGAATCAGCAGCCGGGTTCGGATCAGTTCACTCGAAAGGCGGCGGCGATTGCGCAAGTTATCGCGGTCGAGAGCGCCGTAGACTTTGCGTGAGTAGAGGTTGAAAACCGATGTCCGGTACCCACAAGTAGCGGCACGAACGTGGCCGAGCCGGATACTTTTGCCGGTGAATTGGTGAACGTTCCAACCCTTCGAGGTGCCCGTGTAGTCAAGAAACTGGTGTACGGTGAAATAGCCAGAGTGCGTGGCGACAAGATAGAGAAAACGGGATTCTTGCTCGTTGTAGCCGAGATCAATAAGACCTGCGAGATGTTCAGGACGGGTCATAGCGACAGAATCTCCAACATGATTTCAGGGTCGGACATGGCGGGGCGGAGGCGCGCTGCATCCTCGGGAAGCGCGTACATCGCGAATCCAGTCTGCGCTTTGGCTTTCAGGCATTGTGAGTGATAGTCGCCGGTCACCAGCTCCAGATCGACCTTCCCCAACTCTTGATCGGGGCTTTCATATTCGAGCCGGAGGTCGGGCAGTGCGACCTTTCCGTTCACGATCGGCAGACCGTTTTCTTCTGCGATCTCTCGCTTGCGCTCGGCCTGCTCGGAGGCGGGCAGCGATTGCAGCTTGGCCAGTTGACGGTTCACGGATCGCTTGAGTTCAAAGTCCAGAATTACCCGCTGGACCTTGCCTCCGGCCCTTTCAATCCGGGCAGACTCTTGTTGGTAGAGGCGATAGATCGCAGCGTCGTGACGGGCTTCGCGGGGCGTTACGAAGCCGTGATAGAGCGCCTGACGAGGTTTCGAGTGCTGGGACCTGCTGCCTTCGAGAAAGCGGTGAGCGGATTTGGTGAGGGTGACGTAGACGGTCTTCTCCGGGTGGGTGGTGCACCGGAGGATGAGTCCTTCACGCAGCAGACTGTCCAGATCGCGTCGGGCCTCGGCGGGATCTCCGCCGTAGCGATGAGTCACTAGGTCGTCGAGCTTGAGGACACGAAAGGTTCCGATGTCGGTCAGCGTCTTCAGCTCGGAATCGCGGAGAGAGTGGTTACGGTTGCGGTCAAGGTCCGGATGTTTTGTGCGCCGCCCCTGATGGTCGCTACGAACTTTGCTGGGTCGGATTTCGTGTCTTGGAGGCTGGTCTTGCGAGGTTCCGCTGCCTCGGCCCTGGCCTTTCGCGTCCGAAGTTTCCTGTGTGCGGGAGGATTCTGTCGGTCCGTGAAAGCCCGAGTCACGGATTTCGTCAGGACTCTCGTCGCGATCGTAGCGGGACACTCGTTCAGCTCCTCACGATGCAAGTAGGGCGGCATCGACGTTCGGCCTGCGTTCAATTCGCGGTCAACGTACGGGGAATCCGTGTATACGTGGCGAGCAAGTTGGCGAAACTTACTTTGGTGAGGACCGAATTGCGCTTACGTAAGGAAAGAGGCCGGCAAGTGGCAAAACCTCAATGCATCAAGGTGTCAATTTTTCAGGAGACGCGCTGGGTCCATGGTCATTTTGCCCAGTAGCGAACAAAAATAAGGACGGCCGCCACGTCGGCCTTGACTTTTATGACCTTCTCTTTGAAACGCTCAGAACCCCGCCCATGAGCGATAAGGCGATTTATCGTCAACAATTCTTTTGCGCCACGCCCAACTCCACCGCTTTCATTGACTTGCCACAAGTGCCGCAAGAGCAGGCGGCAAATGACGGAATTTTCGGCTGCGCTGGTGCAGAATCTCGTATCGTGGGCGATCTGGATGAAAGCTCTTTCACGTTGACGCGAACGGTGATTAGAGAGACAATCACAGCCGTTTTTGGGCTAAGAAGGAAATTCTTCCTGAACAATGAGTTTTCGCTGGGCCGCTCTGGCGCGGCACGACTCCCCCCGAGGTGAGCCAACCCAATCTCTAACAAACGTGCACTACAAATCGCAGTGCGGAGGAACTTCGAATGAGCCGAGCAACTGTGTTCACCGCTGCTTTACTGATCTTGGGCAGTGCTATTTCAACGCCCGCGCAGGAACCGTCATTAGCCCACAAGGGCAGAGTGGTCATCCCTGAGTCCGCTATTGAGCGCCCTGAGGATGTCGGGTTCGTGCGCACACGCCCTACCAAATTTTTGTGCCCGCGGATCGGGCTAAGTTTGGAGCTCAGCCCTATGGCTATGCCTTGCCCGACGCTGTTATGGCTCCGAATACGCCTCCTTTCCCCGGTTATGGCTTCGAGACACCAGCTTCGATTGCCTGTCTCTATCACTTGGTGACCCCGGTGACGGGCTGCAATCCGAACACCTTCAAAAACAATCCCAGCGGCGGCAGCAAGGCCATTGGGATTGTTGACGCGTTTGACTACCCGACCGCTATGGCTGATCTGAATGCCTTCTCTGCGCAGTTCGGTCTTCCCGCCGTGACCTCCACTACCTTCAAGGTAATTTTCGCCGGGGGCACCGGCGGCTGTGCAGGCACCGATCCGGGAAACGATCCTGGTTGGGAGGGAGAGCAGGCGCTGGATATTGAGTGGGCCCACGCGATGGCGCCTAAGGCCAAAATCTTCCTGGTGGAAGCGGCTTCGAGTTCCTTTACTGATCTGTTAGTCGCCGAAGATTGCGCCAGCAAACAGGTGGCGGCGGGCGGCGGAGAAATTTCCAACAGTTGGGGTGGATCCGAGTTCTCCGGCGAAACCACCTATGACTCGCACTTCAAGAAGACAGGGATCGTCTACTTTGCTTCGACCGGCGATTCGGCGGGGACCGAGTGGCCCAGCGTTTCTACCAACGTCGTTGCCGTCGGCGGAACCACCACGAGCAGAGTCAATAGTGGCACTACATTCGGCAACTTCATCGGCGAAGCTGCCTGGGAGAACGGCGGCGGGGGCTTGAGCGTATACGAACCGCGCCCCACCTACCAGAGCGTCTTGCCGAGTGCGACACATCGCCTTGTGCCCGACGTCTCCTCCGACGCCAACCCCAACACCGGCGTCTGGGTCTATGACAACAATCCCACCAATGGCTGCTGCTGGTTTGTATTCGGCGGTACCAGTGTTGCGTCGCCTAGCTGGGCAGGCATCGTGAACGCGGCCGGTCATTTTGCCGCCTCCAGCAGTGCCGAACTCACCACCATCTATAATGCCTACGCCTCGTCGACGAATTATCCCGCAGACTACCATGACATCTCTTATGGCCTCTGCGGCTTCTATGATGGAAACATTGCCTCAGCCAAGTGGGATCCTTGCACCGGCATCGGCAGTCCCAAGGGATATGTTGGGAAGTGAGCTTGGTCACAGCCTGTGACACGCCCACCCTGTGCTTGGGCCTTGCCGGAATGGCAGGGTTCTTTTTTTTCAGCACTTGTGGGACGCTCAGCAGATCGGTGACGTAGCTGGGTCGGGGTTTTCCTGCATTTCGCATCCAGCAAAACAATCGGTACTGCTATATCTCTGTCCGATTAAGAAGAAGCCCTAAAGCCGAGACCGTTTCGACCCCACACGTTTCCGGGATGAGATGGACCGTCGTAGCAGGCCATAAGCACTCAAAACCCTCTGCAAGGGTCAATGAGTTAAATCGGGATTTTTCACCAGTTGACGGCGAACACTGTAAATATTGCTAGGATCACTGCTTGCTCCAAGAATAGGATCGCATCAGGGCTTCAAGGCACTCAAAATCCGCGTTCTGGTGCCTCAAGGTTGCGCCGATAGCGCACATCGTTTACCTTGAGGCCCCACACTTCGTCCGTTCGCTGCGCTCCATCTGGGGCCCATTGATCCCTCCGATAAAAGCGCTCCGCCCGAACGTTGCCTTCGAGTACCCAGAGAATCGCTTTTCGAAATCCCAGATCGAAAAGCCGAGCACGCGCTGCCGACACAAGTGCAACGCCAATGCCTCGGCCCCAGTGGTCGGGATCAACGTACAGTGCACAGAGTTCTCCGTAATCTGGCATATTCAAGTCCTGCGCGGGCACTGTCGTGGCAAAACCCCGAATCACCCCGCTTTCGGTCAAGACGATCGTATGCGGCTTGAGGGGATCGAGGCTGCCGAAATTGTATTTCTCCGCTCGATCCTCCGGACGAAGTTGATCGAGATACTCATCGGGCATCAACTTGCGGTATGCGGCCTGCCAGGAGCGAACATGGACTCGCGCTACGGCAATTGCATCCGTTGGCTCGGCGTGTCGGAGCTGCACATCACCGATCGTAAAGCATCGGGGCAATGGGAGATCACGCTGATTGAGGGGTTTTGAGCGTAACGGCGATTTAATCGCCAGTTGTGCCAAACTAGCGCTATAGTTGAAGAAAATGGGCTGAATGGCAGGGAGGGATAATGCGCGCTGTGTCCGCTATGTGTGTAATCTTTGTTGTTCTTTCGCCCCTTTCGACAGCTTTTGCCCAGACGACTGACAATAGGCAAGTCATCGCTGTTAATGTGGATTCTTCAGAACCACGAATCCAGCAGATGCTGCCGAGGTTACGTGATCAAGCGGTAAAAGTAGTAGAGGATTCGGCAAAGAATGTTCAAGCAATACCGATCATCGGGTCCGCAGCGACTCCTGAAGAGGAAGCGCGCCGAATTTCCGCCGATTATCTGCTCACGATAAATCTGACGATTGCGCATTCGGTGGAATCCCCGTCCTGGGCGGCTCCGGGAACCGGGCCTACAACTACCGCCGACGTTCCCACAGGTCGAGTCCCCTACGGAATAGCTCATTCTCGTTGTGCCGACCTGTTGGGCGATTTCACTTATTCATACACATTGCTGTCGCTGACCGGCAAACTGATCAAACTGCACGACTCACACACCCTGCGTGAATCCGAGTACCCCTTGGGACCGGATTTAGAGTGCTTGGACAAGCTCTCAACACGGGCAGTGCGGAACGATGCTTCCTCTGCGATCCACAAGTTGAAATCAAAGAAAGGGTTGTAAATCTTTCGTTGCTGAAATCAGACGATTACACTCAGAATCCGATTGTGAGTGTAATGGCGAGTGGCTGTTGAAAAACTCTTTTCTGGAAAATTCGCAAAAATGAAATTGCGTTAGGATGCGTTATAAGCGATCTTCTCGGATCGCAAGACATTTTATATCCCCTCAAAATTGGCAGTTTGTGAGGAAGAGCGAGTTTTTCAACACCCACGCGATTTTCCAACCATCAGCTCGCCGGCTCAGCTTTCTTCGCTAGGTAATAGGTGTTGTTCCCGCTGTCAGCGTGGACGTCAACCAATGTAAAGCCGTGATCGCCGAGGATACGTCCGTAGCTGTGAACGCTGTAGGAGAAATACCGAAACGTCACGCCGTTCATCTTGCCCTCTTTGCCATCAAGACTGTCAACGTCTCCGGATGTGAAAAGGAACGGTGCACCGCGCTTAACGACGCGCGAGACAGTCGCAATCGCCCTGATCGCGTCCGCGGGATTGAGATGGAATATGACGCCCAACGCAACCGCAGCATCGAACGCGCAATCGGCGAACGGACAGGACTGCACAATTCCTCTAACAGCAAATGCTTCGGGGCAATTGCGCCTAAAGTGTGCCAGCATCGCACTCGAACTATCTAGGCCGATGACTCGATGGCCCCTGCTCAGTAATGCACGGGTGATGGGTATACCGTTACCACAACCAACATCGAGAACCAACGATCCGCGTGGAATGGATGACGCAAGCGTGGTCGCTTCGGGTACCCCTGTCTGATCGATGCGTTCCGATGCATACCACTCCGCGATTACGTCGTACTCGCGCACGTTGAACCCCGTACTCTTATACGCCTTTGAGCGCGGACAGGCGAAATCATCTGCTCTTAGCGCAACGCTACCGCGATTGATGACCGTCAATCCACAGATGATTGCTGTAACCAGGCGATTACACTCATCCTCTTTCATAGGATGAGTGAAATTGATTCCATGACAATGTCGGCTCCCACGCCCGGTAAAGTTGGTGGTGCTAAAGCCAACCAACGGGCTCGGGAGAGTCTATATGAGAAATTTGACTTCGATTTTTCGAAACCAGATCTCCGCATACTCTATCTCGATGGCAATCTTTCCTCTCGTGAGCGGAATAAACTTTCCCGGATTCTGCGGATCGGGCTGTTCTAGTTTCGACGCCGTGTTAACGGCCCGACCATTGATGATGTGGGCCGATCGATCTCCCTGCCAAATGACTTCAACGGTATTCCAGCCATCAAGCATTTCAAAATTCCCATCCTTAATTTTTCGGAAGTTCGATGGGTCGAATTTACCGGGCGTGGGAGGCGATCCAAGCGGGAGTCTTCTGTCTGCCGGTGGCCCCGACCATCCCTCGGGACCGAGAGTCTCCCCGAAGATTCCGTTGAAGTGTTCGTCCTGAACACCGCGCGTGCCTACCATGAAATAATCACCGACATCGCCTTCTTCAATCTGACATTCGATACACGTCGGCCACACCTTGTCCTCGCCAACCAGACCATACAAGAGGCCGTTGTCGCGTTTTGAGTATGTCCTCGGCGCGAACCGTTTCATGCCCCACTTATATTCCAGTCGAATATGAACATTCTCAAATTCCTGGTTGGTTGCAAGATAACCTGGCTCTGCCGGCTCCTTACCCTCTTCATTACCCATGATGTGCAACATGCTCTCTTCCATCAGGACCATGTTTCTTTTCTCGGCTACACCCTTACCGGATTTCTGGAGCATGCTGTACCAACCGCTCAGGTCGCGTCCATTAAGAAGGGACACCCACCCATCGGCTCCGCTTGGGGGAAGTTTAGGCGCCGCGACCTGAGCAAGACTTTGCAAAGGCAAAAAAATCGTTCCTGCCCCAACAACAGAACTGGCCTTCATGAAATTACGACGATTCATAGATTCCTCCAAAGGTGAGAAAACGAGATTGAACTTGGGTGAATCGGGAGGCAAGTGAGTTCAACCGACGCTGTGCTCAGCTAAAGTGCATCGTGTCCTCACATACCGCGATGACCCGCCGCGCTCGATCTGCTCTGCGATGTCTGCTGCCGACAATCGCTTGGACGTACCGCTCCTTCCCATACCGACGGCTGGCGGCCACCTAATCTCATAGTGGAAGAAACTGCACACAGAACGGCGAATGCAATACTCGCTGGCCACCTCGTTTTCAGAACGCCACAATACACCTGAGTTCTTTCTGTCGCAAGCGCCTGTTAACGACAGTTACTCATTTTCCAAGGTTCCGGGAGCGCTGCTTTCTAACGTTCTGGGGCGCTATAATGGCGAGCGTTCTTTTCATTCACAGTAAATGGAGCAAAAACTTATGACAACACCTGAGCAAAACACCTGTGCCCACATTCCCTGCACCTGTGTCGTGGAAAGTGGCAAGAAATACTGTAGTGAATCTTGCAGCGATGCCGGATCGGGTGAGGTGGAGATCGCTTGCGAATGCGGTCACGCGACCTGTTCGACAAGCATCGAAAAAGTAGCCTAGAACACCCCAAAAAATTCTCGTGTTTGATCTGCCGGGCAGGCTTTTTTACACCCAAAACCCCCTCGCGGAGTTAACGAGTGTAAACGCCTGATAGCGACAGTTGAGAACTTTCACTATCGGCGCTTCCTTGTCTCAATTGCGGTCCGTCATAGCCTCGCGCACAACCGTCTTCCGCGCGGTAAAATCCCTCCGAGAAGGTGGTCGCGTACTTTACGCTAAACATCAATGTTGTGACGGTGTGACAGCTGAGGATCAGCGCGTAGAATCGAATGACGAGAGTCTCTCTCGCATGACGGCACTTCTCACGGGAGGAAAGATATGCTCGACGTAATCTCAACAGCTGAGGCACCCCGGTCCATCGGACATTATTCGCAGGCGATCAGTGCAAACGGATTCATTTTCGTCTCCGGCCAAGTCGCGATTGATCCGGTAACCCACCAGGTAATTGCAGGCAACGCCGCCACGCAGACCGAGCGAATCATGAAGAATCTTTGCGCCATCCTCAAGCATGCCGGAAGCTGTCTTGAAAGGGTCGTCCGCTCGACAGTTTTCCTGAAAGACATGGACGACTTTGCCGCAATGGACGATGTCTGTGCAAAATATTTCGGTGCGACTGCTCCAGCGCGGTCCACAGTTGAAGTTGCGCGGTTGCCAAAGGACGTTCTTGTCGAGATTGATGTAATCGCGGTCGCAAAAAGTTGTGTGGTTTTTTCCAGATCAAGATGACTTCAACGCGCAGGTCAATGGTCTGGTCACGCTCGATTTGGTGCGGAAAGACGGAAGCAAATCTTGTGCTCGCCGAAAGGGGGCAAAGTTGCGCTGAGGACTTGAACCAACCGTGCGGTCTCAGTTGGCGACAAATCGCCTTTACACTCATCGTGGGTTCTGAGTGTAAACGCCTGATTTCAACAATTGACTTTAGCTTTCGGCTTGCCCGTCAGGATCATCTACTTCCACTTGTGCTTGCGGATATGCCCTCCTGTAGGTCAGGGGCCGTGTTTGTACCACTCAGCGACGAACCGCCGGATCTTTTTCTCGTCTAGGACATCTCGGGAGGACAGTTTACACACAACAACAACCGACGCAGGCGTCCTATCTCGTCATATCCGCAATCTGCACTTGGTAGGACTCGAGCAGGTTGCCAGTCGCGTAGTCCACGGCAACGACTGCGTTTTGATAATCGATTTGCGCCTGCAGGAAACTGGCTCTGGCGGCGGCGACTCGAGTCTGCGCATCGAGCAGGAAGAAGATGGTTTCGGAGCCGAGTTCATATTTGCGCTGGTCGGCTGACAGGGTCTTCTCCGCCAGGTCAAGGGCGGTCTTGCCGGCTTCGAGAGTAAGTTTTGCCTCCTCGAGTTGGTGCACTGCATTGTTTACGTCGAGAGTGATCTGCTCTCGAACCTGCTGCTCGGAATACAAATCGCGACGGCGGACGACCAGCGCCGATCCAAACTCGGCCTGAGCGGCGTGGTTTCTTACGGGCAGGTTCAACGTCAGGGTCGCACCATATCCTGGATAGCTGAATCCGAAAAGTTGGTTGAGGGAAGTTCCTAATCCTCCCTCGGACATCAGTCGCCCGGTAGTCAAGCTGTATTGATTGCCGCCAATTCCGCTGCTCTGATAAAAGCCGCTGTTGTTCGAGTACCTGTTTCCTAGGAGTGTTGCTTGAATGTTGGTGCCAGTGGGAAAAGTCTGACTGAACGCGAGCTGGCCCTGATGGCTTAGCTGACTGAATGTGCCGGGGCCTTGAACTTGACTGAATCCGGAATAAGAATATCGATTGACGAAATCGACGCTCTGTACAGTGGGATCGAATGGTTGGTATGCGCGCAACAAAGAAAACTTCGCATTTTCGACCTGTGCCTCCTCGACCTGAATGGTGCTGTTGTTCTCGAGGGTGAGGAGTATGGCGTCATGCAGGCTGAGCTGGAGTTTGCCATCGCGAACGTAATCGTGGAGGTGCTGCGGACCTTGCAGCTTGGGCGAGCGCATTTGGGGTTTTAACAGGTCGCGAAAGCTTTGTCCCTGGGCGCTGAGCTGTGAGATCAGAATGACAGAAAAGACCACGACGCGAAGTTTCATCCCTGTTCCTCCGAAAGTGCTTACGCGAGCTCTTACAGATCGGAAAAAGCATTTGACCGCAACATTCGCAAAGTAGCGAAACTTTTCTATTCGTAGCGAATGGCCTCAACTGGATCGAGCCGCGCGGCTTTCACCGCGGGATAGATCCCGAAGACCAGCCCAACAGTAATCGAAACCAAGAACGCCAAAACAATGGAGGTGATGGTAACGATCGTCGACCATCCGGCGAGCCACGCGATCAGTCGCGACATGACGAAGCCAAAAACGATTCCCAAGCTTCCTCCGACGAATGAAATGATTGTGGCTTCGATCACGAACTGGCGGATGATATCGAATTGGCGCGCTCCTACCGCCCTCCGCAGGCCAATCTCCCGCGTGCGCTCAAGAATGCTGGCCAGCATGATGTTCATGATTCCGATTCCGCCAACGAGCAGGGAGATGGAAGCAATCGCTACCATGACAGCGTTGAAGAGGCGCTCGGTCTGGCGTTGCTCAGCAAGCAATTCGGCAGGCACGATGACGCTGAAATCGCCAGCAGAGTGGTGAGTAGAGTTGAGGATTGCCCGCACGATTTGCGCGCTCTGGGGTACGCTTGCTTCGTCGCCTAGGTGTAGGTAGATCCCATCGATTTCATCACGCACGTCGCTGTAGCTGTCTTCAAGGCGAAGAATCGCAGCACTGAGCGGAACGTAAATGAGATCGTTGAGATCCTGCGAGGGGACTCCGGAAAGTTCCGTTTGCGAGCTGATTTGCGGACTCGCTACTCCGATCACCTGAAACCATTGTTGATTCAGCTTGACCCACTGGCCTAGGGGATTATTGGCGCCGAAGAGATTCGACTTGGCGCTAGCGCCCAGGACGCACACCCCGGTCCCGTGGCTTTCTTCATCAGCAGCGAAAAAGCGCCCTTGCAGCACATGGAGGCCCATGACTTCGATGTAGTGAGAATTGACGCCGTAGACGGTCGGCGGATCCTGCTGGGCCTTAGGAATTGTCTTAGAAGGCGTGAATTGTTTGCGCGGAGTGGATGCAGTAATGTCGTTTACGTCGTCCTGGATGATTCGATAATCCTGAAGAGTGAGGCCAGGGGAAGTCTTGCGCATCTTCATATGCGCTTGCCACTCGGTGGTTTCTTTCGCTTCTACGATCAGGTTGTGAACCCCCATTTTCTCAATGAGTGCCATCACCTTTTGCCTTGCGCCCGCTCCAATCGAAAGCATGGAGACTACGGCCGCAACACCGAAAATCATTCCCAGCATGGTCAAGAGCGAGCGCAAGCGATGAGCCAACAAGTTTTCAAGGCCCATGCGCATGTCGGGAAGCCATTGCTTGTAACCAGCCAGAACGCGGCCAGGCAGAGGTGCGGTAATGACCGGCATTTAAGGAGTGCCTCCGCTAAGTGACGGTGGACCGGCAGGCGACGAGCCTTTCCTAGGCGCGGCGGGATCGATGAGGGCAACTTCATCTCCTTCTTTCAGCCCTTCAATTGCAGCGCGGCTTTCGTTTTCCAGGTGAACTTGGACCGGAAGCTGTCTAAAACTCGCTCCTTTCCTCAGGAAAACTGTCTGCGAGCCTTCTTTCTGAAACAGTGCCTGGCGAGGGATGTAGAGTGTGTTTTGCTCCTTATTGCCTAGGATGACGATCTGCGCCGTCAACCCGGGAAGGAGACGAGGATTCGGATCCGTAAGCTGGATGGAAACGTCGTACTTGCTTCCGACATCCTCCCAGAAGAAGTTCCGTTGTACCATTGCGCCGGCCGATTTCAGCAGTCCGTGAAAGACTCTTCCCGGGAGTGCATCGAATTGGATTTCGGCGGGCTGACCAATAACGATATTGGCGCGGTCGTTTTCACCGACTTTGGCGCTAAGCTCCATATCCCCCGAGTCGATTACTTGGGCGATGGCGCTACCGGGCTGCGCTTGATCACCCTCGTGAAAATCGGGGAATGACATGCCACTAAAGGCGAAATCACCAACATTCTTCTGGATCGCAACCAGGCCGTCGATCGACGATACGACACGGATCTTTTGAATATTTTCCTGCGCCTGATCCATCGAAAGCTTGGCCTTGTTCCATTTTTCGCGGGCGAGGTCGATCCCGGTTTTTCCCGTGATGCCGTGAGATTGAATGTCGTGCTCCAGTTCGATTAAGGCGCGATTGGCCTGGTCCAGGGCAAGCTGATTTTTTTGCGCATCAATGGTGCTGACGAGTTCGTTTTTCTGCACCTCGAGTTGGGCGCGGCGAACGTCAAAGCGGGCTTTGAGGAGCGCGACCTTGTCTTGTGCGACTTGAACTGCAGCATCGTCTTTGGCTTTGATGATGTCCTCTTCAGCCTGCAAGAGGTCGGAGCGGCTTTGCTCCAACTTGTAGATTTGTTCGTTGGGATCAAACTCGATCACCACATCGCCCTTTTTGACCGGAGTTCCGGTGTGGAGAAGTTTCGTAATCTGCAGCGAGCCTCCACCAATGGGAGGTGCAGAGAGCGTGACGGAGTGATTGGCCTTCAGTTCGCCGGTCGTGTACACCTTGACATCAAGTTCGCCACGTCTGACCACTGCAGAGGGGATATCGCCATCGGACATCCTCAGGTTGTTGCGCCGCGTGGCCGCTGTCAATCCGACGACGCCGGCAAGAACAGCCGCTAGGATTCCCCATGCGATAATGCGCCAGCGTTTCATCTTTCACTCTTTCGCGGTCGGATCTTGCAACGCCACCCGATCGCCCTCTTGCAACCCTTTGGCGACGACAACGCGATCGCCGCTCCTTCGGCTGACCTCGATGGGTAGTTGACGGAATTTGGAGCCCTCCCAAACGTAGGCGAAAGTTTCTCCTTCTTTTTGAAACATGGCGTGAACCGGAACAATTAGCACGTTTGGAATCCGGTCCACAATAACCGATATCTGCGCGCTTATGCCGGGCCGAAGCCGCGGATCGAGCTGGTCGAGAGTGATTCGCAGATCGAAGTTCCGAGGGATGGGCCAACCAGCGGTGTAATCTTCGGTCGCAATGGTGCTGATTTCTTCAATCTTGCCAGTGAACTGCCGGTCTGGAATTGCGTCCATGTGAAGGTTGACGGATTGATTCAGAGCCAGTCGGCCGCGCTCGGTTTCATCGACTCGCGCGGCGACGCGCAGGGAGGATGTGTCAGGCAGTTCAGCGATCGGTGCGCCGGCCCAAACGTGATCGCCGGCTTTAAAAGGCGTTGGGCCTTCCATTCGCGGGACCGCGACCAAGCTCATGATTCCAGTCACCGGCGCTCTTAAGATCATTTTCGAGAGAGCCGCTTCCGCGCGGCCCACATCGAACGCCGCCTTCCTGCTGGCTTCAATCTTGCCATCGATAGTGGCCTTGCTGACGGCACGATCTGATTTCAACTTCTCTTCCGCTTGGTTAAAGGCCTGTTTCGCATCGTCAACCTTTAATTGGGCCTCCGCGCCTTCAATTTTCGAAACGATCTCCTGCTTACTGGCGTCCAATTGCGCGGATTGAAAGTCATAACGGGCCTTGCTCACAGCGGTTAGATCCTGTTCCTCGGTCAATCGCGCCTCTGCACGTGCTTGTTCGATATCGGCCGTCGCATACTTCAGCGAAGATCGGTGCTGGGCCAAGTCTTGTTCGGTTTTTGTTTTGTCGAATTCAACGATGGGATCGCCCTTGTTGACCTTTCCGCCGTCGCTGGCAATCTTGAGAATTTGCAAATCTCCCGCCTCGGCGGGCGCGGTTATGCCTATTGATTTGAGGGCTTTGATTTCACCGCGGAGATCAAAGGAATCCAGAAATTCTCCGCGTTTAACGTCGATGGTTGGAATCGCCGGAACACGATGGGTGTAGCGGATGGCTCCCAGGAGAATCATGCAGCCGACAAGGATAAACGCGGCGATGACCAGCGATTTGTGGCGCGCCCGAAGCTGTTGAAATCTGCGGATCATTGGATTCGATGAGCCTTTGCTCCTAGAGCCCACCTGAGTTGCCGTTTGAGCTTGCCGGATTTACATCCACTGCGGCGGAAAGATCCGGCATTAACCGTGCGTCGCTGCCTTGAATCGAGAACACGACCGCGAAAGTGCGAAGCTTCGTGGAAAAATCACCGCTGCGGGCAATTGGCGCCATTTCCTCGATCTTGCCGCTGAAAGCGAGTTCGGAGTACGCATCCAGATGGATGCGAGCGGGAAGGCCAAGGCGTAATGCGAGGAAATCCTCCTGATTGACCAAAGCACGAATCTGCATCTGCGACGGGTCGACTACCTGCATGAAAGCGATGCCGGGACGAACCTGATCGCCTTCCTGGACCTCGCCCATCTTTCCTTCTTTCCAAATGGTGTTAAGCACAGCGATGCCATCGATAGGCGAGCGAATCTGCATGAGAGCGGCATTGGCCTGAGCATGGTCCATCACCTGCTTGGCGCGGTCACGCTGAATTTCAAGCAGGTGAATTCCAGCTTGCGCAGCCTGCCGCTTCAAATCGAATGTTGTCCGAAGCTGCTGCAGACTCGCTTTAGCTTCTGCCAGGGCTTCTCCAGCTTTTTCCGCATCGATCTTCGACATCAGCTCGATCTTCTGCATTTCTAAGTGAGACTTGCTCAAAGCGCTTTCCGCTTGCCCGATTTCGGTCTCGTCTTTGGCACGGTCCGCGATTTCCTTTGCTTGTGTCCCGGCAGTTTTATTCGCAAGATCGACGTACTCAGCCTGCTTGTCAATAAATTCCCGCATTTGCGCCTGGCGGTCGAACTCGGCCAGCACGTCGTTTTTGTGGACGCGAGTTCCGCTCGCGGCGAGTTTCGTGACTGTCAATGTAGCGGCGTGCTCGCCCGATATCGTGGGCGCGACCATAGAGCGCATATGAACCGCTTCTGTAGTGCCGGCGAGGCGCACCGCTCGTCCTACGCTGACAGCAGAGCTGGATGTTGTAATCGGGTTCCGTTGAGAGGAACTATTGCGATGAACAATCACGATCGCAATGGCACCGAGAAGTAATAGAGCTACTGCCGTGATGATTGGCGGGCGAAGCGGACGGCGGGGACTTGGATCAGGTGGCTGGGGGCTGGTCGAATTAATTTCTTTCTCACGAGGGCTGATTTCAGCAGGAGATGAATGCATGCTCGGACACTCGATTGTTGCCAGTACCCTGGTACCGAAAGCTAAGTTCTACAATTATGATCGCAATTAAGGTCAGTTCCTGCGAAATTTTTCTCGCGCCAGATGAAAAGGGGGTGTCCGGCCTTTGTTAACGCTCAAAGTACCAGGTTGCGTTGAAACAAAAGCTCCGGAGTTGACCTTGCTCCTTGAATTTATGAGTAGTTGTTGAAATATCCCCATATCACTCAAAATGGCTGGCGCGGGCGATTTTGAGCGCAATCGCCTGTTCTCAACAGTAATCTTGCACCTGCCGTCATTTGTAGCTGATGATCAGTGTCGGGTCTACCGATAGAGGGCGAAATGAGACTGTTTATCCGGCTGCTTGTCGTATTCTTTCTCTTTGAATTGATTCTGTACGGCATTGCTGGCATTTCCCACGCGTACCACCCACTTGTGTACTTTCCGATTATCCCTGCAATCTGGATCGGGATGATGATTGGGGGCGTTCATTCCGCGGGGGTCATATCCTTTATGGTCGGGCTAACGATCACTGCTTTGGTATACGCGCTCGTCGCCTCGGCCCTCGTACGCCTCTCTCAAAAGGTGTTGAGCAGGCAGGGACGTTGATAGGGGAAATCGCATACGGACGGATAGCTGGTGAAAAATCGCGATTACGCTTAAGTACCCACTCTCATGTCGGCGCAACCTCCTACGTGTATTGGAGCTTGTGCTCCTCCAGCCAACTACGTGCGATCTCTGCCAGAGCTTCGTCCCGAAACTGGTACCAGCTTTGTTCCAGGCCGAATCGCCGGATTGCACTGCGGAATGCACGAAAGGCTCCCGGTCCCTGAATGGCATTCAACAGCTCGCCCCGGATTTGCTCGATGTTCTGTGCTCGCGAGAATCGCTCCATGATTGACCACTCGTGAATGTCGAAACGATCCGGCAACTCCAAGAACCGATCACTCTCCAAGGCGGCACGAATCTTCGGCATCATCTCACGCTCCCAGGCGGGGGTCTCTTCCCAGCATGTGTCTTCCGCCAGAACTCGCTCCTCTTCCGTTACAACGACGATTTCACCTGTTTCCGGATCCAAGTACGACGTACAGTCGTCACTCGCCGCTTCCAATGCAGCGATGATTTCACGCAGAGAGATGACCTTTGACATAGCGTCGAACACCTCCGTGAGGGACACGAAAGTTGGCCAGACGGAGATTATAAGGCGGGCTAGGCGCGAGAGCGCATGAGGTTGCTCATTGGCGTGTTCTGAGCGTAAACGCCTGTTAACAACATTTAACGGTCGTCACTCGTCTTTCGTCTCTGCAAGCAGACCGTTCAGTTCACCCTATTGAACATGACCCCACGGGCCGCTTGTGTAAACACGTTGAAGCTGGAGATGTGCCCGTCAGCGTCGGGCTGGAAAACCAAAGTGCGAAAGTCGCTGGAGTAGAACTCGTTTGGGGTAGCGGGATCGAAGATGACCGGCGGCTTCTCGCCCACGTTGACCGTCAGTCTTCCCTTTTCTGCCGACAACGTGTAGGTCGCGTCGAGCTCATCCGAGTGGTACCTGCCAGCGAACCTGGCTAGCTCCGCTTCGCTGAGATGGGCGGGCTCGATTTCGGCACCGGAGAAATACACCTCGCCGGGAATGGCAAGCGAGCAGCGCATAATACCGTTAACCTTCTCGAAGGTGATGACGTTGCTGCCGAGGTCGTAGAACCTCTTGGCGTCGATGCGCTGCAGAACCGCTCCCCATGCCATGAGATTGCCGTGGTCGGCGGTGAACATATACATGGTCTTCGTGTGCGAATCGAGGTAGGTGCCGGCGAAGGCCGCCGGATCGGGCAGGTCTGAGGCCGCGGTGAGTGTGTTTTTTGTCGGCTTGAAGTCGGGTGCCAGGTACAGGTCAGCGATTTTGCGGGTAAGAGCTTCAGGGCCCGCCGTGGCGAGGTTACAAAGCACGATCACGCTGAATCTCTGCAGCGGAAAGCGTAGGAATGCAGAGTGGTACCCGAACAGCGCGCCGTTGTGCTCGACGATCGGAAGACCACGGTAATCGCCAAGCGATAGGCCCAGGGCGTAATCGATTTGGTTGCCGTTGTTGAGGACGCCGTGACTTTGCAACTCGATGGGCAACGTTCCTTTGCCGAGTTTGTTGGCATAGAAGTTCCGGTCCCACGAAAGCAGATCGTCGACGCTGCTCATCAGGCCGCCGCCGCCAACGATGTCATAGCTGGTAGACCAATCGACGAGGGAGGTGCCCTCCTGGCCGGGATCGTAAGCCGCGACGCGGTTGGGGACCACCAGCGTGTTGTCGTCGTAGAAGAG
>Ga0102924_1002809_pt1 | contig 18665 bp, 22 predicted proteins | sample PaiPotPPM11metaG_FD_80116 | JGI IMG/M metagenome (GOLD analysis project Ga0102924, IMG submission 80116) | Iron sulfur acid spring bacterial and archeal communities from Banff, Canada, to study Microbial Dark Matter (Phase II) - Paint Pots PPM... ...
GATATCGCGCGCTCCTTGTCCGATGGGAGCGCAAGGCAGCGAACTACCTGGCCCTCCTGCTCCTCGCTTGTGCGCTCATCGCCCTCAATCAGGCGTGACTCCGTTTTCGGACCGGCTCTAAGGTGAACCCGGCTTGTGGCCGTAGCTCCGCGAGGGAGGAGTCTCGCTTGAGCAGGCGACCGACGGGGGCGATGGGTCACACGAAGAGAACTTCGTTCGCCGCGAGCGCCGGCTGGCTGTGCGCGATCGGTGCCCTGTGGGTCGTCGGTTGTACGCAAGACTTCTCGACGTTCTCGCAGCCGTACCTGGGCCCCGGGGACGACGCCTCCGCGACGGCAGATTCGGGCGACGTCACCGCTCCCGCCGAAGCGGGCGCTGACGCGACCGACGATACGTCGGGAGACGCGTCGCTGGACGCACCGGGAGACGCGTCGCTTGACTCGGTCGAGGACTCTCCGCAGAAAGGCGGGTTCGATTCGTCCGGGGACGTGTTCGACGCGCCCACCGGCGAGCCGGACGCCGGCACGAGCGACGCCCCCGTGGAACCGTGCGGTGGACTCGCGCAGCCTTGCTGTTCGGGGGGCACCTGCACGGCGAGCGCCGTCTGCATCGGGTCGAGCCCTGGCACGTGCGCCGCCTGCGGGGGACCCGGCGAACCGTGCTGCGCGGGCGATGCATGTTCGGTGAACGCCACGTGCTTCGCGGGGACATGCGCTGCTTGCGGCGCCGCGGGCGAACCGTGCTGCGCCGGCAGCGCCTGCGGCGTCTCGATGATCTGCTCCTCAGGGATGTGCCTCGCCTGCGGTGGTTCGGGAGAACCGTGCTGCTCGGGCAACGCGTGCAGCGTGGGAGCCTGCGTGGGAGGGACGTGCGGAGCATCGTGCGGCGCTGCCGGACAGGCGTGCTGCGCGGGATCCTCGTGCGGTTCGACGTCGGTCTGTACCGGAGGGGTCTGCGTCGCCTGCGGCGGGCAAGGACAACCATGCTGCGCCGGGGGTGGCTGCGGCGGGGGGACCGTCTGCTCCGGCGGTGCCTGCGTCGCGTGCGGAGAGGCCAGCCAGGTGTGCTGCGCATCGAACGCGTGTGCCGGAGGCGGCTGCTGCGAGAGCACCTGCATCGGGACGGGGGAGAACGCCGCTTCGGGGAGCGTCTGCCGCAGCGGTTCGCTGACGGCGTGCGGAGGGACGGGTCAGCCTTGCTGCCAGAACTCGACGTGCACCACGGCCGGCTCCTGCTGCGTGAACGACACGTGCGTCGCGAACGGGGGCGCGTGCGGCGGTTCGTTCGGAACGTGCACCGACGGGACTTGCCGGGGAGGTTCGCTCGGAAACTGCGGAGGTGGCGGTGGTGGGCAACCGTGCTGCAACGGGAACCCGACGGGGCACGGGTCCGCCGGAGACTTCTGCACGGGCTCCGGACGTGCGTGCAACGCGAACCTGACGTGCAGGACGTGCGGCGGCCCGGGTCAACCGTGCTGCGACAATGGGTGGTGCTCGGGCGGCGGCTGCTGCGACGCGAACGCGAACCAGTGCGTTGCGAGCGGCGGCCGGTGCTCCGGGGGACAGGGTGCCTGCAGCACCGGTGGCTGCAGCGGCGGGACCTGCGGCAAGCTCGGGCAAGCCTGCTGCGGCGGAGGGGTGGGCTGCACGGGGGCGTACACGCTGTGCGCGGGCCGGGCGTGCGTGGCGTGCGGCGGCGCCGGGCAACCGTGCTGCGTTGGCGCGAGCGGCGGCAAGTACTGCGGAGCGCCGCTGGTCTGCGACAACGCGGGGGCGAGCTGCGTCGCATGCGGCGGCAGCGGGCAACCGTGCTGCGCGGGCGCCTTCTGCAGCGCGGGCGCCTGCAACGCCGCGTCGAATGTGTGCAACTGACCTCTCGCTTCGCTCGGCGCGGCCGGTCTCCTCCGACGTCACCCGCCCCTTACCATCTGTCCCAGCAGAACGCCGGCGGCTACCGCGACGTTGAGCGACTCGACCGCGCCGCTGCCCGGGACGCTCACGAGGGCGTCGCACTGGGAGCGAACGCGATCGCCGAGGCCTTCGCGCTCGTTGCCGACGACGAGGAGACTCGGGCGCGGGAAAGAGAAGTCGAACACGCGCGTCGGGCCGCGGGCATCCGCCCCGACGACACGCACTCCGCGCCCGCGGAGGCGGCCGAGCGTATCGGCGAGATCCGTCGTACGCGAGAGCAGGAGCTGCTCGGCGCCCCCCTCGGCGACACGAACCGCGGTGGGAGGAAGGCCCGGATGCGGCGCGGGCGCGCCGAGCAGGGCGGCGTCCACGCCGAAGAACGCCGCGCTGCGGAGTATGGCGCCCACGTTGTAGGGGTTGCGCACGCGATCCAGCGCGATCGCCGTGCCGCGCGCGCGGGTGAGGGCCTCGGCGAGCTCCTGAGCCGGCAGCCACTTGCGCGGACGCGCCAGGACGCAGAGTCCCTCGTGATGCGACGAATCGGCGAGGCGATTCAGCTCCGGTTCGCCGACCTCGTCCCAGCGCACGCCGCGCGCCTCCGGAGCGCGCATCGCGGCTGCGATCTCGCCACGGACCCCGTGGGTGAAGGCGACGCGTACGACATCGGCGCGGCGGCGCGCGAGGACGGCCAGCCCGGCGCGGACGCCCTGAACGACTTCCAGCGGTTCGGGGGCCGTGTTCGACGGGACTTGGCGCGGCGGCCGTCCCTCTCTATGGTACTTCGGCGCCATGACTCCTCTCTCGTGGCTCCTCTTGCTGGCCGTCGCGGGCCTCTGCGGATCGGTGGGAAGCGTCCTGGCCGGGCATGGTCATGTCGGCTGCCTCGGTTCGATCGCGCTCGGCTTCATCGGTGCGCTTCTGGGCGCGTGGATCTCGCGGCACCTCCACCTGCCCGAAGTGTTCGTCTGGCACATCGGTCGTGAGGCGTTTCCCGTCGTCTGGTCCATAGCGGGGTCGGCGCTGTTCGTCGGTGTGCTCAGCTTCTTGACTCGGCAGCGCTGGTAAAGCTCGCGAGTCCAGGACTAACCCCCCGCGCTCGTGTATCGGGCGATGGAGGTTTGCCAGACACGCCGCGCGACCGCTAGCGAGAGACCGCCCGCCAGCAGGCATCCGGCGAGGACGTGCAGCGGGAGGCGGCCGAGCAGCGCCTCGGCGGGGCAGGTCGTCATGAGCGCCAGTGGGATGACGAAGGTCAAGATGACGCGCACGACGCCACGGAAGACTTGAGCCGGCCATCGAGCGGCGTCGAATACGGCGTTGAAGAGCTGCGTCAAGTTGTCGATCCGTACGAGATAGAAGGCGGCGCTCACCGTTACGATCCAGAGCGAATAGAGGATCGCGATCGCCGCGACGGCGGCCAGCGACGCGGTCGCCACCGCGGCCGCGCTGGGCACCCGCCGGAGCAGGTGAAAGCCCCAGCCGAAGATGGCAATCGCGGTGGCGACGTTCACGGTCCGCCAGGGCTGCAAGCGCGCCGTGGACACGAGAAATTGCGCATCGGCAGGCTTCATGAGCAAAAGGTCGAGGGTGCCCTTGCGGATGTGGTCGACGACTGTCACCAGGCTCGGGTTGATGGCGCCCTCGAGGACGCCCTGAAGAAACGTGAACCAGCCCATCACCATCAACGCTTCGCCGAAGCTCCAGCCGGCGATGTCCTGACGTCGCTCGTAGACCACGTAGAGGGGCACGACGGCCGTCGCCATCCAGAAGACCTCGACGAAGCCGTCGAGCACGAACTCGAGGCGGTATTGCATCGAGAGGAGCAATGAGGCGCGAATCTGCATCCCGAACAGGCGCAGGTACCGCACCGATCACCCCCCGTACGCGGCGAACTGGCGCAGTCCCCGCCTCCAGACGGCGCCCGTGGCGGCGAGCGCCACCAGGACCCAGCCCCATTGCCGCGCGAGGAGGGCGAGCGCCCTCCCTCGATCGTGGTCGTACGCGCCCGTCACGAGCTCCACCGAGAGGCCGATCTGGTAGCGGAACGGCAGCCACTCGACGAGGGCATGCAGCCCGCGCGGGAACAAGTCTACCGGAATGAGGTACCCGCTCAGGACGAAGTAGAAAACCAGCCACGCGTCCATGAGCTTGGTGCTGCTCTCGACGAAGAACGACATGCAGCCGATGATCAGATTGACGAGGAGCGTGATCAGCCACGCGCCGGCGATCGAAGCCGTCCAGAGGCACCAGGTCACCGGATCGCGGGTCATCGCCGAGCGGCCGACGGCGACGAAGGCGACGATCGCGACGGGGATCGAGACGGCGAAGCGCATGGGCATCGCGGCAACGCCCTCGGCGGCGTAGGCGAGCAGCGGATGAACGGGCCGGAGGAGGCGCATCGAGAGCGTCCCGTTTCTCACTTCGAAGCTGATCTCGTAGAAGATCCACGAGCCCGTGATCTGGCGCACGATGAACGTCGCGAGAAAGTACGCCGTGAACTCGCGCTGACCGTACCGCCCGACCGGACCGTCGGCCGCGACCGCCGTCCAGAGCGCGAGCTGCACGAGCGGCATCGTCGTGGCGAGCACCCACACGAGCATCTCCGCGCGGTAGGCGACGGCGTCCGCGAAGCCCACGCGCAGGAGGGTGGGGAACGCGCGCACGCTCGCTCGAAGGCTCACCGCGTGGAGCCCTCGGCGGCCTCGAGCGGGCCCGGCGAGCGCGACTCGGTGCGCGCCGCGGCGGTTCTACCGCGCGCGAAGAGCTCGCTCATGACCTCCTCGAGCGGCGGATTCTCCACGGTCAGATCGCTCACGGGGAGTTGCGCAAGCGCCTGACCGACCACGCGATTGACGTCCTCCTTGTGCACGTCGAGGACGCTCTCGCCAGCGCCGTGACGGACGACGCGCCCGAACGCCGCGAGGTCGCTCGCGTCGACCGGGCGCGCGAACCGCAGGACGATTCGCTTGTCAGGACGGATGCGGGCGACGAGCTCCTCGAGCGTCCCGTCGTACGCGAGCTTGCCGTGGTCGATGACGATGACCCTGGGGCACAGGCGCGCCACGTCTTCCATGTAGTGACTCGTGAGGATGAGCGTAGCGCCGTAGCGCTGGTTGTACCGCTCGACGAAGTCGCGCACGGTCGCCTGCATCGAGACGTCGAGACCGATGGTCGGTTCGTCCAGGAAGAGCACCTTCGGACGATGGACGAGCGCCGCCGCGAGCTCGCACTTCATTCGCTCGCCGAGAGAGAGCGTGCGCGCGGGCTTCTTCACGAGATCCCCGAGCTCGAGCAACTCCGAGAGCTCGCCCATGGTCTCGGCGAACTGCGCCCGCGGGACGTCGTACACGGCCCGATTGAGCTCGAACGTCTCGCTCGGCGGCAGGTCCCACAGGAGCTGCTGCTTCTGCCCAAGGACGAGCATGATCTTCTTCAGGAACGCGTCCTCGCGGCGACGCGGGTCGTGTCCGTCGACGTCGACCTCGCCGCTCGTCGGATGGAGGAGGCCCGCGAGGACCTTGAGCGTGGTCGTCTTGCCGGCGCCGTTCGGGCCGAGGAAGCCGACGCGCTCGCCCGATGCAATCGCGAAGCTTATGCCGTCGACCGCCGCTACATCCTTGTAGGCCCTCCGGAAGAGCGAGCGAAAGGCGGCGGCCACGCCGGGTGGACGCTCGTGGACGCGGTAATGCTTGCGGAGGTCGCGGACGACGATCACGAGTCAGTGCAGCCTTCCCAGCGGACCCAGGTCGAGGTTCAGATCCTCGGGACGCACGCCGAAGCGCGTCGCGAGATCGCGGACGGCCTCCTCCAGCTTCATCAGAGCGAGGCCGATCGCTTCGACCTGATCCTCCGTCAGCGTCCCGGCGTCCATCCGGCGGATGGCCTGCCGCTCGAGGAGCTTTCGCAGGAACTCCACCAGCGAAAGGACGAGCTGGGCGACGCTCTTCTGTACCTCGTCGGGATCGGCGTTCCAGCGCGCCGCTGCGCCCTTCTTGCGACGAACCTCGGTGCGCAGCGCATCGAGCTCCGCGCGCTTCATCGGGACGACGCGCTTCTGCGGGCCCCGTCGGGCGCGGGTCATTCGAGCTCCGTGAAGGCGTAAGGCGGCCACGGTCCGGTCGGCGCGACGCGTGCGGGAGCGATCGCCGCGGCGAGCGCGTCGACCTGAGAGCGGTACTCGGTCAGGCGGGCGCGCTCGACGAGGTGGAAGATGCTCGCGCGCAGGGGAGGGGAGTCGTGAAGTTCGACGGACTCCGCGCGCGTGCAGAGCGCAAGGGCGGCGCGCACGCGCGCCAGCTCGGGGACCGACGAGGCCTGCTCTGCCGAGCGCTGGCGCAACCAGCGCGTCCCCGGTCCGGCCGCCGTCTGTGGCGTCGGCGGAGGCGCGCCCCCTTCGGCGTAGAGGCGCAGCGTCATCTGATCGCAACCTCGCGTGCGGTGGAGAGTCGTTGCGAGCGCTTCCACGCGCGGAGCGAGTCCCTCGGCCAGCTCGGCTTCGCTCGTGACCGTCGCGCCGAAGCGAAACGGCAAGATCGCGTCGCTCGAGCGCGCGATGCGTCGCACGACCTCGTCGTGGAGACGGAGCGAGGCGGGGGCGATCGAGGGCGTGTCGTCCACCTCGCCGACCACGGCGGCGATAGGCCCGAGCGACACGACGCGCAACTCCTCTTCCAGGAGCCCCGTTCCCAGCGGCGCGTCCACCGACGCCGGGACGAGCGCGTAGACGTACAGACCCGTCATCGCTTCGCCCCCGGACCGAGCACGCGGTCGGCGGCGCACAGGAGCGCGGAGAGGCGGACGTAGACGAGGTCCACGTCGGCCAGCCCGAGGACGAGATCTCCGGTGATCATGACCCCTCGGTTCAGGACGTGGTCGACGAGCTCGAGCAGGGACGCGTCCGCCTGCGCCAGAAGGTCTTCGTCCTCGTCGCGCGTCCGGGTCCGTCGCGCGGACGCGTGGCGTTTCGTGGTCGGCCCGGTCTGGAGCGAGCGGCGGCTCATCGCGTCGCGCGCCTCCCGCCGTCGACGAAGTGGTACGGCGGCCACGGCCCGGTCAACGTCACCTCGCATCCGTTCCTCGAGAGCGACGTCTTCGCGCGACGGACCGCGGACTCGAACTGGCGAGCGCTCCCGGACGAAACGAGGAACACGGCGTCGAGCAAGACGCGGGCGGCGACCTCGCGCGTCACCGGCGGACGCCGCACCGATTCGCGCGCGCTCTCGGCGATGTCCGAGAACGCACGGTCGGCGTCGCGACGGGCTTCGCGGAGAGTCTGGTGCACTCCGGAGTGCTCCGCCTTCTTCATCAGGAGGAAGCTCATTCCCTCGGCGCGCGCGGGCAGGGCATTCGCGGCGCGATTTCGCGCAGCGGCGCGGGCTCGGCGCTCGTCGATGTGCACCCGGACGCCCCATTCGGCGCAGCCGCCGATGCGGCGGGCGACACGCGCGATCTTCGGCGCCATCTCCCGCGCGTTGGCCACGGCGCGCTCGTCGCTGTCGAACAGCGTGAAGAGCTTCATCGGGACGGTCGTGCCGGCGGTCGTGACGTGTTCGATCATTCGCTCGTGTCCGGCGGCGCAGGCCCCCACCCACTCGAGATCCTGAAGGCGCGCGTGGATGGCGGCGTCGCCGTACTCGTCGAGCGGCGCGTCGGCGACGACGAGCCACAAGGTGGGACTCACCTGCAGCGCGCGTGGCCGGCCGAGGCCTGGCAGCCCGCGCGGGGAGCGCTTCAGCGAGGGGGTCTCGTCAGCCTGCGTCACACAGTACACGTAGCTCGCCGACCGGATTGTGCGCTTTTTCATGGCCGTCACGGACTCTTCATTCGGTCTCGTGCCGCGACCCGTGCCGCGTCTTCCGCCGCGTCTCGAGCCGCGTCCAGCGGGCGCTCCACTGCGCGAGCGGCGCGGCGCCGCGCGGCGGGGGATAGACCGCGGGGGCGATGAGGATAGCGCGCTCGAGGCGCGAGGACGAGCGAGGCCGCCGGGCCACGTCTCGCGCGAGCGAGGACAGCTGATGCGACTCCGCCCTTGCGGCCTCGCGGCACCGGTCGCACGTCCCGCGAGTGGCCGCGTTGGCGACGACGACCGGGCAGGGTACCCGCAGACGCGCGAGCGCGCCCATGAGGCGCCCGGTCTCGAGGCGCGGCAGCTCGGCCGCACGGGTGACGACCACGAAGGCGGCCGCCCTTTCGTCCCGCAGGAGCATCTCCAGGGCGCGAAGACGTCGCGCGAACGCGAGGATGTCGCTCGCGAGCTCTCCCAGCCCGAGCACGCGCCGGTACTTGAGCAGGACGGCGAGGAGCGCGTGCGTCCACTCGCGCACGACCGACGGCATGGCCAGCAAGCGCAGCGTATGGCCGGTCGGCGCCGTGTCGACGACGACGGCGTCCCACCGCGCTCGCCCTGTCGCGCCGGGGTCGAGGGCCTCCACGAGCGTCACGATCGCGAACACCTCATCGATGCCCGGCGGGGCCAGATCGAGGAGGTCCTCCATCACGACGCGGTCGTAGGTCGCATCGAACCGCGGGCTGCGCACCAGCGCCCGGAACATCGCGTCGATCCCCTCTCGGTAGCGATCGCGCTCCGCCGCGAAGGCCGCCGGTGCGTCGAGCTCCCTCGCGTAGAGCCCGTCGACTCCGGGCACCCGGCGCTCTGCGTCCCCGACGCGTATTCCGAGCACGTCGGCGACGGAATGCGCCGGGTCCGTCGACAGCAAGAGCACGCGCCTGGACGCGCGCGCGAGCGCGATGGCCGTCGCCGCCGCGCAAGTCGTCTTGCCGACGCCGCCCTTGCCGCCGAAGAGGAGGAGCCGTCGGCCCCCGAACGTCCTGCCGAGCGACAGCTCGGGGCGAGCGCCGGGACCCGGCGAGGTGACGCGACGGGAGGAGGCGACGGTCCGGGCGACTGGCGGGGGCTGCATGTCGCCCGCCTTCTTCGGCCGGTGTCGCGGCGCGCCCCTGTCCGCTTCGCGGAGGCTGCGCAGCGCGTCGACCCCGCGAGGCTCGATCGTCGCCGCGTCGATCAGCTCGATCGACCGCTCCCGAAGACGCCGGCGCGCGCGTTCGATCGCCGCGGTCTCCGCCCGGACGCGCGGCGTGCATTGCGGGCAGCTACCGAGCGGCCGCGGAGTGACGCGATTGACGAGCAGAGAGCCCACGTGCACCCCGAGCGCATCGAGCTCGCGCAGGGCGTCTTCGGTCTCATCCACCGAGAGTCGCTCCGGCAAGAGGACCCATGTCGCCCGGGACTGCGCGCCATCGCCGAGCATCTCTCGCAGCGCCGCCGCCTCGCTCGCGATCTCGAGAATCGCGGCGTCCGCCTCGTCGGGCAAGTAGCGGCCGGCGATGCTCTCGGCCAGCAGCCGGTGCTTGGCCTGCATCTCGTCGAGTACCTGCGCGATGCGCGCGAGGGCCAGGGGAGTCTCCAGCAAGCGCAGCGCGTGGCCGGTGGGCGCGGTGTCGACGACCACGGTGTCCCAGCGGCCGGCGCGCGCGATGCCTCGGAGCTCGAGCAGCCCGATGAGCTCGTCGGTGCCGGGGATGCTCAGGCCCATCAGACGGTCGACGTCGGCGTCGTCCAGGTACGTCCCGCGCTCCGCGATGATCCGGAAGGACTCGCGTCGCTTCTTCATCCAGCGGCGCAGCGCCTCGTCGGCGTCGAGTTCGAGGGCGTGCATCGTCCGGCGCCCCACGCGCACGGCGGACGGAGCTGGCCCCAGGGGCGTCACCAGGGCATCCGCGAGGGAGTGCGCAGGGTCCGTCGACACGACGAGGACGCGCGCCCCGCCCTCGCATGCCTTGACGGCATGGGCTGCGGCGCACGTCGTCTTGCCGACGCCGCCCTTGCCCCCGAAGAAGAGGAACGCCACGGCCCCGAGGCTACCCTACGCAGCGGAGCCTATCGCGCCCGCCCGGCCGAGCGTTTTCGTGGTTGGGCAGCGCGCTTGCGCGAGCGCCGCACGCCTCGGAAGGGCGGCGCTTCGTCGGCGGATCGTTCGTCGCCGACGTCGGCCTCGATGGAGTCGATCGCGTAGCGCGTCCCCGACTCGGGCGTCTGCAGGGGGCCTGCATCGCCGCGGGCCTCCCGCATGCGTTCGAGCAGCCCTCTTTCCAGCTGGCGGAACTCCTCCTCGTCGATCTCGCCGAGCTCGAGGCGCATCTCGGCGGCGAGCAGCTCCTCTCGCAACGAAGACTCGTCGTAGAGCTCGTGGAATACCGCGTCGCTCACGCGCCGGAGCACCCAGCCGATCCCGCTCGCGAGCAACCGGTCGACGACGATCACGCGCGCTCGAGCTTCAGTCGGATGTTGACGAAATTGTACGGCGGCCAGGGCCCCGTGTACTTGAACGTCAGGTGCTCGTTCTTGGCCCCGATGGCCTTGACCGCCGCGTCGAAGTCGGGCTCCTTGTCGCGCCTCACCAGGAAGGCGGCGTTCATGATCATCCGGTCGCCGATCGGCCGATTCGCCCGCGAGGCGACGGCGACGGGGCGCAGCTCGTCGAAGATCTCCTGCACGTAACGCTCGCTGCGCGTCTGCAGAGCGGCATCGACGAGCCTTCCGTACTGCATCCGGGCGAAGTAGGTGGACCCGTTGCGCGACGAGATCTCGGCTTTCAGCCGGCGGATGTCCTCGTTCTCGACTTCTAGCTCCTCGACGATCCGGTCGCGATCCCAGAGGATCTTGAGCCCGTACTCGAGCTTGTCCTCCATCTTCACGAGCACGTCCCTGAAGGCGTCGTACGCGGAGCGCAAGAGCTGATGGATGTCTTCGCGCGTCTTGAAGACGGTCCCGAACGACATGGGAATGACCGTGTGCGCCCGCATGACCGTCTCGTTCACGCGCTCGTGGGCGAGCACGTTCTGGCGCGTGGGCTCGTAGAGCTCGATGGGCGTATCGCTCACGACCGCCGCCACGTCGCGGAAGTTGACGGTGTGCACCTCGGTCGGGTCGACTCCGATTCCGATGGGACCGAACGTCATCGGCTTGTCGCTGTGGATGACGCAGTAGACGTACTTGCCGCGCTGACCCGGGGCGACGCGCGCGGGACTGCCGCCGTTCATCCCGGGCGCGCCATTCTGCGACAGCGGCGTCTCGCGCACGTCGCTCCGCTCGGGAACGGAGGGTTCCGCCGCTCGCGCTCTCCGCTGCGAGACGGGCCTGGGCGCCGCCTTGCGCGAGGCAGGCCGTTTGCTCGAGCCTTCACGCTTGGCGCCGTGTGACTCCTTGCGCATCGTCTAGACCCCGTTCCCGGCGCGTCGCGCGGCCTTCAGGCTGGCCGATCCTCGAGTCGGGCGCGGATCGTCCGACAGGAGCTCGTTGAGCGTCGCCAGCAGCGTCTCCGGCAGGCAGGGCTTCGCGAGAAACCAGTCGCACCCCGCCTCGCGGGCGCCTTGAGAGTGCCCCTCGAGGGCGTGCCCCGTGAGGGCGATCACGGGGATGTGCTTCGTTCGCGGGTCTGCCTTGAGCCTGCGCGTCGCCTCCCATCCGTCCAGCACGGGAAGCGACAGGTCCATGACGACCACGTCCGGTGTGCTCGCGGTCGCGCGCTCGATGGCCTCGGCCCCGTTCGCCGCCTCGAGGACCTCGAAGCCCGAGTAACGAAGAAACTCCGCGTACATCGCGCGATTGTCTTCGAAATCGTCGACGACGAGAACCTTCCGCTGCGCGCCCGATTTTTTGCCCGTGCTGCTCCCCTCGTGTCTCATTTGCGCCTCCGCTTTGTGGGCAGGACGAGCGTGAACGTCGAACCCTGACCGACCTTGCTCCTCAACACCAACCGGCCGCCGAGCACTTCGGCCAGCCGCCGACAAATCGAGAGGCCGAGACCCGCGCCGCCGTACTGGCGGGTCGTCGAGCCGTCTACTTGCTGGAAATCCCCGAAGATGCGCTCCTGATCGGCCTCGGCGATTCCGATCCCGGTGTCGCTCACCGAGATCCATACCTCGTCCTGCCGGGGCTTGGGCGACGCCGCGATCCGCACCGAGCCCGACGGGGTGAACTTGAGCGCGTTGGAGAGCAGGTTCACGAGGATCTGCTTTACCTTCGGGCGGTCGCTGTTCAAGACGGGGAGCGATTTTTCGAGCTCGCGCCGTACGGTCAGCTTGGAGCGCGCGATGAGCGGGTCCACTTCGGCCAGGACTTCGGACACGAGCATCGGCACCTCGAAGCGCGAGAGGTGGACGGGCATGCGCCCGGCCTCGATGCGGGAAATGTCGAGGATGTCGTTGATGATCGCCAGAAGGTGCCTGGCGTTGGAGTCGACCCGCTCGAGGTTCCGGCGCTGCGGTTCCCCGAGCGGGCCGCTCACGCCCTGCAGCAGCATGCTCGTGTAACCGAGGATCGCGTTGAGCGGCGTCCGGAACTCGTGGCTCATGTTCGCGAGGAACTGGCTCTTCAGGTTCGACGCTTGCTCGAGCTCGATCTGCTGGCGGCGGAGCAGCTCGTTCTGACGGACGAGCTCCGACGTCGCCGTCTGCACCTTCTCCTCCAGCTCCTTGCTCGCTCGTTCGAGCTGTTCGTAGAGGCGCGCCTTTTCGAGCTCTTCGGTCCGGTCGTGAAGGACCGTCACGACCGCGGTCAGCTCGCCGTGCTCGTTCTCGATCGTCCCGCTGATCGCTTCGACAGGCACCGGTTGGCCGTCTCGGGGGTCCACGAGCCCCAGCTCGCCGCGGAACCGAGCGCCGGGCGCGAGGAACACGTTCGCGACGTGGGAGGAGAGGTGGGCGTCGTTGGCCCGCACGCGCTGCAGCTCCGAGGGCGACTCGTTCTCGGCCGCCGTGAAGAGGCGCTCGGCCGGCGTGTTCATCAGCGTGATGGCGCCGTTGGCGTCGCTCACGACGATCGGATCGGCGGCGGCGTCGATGATGAGGTCGAGCCGATCGCGCTCCGCACGTATGGCCGTCTCGGCGACCCGGAGCTTGCAGTAATTCTCCTCGACTTGCAGCATCGCGAGCTGAAGGTCGGTCACGTTGCGCATGACCGAGACGATGCCCGGGCCGTCGTGCGTCTGGATGATCGTGCTCATCATCTCGAAGAGGCGATCGGATCCGTCGTTCGGATCGACGAGCGGCAGTTCGCGGCGAACCTCCTCCGATCCGTCGATCACCCGCCGGGAGAGGCTGGCGGAGAAGAGCATGTTGTTCAGCGCGACGGCGCGGCGCCGACCCTCGCTCTCGTCTTCCTGCGAAGCGAAGAGGGCGTCTGCGCGCGGGTTGGCGACGATGAGCCGGCCTTCCGGGTCGGTGAGAAGGACTGGATCCGGCACCGCGGCGAGCACGGTCTTCAACAGAGCTCGCTCTCGAACGAGCAGCCTCTCGGCGCCTCGCAACCGCTCGATCTCCACGAGGCGCCGGAGCTCCCGGCCGAGCACCTCGGCGAACCACTCGAGCTCCGTGGTGACCTTCGGAGGTGGCGCGACGACCAGCAGCGCGTCCGGTTTGACGGCGCCCCACGGGATCGGGATGGCCAGGCGCGATCCGTCCATCCCGTTCTCGGGCGAGAGGCCATCGAGGTGCGTGGGGCGCCCTGCGAACAGGGCCAGGGCGAGCGGATCGCCATCGTCGTCGAGGTCGACGCGCAGCGGGGCGTCGCGTGCGAGCTCGACGCCGTACCCGGTGACTCCCACGAGCCGGGCGGACTCGCCCTCCTCTTGCCTCAAGGCGAAGAGCACCTGGCTCGCGCGCGTCTCTCGAACGAGGTACTCGACCGCGACCTGGGCGCAATCGGAGACGTCTTCGCAGCGCAGCAGCGCCTCGATCACGGCAAGCCTCGCCTCTGCGCTCGCCGCGGGCGAGCGGCGGCTCACCGCCTGGGCGAAGGCCGTCCGATTCAAGCAGAGCCCTCACCGCGCGCTGGGGACGCGGGCGCGCCTCTTCCGCGCACCCGCCATCGCCGAGGTGTTCGCCATCGACCCCCCGGCACCGAGCCGCGCACGCAGCGCGGCGTTCTCCGCCAGCACGGCCTCGTGCGTGCTCACGTCGATGACGGGCTTCGCCACCGGGGCGACCTGCCCGACGGCCTCGGAGTACTTCAGATACGTGTCGATGGACGCGACGACCACGCGCGCTTCCACCGTGATGAGGTCGATGCCGACCAGGGAGACCCGGACCCAGGCGTCGATGACGATTCCCTTGTCCAGGACGCGATCCAGAACATCGATGAGGCTCGTTCCGCCAGAGGCTCTCTCTACGGGCATCTCTCTACTCCCCGCCGTTGGCGCTGCGTCGCTTCGTTCGTTTGGTTGGTTCCGGGGCATCCAGCTGCGCGATCCGGCGCTCCAGCGCGGCGAGCTGTTTGCGCAGCTGCGCGTTCTCCGCCGCCAGCGACTCGCGCCCGGGCGCGAGGTGCGGATCGTACTTCCACCAATCCAGGCCGACCTTTTCCGCTTTATCGAGCGAGCACACGATCAGCCTTATACGAATCGTGAGGAGCTCGACCTCGGCCAGCGAAATCTTGATGTCGCCGGCGATGACGAGCCCTTTGTCCAACACCCGATCGAGCACGTCGACGAGTCCGTTACTGCGCTGGCCGCCGTGCTGAAGAAGAAGGTCCTGCCTCATATTCGCGAGTTCCACATCCTGCGGGATCGGACGGCTCAATTCTAGGCCCATCTCGCGCGAACTTGAGATCGACTCGCTCTCATTCAAGCAGAGGCCGCTCGGGCCACGGTCGGGCTCGGAAGGCGACTGGCACCCGCCCTGCAGCCCACATCGCATGCCCATTGCACCCCTCGGCGCGAGCGACGACGCGCAATCGTTTCACCTAAAGCTTCGCCTCGCCTCCGATCCCATGACGGGTGGCTACGAAGTCACAATCGAGCTTGCCGAGGTCGATGTCCTGGTCGAGGTCGTGGATCTCGACCTGCGTCGCGCGGTGCGGACCGCGGCCGATCGATGCGCCGAACGCCTGCGCGAGCACGGCTTCGCGGTCACGACGGGCGAGGTGATCAGCGCACTGGAAGAGGCGCTCCAGGACTCCGAGATCGTGAAGCGCGCGTCGGAGGCCCCGAACTGAATCGCCGTGTGGGCCGCGCGGTTCGTGTCGGCGAGGTCGGCCTCGCTCCGTGATTTTCGCTCACGTCCGCTCACCGCCACCCGATAGCTTGTTCACGGCGTAGAGGATGGCTACGGCCGTGGCGGTCAGCGCCACGGCCATCGCGAGGGCGGTCCGGTCGTGCTGCTCCTGCATCGCGTCGTAGATCGCCAGCGACGCCGTCTGCGTCTCCCCCGGGATGTCGCCGGCGACCATCAGCGTGACCCCGAAGTCCCCCAGGGAGCGCGCGAAGGCCAACATGAGGGCGGCGACGACGCCGCGCGCAGCCAGCGGCAGCTGGACCGCGAGGAACGCTCGCACCGGGCTCGCGCCGAGCGTGCGCGCAGCCTGTACGAGTGTGCGGTCCACGGCTTCCAGCGCGGTGCGCCCGGTCTTGACCACGATCGGCAGCGCGCCGACGGACGCCGCCACCACGGCGCCCGTCCGCGTGAAGACGATGGGCGCCCCGAATGCGCGCTCGAACGTCTGGCCGATCTCGCTGTGGCGCCCGAGGGCGACCAGCAAGTAGTACCCGAGGACGGTGGGCGGGAGGACGATGGGGGCGGTGACGACCACGTCCACCAGGTCTCGCCCCGGAAAGCGAGCGTTGGCGAGCAGGGTCGCCAGCGCGATACCCAGTATGGCGGACACGAGCGTCGCCAGCGTCGCGATCTGCAGGGAGAGGGCGAGGGGCGAAAGGTGCACGATCAGGGCTTCGGGGACGACGGGGCATCCGGGGTGGCAGACGGACCCGGCACGGAGAACCCGAACCTCCGGAGAATTTCCTGCCCCTCGGCCGACTGAACGAATCGGGCGAACTGGAGGCCCTGCTGCCACCCCGCTCTTCCGTTCGAACAGACGACGAGCGCCTGCGCGATGGGGTCGTGGAGGGACGGCTCGATGGGTGCGGACTCTCCCGGCGTGGCGATCGTCAGCGAGCGGGCGACGATCGCGGCGTCGGCGTTGCCCGACTGCGCGAACTGCAGCGTCTGCTGGACGTTCTCGCCGTAGACGAGCTTCTCCTGCACGCGGTCCCAGACCCCGGCGCGCTGCAGCGCCTGCTTCGCCGCCCGCCCGTAGGGCGCATGCGCCGGGTTCGCGATCGCGACTCGCGCGATGCGCGGGTCTGCGAGGTCCGCCAGCGAGCTCACGCGAAAGGAGGCGTTCTCGGCCTGGTAGAGGACGATGTGTCCCGTCGCGTAGATCGCCTTGGTGTCCTGCCGGCAGGCGCCCGACCGGACCGCCTCGTCGGCGTACGACGTGTCGGCAGCGGCGAATGCGTCGAACGGGGCTCCCTCGGCGATCTGTCGCTCGAGGAGGCCGCTCGCCCCGAACGAGAATACGACGCGCCGTCCCGTACGCTTCTCGTAGGCTTCGCCGACCTCGGCGAACGCGAGCGACAGGTCCGCTGCGGCGGCTACGCGCAACGGCTCAGGCTGCGGATGACGGCACGCGCTCAGCGCGAGCGACAGCGCGACGAAACCCGAATCGGCGCGGCTCCAAGTAGCCACGCCGAGCAGTCTACAAGGCCTTGCGGAGACCGGCGTCGCGGAGGAGAGCCCGTGCCAGACCGGCGTCCCGGATGAGGAACCAGCTCGCCAGCTTCGCGAGCACGGCACGCGGGTCACCGCGCTCGAGGAGCGTCGCGCCCGCCTGGGCGATGCGCGCCCAGTCCGGGCTGGGCCGCGCGAGGACGATGCTCCGCGAGACGATCGGATTCTCGTCCGACGCGAGCGCTCGTACGAAGTCCAAGCCGCGCTCGTCGGGCAAATCGTCCTCGACGACGAGGGCATCGATGTCCGGCCGACGAGCCATCCACTCGCGAGCGCCGCGCGCGTCGCCAGCCTCGAGCACACCGAAGGCTCGGCTGAGCGAGCGCCACATCCAGTGACGCGAAGGAATGACCGGATCGACCAACAATACGAGCGGGGGGCGGCTGCCTCCCGCATCAAGACTCATCATCTCTCCCACCCCGTGCCGTTCGTGGTTTTCGTTCCCGTAGCGGTCGCGGGCGTCGATCGCCCTTCCCGTCTTCGAGGTGGGCCGAGAGTGACCCCAACGCATGCGATGTGCAAGCGAACCGCGCAGCGATTTTCGGGTCCTTACGGCGGAGGTCGGGATTTTTTTCGAGCTCTTCAGCCACTCTGCGCGGCCGGGCAGTGCCAGTGCGGGCGCCGTCAGAAGCGCCACCACAGGGCTGTAGCCGGCGAGAGCGCCCAGCCGGTCACCTGCGTGTGGATGCCGCTGTAATCGCCAGTGACGCTCGCGTAACAGGCTTCGATCTCCATCGCGACGTGCACATGTCGGAAGCCGACTGCCACGCCCACGAGACCGCCTCCCCAGAAGCGCTCCGCAGAGAGCCCGATGGGAGGGCCGGAGGCGGCCGGCTTGGGCTCGCTTCGCACGTCGTCGATATCGATACGCTCCCATCCGCCGCGCGCGCCGATCCACAGGAGATAAACGTCGGCGTCGCTCGCGTATCCGACCAGCACGGGCACGTCCGCGCCCCAGCCGTGGAGGTTGCCGAGGTCCACGTTCGGCAGCGCGCTCCCGTCCTGGTGCCCGAAGAGGGCCGCGCTGGCTCCGGCGCCTATCGAGAGCGAAAGATGATCGCCGAGCTCGAACGAGCGCCGGGCGTCCGCCCGCAGCGCGCGACCCGTGTACGTGAGCCCGGCCTCGAAGTCGCTGCCCAGGCCGACGCGGGCCCCCGCGAACGGGGCCAGGCCCGGCGCGATGGACGCCGCGACGAGCGCGCCCTTCGCGTAGGTCGCGTCCGTGCCGGGCGCGCCCGCGCTTGCCGAGGCGTCGCTCTGCGCGTTCCGCAGCGCGCTGGCCAGGTCGCCCGTCGCCACGCTTCCGCTGAAGCCGGCCGCCGCGCGCACCGCTCCCGGGCGCAGCGTACGCGCCGGGTGCAAGAGGGGCAGCCCGCCGCCGCAGCCCGCGAGCGCCAACGCCGAGAGCAGGGCCGAAAACGACGCTCGCGTCGCCCCTGCCCTCGCAGGCGTCATCAGCTCATCATTTCCGGAAGCGCGAGGGGAACGATCCGCCGGAGACGCGCTTCTTCAGCTCTTCGTCCTCCGGGTGCAACCGAATCGCGCGCTCGAGGAGGGTCGCCTCCTCCTCCCGATGGTTCGGATTGGGGAGGCAGCACTCGACCGGGCAGACGGCCTGGCAGGCCTCGTGATCGTAGAAGCCCACGCACTCGGTGCAGAGCTCGGGGTCGATGACATAGATCTCATCGCCCTCGCTGATCGCTTCGTTGGGGCACTCCGGCTCGCAGGCGCCGCAGTTGATACAGTCGGACGTGATGTACGTAGACATGGCGATTCGGTGACCTACGGTGTCCCCCCCTTTGGGAGTTGCAACGTAGGGAGCAGTGCGTGCAATGTCAAACGGATGGGGCGGTTGCCCGTTTGCATCTGCGCGTCGACGGGTCTCTCTCGGGAGAAGGCCGCTTGCACGCGCAGCGGTGCCGACGCTACGGTCCCGGCGCGATGCCGGTCCGCAGGTCTTCCCTTGTATGCTTGGCGTGCCTGGTGCGCCCGCTAATGCGCCTGGCGCGCCTCTCCCGCTCCCCTCGGGCTTGGGCCGCCGCTCTGGCCGTCTGGGCGGTCGGATGCACGCCGCACATCGGCGACAGCTGCACGCTCAACACCGACTGCGACATCAGCAACACGCGCCAGTGCGACAACTCCGAGCCGAACGGATACTGCACGATCTTCAAC
>Ga0102924_1002810_pt1 | contig 18654 bp, 9 predicted proteins | sample PaiPotPPM11metaG_FD_80116 | JGI IMG/M metagenome (GOLD analysis project Ga0102924, IMG submission 80116) | Iron sulfur acid spring bacterial and archeal communities from Banff, Canada, to study Microbial Dark Matter (Phase II) - Paint Pots PPM... ...
AGGGAAATGTTAGTGTAAAGGAAAAAAATCCTATTGGAAGAGTAGAAGCTAGGATGAAACCAAGAGAGGGAAATGTTAGTGTAAAGGAAAAAAATCCTATTGGAAGAGTAGAAGCTAGGATGAGCGTAGGAGATGTAAAACACACGGGCCATCGTAGTAGTTTAGATCATCTCATAAAAGTACGGAAGGGTGATGTGCCACCACCTTATTCCGAGAAGGGTCTGCTATTACAATCTTCCAGAAAAGATGCGCCACCACATTATGAGGAAATTATATCAAACAGAGACATGAACAACTTGAAAAAGAATGAGCACAAAGGTATAGAAGAAAAGCCCCAAATAAAAACTACTGATAACTTTAAGAATGCGGGGGATAAATTGAAAGCGCCTTCTACATATTCCGATTCCAAGAAGGATCTGCTATTAGATTATTCCAGGAAAGATGCGCCTCCTGCATATTCTGAGAGAGGTCCGCTATTAGATCATTCTGGGAAAGATGCGCCACAAAATAATCGTCGTAATTCGCAAGGAGACATATTAAATAAAAAAGGGTCAGGCGAGCGCAAAAGGACAACCCTACACGAGAGCAAAGTGAGCAAAATGAATACTGGGGAGTTGAGGGGTGCGGAGAGCGGGAGAGTAGCTAGTAGTGGGAGAATGGGGGAGATAGCACATTTTCGAAACAGAAGAGACGGTGGCATAGGCTCTTCGAGAAAAGAAGAAATTAATGGAGAAGTAAAGGAAGGAGGAGGAGAGGTTTATGATGATATGGAATATTTAGAGGATTTTATCATGAAATCGGGAGTGGATATAGCATCTAGAGAAGAAATACGAGCATTGCAATCTAGATCAACACAAAGAGATAATAGCGATAAATCAAGAGATACCAGATTGAATAACGGGTCAGGCATGCACAAAGGGGCACCTCGAGGCGAGGGTGTACAGAACAAGGCGAGCACTGATGAAGCAAGGAGTGTAAGAAGTGAAACGAGTGGTGAAAGATCTGAGGAATTGGCAGGTTCAAGGAGTAGACATGAGCATGGGCATGGACATGTGGGAGAAACAATGCATGATAATGGAACCAAAGAAGAAATACATCATCTAAACAGAGCAGATAGTGGTATAGGGATAACATCAGATAGAAAAGGATTAATAAGTGAGGGAAGCAAGAAAGATGTTGATCCATTAAAAAATAGGGTAAACGAGCTGGGGAGCGATGTGCAACGAGGTTCTTCCTTGGAAGAACAAACAATGCATACAGCAGGTGATGGACAACGAGGTTCTTCTAAGACAGTGCCAGAAGCAGCACTGAGAGGGCTGGAAAAGACAGAACTAGAGAAGACAGAGCTAGAAGAGCCACAAAGGACAGAACTAGGAGAGCTAGAGTCAGAGAAGACAGGGATAGAAGCAACAGAAATAAAAGCAATGGAGCAGAATGATGCAGAGCTAGCAGTGGCAGAAGTGACGGAGCAGGATGATGCAGAAATAGAAGTGAGAGAGCGGGGTGATGCAGAGCTAGCAGTGGCAGAAGGTCCAGCTATAGATGAAACAGGATTGGATGATTCAGAAATAAATAATGGAGAACAGGAAACTGCTTCAAAATCCTTCGAGAATATGAGCGAAGTAGAAAAGGATAACTTTGTAGGAATGTTTACAAGTTTAGCAAAATCAGATCTTCAGCATGAAATAGCGAGTGATTTTGGTAAAAACTTATATAAACTTGCTAAAGAAGATAAAACGGATATTTCCAAAACTATGAGCGATATATATAATATGCGTGAAAATGATCCAAAAAAATATAATAGAATAATAAATGATTTTACTACATATCTACAAGTGGAAGAAAAAAGAATAGAAGCAGAAAGAAATATGATGAAGCGGTGGGAGAGCGAGATGCCAATAGCAGAAGGCATTGCAGTAAGGACTTAGGCCCTTGTCAAATTTGTCCCTCTTTCCCCCTTGCCTCGACGCCTTCATTAGGCAATAATAGGAGTGTCGGAAAAGACTGTTACGGAAGTTAAGAACAGAGGCTGTGACTGGAGCAGCGAATAGTAGCCAAGTATGAACAAGTAGCAATCTCTCAATAAAGGTGGAAAAGGCCATGAACGAGAATAATACCCACGAAAATATTCATGAGAGAAAATCCCAGGTAGGCAAAGGTACACAGAAGGATTCATTGCGAAAAGGCACTAAAAAAGGTACCAAAGACCAAGAAATGCCGATTTTTGCGCAAGAATCGGCAGAAGAGGTATTTAAAAGAAGAGGAGAAAATGTCAAAGTTATTAGAGGGAAAATCGGTAAGGACTTCGAGATAGAGCTTACAACAATAGATGAAAATGGCAAGATTATAGTTAAAAATGGATGGATTAGCTTAGAAGATATAAAAGATCAAGATGCAGAGTTATATAAAGATTTAGAGCATAATGCGAAAATACATTATATGACAAATTTTATGAGTGATAAAGGCTTAAATATAAGTGATATAAGGATAATTGATGGAGAATATACTTTCAAAAACGAAACTGGGAAAGAAGTTAAGCTGAATGAAAATGAAAAGAAAGAGTTCAATGAGAAGTTAAAAGAAGCATTTTCTCCTTTTGGATTTGATGCCAATAATCTGGATATACCAAATCTTGTAAGAAAAACTGTACTGGAGAAAGTAAAAAGTCTACCTGAAGATCAAGGAGGGGGAGATTATGATGGCGTCTATGATTATGATGAAAAGAGACAAAAGTGGTATTTACAAAAAGGTGAGCAGATCAGGGAGGCATGGTTTGACAAAGGAAATAAAAGGGAACAAGGAGAACAAAGACAAATTTTTTTATTAAATTCTAAAATGAGGGGCCTAAATCTGGATAGACTGGAAAAAGAAGAGGATATTCAGATAATATCTGTAGATGATATTAAGGGAGGATATAGAGTAAGCTACTCTAAAGGCGGCGAGCATGACTATTGGGACTACACAGAGATATCTCCTGGATTCAGGGAAAGAGTTAAGAGTGATGCAGCTGCAGGGACTCTAGGGGATAGTCCTCGTACTAGAGACGAAAAGGTATTAGCTAGAGATGAAGTGCGGTGGGAGGAATTTAAAAAAGTCGTCAACTCTGCTGACCAGTTCTTCAAAGGACTCCAAACGGATGAGGAGCGAAGCTGGTGGATTAATTATATGAAGAATCGCCGAAATAACGAGTTTGCTAGAAGGAGGGCAATGCTGGAAGTTCGTCCAATAGGAAAAGCAGGAGAAGAAGAATTAGGAGAAATAGAACAGAAAATCGAGAAATTAATAGATAGTTTGAAAAGTAGTAGAAAAGTCTAGATAAGTAGTAATTAATAAAGGAGGAATTTGCTATGGATATTACTAGGAGAAATAGAGATACAAAAAAACAGAATATACCACCAAAAGTGGTAACTAAGGTATTCGAAACTAAAGAAGAAAAAAGTGAATTAAAAGTAAATGAGAAAAGAATATTTAATTATTATATAGATTCAGATGCATTAACAAAAGATGGAATAATTGAAGTAAAACAGAAAAAATTTCCTAATACTATAGAAATAAATCTAGGAAGTGGTAGAGAAATTACTGTAAAAAATAGCGAAAAACGTGTAGATGTGTTTGCACCAAATATGCATCTCTGGATAGAGGAAATTGATACTGGTGACCGCAGAGTAACCTTGGCTACCTTTGATGAGTTGCAACGGATTCAGGCGAAATCCATTGTGATAGGGAACAATAGCCCCACAGGCAATCTTGGTAATTTCAATCTGAATTATGGAAAAGACGGTCAATTAGAAGTATCGATGAAAAGGGTAGATCTGAGAGAGCAAGATAAAATGATATTTAGAGGGGCTGGAGAAGATCGAGAGTTAATATATGAATATATAGATAATTATGAACATAGAAATAATTATGAAGTACGTATTAGTAGTATAAATAATAGTTCAAAGATAACAAGTAATGAAAATAAAGAACGTATCATAGCATTGGAATTGGAAAAATTTGGTGAACTGCATGGAGGGACTAGGGGAGTAATCAGGATTATACCCGAAATTATAGCACCCGAAACTATAGTTACCCAAATTATAGCACCCGACATTACGGTAGGAGCTTAGGTGGTCAACTTTAAGAAATAACACAAAATGGGCTCAAAACGTATTACTAATGAGTGCGATTGTACTCTGAATGTAAACTTTGTTTGTTTTTCTACTAGCTAAGAAAGTTGTATAAGAAATATCTAGATATCTCTGCTAGATGTCTTTGAATATCTCAATACTATACTAGAAAACTTTTTTAAACAATATTAAACGCATGTATTCTTTGTAAAATCCCTGGAAAGGTAGATAGGATAATCATATGCATACATCTTTTAATAAATACCATCTCTCCACCCAACTTGGCAGGAAATCTTTGAGGGATGTCTACATTGCTTATCCGGTTGATGAGCCCGAACACGAAGTTGTTCTCAAAGTGTTCGATTCTACGTGTCTTCCTCCCAATTATGACTACGAAGACTTTGCTGAGAAAGCCGATCTTATCAAACAACTCAGTCACCAGCATATTGTGCCTATCCTAGACATAGGGATAGAGGAAGGTGAGCCATATGTAGTGAGTGAGTATTTGCCTTACGGTTCATTACGAAGTCGTCTGGATAGTGGATCCTCTGAACACCTGGATATTTCAGATGCATTGAATATCTGCGTACAGTTGGGAGAAGCCCTCAGTTATGCCCATCAGTTTAATGTCATTCATGGAAACATCAAACCGGAGAATATTCTGTTTGATGCTGATGGCAATGCGTTACTGACAGACTTTGGTCTTGTGGGCCTCATTGATGTAAATAAACTCGGCTATAAATCTGATGCTCAGGCCATTAGCTATATGGCACCAGAGCAATTTATTAGCAACGTCAGCGAAAAGAGCGACCAGTATGCACTTGCCTGTATCATCTACGAACTTATCACAGGCCGTGTGCCTTTTACGGCCCGTGGTTTCTCCTTGATGTGGTTAAAACATTCGACGGATGCTCCCGTAGCTCCCTCTAAGATTGTTACTAACCTGCCAAAACCTATCGAAGTAGCACTGCTCAAGGCATTGGCTAATGATCCGTCCGAACGCCATAACGATATTACAAGCTTTATTGAGCCCTTTAGATCGGTCTCGTTGCCACTAACCCCACTAACACCTGCATTCTCCTTCGCACAAGCCACTTCTTCTACTAGCAAGAGCGAATCACCCAGGTTTACGTTGGGCGAAGCTGCCCCTATGAATCGTTCGAGAAAGTCACCACCTAGGTCTCCTACGGCTGAATTGTCTGTGACTGCATCGATAACAGATGAAGAAGCTGAGGATGCATTCATAGATTCATGGATAACAGATGAAGAAGCTGAGGATGCATTCGTGGAAGCATCGATAAGAGATGAGGAGCCCGAAGATCCATACATAGCAGGATTAATAAGAGATGAGGAGGAAGGAGATCCATACATAGCGGGATCAGTGGAAGAGGAGGAGGACGAGAATTTTGTGGGAGGATTAATAGAAGAGGAGGAGGATGAGGATCATTTTGTGGGAGGATCGATAGAAGAGGAGAAGGACGAGGATCGTTTTGTGGGAGGATCGATAGAAGAGGAGGAGGACGAGGATCGTTTTGTGGGAGGATTGATAGAAGAGGAGAAGGACGAGGATCGTTTTGTGGGAGGATCGATAGAAGAGGAGGAGGACGAGGATCGTTTTGTGGGGGGATCGGTGGAAGATGAGGACGAGGATCGTTTTGTGGGAGGATTGATGGAAGAGGAGGATGAGGATCGTTTTGTGGGAGGATCGGTGGAAGATGAGGACGAGGATCGTTTTGTGGGAGGATCGGTGGAAGATGAGGACGAGGATCGTTTTGTGGGAGGATCGGTGGAAGATGAGGACGAGGATCGTTTTGTGGGAGGATCGGTGGAAGATGAGGAAGTTGATGATCAGTATATAGGAGGATTGATGGAAGAGGAGGAAGAAGATCATTTTATGGGAGGATTGGTGGGAAATAAGGAATCTAAGTCTCGATTTCTGACAACATCAGTAGCAGATGAGAAGACAAAAAATCGGTTTGTAGATGTATATGACGATGATACCGATGGAGAGTCTGACGACTTTGTCTCTCCACCGGGGAATCCTACGTTTCCTTTTGGAACAGGGAGTCGTTCCTCTCGCAAGACGGTATTGTTTAAGGAACCTGAGGATCGCTTTGTAGCGGCATCGGTAACAGATGAAGATGACGATAATCAGTTTGTAGATGTATATGACGATGATACCGATGTAGAGTCTGACGACTTTGCCTCGCCATCAGGAGACCCTTCGTTCCCTTTCGGACCAGCAGCGCGTGCTCCTCGCAGGAAGGCATCGTTCACTTCTAGGTTGAAGCAACAATCGGGTCAATTGGAAGACGATGACGTGGCAAGCTCTGTGGGGGTTGCAGAACCACCTCTATCTCCGGGCCAGACTCCTCTGCAAGGTGACAAGGTTATGGTGCCAGATATGGATGAACCAGCGCCAATGGCACCAGCAGCAAATTTATCACGTCAATCTCGATCCAGGAAAAAAGGTCCTATCCTTCTACTGGTAGTGGTGCTGGTATTCAGTGTAGGGATTGTTTATACGCGCTTTAACCAGGGAGCAACTCCTACTTCGCATGTCGCTCCAACGTCCCAGCCTACACAGCAGCCTGTGCAGCTGCCTACACCGCAACTTACCCAGCAACCCACACCGCCACTACAGGAGAGTCCTACCGAATCTGCAACGGCGACGCCAGATCTGGCGTCGCCAACAGTGGAAGCAACATCAACGCCCACGCCAACACCAACGCCCAAAGCTACACGTGTTCCACATGTAGCTCCCCCGGTTGTGCCAAAGCCAAAGCCAACGCCTGTGCCACAAACAACGCTTAACCTGACTTTTCACGAGTACGATCGGTATACAAACCTGACGAATGAAGGAACCGTTGATTGGGAACAATGGGGCTTAAATCAAGCCACCGATGTAAATCGTAAAGCTGGTGTAACTCCACAGATCAGCAACTTCACACCCCAAGGGAATGGAAGTGTTGGCAGTGATCATATCAATCCCATTAACTTTACATGGTCTAATGGCACTCCGTTGAAAAGTGTACATAAAAGCACGGGAGCTATTTATATGACTGGCCTCAATAATGGTTTTTCGATTACTGTTCCTGCAAGCGCTCAGTCTAGGACGCTGAGGCTGTATGTAGGGGCTTATCTGGCACAAGGTTTGTTTACTGCGTCGTTGAATGGTGTGACACGTGTAGATGGTTCGCTCGATATGAGACATGATCCAACAAAGGTAGCTGATAATGCATACTATACAATCAACTTTAGCTCAAATATGCCTAATCAGTCTCTTACTATTAATTATACAGAAATGAATACGAATGGAAGTATAGGGTATATATTACTAGAAGCGGCTACGCTCCAGTAATTGTTCCTGACCTTCAAAATACCACTAAAGGGGTAAAGATATACAGGAGGAATAAACAGTGTATATATGTAGTATATGTAAAAATAATAACCCTACTGATGCACGGTTCTGTAATTGGTGTGGAACTATGATCGGTGGGCAAAAAACTACCAATCAATCTACTACTGGATTGCTACCATCCCAATCGGTGTTGGATAACGGACGCTATGCAATTTTGAGGAGAGTTGGCCAGGGTGGGATGGGGGCTGTCTATAAGGCTCAGGATCTTCTTTTGAATAAACGTGTTGTGGCAATCAAGGAGATGAGCCGGCATGGACTTGCAGGTCAGGAACTCGAAACAGCTATTACTGCTTTCACTCATGAGGCAGAGATACTCTCGCGTCTCAAACATCAGAGCCTCCCGCATGTCTATGAGACATTTGAGGAGAATGGTCGGCATTACTTAGTAATGGAGTTCATTGAAGGTGAAACATTAGATCATGTACTTAAGAGGCTCCACAGCCAGGGAAAGTGCTTACCAGTAAAGCAAGTACTCATTATTGGTAGGCAGCTTTGTACTGTCCTTTCTTACCTGCATACACAACACCCCCCGGTGATCTTCCGTGATCTGAAACCTGCTAATATTATGCTAGATGCCCATGGTCAGGTTTATCTCATCGATTTTGGCATTGCACGAGTGTTTAAGCAGGGTCAAATCAAGGATACTATGGCATTGGGCTCTACCGGATATGCCCCACCTGAGCAGTACAGGCATGCTACATCGCCACGATCTGATATCTACAGTCTTGGCGCGACACTCCACTATATGCTCACAGGAAATGATCCATCGGATGCACCATTCCAGTTTCAGCCCCTCAGTCTTCCCTCTCACCCACATCTGGAACATCTCATCATGAGCATGGTTGCTCTGGATGATGCGCTCCGGCCAGCAAGCATGAACGAAGTGCGAAAGCGCTTGGATGATAGTGCTCAGCCTCAAAAGTTGGCTACATCAGTAGTACAAGGTAAGACTACCGGCCACTTATCTACGTCTCCACCCATCACAGACTCGATTACCATCTATGCAGTTCTCTCGTCCTCTCCTCTCGACCAAAAGTTATGGATTAGCCTCAAAGATCAACTGATGTCAGAGCTTCATCTCTTCCCTAACCTTGTGATCAAAGAGGCTGCTTCAATCTGGAAAAATGGCAGTAATGTGTTGCGAGAGGATGCAGGGGCGTTCATGGCAGCCGTGCCCCCTTTGGGGGATGAGGCAAATCTCGTTCTGCTCCTACTTAGTGAAGATTTCTTATCTATGCCTGGGTGTCTGGCTATTGCAAACAAGGCCATTGATCGATTCATAGATGGAGCGCAAGGTGTGGAGATACTTGCTGTATTGCTGCGTCCTTGTAAACTCAACGTATCCACTAATCCCTCGCTTCGCCGTCTGGCTCATATCAGGATGATCCCCAAAGATGCCATTGCTCATCTAAGTGTCTACGCACAGGAGCAAAGCATTCTGGAAGTTGCCAGGGCGATCCGTAATCATCTGATCACACGTATGCTGGCGGATGACAATGACGGATCGATGAACTTATTACAGTGGTTGTTATGGCAGTTGTATGGTAAGGGCCATCTTTCCTGCCCATACTTTGTCGTTGGGCACTATGCCCTTAAGTATATTCGTACATCGGGGTTTGGAGGGGGTGTGCTTATTCACTTGCTCGATCTCCAAGATTACCAAACATTGGCTGAATATATTGTTGGGTCACTTGATCGGAGAGACTTGACAGACCTTGTTCAAACCATTGCCCCATCTGCAACTTCCTTGGAAACTGTACAAGGAATTGCGTTGCGCGATGATGGCGAAGGCCGCCTTTTAGAGCGTACAGTCGCATTACGCGACAAGAAATAGACAAACAAGCCGCTGTGCACCTTTAGGTGTCGAAAATTCTTTAAAGCGAAGGACTACAGAGAAAAACTAAAATTGCAAATTTTTTGGACATCTGTTACCTTTCTTTAAAGGAAAGGATTTTTACTATGAACAATCAAACAGATAACCATGAGGGCTTTCATGCGTTGCTGATCATTCCTCCGTCCCAGTCAAGCCAGGATCTTGTTGGGACAATGGAAGTAGCTATACAGAGCATGGTACTCGATAAACAGCATCCAATCGCTTTGGAGGTGGTTGGAACTGCTAATAAACCCAGTTTTGTCATTCGTGCAACCCAACATTCCGCTCTTGATCACGTTGAAGCATTGCTGCGTGCAGAGTATCCGCAAATCGAGATCCAGCCACTTCAAGAGAAAGATGATCCTTTCCGCCTCGACGCAGATGAGACAGTTTCTGCGGTTGAACTGATGACTGAGGAAAAGGATGGAGCCTATGCGAGCCCGCGACCATTCAGAGAGGAGAGAGATCCCCTGCTGAGACTTCTTGCTGTGCTAAGTAAACTGCCAGATCATACACGGGCTATAGTACAGATCGGGCTGGCTCCCGTATCTTCTACTGTGACTACTAGAATTTTGGGCGATACTGGAATTTTAGGTATAACTGGTAAATTAGTCAATACAGGATTTCTGGGCTTTACTGGTAAATTAGGTTCGACATCTAGATTGAGTTCGATGTCCATATTGGGTTCGCCATCCAGATTAGGCCTGACATCCGGGTTGAGCAATCCAGGTGTCTTGGCCTTTCTCTCATCGCGTCGCAATATTGCAATGGTGGCAATGTTAAATGCTCTTCTGCTTGCCGTTCTCTTGCCTTTAGCAGGTCCATGGCTTCCAGGCTGGCTATTAGAAGATCTGGCAGAGTTTATTCAATGGGGACAATTTCCTAGTTTGGCAATGGGTCAGGCGCAGCAACTCGTCTGGTGTGCGATAGCATTCCTCTTGGTAGAAGCCCTCTTCTTCTATGGAACCATCAAAGTAATAAAACGTTTTTTTCTTCAAGATGCTACTGTACAGGTGTCCGATCAGGATGCTAGCGTAATCGATACAACATCTGCCTATCGCACACGGATACGCTTCTACGTGATTGGGCCAAAAGCAGCGGACGAGGCGAAAACACTCCCTCGCTTTATCACGCGCTATCTGACGCCTCTCGAGAAGGACCAGGAGGGAATCCTTTTACGAATGATAGCTACCTATCGGCAATTTCACGCTATAAGTGGTATCGCTATCGTTCCCAAACAGATCCCCCCAAAGACAGCGCATCAGTTACTCCGTCCTCATGGGTGGCAGCAAGGGCTGCTGCAATCAGATAACTTGATGAGCTTTCGTAGCTTGGCGACTTTATGGCACCTACCACGAGAGAGTCAGCTATTAGAATTGGGCATACAATCCTCCCACAGGACCCGTACGCTGGCGCTACCGCCTGAGATTGCCGTGCAACCTTTGGGTGTTGATCAGTCTACAGGTCTCGCGCCAATTGGGTACTCAGAACATGGCGGCAACCGTCTTCCATTTCATCTTCCCAAGACCTTCTTCTCCCATAATACGCTCATTGCTGGCAAATCGGCAGAAGGTAAGAGTGCCTTTATGAGACATCTTGCACATTCTGCCATGGAGCAGGGTGGACTTGTCTTGGTTGATCCTTATGGTGATCTGTGCGAGGATGTCCTGAAAATTGTGCCAGCCCAACGCTCTGAAGATGTCATTTTCATTGACTTATCAGAGAGCCATGCCTCAATTGGTCTCAATCCGCTTGATGTGACTCTGGGCCGTGGACGCGATAAGACCATTTCCGATCTCCTAAAAATGCTTGCCCACATCTGGGTTTCGAGCTGGAGACCTAAAATGGAAAATGTCTTCGAAATGAGTCTTCGTACGCTCTTTGAAGCAAATAAGATAATAGTAGCCTATGATCCACAGAACGGACCTAAGCAGCAATACACGCTGCTAGATATATCGCCTCTGCTGACTAACGCCAAATTTTGCCACTCGGTTTTGCAGCTGGTCCAGGACGATTACCTCCACCGCTGGTGGCGCGAGTACTATGAGCCGCTATCCTTTGCTCAGCAGCGGGAGATTATCAATCCGCTGATCACCAAAGTAGCAAAATTTGAGAGCACTAGTGCCCGCCGTATAATCGGACAAGGCGCTTCCACACTCAATGTTGCCGAGATGATTGCAGAGAGGAAAATCATCTTGCTCAAACTGGCTAAAGGGACAGTTGGAAGCGAGATAGCCTCTCTAGTTGGAGCGACTGTCCTGGGACTTGTTCAGCTTGCCCTCGAAGAACAAAGTCTGCAAGGGAAAAGCCACCGGAGCCGAGTACATCTGCCGATCATCATAGATGAATTTGAAATGCTATTAGGAACTGACTACGGAGCACTCTCCGAGTTGCGCAAACACGGAGCAAGCTTTCTCTTGAGCTGTCAGTCACTCGAATACATCCAGAAATCGAACCCGCTCTTACTTTCGACAGTGCGGGCAAATGTTAAGCAGCTCATGGCCTTCCATATGTCAGCGCAGGATGCTGAGCTTGTACACAAAGAACTCGAGGTTAAGCGGGACGATCTCATCCATCTTGATATGCATAGTTGTTATATAGCAATATTAGCAGCAGATCGGCGTCAGCCAACATTTTCTCTTACAATTGCTTCTCCTCCGAAAGCAGATGCAATGCTCGCAGAAAGTATTCGTACTCGTTGCCATATACGTTATACCTACCCCGTAGATGAGATTGATGAAATGTTACGCAATGCAATGATTCGCACTATTCGTCAGATGCCTGCTCCTCTTCCCAAAGAAAGGGAACGCAGATCGGAGGAATTGCCTCTTGACACTTCCTCCGACGCATTCATATCAAAAAAGACGCGTCTCCTTATGAATGATACGCAGCGGCTTCCATTTACGAGAGAGTTGAGTACAGGAGAATTAGAAACTCCTTCACGTCAGCGATACAGATCCCGAGCCGAGAGGCCTTTGGAGCGAAGAAGAAAAGAACGTCAGGCTAAAGTAATAACAGAAGCTCTTGAGAGTACTGATGGTAGGGAAATTACTAAGAGGTTGACTTATGATGGGAGTGAAGATAAGGAAACTGGTAATGGCCAGCAGGAGCAACCTGAACGGTAATAATACATACATGCATATAAAGTGTTTAATGCAGCAGAAGAATAATCAAAAGACGCGATTATCGCGTCTTTTGATTATTCATGATGCATCTCCATCTTGCCAGTCTATAACTTGCCAGCCTGTTGTCTCATCTGGCAGTAGTTTGGGGGAAGGGCTCGTATTCTGAAGTGTAACTTTATCGTGATGAGCTGAAGTCGAGACTTGACCACTTATCTCTCTGCTGAGAGTGTAGCCAACGTCCACATAGACAACAAACTTTGAGTATTGGGGAGTGATGCTGAGAAGAGTTGGCTTATCAACGCTGGCTTCCTGCGTTTCCTGGAACTGTTGAACTTGATTTTGCCAATTAGGAAGCCTATGCAGATGAAGATGATGCGTATCATCAGGCCCTCCCTGGTAATAGAGTTTCTGTGCATATGCGGAAAGCATATATATAGCGGTCGTGAATGAATTTGGGTCGTTGGCATTGAAGGTGTGGTATTTCTTGACAAACGTTGCAGCACATGCTTGGGCATATTTAACATCGTTATCCGTAAAGCCGTCAGCGTACCAACCGGGTGGCAGAGGATTTGGAGTAGGTGTAGCTGGCGGAGGAGTAGGTGAGGGCCGTGAAGATTGACTAGGCTTGACTTGAGGATGAGCTGAAGACATAAATGCCAATGGTTGTGCCTCAGGTCCATTAGAGCTATCGATAGTATTAGTGGTCATCGGAGATCTAGGATTTTTACCTGTTTTTGGAGTAGGTTGTATTGTAGGAGACACATTAGAAGGTGTGGAAGATGTATTTGGATTAGAAGATCCAGAATTTCCCAGTATAGGTATATATGTCATTTGATCTGGATTTGCGTCGCAAACGCCATCTAGGTACGTCGGTGCCGGTGTTATAGTTGGCCCTGCATTAGATGGAAGAAGATGTTGTGCCAGAGAGAATGAGCCCATGCTAGCGACAGAGATAATAATAAGTAAGACCAGTAGCTTTGTTAAGTACCAGTGCTCCTGATTAAGCGCATCTAAGATATGAGGAAATTTATTCTTATCTATCGGTGAATTATTAGACATGTGCCTTTCCTTATGTCTCCGCTGTTGGTCAAACTAAATCCTACCGGAGTGATAAATGGAGTTCCCATCTCCAGTATCCTGCGTTCCAGAATTGATAGACAGGGCTCCTGCTCGATTGCTTGCATCTCCGGATAGATCATCTTGCTCATCATCTTCCGGCAGATATAATGCATCTGCTGCATTGCGCCAGTCCTCGGCAATAGTTACGATCGAATTGATGCTTTCAGCTATCTTGATAACTGCTGTGCTGGATTGATGAAATTGTTGTGCAAAGGTATAAAGGTCTCCAATCGCAGACTCGGCAATAGTGGTGGTGTTATGAGTGGATTCAAGTATCTCTTCTAGCAATTGCATCTGTCTTTGTATGTTGGTGGTGAGCTGTTTCGATAGCGAACGTGTCCCCGTAGGGTAACTACCAGTGTTCCTGGGGAGTTCTTGGTTTTCTTGCAGATGAAGATATGCCTCTTGTGCCATGTCTGCACTCAGTTGAAGGGCACTTCCCATGCGTTGTATGAAGGCTACTAGCTTTTCTACTGCTGCGGTCATCTGTGAGAGATAGAGCATTTGTGCTTCTGTGGTCTGAGCAAGCTCAATTGATCGGTCTAGGACGTTGCGAGAGGTGCCAATAACTCTGTCGGATGCATAGAGGGTCCATCTAGTAAACTGAACAAGTTTTTCAACGAGAGCATTACACAGATCTGCCACCATGGCAACACTCTCATTAGAAGTATCTTCAGCAATATATGATTGTACACGGAGATCTCCGTCGAGAGCCGGGCTAATATCATCTGCAAGTTGTTCAAGCTGCTCATTAAGGTAGATGAGATCTCTATCATCGGGTTCCTGATCAAGACGGCGTGTCTGAGCATCATCAGCAGAAGTATTTCCTTTCGAAGGGTGAGGGGTGGTTTGCGCGTGATCGAAGACGCTATTGAGTGTACTTGCAAGCTGCGCTAGCTGATCGTCTCCTGGTATAGAGACGCGCATTTCTGTATTTCCCTTTATAAATTCGCGGCAGGCAGTAATAAGATCGGTAATTTGCTCATCCATTGCATGCTGCATTCTCAAGATGATAGAACGTTCGCTGAAGAAAACGGCTATAGCACAGGTCAGGACATCGAGCGTAACGAAGAACCAATTAAAATTTACGGCAGTACCTGCTACACCTACGACAAGGATGGCTGCCGTAGGCACGACTGAAGCAATGAGTAGTTCAAGTTGCATCAGTTGTTTCCGTGAGAGGCTTTCGCTCAAGTTCGTAGTTGGTTTGATGGTCATTGATGAGATTCTCCTTGCTTTAGTAAATGTGATCAGGCAAGCCGTATTTCCTTGGGAGTATGTTCAGAGTATGCTACAGAGATCTTTCCTTGTCAAATAATGCATTTGGTAAGATTTTTTTGTACAACCACTTTAAATGGTGGAGACATGATCATTTAAGCTCAATTTGGCCAAGTTTTTGAGCCCAATCACCAGATAATGAACCTCTACCGATTTTTCTATAACTATCATAATTGATAACAAATGCCATGCCAGATTTTATCCCAATTCGCTAGATCGAAAGTATTCATTTGTTTGTGTTGTATCATGAATATTTATTTATTGACATGTATAGTATGATCTATCCATATTCTTGAAAGATGCAGAGAACCTCTACTGCTTCTCCCCATAAAGGAAAGTGGCAAGCTCTTTGGATGAAGGAAGAATCCCCGTCCATGTCTGGCGGGGAGTGTCAGTCTTCCTCTTCTGGTAAAGACAATGCATTTGCTGAATTGAACCAGCCCTCAGCAATAGTTACTATCGAATTAATATTTTCGGCTGTTTTAATAACAGTTGTGCTGGATTGATGAAATTGTTGTGCAAAGGTATAGAGGTCTCCAATTGCAGACTCGGCGGTGGTTGTGGTGCTATGTGTAGAGTCTAAGAGCTCCTCTAGTAGCTGTATCTGTCTTTGTATGTTGGTAGTGAGCTGTTCCAATAGCTCATCGGATTCATGAGAGGACACTCCTAGATTACTTTCTTGCAGATAAGTATAAATCTCTTGTGCCAGGTCAGCAGTTAACTGAAGGGTACCCCCCATGCGTTGTATGAAGGCTACTAGGTTTTCTACTGCTGTGGTCATCTGAGAGAGATAGAGCATTTGCGCTTGTGTTGTCTGTGCGAACTCAAGTGAACGATCTAGCACTTTGCGAGATATCTTAAGAATCCTGCCGGATCCACTAAGCGTCCATTTAGTAAACTGAACAAGTGTTTCAACGAGAGCATTACACAGATCTGCCACCATGGCAACACTCTCATTAGAAGTATCTTCAACAATATATGATTGTACACGAAGATCTCCATCGAGAGCCGGACTAATTTCATCTACAAGTTGTTCAAGCTGCTCGTTAATCAGATCTCTATCATCGAGCGCCTGATCAGAACGGTGTGTCTGAGTATCATCAGCAGAAGCATTTCCTTTCGAAGGATGGGGGGTAGTTTGTACGTGATCGAAGAGGCTATTGAGTGTACTTGCAAGCTGCGCTAGCTTGTCGTCTCCTGGCATAGAGACGCGTATTTCTGTATTTCCCTTTATAAATTCGAGGCAAGCGGTAATAAGATCATTGAGCTGTTCATCCATTGCATGCTGCATTCTCAAGATGATAGAGCGTTCGCCGAAGAAAACGGCTATAGCACAGGTCAGGACATCGAGCGTAACGAAGAACCAATTAAAATTTACGGCAGTACCTGCTACACCTACGACAAGGATGGCTGCCGTAGGCACAACTGAGGCAATGAGTAGTTCAAGTTGCATCAGTTGTTTCCGTGAGAGGCTTTCGCTGAGCTTCGTAGCCGGTTTGATGGTCATTGATGAGATTCTCCTTAGTGCTATATCCAGGTTTTACTCTCAATCGCACTCTAGGTTATTTAGTTAATGATGCTTGGAGTTTTCTCATCATCAGATGCAACTCCTGTGCCATTGCTAGGATATCTACGTTCCTTGCTGGCGATGGTTCTGGTTTTTCATCCACATTGGGCTGCTTGTCACTTCTCTGATTACTTCTCTCTAGAGAGGAAGTGGGCAGCCTTGAATTCGTCTTTGATTCATTTGCCAAGAACCCTCGTGCTGAACGCAGGGGTTTTCCATCTGGACTCGACGCAATGGGATCACCTACCAGTCTGGTTTTTTTCGAAGAGGAAGTGGGAAGGGCTACAATGGGAGAGATCATCCGACCGTTAGATGTTTGCCACTTCTTCTCAGGCGGATCTTCTTGAGGACGAGTAGCTGATTGTAATTGTGAGGTAGGTACAGCTTGCTGACTGTCATTGGATATGCTATTGCTTGGTGCCGCAAGCAAGGCGCGTATTTGGTCACCTGCTAGCAATAAAGGAACCTGTTTTACTCCATATATTCGTTCATCGAGCACATGCGAGTATGCTGCGATCAATTCGCTAGGTGTTTGGAAGCGGTAGTTTAGATTGCGATGCAAGGCACGATTCACGACAAGCTCCAGGGCAATGGGAAGCTCTGGCGCGATTCCATGGAGTGACGGTAAAAGCGCTTGGATGTGCTTCTGTGCAACTTCTAAGTAGCCCTGTCCGGTAAATGGCGGTTGCCCACTTAGCATCTCAAAGAGGATGATTCCTAGGGAGTAGACGTCAGAGCGCGGGTCTGGTTTGGCGCCTCTCACCACTTCGGGTGCCAGATATTCTGGTGAACCCAGATAGGCTCCAGCAATATTCTTCAAATGCTCGTAAGAGAATGTATTGATTTTCCTTTCTTCAAGGTCTGCCAGACACAGAATCTGCGGGAGGTGTAAACCGGTAATTTGTGGCGGAGCATCTTTCTGGAATAAGACATTTGTTGGATTAAAAAACTGGTATACCAGTCCCTGGCTGTGAATATAGCTGAGTGCTGCAGCGATGGGCTCAAGGATTGCCAATATCTCTGATGGACTCCAACGTTTCTTTTGCTTGAGATGGGTTGCCAAGGTTACTCCTGTTACATCAGGCATCACTATATAAGGAAGTCCATCCTCTTCACCATATCCGTATACCGGAAAGAGCGAAGGATGGCGTAGTTGGACAATCCGACTAGCCTCATGCAAAAACCTTTCCAAAAAGAGTTTCCGTGTCTGCGTTGAGAGTGTCTCAGGGATATGCAGAAGTGTCATCATTACTTCGGGCATCTGCCAGAGTTCTTCTGTTCGAGCACGGTAGAGCGACGTTACCTTTCCATATCCGAGTAACTCCTCCAGGCAATATCCACGAATCATAAACCTTAGGTGTGAATCGATAGGCTTCTCCATGAATATTGAGTTTCCTTTCTCATTACCCATCTCCTTGCTCTTAACAAAGTTCTCAAGAATAGTATGAGGGTGATTCACATGCTTTAGGTAGGGGGATAGAGGGACAAAATATCGATAGCGATATGGCCAATCGATATAAATGCTGCATGGGTTAGGGGCAAGAAACCATTTCCTGATTGCCAATTGCACCAGCCTTTTCTGGACCAATGCCTTAGCAACTCACCTATGTCTGCTGATCCTCTTCATAAATTATACAGCCTCAGTGTCTTTATGTCAAATTGTACCTCTTTCCCGGGTGTATGAAATAGTTGTAGGTAACTTCTCACCTTGCCACCTCCGGTGGCTCGCTTGGATGAGGATGATGGTGTGGATGCGGGCAGCCTGCCCGCATCCACACCATCATCCTCGAACCTGCGAACTGCCGCAAGGCAGTGAGGTGAGTCCAGGATTGGCGCTTGAGAATAGCTGTGCCATCTACAACTTTTTCATACACAGCTCTTTCCCTCTTTCCCAGGGGAAAAGGACTCCTAAGTTTGCTAATTTGATACAGGAGAGGAGAAATGGTATGATTAGCTAAGGAAAGCCTGCTTCCGTACGCTAGATCGCGATGTACTCCATGCTTGAATGCCGGGTATCCGCAGGCTGGTGTTTAACGAATGGGCACGGGAAGTCCCATCTCCCAAGAGGCGGATTGGGATGAGAGTGCCGTTGCTTGTTTGGGGCAAGGGTGGACGGGTTTCCACTTTTCTGCCTCTGTGTTAGAATAGTCCTGTAGAGCTTG
>Ga0102924_1002811_pt1 | contig 18652 bp, 16 predicted proteins | sample PaiPotPPM11metaG_FD_80116 | JGI IMG/M metagenome (GOLD analysis project Ga0102924, IMG submission 80116) | Iron sulfur acid spring bacterial and archeal communities from Banff, Canada, to study Microbial Dark Matter (Phase II) - Paint Pots PPM... ...
AACCAACGTCAAGCACGCGCCGCCAAAAAGAACGCATGAAGGCATGCAAACTTTTTTTCCTGATTTTTGTTTTAGCACTGTTCGCGTGCTCAAGAGGGAAGAATGCCGCGGCCTCCAGCGCCAGTGCGGGGTCAGCATCCCCCGCAAATACCGATGCATCGAATTTGCCGCCCGACAGCAGTCCGCCTCCAGCGTTCATTGCTAATCGCGCCATGCAATACGTGAAAGAAATCGTGAGTTTCGGACCGCGTCCTATCGGCAGTGAAAACCACAAGAAAGTCGAGAACTACATTCTGGCTCACCTGAAGGGCGACGACGTTGAGCAGGATTCGTTCGACGTTCACCCCACTGAGGGAACATTCCCGGTGCGCAACATCATTGCAAAATTTCCCGGAACGCGCGACGGGATCATTGTGATCGCCAGCCACTACGATACAAACTGGCCTCTGCGAAACACCTCATATATCGGAGCCAACGACGGCGCATCGTCTAGCGCGCTCCTGCTCGAAATTGCGAACCAGCTGCGTGGCAAGAAGCTCGACGGTTACAGCGTGTGGCTGCTATGGGACGATGCTGAAGAGTCCATGAAGCTGCCATGGGATGATCCCGAATCACTCTACGGTGTGCGTCACCTGGCGCAAAAATGGCAAGATGATGGAACCTTGAAGAAAATCAAAGCATTCATTTTGGAAGACATGATTGGCGACGCTGACTTGAACATCGAACACGATACGAGTTCGACGCCGTGGCTCGAAGATTTGGTCTTTAAAGCGTCGACTAGATTAGGAGATCAGTCACATTTTTTTGCCCGTTCTATGCCGGTAACAGACGATCACATTCCATTCGTCCAGCGTGGCGTGCCTTCTGTGGACTTGATTGACTTTGATTATGGCTACAACGACGTCTTCTGGCACACTACTGACGACACCGTCGACAAACTCAGTCCAAAGAGCTTAGAGATTGTCGGCACCGTGACCCTTGAAACAGTCCGCCTGTTGAACCAGCGCTAGCCTTGTGTCGAGCATTTGTGTGGAGCGTTTGTGTGGAGCACTTGTGTGGAGCGGGCGCCCTCGCCCGCTACTCCGCAATCTACGATTTTCTCAGCATCTCTGTACCGCCTCAACGTTGCTGGCTGCCGTAATTTCATTTCTAATCCCCACAGCACCTTAGCCCATGAACCAGACCCTGGCCTGGATTCTATTCAATGTCTTCGTCGCCGCCATGCTGGTACTCGACCTCGGCGTCATTCATCGCCGAGCGAGGACACCCAGTCTGCGTCAGGCACTTGCCTGGAGCAGCATATGGATCGCGCTGGCAGCGGCTTTCGCGGCGATTCTCTATGGCACACAAGGCCGCACCGCCGCCCTTGAATTCTCCACCGGGTACGTGATCGAACTCTCCCTGAGCGCGGATAATCTTTTTATATTTCTTCTTGTCTTCCGCTACTTCCGCCTGGCCGAGCCCGAGCAATATCGCGTGCTGTTCTGGGGAATCATCGGCGCGATTGTAATGCGCGCGGCATTTATCTTCGCCGGCGTAGGCCTGATCAGAAGGTTTCACTGGATCATCTACGGCTTCGGCCTTCTACTCATCTATAGCGGCATCCGGCTGCTGTTTCAGCGCGGCGGCGAAGTCCATCCCGACAAGAATCCATTGCTGCGACTGGTCCGAAAATTTATGCCTGTAACTTCAGAGTATGTCGGCAGCAAATTCTTCGTGCGCGGCGAACAACTCTGCGCGACTCCGCTGCTGCTGGTGCTCATCGTGATCGAAACCACAGACGTGATCTTCGCCGTCGATTCCATCCCCGCGGTTCTCTCGATCACCTTGAACACATTCATCGTTTACACCTCAAATATTTTCGCGATCCTCGGCCTACGCTCGCTGTTCTTCACACTGTCGTCCCTGATGGATGTGTTCGAATACCTGCACTACGGGATTGCCTGTGTGCTGGTATTTGTCGGAGCGAAGATGCTGCTGTCGCACCACTACCCAATTCGCACGGATATTTCCCTGGCAGTAATCGCAGGAATCCTGCTAGTGACAATCGTCGCGTCAGCCCTGCACCGCGATGCGCCCCGCAAGGTCTGAGCTATATACCCTTCGAATTGACCAGAATTTGACAACCAAGCCCTTGCAGAGCTGTACGCTGTTGGGCGCAGGAGGACCGTTATGCTCCGCAGTGTTCCGACAACTTTCGTTTTGGCTGTGCTTTTGGTTGCAACTATCGGGTGTGGCTCGATGAACTCAACATCGAATCGGGTTCTTCAGTCGATGACTTTGACTCCCGCGAATGCTGACGCGCAGACCACTCAAGGTCAAGTGCAATTCACCTCGATGGGCACATTCAGCAAGGCGCCTTCTCTTGCGCCCGTGCCTTTTGTCGTCCCATACACCGGCACTTGGGCCAGCTCCAATGCAAGTATCGCAACCATCACTCAGACTGGGCTAGCGCAGTGCGTTTCAGGCGCGGCCGGCACGGTCACAATATCGGCGATCGCCTCCACCAACTCGGCCACTGGTCCGCAAATGTCGACGGCCGTATCAAGCAGCGCGAAGCTTACTTGTCCCTAAAGTTTGCTCTGGACCAGCGAGGAATCTACTCGAACCTGATCTTGTCGGTTGTGACCACAGAGTGTTTCTTAAACTTCGCGTCGTTATGGTCAGGATAATCTGTCCGATAGTGCGCGCCTCGACTTTCTTCCCGCGCCAGAGCCGATCGCGCAACCAGCGTTCCCACGATCTGCAGATTTCTCGCCTCGAACTCGCGCCGGCTGTGTGGGCGCGAAACCTTCTCGCCAATTTCTCCTAACTTCTTTATGGCTTCCTTCAATCCGCTGCCGGTGCGCACGATTCCAACGTTCTTCCACATGAACTCTTGCAGTTCACTGACTGAGGCGTCCACCGGAATACTCACTGGCCCATTCGAGTACGCGGCCGGGGGAAGACCAGAAGCCCATTGCGACGGCGCTTTGAGTTCGTCCCGCATCTTTTTTCCCGCACGAGCGCCAAACACCAAACCCTCGAGCAGGGAATTGCTGGCCAACCGGGTCGCGCCGTGGACCCCGGTTCCCGCCGCCTCTCCGGCAGCGTACAGTCCTGGCAATGTGGCACGACCCTCAAGGTCGGTGCGTACGCCGCCCATTGCGTAATGCGCCGCCGGCCGGATGGGAACAAATTCACTGGTGATATCGATGTTGTACTGCATGCAGGTCGCATAAATTCGCGGGAACCGTTTACGAATGTGCCCTTCGTCCAGATGTGTCATGTCGAGATAAACCACAGGCTCTTTGGCGCGAACCCTTTCCAGTTCATGCATTATGGCACGGGCCACCACGTCGCGCGGTGCCAGTTCGCCCATGGGATGGTACTTCGACATGAAGCGCATCATCTCCATGTTGCGTAGATATGCCCCCTCACCGCGCAGCGCCTCGGAAAGCAGAAAGCGCGGCGCCTTCTTCAGATACAGCGCCGTCGGGTGAAACTGTATGAACTCCAAGTCGGTAACTTCCGCGCCAGCGCGGTAAGCCATTGCCACGCCATCCCCTGTAGCCACGCTGGGGTTCGTAGTATTCACATAGAGCTGTCCCATGCCTCCGGTAGCGAGCAGCACAGCGGAAGCGTGAATCGTGCTGTGCATGCCGTGATCGTCGATGACTCGCACGCCGCTCACCCGGCCATTCTCCATCACCAGATCAGTAGAGAACTCGTATTCTCGGATCGAAATGTCCGAAAGAGTCTTAGCCTTGGCATAAAGTGCCCGCTGAATTTCGCGACCAGTCGAATCGCCGTGCGCGTGCAGAATTCGATTGCGGCTGTGCGCGCCTTCGCGCCCAAAAGTCAGCTTCGTGCCCTCGCGGTCGAACTGCGTGCCCCAGGCGATTAGTTCTTCGATTCGCTCCGGGGCATCTTCAACCAACACCCGCGCCGCTTCTTGATTGCAAAGTCCGTCGCCCGCGTTGAGTGTGTCCTGCAGATGCAGGCTGATCTCATCCTCGTCGCTGAGCGCCGCCGCAATTCCGCCCTGAGCATATTGCGTGCTGGAGTCTGCGATCTCGCGCTTCACCAGCACCATCACGCGGCCCGCCGGGGCGAGTTCGATCGCCGCGCGGAGGCCGGCAATTCCGGCGCCAATGACCAGGAAATCAGTCTCAGAAGCAGCGGCTGGCATGACGAAATGGTATACCTGAAACTCCTCGCATTCTACAAGCGACCACGCACTCGTCACTGAGTCATGTGTAGAAACCCATCCTCCGCCGTCCAGTCGAGCGATGAACGGGGACAACCGCCCTCGGCTGTCCGGTCGAGCTCGGCTCGACAAAGAAGTTGATCTTTACCTGACGGCTGATGGCTGACGGCTTGTTATCATGTTCGCAATGGTCCGCATTCCGGTCAAGACTGCCTCACGCAACTACGAAGCTGTCATCCAGCACGGCCTGCTTTCGCGTGCCGGAGAAATCCTGCGTGAATCGCTCGGCGGAATACAACCAGTATTCGTGGTAACCGTTCCTCCAGTCCGGCGACGCTGGGGGAAGGTATTGCTGCAGTCTCTTGCGGACGCGGGTTTCGCTTCGAAAGTTGTGGAGATGCGCGATGGCGAGCGTTTCAAGCGGATGTCCAGCGTGGAGACTCTCGCAGAAGGCTTGCTCAAGCTCGGCGCGGATCGCAAGGCCGTTGTGATCGCATTCGGCGGCGGTGTAGTTGGCGATGTAGCTGGCATGCTCGCGTCGGTTTACATGCGCGGAGTAACGCTTGTCCAAGTGCCCACTACCGTGCAAGCTCAACTGGACGCTGCCATCGGCGGCAAGACCGGAGTAAATCTAAAATCCGGCAAGAACCTTCTGGGCACGTTTTACCAACCGGTGCTTGTGCTCATCGATCCAGCGACGCTTTCCACTCTTCCGGATCGAGGATTTCGCGCCGGCATGTACGAAGCTCTCAAGTGCGGAGTCATCGGCAATCCCGAATTGTTTGCCCGCCTCGAGCAATGCTCAATCAAATCGCTGCGAAAAGATCGGGACCTTCTTACCTGGACGATTGCAGAATCGGTTAGGCTCAAGGCGCAGGTCGTCTCATCGGACGAAAAGGAAAGCGGTCTGCGCCGGGTTCTGAACTTTGGGCACACGCTCGGCCATGCACTCGAGACCGCAACGTCTTACCGACATTTTTTGCACGGAGAGGCAGTTGCTTGGGGAATGATTGCCGCCGCCGCCATTGCTGACGAAGTACGCTTTTCGAACAACGGAACCTTCGAGCGCATTCGCGACGCAAGCCTCTCTTGGGGATCTCTCCCCACAGTCAGCGTCACCACATCCAGAGCCATGACGCTGGTTCGATCCGACAAAAAAACCGAATCCGGCGTGGTGAATTTTGTGCTACCCAAAGAAATCGGAAAAGTCGAAGTCGTAAACCGCGTGCCGGAGACGGCAGTAGCGTCCGCGCTGGCGCAGATTCGGCGGCTTTCGCGTGAGTAGGGAAGTCATCGACAAATCCCCAAACAATCCCATTCGCGGCGCCGCCCCCCAAGGTACCTCCGACCGCGACTCCGCTTCCCGCGCCGTTCGCGAAATGTTCACCGCGATTGCGCCTCGCTACGATCTGCTCAACCATCTTCTTTCCGCCAACGTCGATAAGCTCTGGTGGCGGCGCACTGCGCGGGCCTTCGCGCACATACTTGGGCAGCCCGGAACAAACGTCCTCGACCTCTGCTGTGGCACCGGAGACATGGCACTGGCTTTGCGTCGTCAGGGCAAACAAGCCGAAATTACCGGCGCAGATTTTTCCCACACTATGCTGGTGTTGGCCACGAAAAAAAAGTCGGCAGCGCGCCCTATTCAATGGATCGAAGCCGACGCGCTACAGCTTCCATTTACCGACCAGAGCTTCGACTTGGTCACTTCGGCATTCGGCTTCCGTAATCTCGCGGATTACGATGCTGGCCTGCGAGAAATCCTCAGAGTGCTTCGCCCGGGAGGTGAATGCGGCATTTTGGAATTCAGCGAGCCCGAGGGATTCTTGGGCAAGATCTACGACATGTACTTCAAGTCCATTCTGCCGCGAGTCGGCAGGCCGATTTCGGGCAACAGCGGGGCCTATTCGTATCTGCCAGCATCGGTCGAGCGTTTCCCCCAACCCCCGGAAATCCTATCTCGCATGCGAAGCGCTGGGTTCCGCGAAGTCTCGTGGACGCCGTACACATTTGGAATCGCCGGCCTCTTCCGCGGAAAGCGTTAGGCTTTTCCCGCCGGCACCGCTTGGACTTTCGCTTCTTCCTGCCGGAAACACTCTCCAAAAGCGTCTGCAATCGGAAAGCGAATAACATTTTCGTATTCGCTGCCAAGGAATTCTTCGAGGCGCGAGGTATTCATGACCGTGTCCGACGTCATATAGGGCGCCACATCTGGAGGAATGGTCGAGAGCTTGATCGCCCACAACATTCGCAGCACCAGTCGAAACAGCTTCTCCGTTGGGACTCGTACCAGCTTCGCCTTAGCGAGACGCACGCATTGCTCATAGTTGAGAGGCCCGCCGCGCCCAGCCACATTCATGATGGTCAGCCGTCGCCCTTTAGGTTCGGTCTTGTTCAGGATGAACGCGACCAGCCGCGCAACGTCATCGATATGAACGAACTGAATCCGGTTATGCAGGTATTTATTGCCGAGAGGCAACATGCAGGGAAGCCGTTTGCTCCGCTTCCGCATGCGAGCCGCACGTTTACTGGCCCCACCGGGAATGCCGCGAAACGCTTCCATAAAATAATTCTCAACACTGGCGCCAGCAAAAATGTGCGGCCGCAGAATATAAACGCTGCACCCTCGTAGTGCCGGTGCGCGCTCCTGCACTACCCGGTCGGCCTCCATTTTGTGGATCCCATAAGTGTAGGTGTGCGCGGCTAGCGGGCTCTCTTCGATGACAGGAGTGGATAGTCGGGGGCCGTAGGCAGAGACGCTGCTTATGAAAATGAATTTCTCGACCATCGGCCATTCGCGATTGGCCTCCGTCACGGCTTCCATCACACGTGCCGTTCCCGCCACATTCACCTGCCAAATGCGATCGCGGTCCAGGATTCCTGTGCGCACTGCGTCCATCACGAACGCAAGGTGCACAACCGCGACCGGCCGCACCTCTCTCAGCAATTGGATCAACTCCAGGCACGACGACTCCAGGCTGAAATCCATCTGCACGAATTGCAAGGGAAGATCAGCCTGTGGAGGGCGAAAGTCCACACCCACCACACGGAACCCGGAGAGCATAGGCAGCAGCCGCTGCCCGAGATTTCCGGAAATTCCCGTCACAATAATGGACGGAAGTGGGTCCGCCATTTATTTCTTTCCGGGGGCGGGAGGCGTGGTTGTACCCTTTGCCGCAGGCGGTTCGCCTGGGTTCCTCAGCGAAGGCGGCGCAGCGGTGGCAAAGTACGAATCGTCAAATGTAGTTTTCGCGGAATTCTGCAGTGAATCGAACGAGTTCTTCATGTTCTGCCCTTGCAAGGCGCGCGCAATCTCGTCATGAACGCTCGCCAGCGGAAGTTCTTTGATCTCTTCTATCTTGTAAATCCTATAGCCTGAAGCGTCGCTGAACACCTGAGAAATTTCGCCTGTCTTCAGCTCAAAAATGGAAGCATCGCTCGCCGGAATGCTGGCCTTGCGCATGCTCTCCACTTTTACAGTCGTGACTTTCGCTTTGCTGCCGGCGAAGTCGTTTGCTTCCTGTTGCAGCTTAGTGGGGTCTTCGCCTGCAGCAGCGCGAGCGCGCAATTTGTCAGCTTCGGCTTTCATATCCGCTTCTGAGGCTCCGGGCTTCGTTTCCGCATGGAGCTGATTCGGGTCCCCCGAGGTCTCGACTTGTTTCTGCTTGGGGACAAAGAGTCGATCAAAGCTGATGGTCTTGTAGTCAGCCGCGTGCTGTTGATAGTAGTCATTGATAGAGCTTTCAGGGACGTTCGCGGCATCCCGTTGCATCTTTTCCCCAGCCTCGCGGGAAAGGAGCTGCAGGCGCGCAAGAGACAGCTGCTCGTCGAACTCAGGGCTCTTGTCTAATCCCAGCTCGTGCGCTTTTTCGGCAAGCAACAATACCGTCACATAGCGGGTCGCAAATTGTTTTCGAGCCGCCGGAGGCATATTCGGTTGCACAGCATTTACCACCTTCTCAAAATCAGCCCTGGTGATTACCGTGCTGCAGTCGGCCGGCGTAGCGTTGCTATTCGGGGGTTTTTCGCAAAGACCCTGCACTGTAATGACCGGCTTATCCGGCGCAACATTGGAACCTACAACCAGCTCATTCGGATCCGTAGGGCGGGGCTTCAGAGTCGGGGCTGGTTTAGTAGTCTGGCCTATGGCTGCGCCCGCCAGCATCAGACAGAGAACTCCATTTAGAACACTTTTCAAAGGATACCTCCGAAGAATTGTGAAAGGATAATAGAGAATCCTAGCACAGGCCGAAGCGATCAACTTGCCCGGCTGACTTGGCCGAAACCACTCCACAAAGCGATAATTCCCATATGGCAGGCGTGCCAGCGGCATTTAGCTCCGAGTCGATGCGGGCAGAGAAGCGCAATGCCGCCGCCAATTCTTTGCTGGCCGCGCTGGCCATTACTGGGCTGAAAATTGTCGTAGGAATTACCAGCGGCAGCCTGGGCATTTTGTCTGAGGCCGCACATTCCGCTTTGGACCTGGTCGCGGCGACCATTACGCTGTTTTCGGTACGAGTCTCGGACAAACCGGCCGATGCCGACCATCAATATGGCCACGGCAAAATCGAAAACTTCTCCGCCTTCATCGAAACCGGCCTGCTGCTCATCACCTGCGTGGTGATTATTTATGAAGCGGTCAAGCGGTTGTTTTTTCATCACGTCGATATCGAGCCGAGCCTGGCGGCGTTTCTTGCTTTGTTTTTCTCGATGGCGGTCGATTTCTGGCGTTCGCGCGCGCTGGGCACCATTGCAGCCAAATACGATAGCCAGGCACTGCAGGCTGATGCCCTTCATTTCTCGACCGACATCTGGTCAAGCGGAGTCGTTGCCTTCGGACTTACGCTGGTAGCTCTGGGCCGAAGAACTCACACCCCGTGGCTGATGGCCGCCGACCCGGTCGCTGCGCTTTTTGTAGCTGGCGTCATCATCTTCGTTAGTACACGGCTGGCCCGCCGCACCATTGACGCGCTCCTCGATGCCGCTCCCGTCGGCGCGCGCAACAAAATCATCACCGCCCTGAAGAGCGTGGAAGGTTTGCTCGAAGTCGATCGCGTTCGCATCCGGCGCGCTGGCAACCGTTATTTTGCTGATGTCTCTATCGGCCTAGCCCGCAACGTGACCTTCCAGAGGTCAGGCCAGGTCGCGGACGAGGTAACCAGCGCCGTGCACCGGCTCCTTCCGAATGCCGACGTCGTGGTCCATCCCATTCCACGGCCTGCTTCGGCAGAGAACATTTTCGATCGTGTGCGTGCGGTCGCGACTCGCCATAATCTAAATGTCCATGACGTCAGCGTTCAGGACCTTCACGGCCGTTTGCACGTGGAGCAGCATCTGGAGATGGATGAAAAGTTGTCGCTTAAGCAAGCGCATGACGTCGTAACCAAGCTCGAATCCGAGATCCGTGACGACATTCCAGAGATTGCGTCGATCTTGACGCACATTGAGAGTGAGCCTGCCACCATCGAAGCCGGCGAGCAGATCGAGAGCGATGCTCGCCTGGAAGAACGCTTGAAGGCGGTCTCGTCGGAATTTTCGGATATTTTGGACACTCACGACATCGAAGTTAAGCGCGTTAAGGGGCGACTGTACATCTCCTGCCACTGCACCTTTCCCGACGACATGCCGCTTTCCCGCGTCCACGATGTGTCAACCACGCTCGAGACGCGGTTTAAGCAGGAAGCTCCGGAGCTGTTCCGCGTGTTAATCCATCCAGAACCAAGAACTGATAATCGGAGGTGACAGTTGGTGCAGGCGACGGTGAAGTGGTCAGGCCACATGCAGTTTGCGGGCACCGGCAATGCTGGCCATCTGGTGCTCATGGACGGGGAAAGCAAAGTCGCGAATAGTCCAATGGAGCTTGTGCTGACCGCGCTCTGCGGATGCACTGCCTACGATGTGGTGAGCATCTTGCAGAAAAAGCGCGAGCCGCTTACTGCGGTGGAGGTCAGCGCGCACGCCGAAAAAGCCCCTGAACCGCCGCGCGTCTTCACCGAAATTAAACTGCTGTACCGAGTCTCGGGGAAGATTACTCGCAAAGCGGTTGAAGATGCAGTCCGGCTCTCCGAAGAGAAGTACTGCTCGGTTGCCGCCATGCTGAACAAGACCGCCCGAATCACCTACGAAATTCGTTTGGACAAAGACAAGGAATGACACGAAGCGCGGGCGTGTCTCCATCTTCAGTGCCACCGGTCTCCGAGTCTCGCGGCAAGCACTCCGGTACGCTCCGTGGCTTTTTGTACATCGGTGCGGCCGCGTTTTTCTGGGGCGTATCCGCCAGCTTAGGTCGGGCGGCATTCACCGGGCGCTTGTTGCCAGACTCCGGGATCCGCAGCGTCGACCCGATCATTCTTTCCCAGTGCCGGACTAGCTTTTCATTTCTTGCCGTCGCCCTCGGTGTACTCATACGACGCGGCCTCAAACCGTTACGTCTTCCCTGGCGTGATTTGGGGAAACTCTTCGCACTGGGACTGGCGGGAGTAGCTGCCCCTAATTATTTCTATTACCTTGCCATTCAAAGAACCAACGTCGCGACCGCCATCATTGTCCAGTACACGGCGCCAGTGTGGGTGCTGCTTTACATGGTGGCGCGCGGGGCCGAGCGTCTAACGCTCTCGAAGATCGGTTCAGTGCTGCTCGCGATTACCGGAATTGCGCTGGTGATCGGACTTTTTCGCCATGGAGGAATCCAACTCGACGTCATTGGCGTCATCGCCGCACTCGTAGCAGCCTTCTCGTTTGCTTATTACAACATCGGCGGGCATTACATCCTCGCGCGATACGACCGCTGGACCGTACTGCTTTATACGACGCTTGCGGCCTCATTGTTTTGGCTTATCGTGAACCCGCCTAACAAGATCATGGCCGCGCACTACTCAGCAACCACGTGGCTGTTTCTCGCGGTATTTTCGTTTCTCTCCGTGCTGTTGCCGTTCACCTTTTATTTCGCCGGCCTCGAACTCCTGGTGCCGACCAAGGCTATCATCGCCAGCTGCCTGGAGCCGGTGTTCTCAATCCTGATCGCAGCCATTGCTTTGAAAGAAATCGTGGGCCCGACGCAGGCGCTTGGAATCGCCATGGTGCTAAGCGCTATTGTGCTGGCGCAAAGGTCTGGTTCAGATCTTCACCGTATCACCAGCCCCGTCGATTGACCCTCGCCGGGGCTTTTGACCAATTTTTTACAAACAGTTCCTGCGCCGACACTTTGGTTACCTCCACTTCCGCGGTAAGTTCAGCTAGCCTGATCTGTGGAGTGACCGTATGAACCTAAGGATGTCCCGCTCGGCCGCATTGTTTCTATTTGCCGCGATCTCGGCCGTCCCATGTTTCGCGCACCATATGGCGGTAGTCGTCTCGAAAGAAAATGGCGTTACCGCGATGTCATCAGCACAACTGGGAAAAATGTTTCGCGCGGAGACCAAGAAGTGGGCTGACGGTAAGAGCATCCAACTGGTCCTGCATCGGGCGTCTACTGGTGAGGCACTAACTCTCCAACATTTGAACAAGATGTCAGCGCAGCAGTGGCAAAAGTGGATGGCCGAGCACAAGGATTCTCTGAAACTTGTGGATTCAGACGAGGACGTTTTGAGTTACATCGAAAGTACGCCGGGAGCTGTCGGCTTAGTGGAAGTCCACTCCCTGAACGATCACGTGAACATCATCCGTGTGGACGGCAAAGTCCCAATGGAAGACGGCTACCTGCCTCACTAAAAAGTCTCAGCAATCAGCGGTCAGCGTTTTCCGCTTCATCAGTCTGAAATAGTGCCGTGCCTTAGCAATATCCTGTTGGATCTGCTCTCGTAATTTCTCCACCGAACTGAATTTCATCTCGTCTCGAACGCGCGACAAAAAGAAAACCTCAATTTCGGTGTCCGCCGTTATGTCTAGCGGATGAAAGTCCAGCAAATGACTCTCTATTGCAAACGAATCGTTGCCGAAGGTTGGCCGGTTCCCAACATTAGTGACCGAATCAAAACACTCCTGCCCCACGCGAGTCTGGGTAACGTACACCCCATCGCGCGCCACTAATTCTTCGTAGCGGCTGAGATTAATCGTAGGGACCGTGTACTTTGAACCGTAGCCGCGCCCCCGACCCGCAGTTGATTGAATACTGAACGGACGTCCGAGCAAGAATCGCGCCCGGCGAATATCGCCCGCCTGAATCAGTTCGCGAATTCGCGTGCTCGATACTGATTCCCCGCGAAGGCGCAACTCCGGATACACGACGACCTCAAAGCCGAACTCAGCGCCGAGTTGGGTTAGTAAGTTAACGTCCCCTGCAGCCTTATGGCCGAAGCGGAAGTTATAGCCCTCGTGGACCTCCAGAGCGCGCAGTTTGTCGATGAGTATGTGTTTCACAAATTCCCGCGGACTCATCAGCGAGAGATCGCGCGTGAAGGGAATTACGGCCACAGCATCGATCCCTGTTTTTTCGAGCAATCGAAGTTTGTTCGCAGTCGGCGTCAGCAGCTTGAGCCCGGAATCCGGCCGCAAAATACGCATGGGATGAGGCTCGAAGATCACCGCTATGGAACGCGCCCGCCGCTGCTTCGAGCGCGCCACAATCTCTTTCAGCACCCGAATATGCGCACGGTGCACACCGTCAAAATTGCCCACGCTGACCAGCGACGGCCCGAAATCCGTCGGAATCTCTTCGAGTCTGTGAAAAATCTGCATGTCGTTCTTTGCGTTCTCTGCGGCTTCTCTCTGCGACCTCTGCGGTTAAAAGTTTTTTTGGTTGCCTAAATTTCGAATTCCAGCTTCATCCCGTCATACGAAAGCTTCACGTTGTTAGGCAAGCTGGCGTTGGTTTTTTCATGAGGCAAATCGTGACAAATGTGAGTAAAAAAAGCGCGCCGGGGTTTCAATCGCTCAACCGTTTGCAGGGAATTCTCCACCGTCGAATGGGTCGGATGCGGCTTGTAACGCAGCGCATCCAGGAACAGCACGTCCAGCCCCTGCAGCTTGGCCAGCGATTTTTCAGGAATGTCGCTGTGGTCGGTCAAATAAGCTCCCGATCCAAAACGAAATCCGTAAATTTCCGCGTCCCCGTGGATCAACACAATAGGTTCGAATCGCGCCCCGAACAGTTCCACCGAGCCATTGATGGGCCTCAACTCCACTTGAGGCAGTCCGCCAAATTTGTAATTCGCGTCAAAGATGTACCCGAACATTGTGCGAATGAACTCAGCAGCATCCGGATGTGCATACAGCGGTAGCCGGTTCGGTTTGTGCAGGAAGCTGAGTGGCCGCAGATCGTCGATTCCCAGCAGATGGTCCGCATGGGTATGCGTGTAGAGGACCGCATCAAGGCTCCGGATATTTTCGCGGATTGCCTGTTCGCGAAAATCCGGCGTGGTATCGATCAGCACCGAGCGCGCGTCGTACTCAATGAGTACGGACGGCCGAGTACGTTTATCCCGTGGGTCCGACGAATGGCAAACCGCGCAATCGCAGCCAATCGTGGGCACGCCCATCGACGTGCCGCTGCCCAGCACGGTCAGCGTGGCCTTCATTTTGCGGCGGGAACCTGCTGCGCGCTTTTGGCGATGGCATTCGTCACTTCCACATAAGCCATCCGCAGCTCATAGAGCGCATTCTGCAGAAAATTCTCTTCCTTCGAGGTGAGATTGCCTTTAGTCTTGTCACGGAGCAGCGTCATGGTATCGATGGTCTGCCGCGCGCCAATTAAATCAACCTGCGGCGGCATTCCTTGTTCGTGCATGAGGCCGAGCTGCAGCATGCCCGTCATATACATCTGAGCCAGAAAGCGCTCGAACGTGATCTCCATGTCCTTGGCGGAGATTCCACTTGCCTCAGCCTGCCGATCCATCTCCGCCGAAGATTTCTGGTATGCCTGAGCCTGTTCGTGCTGCTCGGCTGCAGTCGGGCCCTGCGGCACCGCGCTTTCCGGGGAGGGCGCTTCCTCGGCCGAACTCGATGGAGCGGCCTTCGGCGGTTTGATCGCAATCGGCTTTTCCTGCTCTTCCGGTGCGTCCTTGCGCAACTCACCATCAGAGGTAAAGAGCCGCCGATCGGTTACGGTGAAGGTTTCTTGTTTTCTCTCAGCCATAATTTCACTTCAATTCAACTGTCTCGCCACTGTGTGGCCCGACTGTGTGGCGCGGGCGCCCTCGCCCGCGAAATTCGATTCTCTCACTGAAAGATTCCAGAAAACGGTAGCGTCGTCGATCTCACCTGCGATTCGCCCGCGGTCAATTGTTTCTCACCAGAGATGAATTCTCTCCGCAAATAACCCAATGCGAGGCGCTTTTTGTTCAGTGGTTCCGCCGCAACGCTGGTAATCTCGCCCACGTCCTTGCCTTCGCTCTGGATCTTTGTTCCGGCGGAAGGGACAGGTCCTTCCACTTCGAATCCCACGAAGGTCTTATGCACGGCGCCGCGCGACCTTATGCGCTCAACAATTTCCTGCCCAATGTAGCAGCCCTTGTTGAAATTCAGCGCGCGTTCCTGCCCAGTTTCGTGCGGAAGAGTTTTCTCTCGGATGTCTTGGCCAACCTTGGGGATCCCGCACAGAATTCGGAATATCTCTATCGTTGGCTCGTGGACCTCAACTCCGCCGGCCTGCAACAAAGCTTTCCATACAGACTCAGCTTGTTCCGCTGGAACCCACAGCTCATAGTTTGGAAAACCAGGATTGGCCCCACGGACCAGCGTGTGCGGGGCGGCATTCCAGTTCACGTCTGTAAGTTGCAGCGGCTCGAGAGTCTCGGTCAAGCCTAATGAGGCGAGCACGTCGCCAGATTTCGGACCCGTCACGCTAAACACCACAGTTTTCTCGCTCAGGTCCTCAATCTCGACCTTATCCATGATGATGTACTTGCGAAAAATCTGCAGCAGCGCTGCCGATTGCGCCCGCTCTGTTTCGATCAGCAGGTTTTCTCCGCGATTAAAAGCGTATAGGTCGGCCTGAATGTGCCCTTGCGGCGTAAGAACAAACGCGTAAACTCCATGACCTGCCGCCAGATCCCGAATATTGTTGCTGACCATGCCATTCAGCCAGCGCACGCGGTCGCGCCCAGTCAATGAAATCAGCGCGCGTTCCGCCCGGTAAATTCCGCAGTCAGTGACCAGCGCGGTCAGTTCCCGTCGACTGTCGGTCACTCCGGATGCATTCTGCTCTTGTTGCGCTAGAACCTGCATGCTTCCTTATGATTATAGCGGAGTAAAGCAGTGGTCAGTTGTCAATGGCGGTGGCGAGTGCTGAGTGATAGTCCATGTTCTTGTCGGAACTATAAAAGCGTATGGCGAATGAAAACTGAAAACTCGCGGCTGCTTGCGCATCTCTAAACACTGGCTATCGACCACTAGCCGCTGACCACTACTCACTGACCACTAGCCACTTCCTTGTGATACCTTTTTCACCCGTGAGCCAAAAGAAGAAGATCGCCGTCATTCCTGGCGACGGTATCGGCAAGGAAGTCATTTCCGAGGCCGTTGGTATTCTCGAAGCCTCACGCGCGTCGCTCGAACTGACTTACTTCGATTGGGGCGCCGACCGCTATCTCGTCGACGGCACCACCGTCCCCTCCGAGGGCTTCGAGATGCTGGGACGCGATTTCGATGCAATCCTGGTCGGAGCCTTCGGCGACCCTCGCGTGCCCTCGAACATTCACGCCAAGGAGATCCTGCTCGGCATGCGCTTCAAGATGGATCTTTATGCGAATGTACGTCCGGTCCGCCTACTCGATGCCTCGCTTTGTCCTTTGAAGGGCATTGAACCGAAGGACGTCGACTTTGTGGTCATTCGCGAAAACACTGAAGGCGTTTACGTTGATTCCGGCGGCATTTTCAAGCACGGAACTCCCGACGAGGTCGCGATCCAGGAAGACATCAACACCCGCAAAGGTGTGGAGCGGGCGATCCGGTACGCCTTTGAATACTGCTCCCACAATAAAAAAGCCGACGGCAAACCACGCCACCGCGTTCTTATGTGCGACAAATCCAACGCCATGACCTACGCCGGAGGCCTGTGGCAGCGCGTCTTCAAAGGCGTCGGCGCCGAATATCCGCAAATTAAATCCGAGCACATGTACGTGGACGCCCTCTGCATGCAAATGGTCCGCGACCCGCGCAGTTTCGACGTGATCGTCACCAATAATATGTTCGGCGACATCGTTACCGACGTTGCAGCTGCGCTCCAGGGAGGGCTGGGCATGGCCGCCAGCGGCAACATTCACCCGGGAAAGACTTCCATGTTCGAGCCCGTTCACGGCTCCGCCCCGCCGCTCGCAGGAAAGAACCTCGCCAATCCCATGGGGGCGATTCTGACTGCGGCGATGATGCTGAATCATTTAGGGCTTTCAAACCACGCTCAAAAGATCGAAGCCGCTGTTCTCGAAGCCATACATCAGAAGAAAACGACGCAGGACGTCAGCGGGGGTCTGGGAACGAAGGAAGTGGGGGAATGGATCGCAAGACAGATCGTCTGAGCCTATTTCCGCACGCCTTGCGGATAATTACTTAAGCGGGTGCCTTCTTATGACTAAGCAGGAGAAGAAGAGGCTTTCGACGGTACTCCGAGCAACTGAGTATTTGTTCCTAGAAAACATCGCTCTAAAACTCGTCCTCGAACACCGTGCAGTTCAAACTGGCGGAAATTGTTGGAGCACCTTCTGGCAGACAAAGAAATCCTCGCAGGAGTGCGTCTGAAATTCAGCGATTTGAACCGCGCGATCGAGGGATCTTCCGACGCGACGGCTGCTCTGGAAACATTCCTGGGGGAATTACCCGCGCCAAAAAAGACCCATTAGCTCGAAATATCTTCGAGAACTAACGCGGCTTTCCAGTCCTATCCACCCCACTGTCATCCTGAGCGGAACAGGAAATTCGCAACGCGAATTTCCTGCGGAGTCGAAGGACCCCATGTACGTCGGGAACAGCACAGACGAGTTAGGAGTTTTCACCCACGGCACAACTGCCGAATTCATCGCGAGAATGCCTGGAAGGTTTACGTAAGGGAAACGGCCGTACAGAGATCCTTCGACTGCATCGGATCATTCGCAAGCGAATGATCCAATTCCGCTCAGGATGACAGGCTGGAACCTACCGCAGCCTTCCCATCTTATCCATCGGCCAATACCCAAACACGGCTTTACCGTAGATATAAGAAGCGTCCACCGGCCCGATATCGCGGCTGTCATTCGACAAGCTCCGGTGGTCCCCAAGCACGAAGTACGAATCCGGCGGGATCACAACCTCCGGATACGACCGGTCATCCCGGTAAGCGCGAGGAACGTAATCCTCAACCAGCAGCTTGTCGTTGAGGTACACCCGTCCGTCGACGATCCTCACCCTATCTCCAGCAACCCCGATCACGCGCTTGATAAAACTCTTCGAGGGGTCGCGCGGATAGCGAAACACAATAATATCGCCGTGTTGGATCGGCTCAATGCGGTAAACAAATTTGTTGATAAAGATCCGTTCCTGATCGTCCAGCGACGGCATCATGCTTGTGCCCTCAACTTTGACTGGTTGATACAGGAACACGATGATGAAGGCAGCAATAGCCAGAGAAATTACCAGATCACGCACCCAGGCGGAAAATAGCGCCGCCGCTCGGTTGGCGGTTCTCGGCTTGTCAGGTTTGATCTCCGTAGCTAGCTGGGGAACTTCAGGTGCTGCGGCCATTTCGGTTTCAATTCTACTGGATTGGATGCGTTCGGTGTAGTTGAAGCTTCCTCTGCGTCCTCGGCGAATTTTCAGCGAGCTCGGCGGTTAAAGGCTCTCGAGTCCGTGCTGCATTGTACACGCCTGTAATTTTTCGCCCTACGTAAATTCCTCCTTCGCGTAAGCGGCCACTCCTGCTAAAATCTATAAAATCCACTCCCTGGAGATCGAATGCAGGCTATCCTTGCGCTCGAAGACGGCCGCGTCTTCCGAGGCAAAGGCTACGGCGCCAAAGGCGAATGCTACGGCGAAGTCGTTTTTAACACTTCCATTACCGGCTACCAGGAAATTTTCACTGACCCCTCCTACGCTGGACAGATCGTCGTTTTAACCAATCCGCAAATCGGCAACTACGGCACCAATTCCGAAGACAACGAAGCCACCCGTCCCTACATTGAAGGACTCATCGTGCGCGAGTTCTCGAAGGTCAGCTCCAACTGGCGCTCGCAGCAGGTGGCCGAAGAATATCTCGAGCAGTTCAAGATTCCTGTGCTCGCGGAGATTGACACCCGCGCCCTCGTTCGCCACTTGCGCGACAACGGCGTTATGCGCGGCGTAGTCTCCACCATCGAATCCGACGTTGAGAAGCTCGTCGCCAAGGCCAATTCGATTCCGAAGATGGACGGCACCGACCTGGCGAAAGTAGTCACCACAAATCGCCCTTATGTCTGGGAAGTCGGCGAGCGTTCGCATGAACCGATCGAAGTCGTAGGCTTCAAAGACGAGCCTGAGCGCTTTCATGTAGTGGCTTATGATTTTGGCATTAAACAAAAC
>Ga0102924_1002812_pt1 | contig 18652 bp, 18 predicted proteins | sample PaiPotPPM11metaG_FD_80116 | JGI IMG/M metagenome (GOLD analysis project Ga0102924, IMG submission 80116) | Iron sulfur acid spring bacterial and archeal communities from Banff, Canada, to study Microbial Dark Matter (Phase II) - Paint Pots PPM... ...
CGACGAAGCCTTCCTATCGATGTGCGGCTTCGGCGTCGCGGTGGCGAACGCCCTCGATTCACTGAAGGCGGGTGCCGGCTACATCACGACGGGCGAGAACGGCGCCGGTGTCCGCGAAATCATCGAGTCGCTCATCGCCAAGGACCTGCCCGCCCCATATAAAGAAGAGGCCGGGCAGCGGCCCGGCCTCTTGGATCCAAATCTTGACTAGAAGTCGCCCGCCTGGGTAACGACGTCCTCCTGGTTGATCAAGGTTGGCACGAACTGAAAGCCGTACCACCAGGTGACCGTCTGCTTGTTGTTGGTGTCGGTCCAGAACGCGTGGTACACGTTATCCGACCCAACCGCGATATCGGTGTAGTCGCCGATGAACCCGCCACCAAACTGGCTGCGTGTGTTGATGGGGTGGGTGGTGACGATCTTGCTGACGCCCGTGGTTAGGTCGGCAACCCCATAGTCGAGGCGGGCATTGTTGACCCAGCCGTCGAGAGCCAGGCAATTGATCCGGCCAACCGCTGTCGGCGTCGCGGTTTTTGCGCACTTCTGCCAGGGCGACACCACGTCCGCCGCATAAGCCGACATGTAGACCCGTCCGGACGGGGAGATCGCCACCGCCGGCCAGAAGGTGTCGACTCGGTGTGTGGAAGGCGTAAGGGTAACGCCAGCCGGAAGCGTCTTGTAGCCGACCGGGGTCCGATTCGCCGCATCGAGTGCCGGGAACATCAGCGCCGGCGTGGACCAGGTCGCTCCACCGTCGGTCGACTTGCTGTAGACAGCCGCCGCGTGGCCGCCATAAGCATCCGTCTTCTCGGTCGACCACGTCGCGTAGACATCGCCATTCGGCGCCACGGCGGCCGCCGGAAAGCTATTGACGCGGAACACGGTGTTGGCCGGCGGCGCGATCTCATTCAGCGTCGAGACCTGAACCGGTGCGCTGAAGGTCTCACCGCCGTCCGTCGACTTGACGACGTAGGTGCTGTCGAGGGTGGCGAGCCTCGTCGACCCGTCGAAGAACACGTAGACGGTGCCATCGGAAGCGACCACGGGGCGTGACCCCTGACTGTAGAGCGCCGGCGCGCCGATAATCTGTGGGCCGCTGAAGGTGCGACCACCATCGCTCGAGTGGGCCTCCATAATGGGTGACTGGACGTAGCCACCAGTGATCGGGTTGAAGATGAATCGGGTGAAGGTGACGTACACCCGATCGCGGAAGCGGCTTCTTGAGTTGGCGTCCGCCACAATCCATTCCTTGTCGTTGAAGATGGCCGGCGACGTCGTCTGGTCGATGAAGGTCGGTGCGCTCCAGGAGAGCTTTCCGCTGGCGTCGAACGTGCCACGGTTAACGGCGACCGTATTCGGAGGCGCGGTCCGGTCAAAGCCGAGGCCCGCGTAGTAGGCATTTCCCCGGCTGTCGAACGTCACTGCCGGGTCGCCGCCTGCATCGTACGGACCGCCGGAGAGGTGGTCGACGCCCGGAATCAAGGTACCCTGGCTGCTGCCGTCGAGCTTTGAGGCGCAGCACCACGTTTTTCCGCCGTCGTTGGAGAAGTAGGTTCCTGAATAACCGTCACCGTGGGCGCTGCAGGCGCTACCATCCGGAAGCGTGCAGCTCCAGGTGCGGGTCACGTAGTCATTGGCGGCACCCAGCACCCGCTTCGGGTTATTTGGATCGACCGCGATGGTCGTCTCATTCTGCGGAGCCGCCGCCGTGTCCTGGTTGACCGTCACGTTCGGCGCCTTAACCGAAGAGCCGTCCAGTGGGCTCGACAGGACGTATGTCGGCGTAATCGGAGTGGCTGATGGCCCGGTGGCGCCGGTGTCCGCAGCCTGCTCCTCGATGAACGCGGAAAACCGGATCTGAAGGCCGGCGGTCCCATTTACTGAGGCCACCTTGCCGGCGAGGGTCGTAATGTCGTAAGTCGGCGCGCTGCTGGCTGTTGCAGCAAAGACGCTGGAGACCGAGGCCCCAACAGCGCCGGCAGCGAGCAGAGCGGGTCCAAACGCGGCGAGCACGCGTAAACGATGCGACTTGGTCAAGCATTCCCTCCCTTGTGGGTTGATTCCCAAACACGATATCGCCGGTCTAGCTCGAAGTCAACGTTCAGTTAACCGGTGTTAAGACAGGCGCCCGACTACTCGGTTTCCTGAGCCTATTTGCGGCTTGACAGCGCCGTCCCGAACGGTAACGCCCTCCCGGTGCAGCCGCCGGGCCTGCTCCTCCCCACTGTGCGCCGCCAGCTCGCCGGACGCTCGAACCACGCGCCACCAGGGAAGCCCGGTGCCCCGGGCAAGGACGTTGCCGACGGCTCGGGCCGCTCGCGGGTAGCCGGCGCGGCGCGCCACTTCGCCATAACTGACCACCTCCCCACGCCGGAGATCGCGTACGACAAGCCGCACGGCGTCCTCAAACGAGCGCTTCTTCGGCACGTTTTCGGATCAGGATATCGATCCGTCGAATGTGGTACGTGTAGTGGGCGATGACGCCGGCATCCGAGCTCGTGGTTGTCCGATCGGAGCCGTTGTGTGCCGAGAGTTCCCTCGAGCTTACGGCAGACGGGCTGACCCCGCTGTCGGCCTTCTACGTCCGTAACAACTTTGCGATTCCACCGCCCGCGACCCAACTTATGATCGGGGGCGCGGTCAAACGGCCGCTCAGCCTTGCCGCGGAGGATCTCCGTCGAATGCCTCGACGCAGGCTGACGGCGACCCTCGAATGCGCCGGCAACGGCCGCGCCTTCATGAATCCGACGGTGACCGGAGAGCAGTGGCGCCTCGGCGCGGTCAGCACCGCCACCTGGGAGGGTGTCCCGCTGTCGGCCGTTCTCGCTCAAGCCGAGGTTGCCGATGGGGCCGTCGAGGTCGTCTTTACCGGCGCGGACGGATTCATTCGATCCTTGCCGATCGAAGATGCGCTGGGCGACGACGTGCTGCTGGTCGACACGATGAATGGCGAGCCACTCACCCGCGAGCATGGGGCGCCGTTCCGGTTGCTCGTGGCCGGATGGTATGGGATGGCGGCGGTCAAGTGGCTTGCCGGTATCGAGGTCAGCCGCACTCCCTTTCGAGGCCATTTCCAGGTCGAACGGTATGTGATCGGCGATCGCCCGGTGCGGACGATGCAGGTTCGCTCGCTGATTCTCGACCCGGCCGACGGAGCGACCGTGCCGTCGACACCGCAGATGGTGCGCGGCGTCGCCTGGACCGGCGACGGTCGCGTAACTCGGGTGGAGCTCAGCGACGACGGCGGCACGGCATGGCGCAGCGCGACGCTGCTTGGGACGCCCCGTCCCTATACCTGGCGCAAGTGGGAGGCCGCGTGGTCGCCCGCCCGGCCGGGACCGGCGACCCTGCTGGCCCGGGCCACCGATTCCAACGGCGCGGAACAGCCGCTGCAACCCGTCTGGAACGCGCTGGGCTACGCGAATAACGCGGCCGTCCCACGACAGGTCCGCGTCGCCGCGGCCTGACTTATCGTCAGCCCAGGCCGGTCGCCGCGATCAACACGCCCCCGACCAGCAACACCGCGCTCGGCAGTACCCGGCCGGTAGACAGCTGAGCCAGCCGGCCGTCCGGCGTCATGCCGGTGAAGAAGATGCCGGTCAGCGCGCCGAAGAGTCCCAGCACCGCGACGCCGATGCCGACCGCCACGCGGAGCCGACCGGGTGCCATCCCGTCAGACGAACCAGCGCGGTTCGGTGAGCCGCAAGCCGGCATAGGCAACCGTGGCGACGGCCAGCCCCGTCAGAACGATCCGGTCCCAGGATCCAAGCGCGATGGTGCGCTGCCAGGTCCGCTCCTTGCGGTAACCGAAGCCACGTAGCTCCATCGAGACCGCGATCTCATTCGCCCGACGTAGCGCCCGGAGAACGAAGGGCATCATCACCGGAAACAGGCGGATCAGTTTCCGCAGCGTGCCACGCAGCTCCATGCCGCGCGCCTGCTGACTGTCGTAGATCTTCCCGAGCTCGCGCTCGAGCAACGGAAAGGTCCGGAGTGACAGGCCGACCAGCATGGCGTAGCGATAGTTGAGCCCGGTCTTGAGCAGCAGCAAGGTCAACGCGGTGGGATCCATCCAGATGAAGGTCAGCAACGAGGCGAGCACGATGCAATAGATCCGCAACGCAACTTCGAGCCCGATCGGAAACCCTTCTCGATAGAGGCGGATGCCGCCGACCTGCAGGAGGGGATGCGGGCCTGGATGCAAGAAGAGCTGGATGAAGATGATGACCGCCGCCACCGACAGCATGGCCCGGGCCGTCGGCCAGAGATGGATGAAGGGAACGCCGGCCACGGCGGCGGCCGCCAGGATCAGCAGCAGGTAACCCGCCAGCAGGGCGGGCCTGCTGGTGGTGATGCTCAGCAGGAGCATCACCGCCAACCAGGCGATCTTGACGCGCGGATCAAGTCGAAAGACGAACGAATCGCGATAGGCGTACGTCGACAGAACGGGCACGGATCAGTCGGCAACCCTCGAGCGGGCGATCGCTTGTGCGATGAGGTAAGCGAGCACGGTCGCGATCACGAACGCGGCGACATCGGTCAGAAGCTGGAATTTGAAGGCCAGCCCCCAGGTCAGGTGGAAGACGCTGTAGGTCGCGGGAATCATGGGCGCGTAGCCGATCAGGATGGCGGGGGCCAGCAGGACCGCGAAGTGATACCACTTCCTCATGCTGAGAACCCGCGAAACGAGGACCACGATGACGGGATAGATGGCGTTGTTGATCAAGAAGGCCCACGAGACTGGAGTGCTGCCGGTAATCACGGCGAAGAGCGCGTTGGTCTCGCCGGTGATCCAGCCGGCCGGTAGCCGGAAGAACAGGCCGGAGATGACGGAGAGCGTCGAATGGGTCCCGCCGGCGAGCGGGAACCACGTTCCGCCCGTTAGCGCGGTATCGACGCGTTCGAGGATGCCTGCGTTGATGATCGTCATCACGACGCCGAGGATGACGCCGGCGACCAGCGCCTTGGCGTCGAAGCGGAAGATTTGTAGCTGGTGGCGGCTGAGCGGCTGCTCCTCGCCGACCGCCGCTATCGTGCCGGATTTTACGGACATGTGATTCACCCTTTCCCTCTAAATCTCAGTCGCGCGTGGCGGTTGGCTGCTAGCCGCCGATCATCACCTCCTCATTCCGGCCAGCACGGCCTCCCCCAAGGCCGGCACACCGTTGGTGCTGGGTGGAAGGGCAAGCGCGTTCACCAGGTGCATGAACTGCGGCAGGTGCACACCGGCGGCCGACACCTCGTCGAAGCGCTCCTGCACCCGGGCCGTCGGAAGGTCAAGCCGGACGGTGCCGTCGCGCATCACCACCACGCGCAGAGCGTACTCGAAAACCAGTTCCAAGTCATGGGTAATGATGAGGACGGTTCCGCCCCCGCCCCTGAACTCCTCCAGGACGCCCATCAGGTCGGCCGCTTCCCGGTAGTCCAGGCCGGTGGAAGGCTCGTCGACCAGCAGGATGGGCGGCCGCAGTACCCAGGTCGACGCCAACGCCAGCCGCTGGCGCTGGCCCCGGCTGAGCGTGTAGGGGTGCTCGCCGCGAAGGTGGTCGAGCTTCAGCCGCCGCAATGCCGTCATGACCTTCTCCTCCACCTCCGCCCGGGGCAGCTTTCGAGCACGCAGGCCGAAGGCGACTTCGTCGAAGACCGATCCATTGAAGATCTGGTAATCGGGATCCTGGAAGAGGTACCCGACCAACCGTGACGCCTGGGCCACGCTCAGTCTGGCGATATCGTTTCCGGCCACGACCACCGTGCCGGGTGATGGTGGCAAGAGGCCGATCAGGTGCTTCGCCAGCGTCGTTTTGCCGGCACCGTTCTCGCCGATGATGGCGAGAAATTCACCGCGGTCGCAGCTCAGGCTGACGTCGTCGAGCGCCCGGGTGCCGTTGGGATAGGTGAACGAGAGGTGCGAGATCGCGATCAGCGGGCTCGCTGCCGGGCTGGCGGCCACCGCGGGAACCGTGGTTACTTCGGCGGAGGGCGGCCCCATCCCTGTGAGGCCCTCCACCACCTCCTGGACTGTCAGTGGAACAATCCGGGAATTGAGTCCGCGCTCCTTTAGGTAGTGGTGCAGCAGGACCGTGTCCGGGATGCGCACGCCGAAGGCCTCGAGGTCCGGCCGGGCGAAGAATTCGCGGATCGGTTCGTCCGCCACCACCGTGCCAGCCTGCATCAAGACGATCCGGCTGGCGAACCCGGCAACGTCGCCGAGGCGGTCCTCGATCACCACGATGGTTTTCCCTTCCTGGTTCAGCCGGTGGAGATTCGAGTAAACCTGCCGGCGCCCCTCCGGGTCCAGTTCGGCGGCCGGCTGATCGAGGACGAGCAGGGGTGCCCCCAGCGCCAGCAAGCAGCTCAACACCACACGCTGGGCCTCACCACCAGAGAGCTGATCGGATCCCCGTTCGACGTACTCGGTCATCCCGGTGAAGCGAAGCGACGTGATGACACGCTGCTGAATGTCCTCGATCGCCAGGCAGAGATTCTCCGGGCCGAAACTGACGTCCTCCCGGACCGACAGGTTGAACAGCTGGTTCTCCGGAGCCTGCATCACGAATCCCAGTAGGGGCGCGACCTCGGGCAGCCGCAGATCCCGCAACCGCTGGCCGGCCACGACGACGTCACCATCCAACTCGGCGCTGATCGAGTGGGGAATCACCCCGGTCAGGCAATAACAGAGGGTCGACTTACCGCTGGCCGCCGGGCCGGTAATAACGACGAACTCGCCCGGCATGATGGAGAGCTCGACATCACGCAGGGCAACATCGGGCGCGGCGTAGTAGCGCGCCGAGGTGATGCGGGCATGCACAAGCTCCCCCGAGCTGGTGACCATCGCGATGAATATAGGGCCAAAGTAACGTCGCCCTCGAGAGGGCCTCGACGCTACCCGGGGATCTCTCGCTCTTCGGTGACGAAGACGGCGGTCCGACTCTCGTCGATGAAGTTCGCCTCGTCTTCGGTCGATGCCCGCCACTCCGGCGAACGCCGCGCCGCCGCGAGCGCCGACAGGTCATCGAACCAGAGCTCGGCCATGCCGTCGAAATCCGGAGGGCCCATGTCCGCAGGTTGCGGCACCGAGTGGCTTTGGACGAGACGTCGTAACCCGGGGATACGGCGCCCGATCGGGCCGTGCACTTCCTGCCAGTACCGTGAGAATTCCTCGAGCGTCATCCCGCGCCGCCGCGTGATGCAGTAAACCAGCTTGATGATGGCGGGCTTACGCGGGGGTCGCCGAAACGATGTGGTGCTGGTGCATCGTTAATCGCTTTCCCAGCGCACCATTCGGTTCAACCGTCACCACAAGGCCGTCGGCGGCCTCGATGGTCCCGAGCACGCGACCCGTCACCGACGGCGCCCCCGGCGCGTCGGGCAAGAGCTCGAAAATCACGACCTTCCCTTTGAGTCCGCGGATGTCTTCCGTCATGTTGCTGCCCTCAGTTGTCGTTTTGGATCACGGACAGAAAGTTGCCGGCTGGGTCCTTGAACCAGGCGATGTCTGGGCCGCGGTTCTGCGCCCGGCCGCGCAGGATGCCTTTCTTGTCTGTCTTTGGACCAGTGTCGTAGTGCTCGAACTGGACACCGCGGCCTGTCAGCTCGTCGACCGCGGCATCGATGTCGTCAACCACCAAATTCAGAATGGTGAAGGTGGCCGGCTGGTGATCACTTTTCGGATATGCAAAGACCGTCCCACCGCCGGGAAGATGCAGCCTCACCCCTACCCCATCGGGATCGACCTGTAGACCCAGGGTTTCCGTGTAGAACGCCTTCGCCTTCGCCAGGTCGTTCACCGAAAAACCGCTGAACGCCGCCTTTGCCTTGAGCATGGGTTTTCTCCTTTCTGACGTTAGCTTGCCAGGACCTCGCGCAGCGTGATCGCGAATTCGGGCGCGTGGCTTTCGAAGCCTCCATGCGCGCCGGGAAACACCACCGCCTCCGTGCCCAGCCTCTTGGCCAACGCGAGCCCGCCCTCATTCGCCAGCTCGCCGCGTGACTCCTCTCCGACTCCGGGGACGATCCGGGATGAACCGGCCTTCAACGCGTCGAAGTCGGGCTCATAGGCCGAAATCGCCAGGAAGTAGTGGCCGAGCCAAAAGTCCATGTTCCGCTTCATCTGAGCCATCCCCTCGCGCATCTCGGGTGTCGGCTCGCCCGGTGGCGGCGGTGGCGGACCGCTGCGAATGCGGGCCTGCACCATGAACTTCTGCATCGCGGGCCCAATGCCGGCCGAACGATACGTTTGAACGATCTCTTCCATGTCCGCCCGCGCGCGCGCCGGGTCAGATAGTAGGACCGGCGACGGCGGCTCGTGTGCCACCAGCGTACGAACCTGCTCCGGATGGCGCGCGGCCAGCTCGAGCCCGATGGTGGCACCCCCGCTGCTACCAAACACAGAGGCCGGCTCCTTCGCTACCGCCGTCAACAGTCGGTAAGCGTCGTCGGCAAAGATCTGCACGATCCGTTCGTCGTTGACTGGCGCGTCGAGCGTGCTGTGGGATAGCCCCCGCGGGTCATAGGTCACCACCGTGTAGTCGGACTCGAGGTATCCGGCGATCCGGCGAAATGCTCCCGCGTCCGCCGGTCCGCCCGGCATCATGAGCAGCACCGGACCTGATCCGCGGACCTCGTAATAGATGCTCGCGCCAGGCACTTTCAAGATTTCCGTCTTCACGGTCACAGGCGTATTCATGGTACGTCCCTCCGTCATTTACCTCCTAAGACGGAGGGTGGACCGAAAAGTCATCGGCTAGGCTCAGGTCAAGGGCCGGCACAGCGCCGGCCCTTGCGGTCAGATTGCGCTCGAACTACTTCTGGTTGGCCAGGTCGTGCACGAGCGTGTCGGCCCGCGGCGAACCAAATCCCGTGGTCAGGTCCCAGCCGGTCAGGGTCGGGTTTCCCGCAACTGGACCCGGCGAGACGCTGCCATCCGCGTTGTATTGCCAGAGTTGATTGTTGTCGAGGGTTAAGATGCCGTAGGTCTGCGGCACGATGTCCCGGAAGTCGCCGGTCCCGTTGAAGGTCGCCGTCGAAGAACCGGCCATATCCCCGCTCGCGTAGAGTCGCGGGTTCAGGTTGGCGACCGGGCCCTTGTTGAGGCTGGCCCGAAGCTGGTTCGCCAGCGCGACCACACCGGAGAGTTGCGGCGAGGCGGCGCTGGTGCCGACCCAACACGAGAAGTTTCGAACTTCAGCTGAAAATTGACGCTGCTGCTTGCATCGGTCGCTACAAGCTTGGCGGACGTTGCGCGGTCATCGGGGCCTCACGGGCTGGCCCGAAGGACCATCGGCCGGAGTCGGCCGATTGTGTCGTGCTACTGCTCATCAAACCGCAGTATTAACGCTGGCCTAACGGTCCCTACCCAAGGCTCGTCGCGCGGGACGCGGATGGGGCCCCGGGGTCGCGTCTCGGTAACGACTTCTGGAGCTATATGCCGCCTCGGCGGGGCTGGGCGTTCTCATATACAGACGGACCGTTTAGTACCGCGAAGGAGGTGAGTGAATTGAAGACGTTGTTTGCGAGTGCGCTCATCGCCGCAATCCTCGCCGCGGGCACCGTCAGCGCTGCGGCTGCAGGGGCTACTACGTCGCCGTCCCCGGCAGGCAAGGCCTACGGGTTCCACGCCTTCTTCAAAAAGGACATCACGACGAAGACGCATCGGGGCTGGTTGGTCGTCTGCAGCCTGAAGAATGACAAGGCGCAGCCGTGGCTGCGGGCCGCCCACGCCGCCAAGGCGCTGGCCGCTGCCCAGTCGCATCGTCCGACCCAGTCCCAGGGGAAGTCCCAGGGCAAGTCGCAAGGACAGTCGCAGGGACAGTCCGCCGCCGTTACGTTCAGCTGCCCAACGCCGTAACCACACATAAATCGGGAGGGATCCGCAAGGCGCGGGTCCCATCCGCGCTATAGAGGAGCAGACGCATGAAGCGCGCATTCATCCTGGCGATCGTGGTTCTCAGCGCCTGCGGCCCGATCACGTCCAACTCGACGGGCGCGGCGCCGACCGCGACCGCGTCGCCCATCGCCCTCCTGCCGTCAGGGCAAGCCGCCACGCCAGATCAAGCGAGCATGGCGAAGCAAGCAGTCGAAGCCGCCCTGATGCAGATCCGGCAGGGTCAGGGGGTTAGCTTGACCGGGGACTCGTACCTCGACAGCGAGGGTGCCGACATCCCCGCGCACCTTACCGGCGTGGTCGCCCCCAACGGCGGGATGGACCTCTTCATCAGCGTCCCGTTCAGCCAGGGCACGGATATATTCGAAGTGCGGTCGCTCGCCGGCCACGAATATACCTGGGACCCCAGCTCGAGCAGCTGGAACGCCGCAATCCTCGGTGAGTCCGCGGCCAGCGGGATCTCCGCGGTCAATCCGCTGTTGATGAACTATCCGACGCTGATGAACGTTGGCAACGTCCGGGTCGCGCCCGATGATGTGGTGAACGGCACCTCGGCCGCCGTCTACGAGGTCACGGTGACCTCGAGTGACCAGAACGACCAGGTGACGACTCGGCTGTGGCTCGCGAAAGACTCGGGAGCCCTGATCCAAGAGGGTGTCAACCTCAGCAGCCAGACCGAACTACCGGGAGGCCTCGGGTTCAACGGCATCCTGATGGTCCAGTTCCTGCCGTCCCCGAGTCCCGTCAGCGTTAGCGCGCCGCTGGTCGGATAGGGCTTCGTGACGACCGAGCCGATGGAGCCGCGCCCCTCCACTCCTGCCTACCAGCCCGGATCGCTCTACGATTTCGATCGCCTCTACCGCACGAGCTACCCGCGAATCCTGGGCACGCTGATGGGAGTCCTTGGCGAGCGCGCGGCGGCCGAAGATTGCGCGCAGGAGACCTTCGTCAATGCCTTTCGCTCGTGGAAGTCGTGGAAGCCGGATGCGCCCGCCGAGGCCTGGCTGCACCGAATCGCGCTCAATATCGCGATCTCCTACCGCCGCCGGGCGCGGCTGCGGGAAGTGGGAGAGCTCGTTCGCAGGCTGGGTCGGCCCGAACCGGGATCCGACCCGGCCGACCTGGTGGGCCGGGACGACCTGGTCAAGGCACTTCGCCGTATCCCGGCGCCCCAGGCGGCCGCCATCGTGTTGCGCCACTATCACGGCTACAGCAACCGCGAAATCGCCGTCGCCCTCGGCACGCCCGAGCGCACCGTCGGCTCCCGAATCGCGGCCGCCAAACGGCGCCTCCAGCGGGAGCTGGGGGCGGATCCGGCAGACAGCTTCACCGGGCCGGGACCGCAAATGGGTACTCGCGGGCCCTCGGACGTTGTCATTGATGAAGGACGCGAAGCTACCGGGTGATATGCAATGACAGCAAAATTCGACCAGTGGCTCGAGGACGAACTGGGCCGCACGCTGACCCCGATCGTCAGCCAGCCGGCGCGGCCAGGCCAAGCCCGCTATCAGGTCACCCGCACCCACCGGCTATCGATCGGCAGGAAGGCCGTCGTTAGCCTGGCAACGGCGACGATGGCACTGGCGGCCAGCGCCGTATTGGCCGCGGCCTCCGGGAGCTTGAATCCGCAAGCGTGGGGCCAGCAGGTGGGCAGTGCCGTCCAAGAGTGCAAGACGGACCTCCAGCCGGGACTGCATGGGATCGGCGCGTGTGTGAGCGCCTTCGCCCGGCAACACGGGCAACAGATGCAGACCCAGCATGGGGCCAACGGGGCTAACGGGGCGGCGGGTCAGAAGCACGGCGGAAACCATCCGGGTCCGCCATGGCTACGCCAGCAGCCGAGCCCGGAGGTCAGCTCGACGCCGTAGCCAGCCGGGTGTTGCGCGGACTGGCGCCGCTAAGGCCGCTCGGCAACACCATTTCAACAATTAGCCGTCGTCAAGATCCTCTTCGAGAGGTCCCGCTCGCAGTCGGCAAGATATTGGTTTGCAGCGGTTTCCAACTTCTCGCGGACGATGATCGTTTGACGCGGGCTCTGGCGGCTTCTGCTCCGCCCTAATGAACGCCGTCGCCAACAGAGGCTGAAATCAAAGCGGGAGACGAGGGTTTCCCGCGCAATGCCCACTCAGGCAGTCCCGGTTCGCTTCGGCCACCGGACGGCAGATGTCGCCTAAGGCGCCTGTCTGAGCGGCGATCCCAACCGGACCGAGTTCAAAACTACATCTAATGCGGGTGCAGGACCCGCTTCGACGGATGGCCGCCTGCGCGGTTTTCACCATGGGCCAGCCCGGAGGCCGACGGCTCGCTTCACCGGCGCGCCTACAGCTCAGTATGTGGCGACGGGGTCGGATGCGGGCTCGGCCCAGTCGTTGGCAAGCTGGACGGAGTGGGCAGAGCCGGGGGGGTTGGCACGGTCGACGGAGTCGGCTGGGGGGTGGGCTGGGGCGAGGCCGACGGCGTGGCTCCCGGCGTCGAGGTCGGCTTCGCGCTTGGCGCGGCGGATGGAGACGTTGTCGGCCGGCCAGCCGGCGACGGGCCACCAGACGGAGTCGGTCCCGACTTGCTGCTCGCCCCGGCCGGGGCGGACGGGGAGCGGCCGGGTGCCGGTGTCCCGCCGTGAGCCAGCACGGTGATCGGCTGTGGTGCCGGGAGCCCAAGCTGGGTGAGGATGCGATCGTCGCCGCCGCCGGTGACAAGAGCCGGAACCAGGAGGAAAGCGGCCAGAGCGAGCGCCGGGACCAGCACCAGCCGGCGCGACTCCACCGGCCATGCCCATGAGCGCAGGCCGGTGTTCTGCGGTGATCGGCGGAAGGTAACCCGGGACGGCGTGAGCCGGATCCCTTGAGCAGCCAGGCTGGCGGCCGGGGCGCTCCCCCAGGCGAATGCCTGCCAGACCAGCATCAGTGCTATCACCGGGCCCAGCGGTCGCGGGCCTAGCAGAAGCACCAGCGGCGCTGCGATTAGGAAGATTAGACCGATGGCGGACTCGAACGAGGTGGACATCAGCGCCTGGCCGAGCCGCGATGGGGTTCGCGCCTTGGGTGTTCGCAAGAAGACGCCTCGCTCGCGAGCCAGACCGTGCAAGCATGCGCGGGTGACCGTCCAGCTGAGCGAAAGCATCACCATCATGGCGGACGGGACGTCACGCCACCGTGCGCCGGTCGCCACCTTGAGACCCCAGCCCAAGCGCGACAGACCGGCTACCAGCAAGAACAGTGGCATCACTAGGATGACGCCGGCAAGCTGCCTAATCAGCAGCGGGTGGCCGAGGACGAGAAAGGGAGTGGCTAGCAGGAGGAAGAAGCCGAGCGCGATACTGACCGGCTCACCGAACCAGCCGAGCGCGCCCATCAGGTAGTGGTAGCGCTGGGCAAGGGTCAACCTGGAGGAGCGCAAGCCCAACATCAATTGCAGGTGCCGGCGCAAGATCTGGATGCCGCCGAAGGCCCAGCGGAAGCGCTGGCGTCGGAGCCCATCGAAGTCGAGTGGCATCAGCCCTTCTCCGAAAGGCCGATTAACGTAGACGGATTTCCAGCCACGGGCCAGCAAGCGCAACGAAGCCTCGGCGTCTTCAGTGATGCACCATTCCGCCCAGCCGCCGATTCCCCTGAGCGCCGAGAGGCGGATCAGACCCATCGTGCCGCCGAAGATGATGGCGTTCACCCGCGACCGGGCCACCATGGTCACGTCGAAGAAGTATCGGTACGCGTGGAACAGGCCGCGCAGATATCCGGAGTCGCGCCAATCCCTGTAGTGTTGGGGCGTCTGGACGAAGGCCACCATCGGGTCCGCGAGATAAGGGAGGCACGCGGCCAGGAAGTCCCGCCGGACCACGTAATCGGCGTCCACGATACCCACCACTTCGACCCCAGCGGGGAGCCGCCTGGTGGCTTCGTTGAGGGCACCCGCCTTGAAACCTGGCCACTTCGGCAGATGGATGAAATGGAAACGGGGTCCAAACTCGCGACAGGCCGCCTCGACCGGCTGCCAAAGCGCAGGGTCTGTGGTGTTGTTCACGACCACCTGGACGATGTAATCGGGGTAGTCAAGCCGGGCCAGCGCCTCCAACGCCTCTCGAAGCAACTCGGGAGGCTCGTTGTAAGCCGGCACCTGCAGGCAAACCCGCGGACGATAGATGTCAGATCCTGCTGGCCGGATGGGGTCCGGCGCCTCGCGCGCGAGGGCGTCGGCCAACTCGTAGCCGAACCCAATGGACAGTAGGATAGCGAGCAGTTCGAGAATCAAGAGGAACACCGAAAGCCCTAGGCCGAGCGGGGGCAGCCCACCGAAGAATGTGAAGCGGACCAGGGCGGCCACGTAGGTGATGCTGGCGATGGCCAGGCCGGCCAGGAAGAGGCGGCCTGGCCACCAGATGCGTCGGAAGGGTCGTTGAAGGGCAAGGCTCGACGCAGCCAGCGCCAGGAACAGCCCAACCGTCTGGCCGGCACTGCCTGGAGTCGCGGCAAGGCTGGCGGCGACGGCGACGGCCACGCCAGCCGACAGCACGGCTGCCACGCCACCGAGCGGCCACCGCGCAACGCGCGAGCGGCTGACCGCCATCATGGCCGCCAGCCCGAGGGCGGCTAGGACGGTCACGGCGAGAGCAGTCTCCACCACATCGATAACAACGCAAAACAGGCCGGGACGTGATGGGCTCGCACCGGCCCGATACCGAGCCGTCGTCCAGGGGTTGTCGTCCAGGGGTTGAAGTGGTCGAACGACTCGTTACGGCCCTTTGCCTTCGCCGTGCTGGCGCCAGCGACCGTAATACCGGGAGTTGGCGGTATCCCGGATTTACAGCGAAGGCGAGTGCTAGGCTCGCCCTCGCTTAGCGTTTCGCCGAATCAGAAGCCTCCGATATAGCCGTCGGTCCGGTTCGATGTAGATGTCGTCGCGCACGAGAAGTCAGCGCAGTTCACCTGCACGAAGAACGACTGGAAACGGTTGCCAGGCCTTCAGGTCGCCCCACCCTCATTCACCGCGGCTCCGCGGAGTCTCGGCTGGCACTGCTGGCACGAGCCACGAATGGGCTGCCGGCGCATCCCGGACCAGAGTCCGTTGAGCCCCAAATGCACGCCGTGCCAGGGGTCGCCTGGGGCTAATCCGACAACAGGCCGGGCGCGACGCGCGCCCGGCCTGTCTTGATAGGAACAGCTCTCGCTAAAAGCTCGCGCCGAAGTTGGAGCGCGATACTGTCGCCAGCACCTGCTGCTGATAGAAGACAGGGCCGCCTTCATCGGCCGTGACATCTGACGGGTAGTGCGTCGACGTGAAGAGCGCGTAGATGTTGTTGGTCGAGATGGCGAGCCCGAAGTAGTCGCCGATGAAGCCGGTACCAACGGGGCACGGATCGCTGTGACCGGCGCAGGGGTACTGCGAGAGGCCCCCAAGGTGCTGTCCCGGCTCCTCGGGATCCCACGTGAACTTGCTGATGCGCACGTTTCCACCGACCGGCATCATCCCGCCGCTCTGGGAGTCCTTATAGGCCTGGAGCGAGGTGTTGATGCAGAAGTTCGTGCGGCCCACGTCCGCCGGCAGGATGCTCTGGCCGCTCGGGCATGCCTCCCGGCGGTCGTAAAAGGCGACGGCCACGGCACCGTTCGGGCCGGCCGCGATCGAGGGCTGGAACTGGTCGGTCGGCTCGGCGGTGTTGTCGTTTATCTTGGCCGGCGTCGACCAGCTGAGGCCGCCGTTAGTCGACTTCGTGAGGTAGACGTTCTCGTTGGTCCCATCCCACTGCTCGAAGGCCATATAAAGATGACCGGCGATAGTCGGGCTGGCGGCGAAGCTCTCCGTGATCCCGTCACGGAACCGCGTGTTTGGGAAGAATCCGTTCGGCTGCTGGGCCGTCGTCACCACCTTGACCCAGGGTCCGAAGCTGACGCCGCCGTCCTTTGAGCTGGTCACGAACAGCGTCACCGGGGTGATGCAGCATGGCGGGAAGGCCGCCGTCGCCACATAGACGTTCCCCGCCGCGTCTACGGCTGGGAGCGCGAAGGTCGTGCCCGGCCCGGTCTGCTGCGGCAGGGTGAGCGTCGTGGCGGGCGAGAAGGTCTGCCCGTGGTCCTTCGAAAAGGCGAACCGGACCTCAACGCTGAAGCCATTGAAGAGCGACCAGGCCGAGTAGACCCTGTCCTTGAACGGGCTGTCCGGCAAGTGGTCGACGGCGATCCACTGCTTGTCCTCGAAGTGCCCAAAGCTCAGACTGGAGTCGGGCGGCGAGGCCTCGAGGTCCTTGCCGCCGTTGCCCTTGGTCCAGCTGGCACCCATGGTGTCGCTCAACGAGACGTCGATTGCCCCGTTCGGATGCAGGTTCCCCCAGAAGGCATTGAAGGGCAGCATCGTCTGGTAGGCTCGGCCCTCCGTGTCGAAGTCGACGTTCGGGTCGGTCGTGTCAGTCCAACTCGGTGGCATGTTCTGGGTTCCGGTCGTGACACACTCGTAGCCCTGCACGATATTGTCGCCCGAAGGCTTGCCGTTCAGGATCGTGTAGGCGCCGAGGTGAAACATGTAGAAGGTGCTGTACTTCTCGAAGAAGAACTTCGAGCTTCCGACCAGGTCCTCGGTGCCCGGCTTGACCGCGATCCACGACTCCGAATGGTTCGCGTCGTAGCTGCCGTTTCGGCAGGTGCCGGCGAGTGGCGCGGTCGAACCGGCCGGGACCGGGTAGCCGCCACCCGCCGTCGGCGAGCTCGCCACCTGGTTCGAGAAAGCGACATTCGCACTCCAGGGCGAGGTCCCGGCCAACGCGAGGCTGGAACCGGCCAGTGGCCAGGCGGCGGAGCCGGCGGCGACGGCGATCGGAACGACGATGGATAGCAAGCGGCGTTTGGACAACGTGCATCCCTCCTTGACTGACGTGGGTCCTGACCGGCGAGCGAGGTCCCAGACCTCGAACTCGCGTTACGAACGATAAGCCATGAAGGTTTGGAAAACAACCCCTACCAGTGCTGAGAATCCCGGCGGGGCTGGCGCCATGGGAGAGAAGTGATAGTCGCGGTGACAGATTCGCGGGATTTCACGGCCGGCCGGCCCTTGATTCAGCCTTACCAGTCCTTTACAATTCGTCCGAGCTCGCCCGAGAGTGACCCTGAGGAGGGAAGCATGCACTTGAGACGTCTTTCGAAACCGGCGTTCCGATTTAGCACAGCCCTGGCCATCGCGGGGGTGGCGGGGCTGGTCAACGCGGCGGCCGCCGCCGGACCCAGCGTAAACAGCCTGGTCAACACGGCGCAGCCGGCGCCCCTCGGCGGCACCCTGGTCGACAACTTCTCGCAGAACAAGCAGAACGAACCGTCCATCGCCCAGAACCCGTTGAACGCGAAGAACCTGATTGCTGGCTCGAACGATGAGATCGACGAGCCGCTGTGCGACACCGCTGGCTTCACGGGCTGCCCCTTCGTGGCCAACGTCGGCGTCTCGGGCGTCTACATGAGCACGAACGGCGGCAAGAGCTGGACCCAGTTCTCGGCTCCCGCCGGCGGGGCGAACACCGGGACCTTCAACCCGGACGGCAACATCCACACCCTGCCCGGGTTCGCGGCCCTCGCCAAGCAACTGGGGATCGCGGGGCTGGCCTCGGACGGAGACCCGGCGATCGCCTTCAGCCGCGACGGGGTCGCCTACTACGGCAGCCTGGCCGGCGTGCGCGGCACCAGCGCCGGCGACCTGCTCACCGTATCGCGCTCGGTGGACGGCGGCGCCAGCTGGTCGAACCCGGTACTGGCCACCAACCAGACGAACCCGGCCGACTTCAACGACAAGGACGCCCTGTGGGTCGACAAGAGCGCAACCTCGCCCAATGCCGGCAACGTCTACGTGAGCTGGACGCTCTTCCTCGGACCCGGATTCGCCGAGCCCATCATGTTCAGCCGCTCGACCGACGGCGGCAGGACCTTCTCGCCGGCGGTCCGGCTGAGCGCCAGCTACAACAACAACGCCATCGGGGGCCGGCAGGGCTCGACCATCCGGACCGACGCCCAGGGCAACATCTACGTGATCTGGGAGAGCGGCGTTACCATCAATGGGACGCTGACCGACGCGCAGGTATTCGCCAGGTCGACGGACGGCGGCCTCACCTTCAGCCTGCCCAAGGTCATCAGCCCCGTGCGCGACCTGCCCAGCCCGCTGCCCGGCTCGAGCTTCCGCAACGACAGCTTCGCAACCGCCGACATCGACCAGGCCTCTGGCGCCGTCTACGTCGCCTGGGCCGACTATCAGAACGGCCACGGCAAGGTGGTCGTGAGCAAGTCGACGAACGGGGGGGCCAACTGGAGCCCAGCATCCACCGCGCTCGATGTCAGCGGGCGGACCGCGTTCTTCCCCGGCATCGCCGTTTCCCCAAATGCGACGGTGAGCGTGGCCACCCAGGCGCTCGATGACGTCAAGGCGGGAACCGCCCCTGGCGCCGGGGTCGTGCACTACGACAGCTATTTCGCCAAGTCGACGAACGGCGGGGCGTCGTTCACGGCTCCGGTCGTGGTCAGCACCGCGACCTCCGACCCGGACGGCTCGAGCACGAACGCGCTCGGGACGCAGTTCCAGGGCGACTACAACACCCTGATCGCCGACAACCAGCACGCCTGGTTCATCTGGACCGACGGCCGCAATGCGGCGCCCTGCGCCGCGGTCGACGCCTTTCGCGCGGGGACGCCGTCGAAACCGAACCCGGATGCCGTGTGCCCGGCCACCAGCTCGGGCCAGCTATTCGGCAACACCGACGCCTTCGTCGGCACGATCGGACTATAAGCAAGACGAGAGGGCTGCACC
>Ga0102924_1002815_pt1 | contig 18632 bp, 16 predicted proteins | sample PaiPotPPM11metaG_FD_80116 | JGI IMG/M metagenome (GOLD analysis project Ga0102924, IMG submission 80116) | Iron sulfur acid spring bacterial and archeal communities from Banff, Canada, to study Microbial Dark Matter (Phase II) - Paint Pots PPM... ...
CTCCAGCAACCCGACCTTCGCCCTGATGACCTTCTGCTCCGTGCTCATGTCCATGCTCCTCTCTCTCGTGAGGGGCACCGACGGGCCAAGTAAGTGTCAGATCAAGTCTGAGTATTTCCAGATCATCCCTTCGATGTCCGACGTCGATAGTGGAGCGCACATCGCGTGCAGATACAGAAGGTCCGGCTTTCCGTTGCGCGTACATTTCTCGCGCATATGCATGTTGCGGTACGGCGGCTTGTGGGTCAGGAGGTGGTCCCGGATCTCCTGGAACACGGGGGCCGAAATCTGAACTAACGCGAGATTCATTGTACGAAACCTCTACCGATCAACTCCTAACATGGTTTCTTACGATTAGCCCAGGCTGTCGCCTACTTTGTCCCATTGGCTTCGCCCGAAGCGCGAGCCACAGTAACGAGTATCTCCCGCGCCCACTTGGTCACTGGCTCTCCCGCACGGCGCGCGGCATCTACAAGCGTGTCCCGCTCGGCCTCCGACATGCGGACGGTGAACACCACGCCACGCGCCTCGCCCTCCGGGAGCGGAGGTCGCCCCATGCGAGGCTTGCGCCTCACGATGCTGCCTCGTGCGCGAGAGCCGCATCGAGCAGTTCGCCCATGCTCCACATCGTGGATGTCACGCCAGACGCCATCGCGGGCGTGCAGCGCAGCGACGAGTGACGTCGCACAAGGTTGTAGTGCGCGAAGTAGAGCGCGATCGACGCGGCGTGGTTCTCGATCTTCTTGGAGTGTGCGTTCGTCAACCGCGTGAACCGCCGGTTGGACATGCGGATCGTCCGGTTGTGGCACTCGACGTAGGACGTCGAGACCAACTCCGCGACGGGCTCTCCGAGGATGGGCGTCTTGGCGGTCGCGACGACGCGCGGTGGCGAATACCTACCTGGACCGGCCGCTTCGGCTTCGTACTCCTTTACCAGCATGCCGTAGTCGACCTCCCCTCCGAAGGCCGTCATGATCGGACGCACGTAAAGGCGCAGACCGTCCGTCGTGATCTGGACGCGGTTCGCGAGACGAGCCGCGAGATCGTCGATGAAGGCGCGTGTCGTGGTCTCGTCGCGCTTGCCGGTCATGAAGGTCGGGACGAGCTTCGTGTCCGCGTCGATCGCGACGTACGTCCACGTGTCGCCAAGGCTAGGGTCGTCCCACGCCGAAACCTGGCGCTGCTTCTTGCCGACGAACGCCCAAAGCTCGTCGAGCTCCAGGCGCGTGCACGATAGGTCGCGCATCTTCTCGTCGAGCAGCGCCGAGCAGCCGTTCCCCACGCGCACCATGAGGCGAAGGATCGTGTCGCGGTGCACGCCGGTCATTCGCTCCGTTGAGCGGACCGAGGAGCCCTCGACGAGGGCGGTTAGGACGGCGACCTGCTGGGAGCGCGGGAGCGCGTTGGCCATGCACTAAACGTAACACGGAAAGTCTGTCGCGCAACGATCGTACGCAGGACCGTCGTGATTTTTACGCTGAACACGGGTCCCAAGCTCGCATAACCACACGGGTTTGTTGCGCAGGGTAAAAATCGGCCCGTATGGACCCATTGACGACCCAGCCGGGGGGATTACCTTACTTCGCGCAGTACGGGGTGTTCCACCACCTCGCAAGACCACGAAGGGGCCCCCGGCTGGGGGTCAAGGAGTTCTTTGTCCAATGGGAACGATAAGTCCTCTCCAACCCGCGGGCAACCCGCAAAAGCACCTAGTCGCCGACGTGTTGGCCTGGGTCGAAGCCCTCACGAGGAAGGCCGACATGGGTGCCGCGTCCGCTCGGCTCCGCATCACGGCGCTCAATCAGATGGAGGAGCAGATTGCGCCTGACGAGCCGAAGGACGTCGAGTGGATCGTCCAAAATATGGCTCAGCTTTGTCAGCGTTGGTCGCGCCGCAACCCCGGGACGTCGCCGGATACGATCCAGACGTACGCATCCAGAGCGCGAGCAACCATCACCGAGTACCTGCGCTGGGTGGCAGCACCGGACAAGTACAAGTTCAACTCCAAGCCCGAGAGCAAGCCGACGGGCGAGAAGAAGGAGAAGCGCGAGAAGCGGGCGCCCGAACCGAATCAGACGGCGTCTCCCACCGTCGCCATGACGCAGACACCGGCCAACACCCAGGCCGGCGAGACGCGCAACTTCCCACTCGGTGAGGGCCGCGGCACGATTCTCTTTGCACTGCCGCCCAGCGGCGTCACGTTCGCCGACGTGCGCAAGTTCGCCGTCCACCTGTTCACGCTGGCGACGGACTTCAACATCGCGAACGAGGAGCAGGCGAAGACCTTCGCCATGGTGGTGCGAGGCGAGTAGAAAACGGCCCCTTCGACCTGAGCGTCGTTGGGGCCGTTTCCTTTTGGAGGGCGACGCTAGACGTCGCACCGTCGGGCCGTGCCTTACACCCGTCCCATAGCACGCGGATTGAACATCCGCGCGGGTTGGACTCCCTCGCCCTCCGCTCAGCTCTGCGTCTTCTTGTGCTGCGCCACGATCGACGCCTGCACGGCGCTCTTGGCATCCACGACCGGCGGCAAGCCGAGCACGGCTACAAAGCGCCGCTTCGTGCCCTCGGTCGCATAGCTCCAGGCGTACGCCCGCCCCGCATGCGGGTGTCCCACGAGGTCGAACACCTGAACCTCGCCCTCCCAAACCGTCTCGCCATCGTGCGTCTTCTCGTGCACGGGCACCGACTCGACCCAGCGCGACTCGCAGCCATGCATGTGGCGGATGGCGTCCTGGAGGGCGGGAAGGCCGGCGGGGTCCATGCGCTAATCCTCGTGGACGCGCATGATGATGCCGCAATCGGCGCAGAGAGGCTTTCCGGGGAAGCTCTTCCTTACGTCCCAATCGATCGGGAGCTTTTCTCTGCCTGTCTCCGGGTCTCTTGCGGACCGCATGACTCGGGGACAGCGTGAACACGTCAACGTCATGTCGGGAGCATAGCCACGCCCCGTGCCAGCGCCAGCGCGCCCCGGTTCAAATTAGGACAGTGCCCATCCGCGAGCGCGACGGGGGCGCTCGTGAGCGAGAGCGAGCGCTCCGTGAGCTGGGGGCGGTCGTTGGTATCGCGGAGCCGTGCCCTTCTGTACGAGAGCGATACATCCGTCAGCGAGAACCGCGCGATCCTCTGCGAGAGCGGGGCGTCCGTCCGCGGGAACCGCGCGCTCCTCCGCGGGAGGGGCGCATCCTTCCGCGAGACGGCACCCCCTCATACGTGCGAACGATGCATCCTTCCGCGAGAGCGATGCGTCCCTGCGCTGGATGACTGCGTGGTTGTGGCGGAGCGATGCGTCGTCGAGCGACAACCGCGAGCTCCCCCACGAGAGGAACGCGCGGGACCGCGAGGGGGACGGTGCGTTCTCGCTGGCGAAGGCGACGTTCAACCACCTGGATCGAGGCCTCCGCGAGGCGGGCTGGCCGCTCCTGAAGAACGCGCCGAAGTTCTGCGCGGGAAGTGCGTTTCCCTGCGTCGGGCACGAGCGCCCCTCGCTTCCGACCGCGCGGTTCTCGACGACCGATGCGTCGCTCCACGAAGACCGCGCGTCCCCCCGCGATGGGAGGGCACGGTACGGCAACCGAAGTTCGGGGTTCTCGGTCATGGCCGATTGGGTTCCGCGAGACAGACGCGCTCGTCCGCGACGGCAATGGACCGATGAGCAAGGGGGGGCCGCCGTTCCGCTCTCCAAGGGCGATCTCTTGCGAGAACGTGCGCTTGCCCTGGCGCGCGGGCTCGATCTAGTCTCCGGCCTCGTAGCCACCCTGACGCCACGATGGCGGCGACGGTCCTCTCGGATCAGCCGTAGGGGCGTCTCCGGGGTGCTTCGCGGCCAGGCCCTCGGAGCCCTCCGCGCCGGTCGATGAGGCAACCATGAGTGGCATCCGACGCGCGCCGTTCCTCGTCGCCGTCGCGTCCGCCTTCGCGCTCGTGAGCGGGTGGGCGCGCGCCCACGACCAGTCGCAGCTCCCCCCGCCGCAGACGGTGCCGACGTCGGCGCCCGCCGAGGAGCCCAAGCAAACCGACGAGGTGGAGGTCCACGGCGCGAAGGAGGCGACGAGCTCCGCGTCGCAGATCGAGGTGGGCGCGAAGGACCTCGACCTGCGTCCGAAGGTGCGCCCGGGCGACGTCCTCGAGGCGGTGCCGGGCCTCTTCGCGGTGCAGCACGCGGGCGGTGGCAAGGCGAACCAGTACTTCTTGCGCGGCTTCGACGCCGATCACGGCACCGACGTGGCGTTCTTCGTCGACGGCATCCCGATCAACCTCCCCAGCCATGCCCACGGCCAGGGCTACAGCGACTTCCACTTCCTCATCCCCGAGCTCGTCGTCGCCGTCGACGCGACGAAGGGACCGTATTGGGCCCAATACGGCGACTTCGACACGGCGGGCGCGGTCAACCTGCGCCTCGCGGAGGCCTTCGACGAGAGCGTCGCCCGTTACGAGATCGGCGCATACGGGATCATGCGCGGCCTGGTCATCGAGTCGCCGAAGCTGGGGGACGACTGGCGCGCCGTCGTCGCGGCGGAGCTCTACGAGGACAACGGCCCCTTCGTGCACCCGGAGAACCTGAACCGCTTCAACCTGTACGGAAGGGCTACGCACGACCTCTCGCCCCGCAGCTCGCTGTCCTTCACGTGGATGTCGTACGGGTCGACCTGGAACGGTTCGGGCCAGATCCCCGCGCGCGCCGTGTGCGGCGAAGGAGAGGCGCAGAACCCGCCGCCGGAGGCGTACGGCGCGAAATGCATCGACCGCTTCGACGCGATCGACCCCGGCGAGGGAGGCTCGACCCAGCGCCACATGGCGCAGCTCGCGTACACCACGCGCGGCGCCTCGACCGACCTGACGGCGATGACGTACGTGCAGCTCTATCGCTTCATGCTTTTCTCGAACTTCACGTTCTTCCTCGAGGACCCCGTCCACGGCGACGAGATCGAGCAGGACGACGACCGCACCGTGGTGGGCGCCGACGTGCGCGCGCGGCAGCACTGGCACTACGGTCCGGCCACGCTGACGACGACCGTGGGGCTTCAGGCGCGCCACGACTCGATCGACAACGGGCTCTGGCACGACGAGGCGCGGACGAGGCTCGAGCCCCGTGTCCTCGCCGGCGTGGAGGAGAGCGAGCTCGCGGCGTACGTGGAGGAGGACGTGCGCCTCACGCCGTGGATCCGGTTCGTCCTCGGCGCGCGAGCGGACCGCGTGGACGCGGCGGTCGACGACACGACGACCCCGGCCTCGAGCGGAGGGGCGGGCAAGGCGCTGCTCTCGCCCAAGTGGCGCGTCGTCGTTTCGCCGGCAAGATCGGTGGACCTCTTCGTCGACTACGGCCGCGGGTTTCACTCGAACGACGCCCGCGGCGCGGTCGTCCAGGAGAACGCGGTCACGCTGATGACGCCGGCCACGGGGTACGAGGTGGGCGCGCGCGTCGCGCCGCTGCGGGGCCTCTCGGTCTCGGCCGCGGCGTTCTTGCTGGATCTCGACTCGGAGCTCGTCTGGGACGGCGACACGGGGACGACGGAGGCAGCGGGCGCGACGCGGCGCTACGGCGGCGAGTTCTCCGCGCGCTACCGCATCGGAAGCTGGCTCTTCGCCGACGCCGACGCGACGCTCACGCACGGCGAGTTCCGCGTGAACGCCGGCAACGGGAACGCGATCGCGCTCGCGCCCACGCGCACGCTGACGGCGGGCATCGGCGTCGCGCGCACGGTAGGCGCCGGTGCGTTCACTCCGTTCGGGAGCCTGCGGGTGAAGGCCATCGGCGACAGACCGGCCACGCAGGACGGCTCGCTGGTCGCGCAGGGGTTCACCCTCTTGAACGCGGAGGCGGGAGTGCGCTGGCGCGACGCCGAAGTCGGCCTCGACGTGCAGAACCTCCTCGACGCGAAATGGCGCGAAGCGGAGTTCGCGACGACCTCCCGCCTCCCCTACGAGCCCGGGCCAGTCACCGGCATCGACTACACGCCGGGCTGGCCGCGCACGGTGATCGGCCACCTCTCCTACCACTGGCGCTGAGGGAGAGACGGCCAGAGGCTGAATGAGTATTCACCCAAAAAGGGGTGTTGCGAGCCTCGTTGGGGTTCTGCCGTGAAGGGTGGAGGCCTCAGCGACCTTGCCGGACCGCGACTGCAATACTACGTTCCGCTCTCAAAATTCGCTGACGGCACGTCTCCGGCTGTCGCCGGAGCGTGGTCGACACCTGGAGGAGCATCTCTGCCCATGACCACGAAAATCGCGATCAACGGGTTCGGTCGAATCGGTCGGTGCATCGTCCGCGCCATGGCCGAGCGCAACGTGAAGAACCTCGACCTCGTCGCCATCAACGACCTGACGGACGCGAAGACTCTCGCGCATCTCTACAACTTCGACAGCGTGCACGGCCGCGCCGCTCACCCCGCGAAGGCGCTCGAGGGGGCGATCGACTTCGGGGTCGGCAAGCCGAAGGTCCTCGCCGAGAAGGACCCCGCCAAGCTGCCGTGGAAGGACCTCGGCGTCGACATCGTGCTCGAGAGCACGGGCCTCTTCACCGACAAGGAGAAGGCGGCGGCTCACCTCACGGCGGGCGCGAAGAAGGTCATCATCAGCGCGCCGGCCAAGGGCCACGACGCGACGATCGTCCTCGGCGTCAACACAGCGGCGTACGACCCCGCCAAGCACACGGTCATCTCCTGCGGCTCGTGCACGACGAACTGTCTGGCCCCCGTGGCCAAGGTCCTGCTCGACAACTTCGGCCTGCAGCGCGGGCTGATGACGACCATCCACTCGTACACGAACGACCAGGCGGTCCTCGACATCCCGCATCGCAAGGGCGACCTGCGCCGCGCGCGCGCGGCGGCCGTCAACATGATCCCGGCGTCGACCGGCGCGGCGAAGGCCCTGGCGGAGGTCATCCCGGCGCTCAAGGGCAAGTTCGACGGCCAGGCCGTGCGCGTCCCGACGATGGACGTCAGCCTCGTCGACCTCACGTTCGAGACCGAGAAGGCCATCACGAAGGACTCGATCCACGCGGCGATGCAGGCCGCGGCCGAGGGACCGATGAGGGGCATCCTCGAGTACATCGACATCCCGCTCGTCTCGGGCGACTTCATCGGCCAGCCGGCGTCGTCGATCTTCGACGCGACGGTCACGCAGGTGCTCGGCGACAAGTTCGCGAAGATCTTCGCCTGGTACGACAACGAGTGGGGCTTCTCGAACCGCATGGTGGAGCTCTCGCAGCTCGTCGCGTCGAAGCTCTGAACCGAGAAAGACAACGGCGATGAACCCCCTTCAGGGCATAAAGAGCATTCGCGAGCTCCCCGTCGAGAACAAGCGTGTCTTTCTGCGGATCGACTTCAACGTCCCGCTCGACGGCAAGAAGATCACCGACGACTCGCGCATCCGCGAGGCGGTCCCCACGATCAAGCACGCGCTCGAGCGTGGGGCGCGCCTCGTCTGCGCGAGCCATCTCGGGCGCCCGAAGAAGGGGCCGGACCCCAAGTACTCGCTCGAGCCGGCGGCGTCGCGCCTCGCGGAGATCCTCGGGCAGGACGTGTCGCTCCCGGAGGACTGCGTGGGCGACGCCGCCAAGAAGGTGGTGTTCGACCTTCGCGCCGGCCAGGTCTGTCTGCTCGAGAACCTGCGCTTTCACCCCGAGGAGGAGAAGGACGACGAGGCCTTCTGCCGCCAGCTGGCCGAGCTCGCCGACGTGTACGTGGACGACGCGTTCGGGTCGGTGCACCGCGCGCACGCGAGCGTCCATGGCCTGGCCAAGCTGTACCGGGAGCGCGGCTGCGGCTTCCTCCTCGAGAAGGAGATCGCCTCGCTCGGGAAGATCGTCGGCGCGCCCGAGAAGCCGTACGTCGCCGTGCTCGGCGGCGCCAAGGTGAGCGACAAGATCGCGGTCGTCGAGTCGCTGCTCGAACGGGTGAGCGCGCTCCTCATCGGGGGGGCGATGGCGAACACGTTCCTCGCGGCGCAGGGCAAGAACCTGCAGGCCTCCCTCGTCGAGGCGGACAAGCTGCCGCTCGCGCGAACCCTCCTCGAGAAGGCGCGCGAGAAGGGCGTCGACGTGCTCCTCCCGGTCGACGTCGTCGTCGCCGCGAGCATCGAGGCATCCGCGGGCGAGACGGTCTCGGTGGACGCGATCCCCGCGGGCAAGATGGCGCTCGACATCGGTCCGAAGACGACGGACCTCTTCGGCAAGCGCTTCGGCGACGCGAAGACCGTCTTCTGGAACGGTCCGATGGGGCTGTTCGAGAAGGCGCCGTTCGCGGCGGGCACCTTCGGCGTCGCGCGAGCGATGGCCGAGTCGCGAGCGTTCACGGTCGTCGGCGGCGGCGACAGCGCGGCGGCCGTTCACGCGGCCGGCGAGGGCATCGCCAAGAAGATGAAGCACATCTCGACGGGCGGGGGCGCTTCGCTCGAGCTCGTCGAGGGGAAGAAGCTGCCGGGTATCGAGGTCCTGCGCCAGGGAGACGGAGCGTGAATCCCCGACGCCGGCCGCTCGTCGCTGGCAACTGGAAGATGCACCACGGTGGGCCCTCGGGCGTGCAGCTCGCCGCCGCGATCGTTCCGTTGGCGATCGAGCTGCCCCACGTGGACATGGTCATTGCCCCGCCCTTCACGGCGCTCGCCGCCTGCGCACACGAATGCGACGGCAGCCGGGTCGAGGTCGCCGGGCAGAACCTCTATCCCAAGCCGTCCGGCGCCTACACCGGGGAGGTGAGCGGCCCCATGCTCGTCGAGTCGGGCTGCGCGTGGGTCATTCTGGGCCACAGCGAGCGCCGGCAGCACTTCGGCGAGAGCGACGCGTTCGTCGCCGAGAAGGTCCGCGCGGCGCTGGCGTCGGGGCTCATTGCCATCGCGTGCGTCGGCGAAACGCTCGCCGAACGGGAGGCGGGCAAGACGCTCGCGGTCGTCGAGCGTCAGGTTCGCGCGCTGCTCGAGCCTCTGGCGTCCGGCGGCAAACCGACCGCCATCGCTTATGAGCCGGTGTGGGCCATCGGGACGGGGAAGACCGCCGGTCCTGCCGAAGCCCAGGAGGTCCACTCCGCCATTCGCGGGTGGCTCGGGCAGGTCTCGGCAGAGCTGGCGTCCGAGACGCGTATCCTCTATGGAGGCTCCGTCAAGCCGGACAACGCCCGCGACTTGCTGGCCGCGCCCGACGTCGACGGAGCTCTCGTCGGCGGGGCCAGCCTGGACGCGGCATCCTTCGGTGCCATCGCGCGCGCCGCCGAAAAGCTCGCCGCCCGGTAGCGCCGCCCCCCGAGGTCGCTTCCCCCCATGCTCACCACGCTACTCGAAATCCTGCACATCTCGGCGTGCGTCTTCCTGATGCTCGTGGTGCTGCTCCAGCAGGGCAAAGGCGGGGGCATGGGAGCGGCGTTCGGCGGCGGCGCGACGCAGCAGGTGTTCGGCGGCCGCGGCGCCGGCAACCTGCTCACGCGGGCGACGGCCGTCTGCGCCACCATCTTCATGCTCACCAGCGTTTCGCTCGCGTACGTCGCATCGGCGGGCGATCGCGATCTCAAGGCTCACATCCTCGAAGAGCAGCGCAAGGGCAAGGGCAACGAAGGGACGCGCGTGAAGGCGACCAAGCCGAAGCCGCCGGCGACGCCGGCGGAGGGCGCTCCCGCCGCTCCAACTGCCCCGACCGACACGCCGACGCCGACGCCGACGCCGGCGCCACCGGCGCCGTCCACCCAGCCGTAGTGACCCGGGAGGCTTCGCGCGTGGTGGACGCGCTCGCGCTCGGCGCGTTCAAGCTTGCGCTCGGCGTCTGGGTCCTGCACACCGGCTTCACACACGTCTCGGACGACGACTACGCCCGTACGGCCATCGCCGAGGGGTTCGCGCACGCGCCGAGGCTCGACCCGAGCGGCACGAGCTGGCTGCCATTTCCGTTCTGGGTCGAAGGGCTGACGATGATGGCGACGGAGCGGTCGCTCGGCGTCGCGCGCGCCGTTGCCCTCGTGCTCGGCGCCGCGGCGGTGGGCGCTCCCTATCTCGCGATGCGAGCCGTGGGCATGGATCGCATCGGCGCGTTCGCTGCATCCGTCGTGGGGGCCGCGCTGCCGTACAGCGCCTGGCTGGGAGCGGCGACCGTCCCCGAGGGATGGGCGGGCGCGCTGACCGCCGCGGCGCTCCTCGCGTTGCCGGCGTCGCGAGCCCGTCCCTGGGGCGCGGCTGCGCTGCTCGTTGCGTCGCTGTCGCGCTACGAGGCATGGGCGGCCTGCGCCGTGTTCGCCTTCTTCTGCGTGCGGAGGCCGACGAAGGGGGGCGCACGCGGCCGCGAGGTCGGGTGCGCCCTCCTGGCCGTGGCGGGTCCCCTCGCGTGGATGGCGTGGAATGCGTACGCGCACGGGAGCCCCGTGCATTTCGTGACCCGCGTCACGACGTTTCGCCACGCGATCGGCGCGGCGGACGTTCCTCTCGCGACGAAGGCGCTCGGTTACCCGCTGGCGCTGCTCTCGGACACGCCCGAGGTGGCGGCGCTCGCCCTGGCCGGCGCCGTCGGAATCGGGGCCTCTGCCACGTTGCGCGCGCGCTGGTTGTGGGCGGCGATCGGCGCGGCGGGCATCCTGGCGTTTCTCGTCGCGGGCGATCTCGGCGACGGCGCTCCGACGCACCACCCCGCAAGGGCGCTGTCCGCGGTGTGGTGGCTGGGCGTGGCGATCGGCGCCGACGCCGTGGTCGCAGCCATCCTGCGCACGCGACGACCGTGGCGGCCCGGAGCGGTCATCGCGGCGGGAGCGCTCGCGGGGGCGTGGGCGATCCTCCTTCCGGCCCGTTGGCGCGCGGCCCCCGGCGAGACCGAGGCAGAGCGAAGGGACGCGCAGATCGCTCGGGGTCTCGCCTTGCGCGCGCGGGGCGTCGCGTCCGTCGAGATCACGCCGTGCGCATTCGAGCACTTCGCGCTGATCGCGGCGTGGGGCGCGCCCGAGCGCGCGAAGGTCAACCCGCGCACGGGGGAGCCGCTCACCGCGGCCTGTCCGCGCGTGGACGAGCGCTGAGACGCGGGCCCTCAGAACCCGTACTGCAGACCGAGCTCGGGGCCGACGGTCGGGATCGCGCCGTTTCCACCGATGGCCAGGTTGAGGCGGAGCCCCAGCATTGCGCCCAGCCTGTCGCTGAGTCCCCAGCGCACACCCGCGCCGGCCAGGAGAAAGCCGGGACCGTCGGTCCGCCAGATGTTCACCTTGCCGATGAGCGGCATCCCCCCGTTGGCCGGGTACAGCGCGACGTTGTCGCTCGTGTGGGCATCGAACTCGGACACGCCTCCGCCGAGGAACACCATCGGGGCGAACCCCTTCGCGAGCGGGTCCTTGCCGAAGAGGTAGGTCCCGCGAAGCTCGAGGTGAAGGCGCCCCAGGCTGGACGCACGGCCGTCATTGACCGCGGCGTTCGACGAGTTCTGCGCGTCGACCGCGGGTGACCCGCCCGGATACGTGAAGAGGACGACGCCGAGCCGCGCGCCGAGCAGGATGTTCTTCGTGACCGCGTAGTCGAAGGACAGCATGAGGCGCACGTTCCCGACGACGATGCTGTCGGAGACGTTCCCTGCCGTACCCGGGTGCAGCGCGAGGTCCTGCGCGCCGCCGTCCATTCGCGATGGGAAGTCGCTGCCGTCCTGGTTGGTGCAGTAGTAGTCGAGGGGGTTCGAGGGCTGGGCGACGTTCGCCGAGCCCGGCGGATTCAGGTGGCAGACGTTCTGCCCGGCCGGCATGTGCATGAAGTCGAGCGCGCCGGCCACACCGATCCAGATCCGCCTGGACTTCTTCCCGCCCTCGTCGGCGCCTTCCTTCTTGCCCTCGCCCTCGCCTTCTCCCCCTTCTCCCCCGCTTTCGCCTTCACCCTTCTCGCCGGAACCGCCTTCGCTGTCGCCCTTGCTGCAGCCGGGGAAATCGGGCGGGCAGTCGGCGGAAGCGCCCCCGCATTGCTTGGGGGGCTTCATGTTGGGAAGGTGCGGCTCGTCGCCGGAGATGTCGTTCTTGATCGCGACGGTGAACGGGTGCTTCGCGTCGCCGGAGTTGGCGATGGGCTCCTTGTGCGCGTTGAGCCCCTGGATGTAGTAGCGCATCGTGCCCGACGTCACGTCCGAGCACGGGATGAGGCCACCAAAGCCGTCGCCGACCTTGTCGAGGTCGACCTTCCGCCAGGTGCTCATCGTCGCGCCCTTGTACTTGACGATGACCTGCGTCACTTCATCGGATGCACCCTCGACGTACACGGGCAGGGGCGTGTTGACCTTCTGCTCCATCGCGGGGTAGTGCGTGAAATCTCCCGCGGGCGGCGGCCCGCCTGCTCCGCCTGCTCCTCCGCGTCCTCCGCCTGCCGCGCCGGCCGCGCCGGCCGTGGCGTCCTCGAACGCAGAGCGAAGGTCCGGCGAGTCGTAGGCCGGGTTCAGCGCGATGCCCGGCTGAAGCTTCGCCGCGCTCACCCACGACTTCTTCGCGCCCTCTTTGTCGCCCTTGCGAAAGTGCATCGATCCGATGTCGCGCAGCAGAGCCGCGCGCGTGGCCGCGCCGCACTTGTTGCCCGCGCACCCCTTGAGCGCCTTCTGCAAGCGCGAGGCGCCGGAGCCATAGTTCATGCCGACGTAGTCGGCTTCGGCGCTCTTCAGCGCTTCCTTTGCGGCCGCTTCGGCGCGTGCGTCCGCACGCGCGGGCTGCGCGATCGCAAGGCTGGCGAGAGACAGACAGAGGATGATGGCGACACGCACGGCCGCTTCATACACCGTCGGCGGGGCAGCGTGTATCGGCCTGTGGCCGCGCGAAACCTCCGCGAGGCGCTGGTCAAAGGTCGACACGCACGTAGCGGATTTTTCCGTGCGCTGAGAGGGATCGGTGCCGCTGCGACAGCACGGTGGTGCCTAGCGGTGGGGCAGCGCACATCCAGCAACCGGCAGCTTCGCCGGTGGAGTGCGGCCGCGCCCTCGTCGCATGTGCACGCAGGGGCCGTGGTTTTTTTCCGTGCGCCGATCGCGCGCTCCCGGGGAGCAGCTCTTGCAAGTCCCCATCTTCTCATGATGCTTGTCCGCGTCCGCACGGGGGGCGTGACGCACGGCGCGCTCCTCGCCCTCTCGGTTTTTGTAGGGGCAGCGCTGTTCGCCTGCGGCAGCAGCTCCCCCAACTCGTTGCTCTCGGGAGGCGCTGGCGGTTGGGGTGGCGGCGATCCAGGCGCTTCTCCCGTGAGCGCGGGGCCTGCACCTCCCGGCACGTCGGGCGGCAGCGGCACGGGCGGCACGGGACCGGGAACGGTTGGCGGCTCGGGATCGAACGGCGGCACTGGCGCCGGCAGTGGCTGGACGAGCTCCGGCACGAGCGCAGGTACCGGGTCGACCGGCAGCACCAGCGCGAGCAGCGGAGGGGCGAGCTCCGGTGCGACCGGGGGCTCCGGAGGGATTGGCGGGTCGAGCAGCGGCGGACTCGGGAGCGGAAGCGGCGGCGGCATTCCGTCGGCCGACGCATCGGTTCCCGACTCGGCGAGCGACGGCGCATTCGCCGGCGAGCCGTTCACCTTCACGTTGATCGACTCATCGATCATCGCGACCAACGGGTCACCCGTACCCGGATTCGATCCCATCCCGAACGGCGCGACCATCGACCTCGCCGCCGTGGGCTACGCCCTGAGCGTCCGCGCCAACGTCACGGATCCCAATGTGGCAGACGTCGAGTTCGACCTCGACGAGAGCTTCAGTCACACCGAGTACAGCGTCCCTTACATGCTCTGCAGCAACAACGGGCCCAAAATCTTCGACTGCAACCTGACGACCGGCGCTCACGTCCTCAGGGCGACCGTGTTCTTCCCGTCCAGGCAAGGGACGACCACCGGACCGACGTCCGTGATCGCGTTCGTCATCGTCGACAGCAGCGCCGACGCCGCTGCCGACTGATCGGCGCCGAGCGTCCTCGATCGGCTTCGAAGCGGACGCACTGCCTCGCGCGAACTCGTCAGGACGCGGCTGGTTCGATCCGCTTCGTGCGCGTCCTGAGCAGCGCGACGTTCTCCTCGTGGGAGCGCGGCACCTCGCCGAGCTGCACGAGGCGCCGGGCGAGCCAGTCGTAACGATGGAGCATGAGGGCCGCCCAGACCTGGAAGAAATCGACCCCCGAGAAGACGATCGCGCTCTCGGCGTCGTAGAGCCTGATGTTGCGCTGGAAGTCCTCGGGCATCTCCGTCCAGTGGCGGGTGGCCTTGATGTGATGGCCGATATGATAGCCGTCGTTGAAGCAGCGGCGGTTGTACGTCGAGTTGATGCAGGTGATGCTGTTCCGGTAGCAGTTCTCCGGAGCCGTGGCGTCGATGAAAGCGTGCTGGGCCCAGTTGCCCGCCATCATGCCGAAGCGGGAGATGAGGAAGGGCAGCACGAAGACGAACAGCGTGGCGCGCCAGTTGGCGTAGAGCAGCGCCGCGACCACCGCGTAGAAGACGGTCTCCCCGATTGCGACGCGGATCATGAGACTGCGGCGGCCCTTGCGGGCGAAGTACGCGACGAGCTTGAAGAAGACGAGGAAGAAGAAATCGAGGAAATAGCGCGCGAAGTCGAGCGCGCTGTCGCGCTGGTAGTGCATCGTCGAGCTGAGATCGACCTCCAGGTTGTTCTCCGGGTGGTGCATCCCGACGTGGTGGCCGAAGTACGTCTCCGGCGACTCGCCGAAGAACGGACCGAGCACCCAGGGGATGTAGACGTTCATCCAGCCGTAAGGCCGCCGGAACAGGCGACGGTGGCTCGTGTTGTGGAGCATGAGGATGAACGGGCCGAGGAAGAAAACGACCAGCGCAAGGTGCCCGGCGGCGAGCCACCAGCGGAAGGGCCCCGGGAGGTAGAGCGCGAGCCCCGTCGGGACCACCGTCGCCGTGAGGACGGCCATCAGCTCGAGGAATGGGATGTCGCGCCGATCGTGGATGAAGCCCTCGGCGATACGCTCCCGCACGCGGGGCGCCGCGGGCGGCTGGTACGTGGGGTCGCTCAGGACGACGTCCATGGCCAACGCTTCTACGCTTGAACTGGCCCGAAGGCGAGCCCGCTCCGCCTCGGGTCGATGACCCGAGAACGGCGCGAACTCGCCTTCGCACTGGCCGGCTTTGGGTTGGCTCTAGGCGCCCTTGAACAGGGCGACCGCCGCGCCCGTCGGGTCGGTGATGACGCTGAAGCGACCGATATCGGGGATGTCGGTGGGCACCAGCTGGACCGTGGCTCCCAGCTCCTTCGCGTTGCGCGTCCCCCCGTCCACGTCTTTCACCGCGATGTACGCCAGCCAGTGGGGTCGCGGGACCTGCGGCGGCTTCTTCGTGATGCCCGCCGTCTGTCGATCGCCTCGCTTGAGGATGTGGTAGGTGCCCATCGGCCCCATCGGGACGGACTCCACCTCGTAGCCGAAGACGCCGACGTAGAACTTCACCGCAGCCTCGGGGTCGGTCGTGGCCAGCTCCTCCCAGCAGAACGACCCCACGGGCGGCTCCTCCGGCTCCTCGGGATACGGCTTGTCGTCCTTGAAGAGGGCGAAGACGGCGCCCTGCGGATCGGCGATCACCGCGAAGCGACCGACGTCCGGAATATCCATGGGCTCGCCGACGATCTTTCCGCCGAGCGACTTGGCCTTCTTCGTCGCCGCATCGACGTCTTCGACGGCGAGGTACGGCAGCCAGTGCGGCGGCACGCCCGCCGGGGCCTTCGACTTCGTCACCCCGGCGATCTGCTGGCCGTTGAGGACGCAGAGCCCGTAGGGCTCGCCGGGCACCATCGGAACGTCCTTGGAGCCCCAGCTGAGCAAGCGCGTATAGAACTTCAGCGCCGCGGGGCGATCCGCCGTGTGGAGCTCGTGCCATACGAAGCGACCGGTCGTGGATTCGGACATGGCGTTCCTCCTTCACCGCGGGCTTACGACGTTTCCGAGCGCAGCGATAGACACAGCGCTCCGCTCCCAGTCGAGCAGCCAGCTCTTCCGGTGCGTCCCGCTCGCAAAACCGCAGAGGGTGCCGTCGGCGGCGATGACGCGGTGGCACGGGACGACGATCGCGATGGGATTCTTCGAGTTGGCGGCCCCGACCGCGCGCGCGGCGCCGGGCTTGCCCACGGCTCTCGCGAGCGCTCCATAGCTGACCGTCTGCCCGAAGGGGATGCGCGTGAGCGCCTCCCACACGCGGCGCTGGAAGGGCGTCCCCTCCAGCTCGATCGGCAGATCGAACCGCGTGCGGGCACCGGCGAAGTACTCCGCGATCTGCGTCGTCTCGCGCTCCAGGCGCTTCGGCTCCTCGCGCCATGATCCGTCGGGCCGGTGCGCCTCGGGCTGCATCGTGAGCTCGACGAGCGCGTCGCCTCGCTTCGCGAGGCGGAGGGGGCCGATGGGGCTCGGCACCGTGGCAAACCATGTCGTCATGGGGTCTCTCCTCGGGAGCGAACGGATTCCAGCGGCGGCGCAGGCGCGTTCCACGCGTGCAGCGTCGCGTACGCGCGCCACGGCCTCCAGACCGCCGCGCGCGCGTCCAGCGATCGCGCCGCAACTCCCAGCGCCCGGCAGAGGGCGCCGTCGCCCGAGGGGAACGCGTCGGGCTCTCCGAACGCGCGCATCGCGACGTAACCGGCCGTCCAGGCGCCCACGCCCGGCAGCCGCTCGAGCGCCTCGCGCGCCGCCCGCGGGTCGGCGTGCACGTCGAGGTTCAGCCGTCCGCCGGCGACCTCCTCGGACAGCGCGTGGAGCGCGCGGGCGCGCGACGACGGAACGCCGACGGAGGCCAGCTCGCTCTCCGACGCAGCCGCGAGTCGGGCGGGAGTCGGCGCCAGGCGAACGAGCGACGGATCGCCCGTCGCGAGCGGTTCGCCGAAGCGCTCCGCAAGCCGCCCGGCGAGCGTCGTCGCCGCCCGCACGCTCACCTGCTGGCCGAGGATCGCGCGCACGGCCAGCTCGAAGCCGTCGGCCGCGCCGGGGATTCGCAGCCCCGGGAGCCGGCGAACGCGGGCGCGAAGCCATGGGTCGCGCGCGAGGTGCGCGTCCACCTCGGCCGGTCGCGCGCCGAGGTCGAAGACACGCCGCAGCCGCGCCGCCAGCGGGACGAGCGCGCCGCCCAGCGTGGGGCTCACCTCGACGCGGACCGCGTGCTGCTCGGGCAGGTGGCGCGCCACGAACCAGCCCGTTCGCGATCCGACGCGGACCGTCCGCCGGTAGGAGGCGCCGTCGACCCCCTCGATGCCCGGCGTCGCGCGGGCCGCGAAGAACGCGAGGAGAGCATCCCACGCGAGCGGGGGCCGATACCCGAGCGTCAGCGTGAGGAGCTTCTGCGGTCCCGCGCCGCCCCGGGCCCGACGTAGCTCGGACGGCGCGCGGGAGAAGCGCTCGCGGAATAGCGCGTTGAAGCGGCGCAGGCTGGCGAAGCCGCTCGCGAACGCCACGTCGGCCAGCGGCACGCGGCTGTCCTGGACGAGCTGCTTCGCCACCGCGAGGCGGACCGACTGCGCGATCGCAATCGGGGTCACGCCGAGCTCCCTGCGCACGGCCCGGCGCAGGTGGCGGGACGTCACCCCGAGCTCGCGCGCGAGGTCGTCCACGCTCATCTCGTCGAGGGCGCCCGCCTCGATGCGCGCGACGACGCGGCCGACGAGCTGCGAGAGCGCGTCTTCGGTCGACCCGCCGGGCGCTTGCTCGGGGCGGCAGCGAAAGCAAGCGCGGAAGCCCTCGCGCTCTGCCTCGGCGGGGAGGCGGAAGAACTTGCAGCGCGACCGGCCCGGCGTCCGCGCGCGGCAGATCGGCCGGCAGTAGATCCCGGTCGTCGTGACGCCCACGAAAAACAGCCCGTCGAAGCGCGCGTCGTGCGCCACGAGCGCGCGGTAGCAGGCGTCGGGCTGCAGCGTGGACGTCGGCCGGCGGAGCATGTTGGACTTCTTACGGCCGTCCGCGTGCGCGTGCTCGCCGTTTTCGGACCCGGCAGCGCATTCGTCCCCTAAGCTTGCGCCTCGTGCGATCGACCGTGCGCCGGCCGGGACCGCGGGCTGCGACTGGCCTCGTCCTCCTGGCCGGGCTCCTGGTCGCCCTTCCGAGCATCTCCATCGGCTTCTTCAGCGACGACTATGCGCTCATCAACCAGCTGAAGCATCCGTCGCTCGCCGAGTCGGCGCGGCTCGACCTGTACCGGTTCACGGCGCCGTCGGACGAGGGCAACCGCGCGCTCGTCGAGGCGGGCTTTCTCCCCTGGTGGTCGGCGCCGGCGCTTCGTTTCCACTTCCTCCGCCCGCTCTCGAGCGCGCTGCTCGCGCTCGATCATGCGCTCTTCGGCGACGCGCCGCTCGGATGGCACATCCACTCCCTCGTCTGGTGGGCGCTGCTCCTCGGGATCGTTCGCGCGCTCTACCTGCGGCTTCTCCCGGGGTACGCCGGGGTCGTGGCCCTCGCGGTCTTCGCGTTCGCGACGGCGCACATTCAAACCTACGGGTGGATCGCGTCGCGCCACATGACCGTCGCGGTCGCACCCGCGCTCCTCGCCCTCCTGGCGCACATCCGCGCGCGGGAAGACGGATGGGGGCCCGGCCGCTGGATCGCGCCGCTCCTGCTCGCCGTCGGCCTTGCGGGAGGAGAGGCGGGGCTCGCCGGCATCGCGTTCTGCCTCGCGTACGAATTCGCCGGCCCGGAGGCGCTCGGGAACGCGCGTCGCAGGCTGCAGGC